>Ga0208854_1000016_pt1 | contig 35591 bp, 29 predicted proteins | sample LakMenEpi30Nov11_FD_150748 | JGI IMG/M metagenome (GOLD analysis project Ga0208854, IMG submission 150748) | Freshwater microbial communities from Lake Mendota, WI - 30NOV2011 deep hole epilimnion (SPAdes) | ecosystem: Environmental > Aquatic > Freshwater > Lake > Epilimnion/Euphotic zone ...
GCAGCGACAAAACCTGTCGTAGCACTGGTGGTTAACAGTAAAGCTCCGGTTCCAAAACCAGTATTACCTGAGATTCCATCCCCCACTTTAAAAAGGGTACTCGTGCCAGAAACCTGGACATCAATAGCCGCTATGCTGGTGAATTTGAGGATATCTCCACCGACTCCACGCACAAAGTTGTAAACCGTATCAACCCCATCACCACTGGCATAGTTAACTGTATCTTTAAACGTATCACTACCGAGAGAGAGAAGATCATTGCCGCCGCCCCCTGTCAGGATATCGGCACCGCCATAACCGTAAAGAACATTAACACCCGTATTACCAGTGAGATTATCGCCTGCGGTATTGGAGCCTTGGATATTTTCAATTTGGGAAAGGGTATCGGTTCCCCCTTCGCCATCACTAGCGATTCCTGTGGCCAGGTTAGCCGTTACTGCTCCCGTCACCAAGTAATAGTAGGCAGTATCGGTTCCATTGCCACCAATGAGGCTATCATTACCTGTCCCACCAATTAAGGTATCATTACCATCCCCACCGTTGAGGGTGTCATTACCGCCATAGCCATAGAAGGTATTATTATTGGCATCCCCGGTGAGATTATCGCCTGCGGTATTGGAGCCTTGGACATTCTCAATTTGGGAGAGGGTATCGGTTCCTCCTAAACCATCGTTGGCGGTTCCCATTGCTAAATTCACGGTAACGCTGGCAGTGGAACTGTAATAGTCGGCATAATCGTTGCCATTACCGCCAATCAGGGTGTCATTACCTGCACCGCCATTGAGGGTATCGTTACCATCACTGCCATTGAGAGTGTTATTGGCAGTATTGCCTGTTAGAGAATTGTTAGCAGCATTGCCTGTACCATTAATGACGCTAGAACCGGTTAAGGTCAGGTTTTCGATGTTGACTAGAGAAGCGATCATATAGGTGACAGAGGATTGAATGGTGTCGATTCCTTCGCCAGCATTTTCGGTAATGATATCGGTTGTGCTGTCAACTTGATAAATGTCGTTCCCAAAACCACCAATCAGAGTATCTACTCCCGTACTGCCATTGAGGGTATTGTTGGCACTATTGCCGGTGAGGATGTTATTGGCAGAATTACCCGCACCATTAATAAAACTAGAACCGGTTAAGGTCAGGTTTTCGATGTTGGCTAGAGAGGCGATCGTATAGGTGACAGAGGATTGAATGGTGTCAATTCCTTCACCAGCATTTTCGGTAATGATATCGGTTGTACTGTCAACTTGATAAATGTCGTTCCCAAAACCACCAATCAGAGTATCTACTCCCGTACTGCCATTGAGGGTATTGCTGGCACTGTTGCCAGTGAGGATATTGTTACCGCTATTGCCTGTACCGTTGATAGCATTAACTCCAATCAGAGTCAGGTTTTCGACTCCGTTGGGCAGGGTACTGGTTAGTCCACTGTACCAAGTATCGCTAATGTTTACTTCTCCGATACTATCATTAGTATTGCTACTCAATTTAGCGTTAACAGGGTTAGAAAGGGCGACAGTAAAGGCTTCAAGGCTTTCGTTAATGTCATCGTTGAGGATGGGAATGCTGATTGTAACGAAAGTACTATTTGGGGCTAGAGTTAGGGTTCCACTCGTGGTAGTATAGTCACTGCCGGCAGTAGCATTAATGGCGGTGATAGTATAGTTAACGCTGACAGTTTGGTTGATGGGCTCACTGAGGCTAACAGTTAGGAAAGCACTGGCATCTTTACCTTCGACAACGGTGATGTCATTAATGGAGAGGGTCGGAAAATCATCGTTGGTAATAGTTCCCGTGACAGCCGCAGTGGTTCCAATAACATAGCCCGTACCAGTTGTTAAAGTCAGGGCTACGGTTTCGTTGGCTTCGATGGTGGTATCGGCAGTGGGATCTATGGTTAAGGTTGCTGTTGCTGAACCGGCTGCGAAGGTAATCGTTTTCCCTGTGCCTGGAGTTGCCCCTGTGTAGTCGGTAGCATCGGCGGTTCCTGTAATGCTGTAATTAACAGTTAAGGCGTTGGTTGTTGGGCCTGTGCGGGTGAAGGTATAAACTAGATTAGTTGTTCCGTTTTCTAGTACACCGACTGAAGAAACGGCTAGAGTAACATTGGCAGGAACAATACTGATGTTTCCGAAAAAGTCATCGTTATTAGTCTCTGTTCCGTCATCATCTGTGGCACTATTGCCAGAGAAAATAGGTGAACCAACAGAAGAAACAGTCGTGAGACCTTGTAGGATAAAGAGCCCTCCTCCTAGACCAGAGCCATCAGAGCCATCCCCATAATAGCCACCACTCCCACCAGAGCCACCTGCAGCTGTGTTATTAGTAAAGTTAGTATTAATAAGGGTAAGAGCACCACTACGCATAAATATACCACCACCAAGACCAGCACCACCACCACCACCACCACCATCGCCACCAAAGATACCATAGGTACCAAAGCTACCATAGCCACCATTGCCGCCATAGCGACCACCATAGCCCCCGCCATTGCCACCCTTGCCACCATCGCCACTAAAAAAACCACCACCATAGCCACCATAGCCACCATAGCCACCATTGCTACTATAACCACCAGAGCCAGAGCCACCACTACCACCAGAGCCACCAGGTCCACCACTACCACCGCTACCACCACCATTACCACCGTTGCCACCATTGCCACCAATGGCTGCATTATTGCTAAAGTTTACAGAGTTTAAGGTAACAGTGCCATCGTAAATAAATAACCCTCCTCCCATACCAGCACCACCGCCACCACCGCCACCGCCGCCACCGCCACTGACGGGATAATAGCCACCATAACCATAGCCGTCATAACCACCAAAATAACCGCCATTAGCACCATCGCCACCATCGGAGCCATTTTGACCTTGAGACCGTCCATTGGTAATCGTGAGACTAGAAATATTCACAATTCCAGAGCTTATAGATAACCCTCGAACATCTCCAAAATCATTAATACCGTTCCCATTAGCATCTCCACTAAGACTAAAGCCGTTCCCTACTATATTAATGTTGCTACTGATGGCAAGCATTTCCTGAGTGAGACGGACATTATTATTAAGGGTGATAATGTCATCTCCTGCTAACTGGTTGGCCTGAAGAATTGCATAACTGAGAGTACCGACTGTGTTTCCGAGTCCGTTATCGAGGGTTTGATTGACGATGAAGTTTGCCATGAGAGTTTTCCTAATTAGATTTCAATAAATAAATACAAGTTTAAGAACATTGGCTTAAGTTTTGTTAGCTGATGAGACTGATGATTGGGCAACAATCACATTGGCTAGACTATTACTCGGATTCTGCCAAAAGGATAATCGCGAGAATTGAGTAAATAAATCGGGGGGTAAAATAGTTGAACGAGGTTGAAATTCTACCTTGGGTCGAACATGGTGCAGTCCCTGGGTATGGAGCCGATTATCGAATTCAGAGGCTTCGTAGTGTACATTTTCAAAATCATGACTATAGGGTTCCTGGTCTAAAAATTGATAGATAAGAGATAGGGTGTTCTCTGGTGCTTGGGTCAAAATATCATAATCAACCAAAAGTAAAGAAGAACTATATTCACCATAAAAGGCTTCTTTTAAGGCATTATGAGCAAAACCAACCAGCCGCCCCCCTTGACCTAATGCTTCAGTGCGAGTGTACACTGTTGCTCTTTCACCAGTGTTGTTAAACAAACGAGATACATCAAAAGCATTTTTTCTGATCAATTTTTCGATACTGTCCATAATCCATGCCACATTACGAACACAGCAAATTATTTTTGCGTCAGGAAATAGCTTGTTAATAAGGGGTAACTTACTACACCAGAGACGGTTAGTATCAAAAATAATGGATTTATCTGTCTGGGACTGATAATAGGCAGAAAAAATACCTAAGACTAATGCCTGTTTTTGTTCTGTTGAAAGGAACATAGAAAATTCATTATCTTCACTCATTGCGTTTAACATTGTGTTGACTAGCCCACCAACAGGACTAGACATATTGGCATGAAAACGGGGATTTTGGCGAAGTAAAGCGGAGAGAAGAGTAGAACCAGAACGGGGAAGTCCAGAAATAAAGTGTATTTTGGGAGTCATTTGCTTAGTAGAGGCAAGAGGAATAATCTCATATTATTACTGCTGCCATAGGCCCTATTAGCCATTCCCAACACCCCATTACTCACCGCCGCGATCGCCGGAAACTGACTAAAATCTCCTGCCAACCATTGCGACTGAAAGGTTAAAGCTAGTAGCACGTCAACTTTATTTTGATGGGTTGCTAGATTCTCAAAGCCTTGCCAAAATAGACTTGCGGGTTCTTGTAGCCCCTCATTTCAAGATTGACAGACCACTAGTGCGCGATCATAATTGGTTCCAAAAGCCGTATCAAAACGTCCCCAGAAGTCATCGAAACCCGCAACAGCGGTGAGTTGGTTATAGGCAAGGGTCAAGGCAGAGTTGATGGTCATGATAAAAATAAACTAAATTTAAAACAGATTTTGACAAACAAATTTACGAGGAGACAGTATTCTAGCGGGCCAACTTTCGACAGTTTACCAATAGGGACAGAAAAAGCAAGTCCTGTTCTAACGGTCAACTACTACAAAGCTAGTAGATATAAGGGTTAGAGCCAAATGTTAAATTTTGTTACAAACTCTGATGAGTAGAAAATTATCTTTTACAGCCAGCAGAAAAAAGCGATCGCCCCCTTACCGATATAGATAAACAGCGATCGCCTATTACCGATAAATATAAACAGAGATCGCCCCTTACCGATACAGTAGAATGTGATCGCCCCTTCCCTTATTAAGAAGAAAAGCGATCGCCCCTTACCGATAAATATAAACAGCGATCGCCCCTTACTGTGAAGAAAAACAGCGAAAGTTGTTTTTTGATATTAGTCAGATAGTAACCGCACTAGAATCTTCTCCTTTAAGCCCTCTTCCCTATCCTTCAGCGCAATGACAGAGAAATCTCCTCAGGTACAACTAGACTTATCTCAAGGCGATCGCCCTTCGGAGCCTGATAACGAGAAAGAAAGTCTTCCCACGGCGATCAAGTCAGCTTGGGTCAACCATCTTGCTAACCTTTGGAACACCACAACTACCGGACTACATAAACTGCGGCCGATTGAAAAGCTGACTCAAGGAATGCTCAAAAGTTTTTCGGTCAATGAAGAACAGATTGCTGAAATTCTAGACAAGGTTCGAGCCGAGTTACCCACCACAGAAGCTTTATTAATTGGCAAACCCCAGGCGGGGAAAAGTTCGATTGTGCGAGGTTTGACGGGAGTTTCCCCAGACATTATTGGTCAAGGCTTTCGACCCCATACACAATACACCCAACGCTATACCTATCCGGCTCAGGATCTCCCCTTATTAATTTTTACCGATACTGTTGGCTTAGGAGATCTCAATCAAAATACAGAGGCCTTAATTACCGATTTACTTAAGGAATTAGAGACAGATAGGCAACGCGCTAGGGTTTTAATTTTGACGGTTAAAATTACTGATTTTGCGACGGATAGTCTTCGCAATATTATTAGTCAATTACGTCGTCAGTATGCTCAAATTCCCTGTTTATTGGCAGTAACTTGTCTCCATGAAGTTTATCCTAATTTAAATTTTGAGCATCCCCCCTATCCTCCTGATTTAGCCGAAATTCAACGGGCTTTTACTGCCATTCAAGAAAATTTTTCGCCCTTTTATGATCGAGCTATTCTAATTGACTTTACCCTAGAAGAGGATGGTTATCAACCAATATTTTATGGACTGGAAACGCTGCGCGATACCTTAGCAGAATTGTTGCCAGAAGCCGAGGCCAGGGCAATTCATCAACTCCTGGCGGGGGAAACCAGTAAACAATTGGGAAATCTCTATCGAGATGTGGCTCGACGTTATAGTTTGGCCTTTGCCATTATGGCGGCAACGTTGGCGGCTGTCCCCTTACCTTTTGCAACGATGCCTGTTTTGACAGCACTTCAGGTTTCTCTGGTAGGGGTTTTAGGAAAACTTTATGGTCAAATTCTCTCGCCTTCCCAAGCAGGGGGCATTGTCAGTGCGATCGCCGGTGGCTTTTTGGCCCAGGCGGTGGGGCGGGAATTGATTAAATTCATACCAGGATTTGGATCGGTGGTAGCGGCTTCCTGGGCGGCGGCCTATACCTGGGCCTTAGGGGAAGGAGCCTCAGTCTATTTTGGGGATTTAATGGGGGGCAAAAAAACCGATCCAAAAAAGATTCAAACGGTGATGAAAGAAGCGTTTCAGGTTGCCCAGCAGCGTTTTAAATCAAATCATTAAAAATCATTAAGGGACAATTGCCAAGTTATCAACGTTTTGTGGAATGTATGCCTTCTACCTTACTACCCTTATGTATCTATCTCAAGCATTGTTTTGGACAATGTACGGGCAGCAGTATTTTCATCAAATAAATTTCCTAAGTTTTCTTCCGTTAAATGGTCTCTGACTCGATCAAATAGCCCTATAGAATAGACATTATCATCATGGCGAGAACGGTATCTAATGCCATCTACTGCCTGGGGATGTTTCCGAGAGGAAAAGGAGGCAAACTCATTACGCCGCAATATGACTTCCGCAGCATTTAGCCGCCCAAACCACTTGATCAATCTCCCCTTCCTTAAGTTTTTCCAGTGGGATTGCCCCATCTAAGCGAATATCACCCGTGAGCAGAAAGATTATTTGTGTCCAGGCTCCATCTTCTTTTAGGGCTGCCAATACTTTGTCTAAACCTGACGAAACTTTGCCCTCGATAAACTGCCAAGCGGGATAAACCAGTTCTTCGTTGACGGATAAACCTAAAACCTGATGATTGCGTCTCATGGTTTCTAATTCCAGGAGGCTACAGCCTAAAACACGACAAGCCTCAATATTGGTTAAGGCTCTCCCTTGCTTGGATAAGAATCGCTTTTTCGCCTCTTCACCGCGTTTAATGGCAGTTTCTAAGGGAGAAGCCTGATTTGGATTTTTGGGCTTTGATCCTAGTGGATTTTCTTTTGTAATTACCATTGTTAAAAGCTCGATTATAATACAGGCAAAACTTTAAAGTTGTCTCAGTGATGGGGCATTTTCCAAATAATCCTCAGAAACAGCCCTGATGCCTAACCATACGTTCATTCTTTATAAAAGAATAACCAACAATTATTAATTTGATGTAAAATTGGCAAAAGCAAAAAGACAAATTCACCGATAGATACGCTAACTAGCTCAAAAACTCGGCAATGAACAACGACAATCTTTTCGATGCCAAAAAGCAGGCCAGTAATTCTGGCTTAAATGTATTAAAGCTTGATGCTCTGCTGCAAGAAATAGAAACTAATCTTATCCAAAGGCCTCTATCCGAAAAATACAAGGTGATTTTTTACTTGGCTGCCACAGGACTTTATTCAGCCGAAGACCTCGCTGAAATGTTCAATCATAACAGCAAAAATCTGAATAGCGATTTTAATAGAAATCTGGGAGTTTATCTTAGGCTTGGTCTTGAATTAGATGACGATGAGCGTGTGGGAATTACTTCTCTAAGAAGAGTTCTCCTTAAAAAAGGCTATTTTGTTGATATGAGCGATGATTCTGGACTGCGAAAACTTTTTTCTCAAAGACCAGATTTTGCAGATATTACTAATGATTCTGATAACTTAGAACTCGATAATTTAGAAGCTTTTGAACGATATTCACAAGATGTTGACAGTCGCTTGTCGGAATTGAACATAGATAAAGATAGACTGAATAACCAATTGCGAATAAATGAATTAAAAGAAAGAAGGCAGAGATTGGAGGAGCAGTTGAAAAGTGCTGAGTTCGCAGATGCCCTAATAACTTCAGCAGAAGAAGACGATCATTTAATAGACTCTTTAGAAGAGAGATTTTGTCGTTTATATCAACAGTTGATGACCCAAAAAGTGGGAACAACAATCGATGTCTTAGATGACGTGGTTGATATACTCATTGAAATAATTGGAGTGACTCTCCCTCCAGTCAAACTAGGCCTTTTAGCCATTGGTATCATTAGAAAACTTGCAGATGGTTATTGTAGAAAGTTTACTACAGAGGATAATGGGTGACTCCTCCCCGCAACAAAAAAAGACGTGAGGGTAATTCAAAAGATAATTACAGTCTGCTAGTTTAGTTAAACTGTTAAGCCAATCTCATGTTGTGGTTTATTGTTCAATACTCTAGTCGCTGATAAGGCTATCTAGACTTAGAAGATGACGATGAGCTTGAACTTTGTTTGGCGCGGATCATGGCGATCCGTTCTGCTACTTGAGCCTGTTCCCGTTCCAACTGTGCGATCTCTTGATTAGTCATTTCGATTTCTTCAAGAATCTGCTGTTTACTGGGATTTTTGTCGTAGAGTTCAGGGTCTTGTTCTCTGAGTTCATTCAGTCGAGCATCCACTTCTTTGATTTCTTCAAGAACCTCCTCTTTAGTCTGCACATGACCATTGAGTTTGATCTCTTTTTGCCGTAGTTGATTTAAGACTTCTTCCACTGATTCACGCAAGCTTGATTTGCTATCAGGTTTTATACCAAGCCGCATCAAAGCCTCCGCGCTTTTAACAACACGTTCTTTATAAGCCGTCTCTGAATTGTTTTTTAGAGGCTTGGCCAAATCTACAATTTCTTTGAGTGTCATATAGTCCACCAGAACTAGGAGAAAAACTAAGAGGTTAGACTTCCAAATGTCAACCAACAATTATCATAATAACTGTAATTTCCATTTACAACCAACAATTGTTGCAATATATGCTAAATGACGCTTGCTAATAATGTCAATACAAAAAAACATTAGGGAGAGAAGCCATTTCTAACTTTCTCCCTAACGTCTCGATTTAGCTGGTTGGCATTTTACTCAAAGATTTAAAGGTAATGAAAAGGATTGGGAGTTATTTTGTTGGTTTAGATTTAGAATTTTGGTTAGTTCCATAAACAACCAATCCACAAACAAAAATTACCATCATAAAGACTAACACTATTCCTACAATTCCCGTGATAGCGACACCATCACTGCGACCGTGACTGAGTTTTTCTGTTACATCGGCAAGCGTTTTGAAGGAGTTATCGCTAGAATTAGAAAGTCTATTTACAGATAATTTATTCATGGAAGTACCCTATAAATTTAAAATTGAACAATTCTTTTATATCAGGGAAATAGCCTTGTTGTCACCCAATAAAAGTTGCAATTTTGATAATATTTTTGGATTAAAAGATGTAATAATTGTTGGTTTAATTTTGCAATAATTGTTGGTTTTCAATTCTAAAATTTTGGATTATTCTACGGACATCACGTTCATCCCATATTTCTGAAATGGAGGGGAATGGTATGTCGAGCAGCAATTCTAAATTTGTGATGTGACAAGGGTTTCGGGTTTTAGCTCGCATAATACGGGGTAGAATTCAACGGCATTAACAATTTCATTTCACGAGTCTTCAGGCTTTTGACATGATAGTACGCCTAAGATTGCTCAAAAATCCCCCTTTAAAATATGCTTTAAATCCCTGAAAGGCTTGCTGTGTCTAAAAATGAGAATTGCTGTATGTCGAGGGAAACTTTTGCTCAAGAGACGATTAACTGTCTATAAATAAACCGCACGGAAAAAATGGCTATTCTCAAAATTGACTTTATGGGACAATGGTTAGAGCGGGTCGTTGAGGCGGGCAAAGATTTTCCCTTTCAGGCTCCTTCAGGGGCTTATTTGGATATTTGTTCCTATGAAATGGCTACAATGATCTTGCAGGATAGAATTTCCTGTCGGGAATTGGCTATTGAAGGGGCGATTTCTTCTTAATTGAGTCCTTGTCATTCTAGGTAGGGGCTTGGTCGCCAAGTCTTGTAAGCTCTAGGTTTGGAAACCAAACTCCTACTAGGTTTTGGTTCACGCAACAATTGTTGGTTGATTTTTTCTTGAGCTTTGAGATTATGGAAAACAGCGCAAGACGACACGACATTAAATTCAATATGTCGTACAAAAGTATCGGGAAAACATGGGATTACATCATGATCATCTTATTTCTTAAGGCTATTCGTACCAACAACGGAGCTCTACTATGCCAGGGGATCAACCATCAACCACCTCCGCCCTTGCCGACGCTGAAGAGCCAGCGAACATTGCCGATGCTAAAAAGCAGGCGGAAAAATGTGGTTTGGATATATCGAAACTACAAGCTTTGTTGCAAGAAATAGAGAAAAATCTTCTGATTCAACGATCGCTATCTGACAAATATAAGGCGATGTTTTATTTGGCTGCCACAGGACTTTATTCAGCAGGTGATTTGGCTGAAAGGTTCGAGCATAGTCAAAAAAATCTGAACGCCGATTTCAACAAGAACATCGGTATTTACCTCAAGCTTTTCCTTGAATTGGACGACGATGAGCGTGTGGGAATTACTTCGCTGCGACGGATTCTCTTTAAAAAAAGATATTTTGTTGATGGTATTAATAATGATGATAACTTCGTTAAAATTTTACCCAACAGGTATTCCCAGAATGCACGACTGGAAGCTCCTTCAGTAGTTTCGCCATCAGAAGAATAAAATCTAATTAATTAGAAGGTCAGCATGAAAACAAAACAAAATGATTTAGTTTACAAAGATGTAGATACATCTAAGTTGTTAGATCAAATTCAAAATGAACGAGACAGCGATCGCCGAGCTGACATCATCAGAAAACTAGGTGATTCCCCTGAACCTGAAGTAATTAAAACGCTTTGGAATTTACGGAATAACCTAGAAAAAGAGGATGATCCTTTTGTTCAATATGAAACTAAACTTAGTCTCCATAAAGTTACTACTCAAAAAATCCTTACTACAATAGATATTAATTTTTTTCTGGATAACTTAGAGGTATTCCAATCAAAAGAAAATGACTGCTCTCAAGCTCCAAAAGTCCTAATTGATGCTGATATAATTGAAGAATTTTTATCAGGAAATAAAACTACTTTTAACACGGAAGTAACTGAGGTTATGGGACTTGTTTTAGAGGGAAAAATTAATCCTTACATTGGCAAAATGGGATTAATTAATATTTGGCATAGTATTAAAGATTTGGAATCTCAAGAATATGCCAATCGTTTAATTATTGAACTCCTCAGTAAAATTAAGGTTGGTCAAATTGACTTGAAAGAGATTGATTTGGAAAAATATCCTAATGTCAATTTGAAAACGGCGATCCAAGTTGAGATTGCTCTAAAATACAATCTTGCAGGTATTATCACCATCAGGGATCGGGAGTTTATTGCGAGTGGTTATCCCTTTGTTGGTTCCCCTTCTTTATTTTTACAGTCTCTAGGGGGTGATAAATCTCCCGCCTCTATCGAAAAAACACTCAAGAATCTTGGTAAAGTTTCTATTGAAAATGAAAAAGCTAAATTCAATCTGCTTTTAGAAAGTGAGCCTCAACAAAACTTATACTTTGAAGATCATCTTCCTCTTTTCAAAGGCTGGAAAATTGAAAACTTTGAAGTTCTTTGTTCTAATAACAGTCTAACTTCAGCTACGGTTACTTTATTTAATGAGACTAGTAAAAAGCGTAACGCTGAATCGGCCTTTAAAAAAGGTTCAGTGGATGCCCTTTTTACCGCCTTTGATGAAGCTCTTTCTAACTTAGTTGAGATTCAAAATCCCCTTAAATCTGACTATGTAGCTAATTTACAAGCAGGGAAAGAAGGGCATGTCATCGTCAAAGCTGTTGTCGAATGTGGTGACAAAAAAATTATTACTATTTACACCCACGAAAACATTATCAAAGCCTATTTTTTTGCCTACGTTAAGGCCGTTATTGCTATTTACGCTCCTGATGAATACAAACCTGATCGTCATCATGAGAAAGAACTTATGGCTTTGTACAAAATAGGAAGCAGAGACTTTCATCAAGTCAATTTCAGCCAAGTTAATTTAATGGATACCGAAGCCAATCTCTCAGATTCAAAATTGATGGGATGTAACTTTAGCAATGCCAATCTTTCAGGTGTTAATTTCACTAATGCAGATTTGACAGGAGCCGATTTAAGTCATGCTGATTTAACAGGTGCCAATTTGACGGATGTTAAATTAGATAAAAATAACCTGACGCTCCTTGATGGTACAATCCTTACTAATACGATTATGCCTGAAATTACAATTGAAATTAACGGCGAATCTCGTCTAGCAAAGGGTACTCAATTACTAGGACAAATTGATCCTAATGGCCAATATGAAATACGAGCTATTCACTCCATGACTGATCCTACATGGTGGCACAGTTTTTCAAATCAAAAATTATTTAACGTTAACAAAGAACTGATCAACAACTGTAAGCGTATCTCCATTAAACGAGTTTTTATTCTCCCAGAAAATCCGACTCAAAAGCATTTACAAATGATTCAGGAACAGCGTGACTCTGGTATAGAGGTTGCTTATATTTGTGAAAGTAAAGCTAAAGACATTATTGAAGACCGTCCTTTGCACGATACTAACCTGATGATTTGTGAAAATTTATCTGTTCCAAGAAATTCCTTTACAACAAGGAGAATTATGAGTGGTCAAACGGAAACAGGTTACATTTCTTATAAAACAGAAAATATCAAAAATGACAAAAGCCGATTTGAGACTCTGTGGAAAAAATCAGAAAAATTCTGCGCTCAATGTGGAGAAGTTGACGAGCCATCAGAAATCATTCTTGCTTAAATTCTCCATCAAACAGGTTCCCAATTAGAGTGCGATCGCTTTTTTGCCTAACGGTAAGGGGCGATCGCTTTTTTCTTGATCAGGAAGGAGCGATCGCTTTTTTGCTTAATGGTAAGAGGCGATCGCTTTTTTGCTTAATGGTAAGAGGCGATCGCTTTTTTACTTAACGGTAAGGCGGCGATCGCTTTTTAAAACTATTAATTAATCGGCGATCGCTCTTTTTAATCTACGAGAAGGCGATCGCTTTTTTACTTAACGGTAAGGCGGCGATCGCCGTTTTTTAATCCGTATTAATTGAGCTTGTACACAATAAAAATATAGACAAGAGGAAATGGAGAGCAGCAAAATGATAAACTAGTGCTACGAATAGTCTTGAACAACAAGGGTAGATAGTCATGTCAAATCGACGCATTATTGATCTGCTTCGTAAAGGTCAACTAGATGAAACCGTGACCATTCAGGGCTGGGTCCGCACCAAACGAGAATTAAAAGATTTTAGTTTTGTCGAAGTGAATGATGGTTCATCCTTGGCCAATCTCCAGGTGATTCTAGCTCCCACGTTACCAGACTATAAAACCCAATTAACGCGCTTAAATACGGGGGCTTCCCTCATCGTGTCGGGAGTACTCGTTGCTTCCCCAGGCAAAGGACAACAATTAGAACTCCGCGCTGAAACCTTGGCCGTGTTAGGAGAAGCTGACCCCGAAACCTATCCCCTCCAGAAAAAACGCCACAGTTTTGAGTTTTTACGGACGATTGGCCATCTGCGATCGCGGACAAATACCCTAGGGGCCGTGATGCGAGTCAGAAATGCCTGTGCGACAGCGATCCACCAATTTTTTCAGGAACGAGGCTTTTTATGGGTACATACTCCCATTATTACCGCCAGCGATTGTGAAGGGGCGGGAGAATTATTTACCGTCAGTAGTTTTGATTTTAATAAACTGCCCTTAAAAGCCGATAAAAGCGTTGATTTTGAACAGGATTTTTTTGGGAAACAGGCCTATTTAACCGTGAGCGGTCAATTGGAAGCCGAAGTTATGGCCCTCGCTTTTCAAAATGTCTATACCTTTGGCCCCACCTTCCGTGCCGAAAATTCTAATACTTCCCGTCATTTGGCCGAGTTTTGGATGGTAGAGCCAGAAGTGGCCTTTTGTGATCTCGAAGGGGATCAGAATTTAGCAGAAGAATTTCTCAAGTATCTTTTTAAATTTGTCCTCGAAGCCTGTCCAGAAGATATGGCCTTTTTCAATGAACGCATCGATAACAGCGTTTTAGCCATTGCTGAAAATATTATTAACAATGAATTTGCTCGCATTACCTATACCGAAGCGATCGCCCTGCTCGAAAAATGCGATCGACAATTTCAATATCCAGTTGCCTGGGGAGTAGATTTACAGTCTGAACATGAACGTTATTTAGCCGAAGAAGTTTTCAAAAAACCGATGATTGTCACCAATTATCCCACCCAAATTAAAGCCTTTTATATGCGCTTAAACGAGGATGCGAAAACCGTCGCGGCGATGGATATTTTAGTGCCTAAAATCGGTGAAATTATTGGCGGCTCTCAACGCGAAGAACGGCTAGATATACTCATTCAACGGATTGAAGCTCAAGGCATGAATCCAGAGGATTTGTGGTGGTATCTAGATTTGCGCCGTTATGGTTCCGTTCCCCATGCTGGTTTTGGTCTAGGCTTTGAACGGGTGGTACAATTCATGACCGGAATGGCCAATATTCGCGATGTGATTCCCTTCCCCCGAACACCGCTTAGTGCTGAATTTTAAGTTGTTAATACTTTTACTTTTCAATGAGGTTGATTTGATATGCGCTTCCTAATGTTTTTAATTCTGGGCACTAGTTTATTTGCATTGGCTGGCTGTGGGACAAAACCGCCAGAAGAGAATGCGACCAAACCGACAACGACCGAATCAGCCGCTCAAACGACCATTGATCGAGCAAAATCCGCCAATGAGAAAGCCAATCAGACTGCCCAAACCGCTCTAGATAAGGCTCGAACCGCTCTCAATAAGGCTCAAACGGCGACAGAACAAGCTACTAACAAAGCTCAATCGGCTCTAGAGCAAGCCCAAACGGCGACAGAACAAGCCACTAATACGGCCCAATCAAAAATGGATGAGATGAGGGCTAATGCTGAGAAAGCCAAACAATCTGCTGCCAATGCAGTCCAAGGAGCCATAGCCCTTAAAGATGGTGTTCAAGGGATGTCTTCTGGTGTGACCAGTACTTTAGCTGCTGTACAAGTGGGAGATTTGAGCACGGCTCAACAGGAATTTACCAAACTTCAGGAAAGTTGGACAGGTCTAGAAGGTACGGTTAAAACTAAGTCGGTAAAGGCCTACGAAGAAATTAATGGCCACATGACTACTCTCGCAACTTTATTTAAAAGTGGTAAACCTGATGCCAATGCTGCTCAATTAACGGCTGAACTACAAGCGTTAGGAAAATCCTTAACAACTGCCCTAACTCAAAAATAATGGATTCTGGAGCAGCTTAATTGAGTGGCAAGCGATCGCCCTGAACTCTCACCGATAACCTCTGTATCATCCACACTAACGCAGTATTAGCTTGCTGTGTGAGCAGAAGATGCTGAGCAATTCAAAAATATATGATACACAGCGATCGCACTACCTGTTATTCGTTCATGTTCGCTAACCCATACATCAGGCATAGAAGACAGAATTTGAACTTTCTGCAAGAGTTGTATGATACGCAAATCATTTTTTAGATCTCCGTCAAATCTTCGCTTCAATTCGGATTCCCAATAATTTGCATCACCATTTTGGTCATACCCTATCATTGCTGCTTCTGGATATTGTGATGCATATATCCCTTTAGTGAAGCATTGCAACCCGCCTTCACCCACATATTCACCAATAGGAAAGCCATTTTTTCGTAGCAGTTTGGCTTCAAAAACATACTTGGGTCTTGGACGACTGTGACCACTAACAACCACTAAATCTAATCTTCGTCTATACTTGCCTTTACGTCCTTCAACGGCAATTGGTTTCTCTTCATCAATAGAGTATCGATCAAATTTCTTTGGAGTAGAAGGGTTATCAAGCCTTTTCTCCATTGCTTCCACTATCAGCCCTGTGATCTCTTCCTCTTGAAGATTGCAGTGGATTTCTGCCAAAGCATCTTGATACCCCCAAGCAAGAAGCTGATGTGCATCTCGTCGAAACCCATAATCATACGAACTCCGTGCAAATGAATTAAGGTTCTCTGCTCCCATTATTGAACGACCTCATGGAGTTGATGGTTTGCAGAAAGAATTTCCGCAATAATATCATCAGAATCATTCAGAGCTTGGGTTCTAGTCCAATCAATCAAACGCGGAGATTTACAAATATAGACTCTTGAATCCTCAAAGATACGAAGACTTCGCTGCACATAAACCCATTGACTAAACTGCTGTTTTGTCTTCTCCCAAATGGAAGCAAAAAGAGTAGATGATTCTCCCTGAGTTTCTTCAGTACTCACATCAATAGGATTATCTGAATTAGGACCATCTAACTGAATAAATTCAACTGAGCATACAATCAACTCCCTTGATCGGCTTAAGACAATCTTATGCCTTAAACCACTTCCTTCAGTAAATATATCCAATTCATCTCGGAGAGTTTTTCCATAATCACAAAGAACTTTTAGGGAAGGAAAATTAACAGCTATTCCTTGGGATTTACCTTCGTTTAAACTAAGGCGTACTTCCATAAAATCTTTTGCTAAAACCCCTATATTTTTAGGTATATCTAGAGAATTTTCAAGCATATTGTCAAGCTCATTTTGAGCATCCTTATTATTTAGTAAAGAATCACATTCTCTTTTAGAAAAATCCCTATGAAGCTGAGCAAGCTGACTAATTTGATGATCTGAGAATAGAGGAACCGGAAGATTTTCAAATGCGTCCAGTGTAATCCGACCTCGATCAACTCCTAATTGAGGACTTGTAAAGAAAAGATAGTATTGGACGATACTAGAATTACGAAAAATAGATAAAGCTCGTAAATAGTCAGCATCTTCATTCGGTGCTGAAAGACCTATTTGTCCACTAGGAATAACAAAGTCTTGGTCACTATATAAGGCATAGGTAGAATTCAGCACTAAGTGCGGAGCCTTTAGCAAATCTAGACCCGCTTTACCTCCACGCTTTCGTACAAATTTTTCTTCTACTGGAATTCTTTCAAGAGCAGTTTCAGGAACAATAAACCGATTGCTGTAATTGCGTAATGCTTTAACATTAAAACGAGGAATATCTCGAATTTTTTCATCAATCGCTTCAAGAGTTAACTCATCAACTTCATATCTATTTCGCAGTTGGATACCTTCGCAGAGAAACCAGCTTCGATCTTTTTTAATCTTGCCTAGAGTAGTGGGAAAGAGTCGTCTCAAACGTTGAATCGCTTTTCGATCTCTATGTGTACCCCAAAACGCTATCTTCCAAATTAGAGATTCTCCAACTTCTGCTTCTTGATGAGAGACAGTTTGAACTTCATTATCATTAATTGTTAATAACCAGCCTGCTTTTTGCTTTGGATTTCCCCAAGGAAAAATAGACATCTGATTGATAACAAATGGAGCGCAATGTATGATGGGATGTTTGACAATTTTTCCCTTAACTCGACTATATATAAATGTTGCAGCAGGTGCTTTTGCTCTCCCGTCAAACAGTACCTTACGAAGACTAGAAAAGTTGGTAATTCTTGAAAATTCATGCTTTTTAAAGAACTCTGAACGATATTTTTCAGAGCTGTTATTAAATAAACTTTTTGCATGAACAAGCAAACCTACACAACCATCATTTTTTAACAAATCGACAACTCTCCAAGTAAATGCTTCACAGACACGATTGTTTGAAACGGGTTTTTTCTCAGAATGCTTATTAATCCACGCCAAGGCTGGCTCTTCAGTGGTAGAGCCTTGTTCTAGTTCAATCCAGGGGGGATTACCCACAATCCAATCAAACTTGTTATTTTGCTTCCAGAAATCTGAATCATCCTCAAAGAAATCACATTCAAAGATTTGTGTGTTGTGGAGTGAAGGAAACTTAAACTGTTTATTTCGATGCAAATCTGGAGGATCGATATAATTTAGCAATGTCAAGATCAGGCTAAATTCAGCAACATAGCAAGCCTCTTTATTTCGTTCTATACCATAGATACTTTCAAGAAGTCTTCGTAGCTCTGTGGGTTTCAGTCTATTGTTTGGGCTTTCTGCTAACGCTAATTCAATTAATCTGCGATAAGCTAACACCAGAAATATTCCAGATCCACAGCATGGATCAAGAATTTTCATGCCACTCTGCAAGGGCTTAGATTCCTCTAACTCACATAACAAATAATCTGCTACAGGTTCAGGCGTATAGACCGCACCAACGTTTTTACCTGCCCCTTGCGAATGTAGAAATTGCTCGTAGATAGAGGATAACATTTCAACCGGAATATAAGAAAAGTCATAAGCGTCAAAGTCAAGATGCAACTGACCTGAAATAGGATCATCACCCTTAAATGTAGAAGCAACTAGAGCCACAATCTCATCGCTCAATATTGATTCAATATTAGAAGGCAAGGGGAAAATAGCACCATTGAAGCGATTTTCTAAAACTTCAGTTAAATGAAGCAATCCGGCTAGAGTTGCATTGCGACTTAGTACAAAATCTAGATTTATATTATTTTCTGCAAGCCATTCTCCCGAAAGAATTTTTCGATCATAGAGATACCGAATATAGACATACTTTCCAATTAACGCATGAATGATCGGTAATTCCAATTTTCTACCTTCTAGGTATTTTTCTAGTTTTTTGAGGTTATTAAGTAAGTGCGTATCTACCCTTTTTTCAGGCGTAATATACTTCGCTTGTGTCTCCCAAATTCTCCCAGAATCTATGGAATCAGATCTAAAGTCTGTAAGCTTATTACGGATATTTTCAAACGTGAGATCAACGATATTTTTGATTTCTTCGACTAAGCCCTTCTTCTCGTTTTTTTGAGAAAAGTCAAATCCCGTATAAACTCTAATCTCATTGGGAAGAAGAATGACCATAAAAGGCGCATTTCCTAGGTTCCATAGTCTCTGATGAATTTCTCTCGCTTCATCTCTCGTTTTAGCCTCAGCAACATACACAGCCGGACGAGGCGGAAGAATCTCCTGCTCTGGAGGACTGGTTTGAAAAAGATAGGCTCCCTTGACTCCTGCTTTCTTAGCTGCACGGAAAAGATGCTCAGTCAGAGGCTCCTGCGAAGGCTCGCTAGCAGCACGATAATTTTGTGACTGGGCATATCCAAGTTCATCTAAGAGTTGATCCAGATTCAGAAAAACACCCCCAACATAGAATAAAGTCTTTATGTTACAGACATTACAGCCTTTTAGCGCAAAATTTTGAATTAAGTTACACTCATGGTCTAGTGCATAAGATCTTTTCCATAAAGATCCTACTGTTAGATAGTTGCTTGGCTGGGAGTTCGCTGGGTAATCTCTGCACCCGACCAATATTTTTGTGTGTATGTCTTGACCAAGGAGTAAAGGCAAGCTAACGTTTGAGTTGAACAGCACTCACCAACACTAGCGGTTAGCTTTTAATAGACCTGTTGGGATATAACTATTAAAATGACTCAAAGCCTTATGTAGTCTGGGTTTCAGCGATCATGGCAGGGAGTCGTTCAAAAGCTTGCCAGGTAAGGGTTTCAATGATTTTGAGCTTATTTCCCAACAATTCTAATGGAGCTTGAGTGTGGATTCCAACGATTAATTATTTGCCCGCTCCTAAATCTTAGCACATAGCACAGGCTTATGTTTTATGTTAGTCGATATAGCTATTAACTATGTGTAAAGTCTCCACACAACAAATCTGAACAGAACGATATATAACTTTTATTTCGCCTTATGATTGGAGGAGAGGATTGGAGATCATACCGAACCAAACTAAGGATTAAAATAAGATCTTAATTTCCTTGGGTTGCCCTGGGTTCCGTACTCTGAGTTGACATTTAATAGCAGTAATCTCAAAGAATCTCTATGCGATTAGCGACCAAAATTGAAGCGATTCTCTACCTGAAAGGACAATCTCTGACGATCGCCGAATTGTCGGAATCAACAGGATGCGATCGCGCTGAAGTGGAAGAGGCTTTGATTGAGTTAATGGAAGATTACGCCCATCGGGATAGTGCCTTGGAAGTGATCGAAAGCGAAAAGGGCTATAGTTTACAATTGCGAGTTGCGTTTCAAAAACTGATTCAAGATTTTATTCCCGCCGAGTTAGGGACTGGTAGCCTGCGTACCCTAGCAGCGATCGCCCTTAAATCCCCCATACTGCAAACTGATCTGATTAACCTACGAGGTAGCAGTGCCTATCAACAAGTGCAGGAATTAGTCGAACTGGGCTTTGTGCATAAACGACGGCAAGTTGATGGTCGTTCTTCCTGGTTAGAAATTACCGACAAATTTCATCAATATTTTGAGATAGACAAACTTCCTCCCCCCATCGCTTAAAATCGTTACAATTTTTAGCACTAGCCGCTATAGTGGAGGGTAAGCAGGAGCGATGTCCATTCTAGCTAGGGAGTTGTAATGGAATTTAATTTTGATTTTTTTGCCTCAGAAACCGAAGAACCACAGACCAATACCTTAATTCAGTATCTCCAACAACAACATCCAGAAACTTTAGCTTGGGTTGCCCAGTCGGCCAGTTCTGAGATCAAAGATATTATTAATCAGAATGTCCAAGGATTAGTAGGGATGTTACCTTCAGAAGACTTTCACGTTCAAATTACAACGGATCGCGACGACTTAGCGAATCTTTTGGCCTCTGCCATGATGACCGGTTATTTTCTAGGTCAGATGGAACAGCGGAAAAATTTAGATAATACATTGTCTCTTTCAGAATCCTTAAAAGCTAAGAAAAAAAACAAAGAACACTAGGTGCATCATGACCTCAATAATGCTCCTAATGTTTAAACACAAACCCTTGTTAAATCGTCTTTTCCGTTGGTGGCGATCGCTTTAGTTTGGACTAAAAGGTAATCACCTAGCAAGATTAGAGGTTATCTCTAATTTCCGTTTCTCGAAGCAGTTCCACTAACCCCACTGTTCCCACAAAAAACGTGTAAATCCCATAAACCAACGGTGATCGCTGTCTAGAAGGCGCGTAAATGGCGGCGATAATCGCTTCAATACCATGACTAATCAGGGCAAATCGTCCAACCCAGAAAATGACAGTCAATCCTGGGAGTGGCGAATGATGAACCAGTGCGGCATACAAATTCCAGACTTCTAGACTTAATGCCCCTGTAATAAGAAGCGGCGAAAGCACTTTAATCAAACGGCTAAAATTTTTTTCAAAATTGATCATCATTAATAGTTTATTCTCTCCCCATTCAAAAAGATTAATGGCTAGTCAAAGCTCTTGTATAATACACCATTGCGGTGAAGTTGGGTTTAAACTTGTTGTCATCCATCAATGGAGGGTGTGAAACTATCGGTTATAATATGTTTTAAGCTTATAGCAATAGACATTTAGTTCACGATTATTTATGGCTTCCACTTATTCCTTTGATATTGTTAGTGAATTTGACCGTCAAGAATTGGTTAACGCAATTGATCAAACAACCCGTGAAATTAATAGCCGCTATGATTTAAAAGATACGAAGACGACCCTAGAACTCAGTGAGGAGCAGATCACGGTCAATACGGCTAGTGATATGACCTTAACGGCTGTTCAAGATATCCTCCAAGCGAAGGCAGCCAAGCGGAATTTATCACTGAAGATTTTTGACTATGGACAGGTGGAGTCCGTCAGTGGCAATCGGGTTCAGCAAAAAATTTCCCTCAAAAAAGGAATTAGTCAGGAGATCGCCAAACAAATTAGTAAGCAAATTCGGGATGATTTCAAAAAAGTTCAGCCTTCCATCCAAGGCGATATTCTACGAGTTAGTGCCAAAGATAAGGATGATTTACAAAAGGTCATTCAATTTTTAAAACAAGCGGATTATCCGATCGCCCTTCAATTTACCAACTATCGTTAACGGGTCTGATTTTCAAATAAATAGACATCATCTTGCTGATAACGAAGCTTAAACGCTTGATTCTGTTGAAGGTTTTTGACGAGATTATTAACCGTTGCCTCAGAATTATCCCAGCCAGGATGACGGGTATTGAGCAAAATATAGGTAAAAACCTTGGGAGCAATGGGTTCAGCATCCTTAATCGCTAACTGTAAATTGACCCGTTGACTGAGATGGGGCGCGATTTGGGGAGAGGTGAGTAAACTATCCGAGGTTTTCACTAAACTAACGGCGGTTCGCATTGCTGCTAAATTATCCCAATTTTCCCAATATTTACCGAAAAAATAACCATATTTACCAAGGGCTAAAAAGGTAATTAATGACCAGACAATAATTAATTTAGGCTGACGAAAACGATGGGGATAGTGAACCAGGGTGGTGATAGCCATGAGGATTAAAAATGGGAGGATCGGCAAAGCATATTGATGGGTAAGATCCTTTTGAGGTTGATAATCCGTTAATAAATTTAACCAGAGGGCTGGAAGGGCTGGAATTAGACTGCTTAAGCTTTTTAACGATAAACCCCAGAGCACAGGGGCAAAGAGTAAAATCAAATAACCTAAATTCTCGCCGGTGAAAAGATGACTCAGTAAAACCTGTGGTTTTAGAAAGAGATTCTGAGCAATCTCTGATACTGAATTGCCTAAAAATTGATAACGAGAAACGGCCGCTGCTTCTCCACCACTAAAAGCCGGAATAATGCCTTTGGTGGCAATGATAAACCAACTGATTCCAGTCAATAGGGCGATCGCACCATAGCGACGTTTCCGATCAATTAGAAATAACCAAAATCCCAAGCCAATCACGGTTAGAGAAAGAACGGCCTTCGTACTTAGCGTCATCATTAAGGTGATCGCAAATCCCCAAGACTTGCCAGCTCTGGCTGTCCAGACCATCCACAATAGGGAAGGTAGGGCAAAAACTTCAGGATGAAAGTCAAAAATACTGAGATTAAAAACAAGAGGATAGAGTAAATAGGCCCAGACCATTGCCTGGGATTCCGACTCTTTTAAGCCGGCTTGTTGAGCCAATTGATAGGTGGGCCAAGCTCCTAACGCTAAGGCGATCGCCTGTAAAAATAAGAGCCAATAAACCGAGGGAAATATCTTATAGAAAAGAGCTAGGGGATAAACAATCAGAGAAGCATGATCCCCCAAAATATGAAAACCACGAAAGGAAATGATCGGTGTTTGCCCTTGACTAATCAAATAAATAGCCTGATCAAACCAACCAAGATCTAAGGCATTGGATTGAAAAAGTAAATGGCGGATTGTGGCCGCCAGAAAAAAAATCAGCGTAGCTCCAACAATTTTCCAAACAATTGATAGAGGAGGTAAGTAAGCTATTTTTGCCATGTTTAGGCACTTTTAATGGCAGTTGTTAAGGCCATAACCACTGTTTCTATTTGTTCCTGAGTAATACCCGGAAAAAGGGGTAAAGAAAGAATCTGCTGACAAAGATTTTCGGAATAGGGAAAATCCCCTAATTGATAACCCAGAAATCGGCAACTGGGCTGAAGGTGACAGGGCAAGGGGTAGTGAATCCCGGTTTCAATGCCCTTTTCCGCTAACTGCGTCTGGATTCGCTGACGTTCTTCTGGCCCCTGTTCTTCCAAAACTATCACGTAAAGATGATAAACATGGCCCGCTCCACTGAGATTGGTTAAGGGTCTAACCTTGGGGACAAAAGCCAATAATTGATCATAGTATTGAGCGGCTTGGTAGCGGAGTTGATTCCACTGCGCTAAGTATTCTAACTTCAAATCTAGAATCGTAGCTTGAATACTATCGAGACGACTATTGGTTCCCATTTCAGTATGATAGTATTTGCTTTCGGCTCCGTAGTTCCGTAAACGGCCTACTCGCTTGGCCAGGTCTGCATCATCAGTGAGTACCATACCACCATTGCCCATCGCCCCCAAATTTTTACTGGGATAAAAACTAAAGGCTGCTGCTTTTCCCAGAGAGCCAGCTATTTGTCCCTGGTGATGGGCGAGATGGGCTTGGGCCGCATCTTCAAAAATCAGCAAATTATTTGCCTGGGCCAAACTCTGAAGAGCTTGGGGATTAACCATTTGTCCGTAAAGATGAACGGGAAGAATGGCACGGGTGTTAGGGGTAATTGTCTGGGCGGCTTTTTCTAGATCTATTAATCCGGTTTCCCCATCGCAATCTACTAACAGAGGTTTAAAACCCGCTTGTAGGATGCCTAAAATCGTGGCAATAAAGGTATTGGTTGGGACTAGGATTTCATCTCCCTGTTCCAAACCGCAGGCTTGCAAACCTATAGCGATCGCTGCTGTTCCTGATGCCACACCGATGCCATATTGAACACCAGACTTTTCGGCAAAATGAGCTTCAAAATCTCGTACGGCTTGACCGAGAATAAAATCTCCGCGCTCCATGACCTGAGTAATGCGGTCAATAAAAGTTTCTTGCAGCGATCGATGTTGCCAGGTCAAATCAACAAAGGGAATAGTCATCGGGTTAAGCGTTAAAAGTTCAAAATATTGGCATTATAAGGCGAAAGATTAAACTTGAACACTAGATCTTGACTCTCAAACCTAATGACAGGCAGGGAATTTAGCGGCTTTGGTTTGGGCTAGTTGACGTTTTGTCTCCTCCGTAAAAGTTGCTTTTTGCCAATTACAGGCCGATTTAATCTGGGCCAAAGGAATATCATTTACGCCGGAAAAGTCGGCATTGGTCAAATTTGCCCCTTCTAGATTTACTCCCTTCAACTTTGCTCCAGCCAAGTTAACCCTAGTTAGATCCGCATGACTGAAATTGGTGTTGTTTAAATTAGCATCACTGAGATCGACTCCCCAAAGATTGGCCCTCGTTAGGTCACTGTTACTCAGATCCGCATTCGCTAAATTTGCCCCCGTTAATTCGGCTTGAGCGAAGTTTGCCTTTTGGAGATTGGCACCAGTCAAATTAATGCGCATCAGATTCGCCCCACTCAGATCGGCTTCTCCCAGATTAACTTTACTGAAGTTTGCCCCCGTGAGATAACTTTTTAGGAGTTTGCCTTGGCTTAAATTTGCCCCCGTGAGATTAGCTCCAGTTAACTCGGTCTGGGTCAGATCAGCCTTTTCTAGGTTAGCTTGACTGAGATTGGCCCCTGTTAAAAAGGATTCCGTAAAGCTACTTTTGGCCAAATTGGCATTAGCCAGGTTAATCCCTTGTAAATTAATTTCATTAAAATCTTGATTACTTAGGGATTGCCCCATCTGGTTAAGGGTTTCTAGAGCCTGAAGACGAGGCATACTCTCTCTTTTGCCTTGATTATCTTTGACAACTTGCCAATAGCGTTGGAATTGACTTTGCTGATAGAGTTGAAAACCCCCAAAAATCAGTAAGATAAGCGGGATAATGCCAATTAGCGCAATGAGTTTCGCCTGCTCTCTCTGTTGGGCACGGATGCTCGCTTGGATAAAGACTTCGGCTACCTGGGAGCGGGGAATGTGATCGCTGGGGGCCAATTGCGGCTGGACTTCTTGAAATTTACGGGCTTCCTTTAAAACAGTGCCAGTCAAGAGATAATTTTTTTGAGTCTTAATGGGAACATTTTGCCAAATCCTAGCGGCTTCCTCAATTTTTTGCTTTTTGCGGAGATTATCTTGACGATTGCTTAACCATTTTTGTAATAATTTCCATTCCTGAGCAATGATTTCATGGGCAAGGCGAATCAGAAAAGGTTGCTCTATACCTGTCGCCAAAGGAATCGCTTCAGTCGTCAGTAATTGCTCATGAACAAGTTTTTGGACGACCACATTGATCAGGGCAACGGTATAACGAGGAGTCACCAAATCGCGGTTGACTACGCCTCGAATTAAAGGAACGCCACTCTCATTCATTTGCACAAGAGCCAGGAAAATGTGATGGGCTGTTTCCTGTTCAAGATCCGTCAACCCCTCATAGGCTAAATTAGCCCGTTGATTTAAACTATCCCTAATTCCCCCTAGCTCTCGATAAGCATCGACTTGTAAATCCTTACCCTGTCGCCAAAGCTGAAAAAGGATGTACTGCAAAAGTGGTAGGACGCTTGATCCATAGTCCGCATCCTGAAGAATCGTGTTAACCAAATCAGGGTTGAGGGAAAAATTGGCCTGTTGGGCTGGTTCCACAATCACTTCCCGCAGCGTTTGGCGATCCATCGGTGGGATCATAATCAGATTTTCCTGAAGATAATTACTAAAACAGCCCCCCTGCATTTCTAAACATTGTCCGAGGTAGTCTGCTCGCAGGGATAAAACACAACAAAAACGCGACACTTCCTGACTATCTGATTGCCAATTATGATGGGGGGAAACTTCTGATACTGATGTTTCTGGAGCAATGGCTCCTAGCAGACAATCTAAAAAAGTTTCTCGTTCTAAGGCGTTTTGGCAGAGAGTAAACATCTCCTCGAATTGATCGACGATTAACACAAGACGATCGCGGAAAAACACCTCTAAAATTTTGCGAAAGCCATTTGCACCTTGATGAACAAGGGGTTGAATTTGGTTTAATTGCCGCGATCGCTCCGCAGTCGAAAGGTCGGGATTCAATAAAGCCAAAACTAAACTATTTAATGGTTTTTCCCCTGGTTGGACAAAGCGCACCGTCCAGCGATCGCTCCCCGAAATAGAACTACCTGTCTGAAGAGAATGGATTAAACCGGCCTTCAAAAGAGAAGACTTGCCCGTACCAGAATTTCCCACCAGGGCAACAAAACGGCTCAAACGAACTTTATTCAGCAACCTAGCCGTTAGATCCCGACGACCAAAGAAATAAGAGGATTCTTCTACTTGAAAAGGCCGCAAACCAGGGTAAGGACAGGAACTCTTTGTGCGAGGTGAAGAAGATTCCCGATCATGTTGGGAGGCAGCGTGATAGGTCAAAAGAATCGGTTCTCCTAAATTAAGATAAAAAAGGGGTTGGCGATACTCCGCTAGATAGGCAGCAATTAATTGGGTCAGTGTTAAAGTTGTCACCCTACCTATCCCAGCAGAGGAAGGATTTAAATCTTGCAAAAGAGCCACTTTCAAAGCACTGGGATCAAGATTAATACCCTGGGGCATCATCTGAAAACGCCGATTAGTGACAATGAGAGAATAACTTTTGCCAATTTTAGGAGTTAGCTCGGAGAAAGTAAAATTTAAAGGTTCACTATAGCAACAATCTAACCAAACAATCAGGTTTTGAATCGGACTCAATTGCAAAAGATGCTGTAACCAGGACAAACTAATTCCCCAACGCCCTTGGGCAGGATGGGCATCACTGGTAGCGAGAAAAATTTCCGATCGGCTCTGATGACGCTGTAGGCAATGACCCGTAAAATAAAGCAAAGCCATGCTAGGGATATGAGCCGTTTTGGGATATAGCAATGCCCGAATCAAATCTTCTAGTTCTTTTTGCACTACTTTGAGGGACGAACCCTGGGATTGTACTTTTCTGGGTAAGTACCTGACTTGAAAATTACCATAGGTGCTTAACAGTTTAGAAATTTCTTTAACATCGCTAAGATCACCAGATACAATCGGAAGAGCGGGAAGAACTTGATAGTGCGTAATATCGACGATTAGGGCAACCTGACTCATTGCGTTATACGGTATTTAGAACTAGCTCTGACTTAATACCTGAGTACTTAAAGTGCTTTGACAAGTGATGATTGAGATAAAACCGTTAATTAAACTTCATCCCCCTGACGATTACTTTAGCGAAAAGTCTCATGCCAATCAAAAAAATAATCCTGTCCATCGGCATCTCGCCTGTTGCGATTAAAGCTCTTATGTATTATTTTTCAGGTAATAGATCTAGAATTGGAGATTGATTACGTCAAATTTTGTTACACTTCTTGACAAACTCACCTCAGAGAGGAGTCTCAATGATAGGATTCCCTAAAATACCTTTGTAATCAAAATTATCATCCTATGACAGAGCTTTCTGGACAACCTCCTAAATTCGGTGGCAGCACCGGCGGTTTACTCTCCAAAGCTGACCGGGAAGAAAAATATGCTATCACCTGGACTAGTTCCACAGAACAGGTGTTTGAAATGCCCACTGGGGGCGCGGCCATCATGAATGAAGGAGAAAACCTCCTTTATCTAGCTCGTAAAGAGCAGTGTCTGGCTTTAGGAACCCAACTACGGACAAAATTCAAGCCCAAAATTGAAGACTATAAAATCTACCGTGTTTACCCCAGTGGAGAAGTCCAATATCTGCACCCTGCCGATGGTGTTTTCCCTGAAAAAGTAAATGCCGGTCGTGAATTCAATGGCAAGAAGGACAGAAGTATTGGGAAAAATCCTGAGCCTGTTACCTTAAAATTCTCAGGACAAACTCCTTATAGTGCTTAATTCTGCCTGGGTAAAGGGTGAATAGTGACTGGGGAATAGTCAATTAGGGTGTTTAACGAAAAAGAATGTTTGACCCTAACCATTTAATTGTCAATAATTGAATAATAGTTTCATTCATTCTTAGGGATAATAAACTAATCACTATTGACTCATCACTATTCATTCATTTGCCCATTTCTCGACTCTCATCCGCGAAACCAATGATTTTCCCTGAGTTTTCCCAGTTTTTAGCTTTAGCGCGACAGGGTAATTTTATTCCTGTTTATCAGGAATGGGTCGCCGATCTTGAAACGCCTGTTTCAGCTTGGTATAAGGTCTGTGCGGGACAACCCTACAATTTTTTACTGGAATCAGTAGATGGTGGTGAGCAACTCGGTCGTTACAGTTTTCTGGGCTGTGATCCGATGTGGATTTTAGAATCGCGTAGCACAAGTACGATACAAACTCATCGAGATAGTCGTCAAGAAAGGTTTGAGGGGAATCCCTTAGAAGTTTTGTCAGCTTGTTTAGCATCGATCCATCCCGTTACCTTGCCCCAATTACCTCCTGGTATTGGTGGATTATTTGGGTTTTGGGGTTATGAGTTAATTCAATGGATGGAACCTCGTGTTCCTATTTATCCTGCCACTGCCCAGGATTTGCCGGATGGGGTTTGGATGCAGGCGGATAATTTAATTATTTTTGATCAGGTTAAACGCAAAATTTGGGCGATCGCCTATGCAGATTTACGGGATGACAAGGTGGATCTCCAGGCTGCCTACCAACAAGCCTGCGATCGCGTAACTAAATTGGTATTAAAACTACAATTACCCTTACCTCCAGAGGCAACGTCCCTAGAACTTCATCCTCGCCCCTTATCGGAGAGTCAACCCGTTCCCTACGACAGTAATGTGGGGAGAAGCAAGTTTTGTGAAAATGTGCGTCAAGCGAAGGAGCATATTCGGGCAGGGGATATTTTTCAAGTGGTTCTCTCCCAACGCCTCTCTACTACCTACAGTGATGCCCCTTTTAATCTTTACCGATCGCTGCGTTTAATCAATCCCTCTCCTTACATGGCCTACTTTAATTTTGGCCATTGGCAGATTATTGGTTCCAGTCCTGAAGTAATGGTTAAGGCCGAGCGTCAAGAAAATGGCAAACTGCAAGCTACCGTTCGTCCGATCGCCGGCACTCGTCGTCGTGGTCAAACGCCCCAGGAAGATCACCATTTGGCAGAGGAATTATTGGCAGATCCCAAGGAAATTGCCGAACATATCATGCTAGTGGACTTGGGACGGAATGATCTGGGTCGAGTCTGTGTCCAAGGTTCAGTGCGTGTCGATGAATTGATGGTCATTGAACGCTATTCCCACGTCATGCACATTGTGAGTAATGTGATTGGAGAATTGGCCCCTGATAAAACGGCCTGGGATTTACTGCAAGCTTGTTTTCCGGCCGGAACGGTGAGTGGTGCTCCCAAAATTCGGGCCATGGAAATTATTCATGAGTTGGAACCGGAACGTCGTGGCCCTTACTCGGGAGTCTATGGGTACTATGATTTTGAAGGGCAATTAAATACGGCGATCGCTATTCGTACCATGGTGGTCAGACCCCAGGGCAATCAACAACATCTCGTTTCTGTCCAAGCGGGGGCCGGCCTGGTGGCAGATTCCGATCCCGAAAAAGAGTATGAAGAGACGATTAATAAAGCAAGGGGTTTGCTGGAAGCGATTCGCTGTTTAAGTTAATGGCATTGGCTACTTCACCACAGGAACGGGGAGTCGGAAATAATTTCCCCGGATTGGCCAAACCGTCAGGATTAAAACAATCTCTGACCCATTGCATTGTTTCTAAGTCCACTTCGTTGAACATGGCCGGCATAAAATCATTCTTGTCCATGCCAATTCCATGTTCCCCTGACAGACTGCCCCCCAATTCTACACAACGCTTCAGGATTTCTCCGCCCAATTCTTCTACTTTTTCCCAGGCTCCTGGCACCGCCTGATCGTAAAGAATCAAGGGATGTAAATTACCATCTCCTGCATGGAAGACATTGGCAATTTTAAAACCAAAGCGATCGCCGAGATTATTAATATCCTGTAGAATTTGTACCAACTGAGCACGAGGAACCACCCCATCCTGGACAAAATAACTGGGACTCATTTTTCCCGCCGCCGCAAAAGCCGCTTTTCGTCCTTTCCAGAGTTTTAAGCGAGTCTCTAGGTCGTAGGCTGCCGTAATGTCTCTTGCCCCATTTTGCCGACAAATAGCTGCAACCCGTTCTTGATTCGCTTCAACCTCTGCCGCTAAACCATCTAATTCCACCAACAAAATCGCCGCCGCATCCCTGGGATAACAACCCGTCGCCACCACATCTTCCACCGCATTAATACTCAGATTGTCCATAATCTCCATTCCCGCCGGAATAATGCCCGTTGCAATAATATCGGCAACCGATTGAGCCGCCGCATCCATGCTGGCAAAGTCCGCCACGAGAACACAAATCGCACTAGGAACCTTAAGCACCTTGAGCGTGATTTCTGTTGCAATACCCAGGGTGCCTTCCGAGCCAACAAATAAGCCCGTTAAATCATAACCCGGCATTTCCGGCAAATAACCGCCCACCTCCACCACCGAGCCATCGGGAATCACCAGTTTTAGCCCCAGAACATGATTCGTTGTGGCTCCATATTTGAGACAATGAACTCCACCCGAATTTTCAGCAATATTGCCCCCAATCGAGCAAACAATTTGACTAGAAGGATCGGGAGCATAATAAAATCCGGCTCCACTAACGGCTTGCGTCACCCAATTATTAATTACCCCTGGTTGAACTATCACACGCTGATTTTCCAGATCAACCGACAAAATCTGATTCGTACGGGTCATGACAATCAAAACCCCATTTTCTAAGGGTAAGGCTCCCCCCGATAGTCCGGTTCCGGCTCCCCTAGCCACCCAGGGAATTTGATAATCATGACAAAGTTTGACTACCGCCGCGACCTGCTCCGTGGTACGAGGTAAGACGACTAAGGCAGGACGTTGACGATAACTCGTTAGACCATCACATTCGTAGGTCAATAGTTCATCTTTGCGACGCACCACACCATCTTTGCCCAGGAGTTGTTCAAACGGGGCAATCAATTTTTGTAGATTGTTTTGCAGATTAGATGGGTTTGGCAATCGATGTTTCAGTTCCATGCGATAGAAAAAGTGTCAAGAAAGCGTCAAAAAAGTGATTAATTGGGCAGAACTTTTGCCCCTTGAATTCGCCAGCCCTCCTCTTGCCGAATGACTTCATAGCGAACCGTTAAACTATCACTTTCCGTTTTTCGCGGTTTTGCCGGATTGCTGGCTGAAAAATATTCCGTTGCTTCCTTAACCTTCGCGACAATTGTAGCCTGATTAGGATTGACGGGATTGATTTTAACCTCGATCACTTCCACTTTATGCTGGTATTGTCGATAGCTATTTTGTCTTTTTTCTTGATTGGCTCGATTTTGCCACTGCTGGAGTAACGCTCCCGTTAGGATACTAGAAAGACGATTAACGTCATGTTTTGGCCCAAAGGCAGCGGCCTTGCTATTAACCCATAATTCGATGAGTTGTTGTGCGGAGACTGTGGTCAGGGGCCCTAGGGGAACTTCAATAAAACCGGCCGCTTTCGGATCGGGAATCTCAATGGGAGATTGGGCTAGTTGAATATCCAGTTGCTCTGCTTCTAGGGCCGCTAAAGGAGAACCTATATGCTTCCAAAGAAAAATTGCGCCTCCTAAACAGGCGATCGCCGTCAACAGGACTAAGCTTAAACGAACCGGATTAACCGTAACTCGTCGTCGCTTGCGCCGTTTGGAGAGAGGCTTGTCTGCCGATGCTGGCAAGGCATAATTAGAATCAGAATCTGACTGTCCTTCAAAAAAGTTTGTGACATTCTCTACAAAAGTTTGAGGTCGCTGATTTTTCTCCCACTTCTCCATTCCTGGGGCTGTCAAAGTGGCCGTTCCCCCTGAGTTAGAGCGGGGAGATTGATGCAAAGACTGGGAACGACTATTCATCCCCCTGCGTCTCCTAGCGGGATGTGAAGAGGGGATGTCATCCTGATGTTCTGCTAAATTTCTAGCCATAGTGTTTTCCTGATCGGGGGCGGATGACACGGCAGCAACAGGTGTAGAAGTTTCGGAGTAGAGTGTCTCTAGGTAGGTCTGAACATCGGTATTAGCAAAGTAGTCATCTAGGGAAACTGTTTGCTCAGACAGATCCCGAAAACAGGGAAAAATCTCGTTTTGTAACCAATGCTCAGTGTATGTGCAGAGTCCGGGGAGTAAGTCCGGTGAACCTTGGGATTGTTCTTGGATAAACGCGATCGCTTTTTGATCTCGACTTTGCGTGAGGGCAGAGAGTGCTTCCTCTGTCTGTCCTAATAATAAAGCACAAATTGCTGCTTCGAGGGCCACATCTTGACGATTCTTCATCTGAACAAGTAATGTCCTACATTGTCCTAAACTGGCCGGTTGTTTAACGGCGATCGCCTTAGCCATGAGCGCGTAAACGGCCAAATAACTCGCCACTACGGAGGGACGGTCAACCTCACTTAAAAATAAATGTTCCTGTTCTTCAACGGTCAAATAGCTTCTAAGCTGTTGGATAAATTGTAAAAAGTCATCAACTCCTAACCCAGATCGATCATTGCCCTTCCCTTCAATACCAAAACGATCATGGATCATATCCCTAAGCAATTGCAGACCCTTCTGACGTTCTAGACTATCGATATCCTCCAGGGTTAATAACTCTAGGATGCGATAGGGTCGTAATTTAAACAGTTCATTACGAATTTCTGTTTGTACTGTCGGAAACAAATCCTCCTGCTGTAACCAAGCCAAACCCTTAATGCCCCGATTAGCGGATTCCTCGTAGTTTTCCATCTGCCACTGTTCCCTACTCAGTTCTAGATAGGACAAAGCCGCAGTGAGAACTAAATCAGCACGGGTTTCTAGCAGAATGAGAGGATCAATGGCTTGATATAAGGCAGATTCAGCAAATTGTAAAACCAGTTCATATTCTCCCAACTCTTGCAAAATTAGCAAGGCTCCGACCAGTTGTTCCGGCGGAATCTCTAGGCTGGGATTTTGATCCCCCAGTTCATCGGCAACCGATACCGTTAGGGATTCAGCTAATAGAGGGCCGATTGTCTCCTGCTCTTCTGCCTCCGTATTCTCTTCCACGTTTATTGTCTCTAAATCCCCGGACTGGGAAGCCAGGTCATTAGCTTCTGATAGTCCCCACCAGCGTTGGACATAGGCTTGACGCTGATTAGCATCTCCTAAAACACGATAGGCATCTTGTAACAATTGGTTACGGGAAGTAATCGCCGCTTCACTATATTCTCGACGAGGCAATTGGATTAGCCGATCTTGATAGGCTTGGCTAATTTGATCTTCAGCAATCTGTAAGGGAATGCCAAGAACTCTATAATAGTCGAGAGGGATTCGCACGGCGGGCTGCCTCAAAGGAGGTTCGTAAAAACATGACACGAGGTTATTAGAATAAAGTAACTTATCCTGACCTGTCTATACCTGAATGAGTTATTAATTTAAACTAGAACGTCAATTAACAACCTGGCATTGTCTTAAATATGGCTCCACTTTAGGCAAAATTCTAACCCAAGGATTAAGACCCCGTAAAAAATCTTGACGAGATAGCCTAAAATCTATTCTAAGCTGGCTCAGTTTGATTACCCAATAATTCAAATTAATACGGCTCCCTATCCTTCATTTTTGTCTGACAGACTTACCGATTTCATCATGGTTGCTGAACGTATCTTACCCGAATTTAATACTGCAACGGTTTCCCTGAGTCCAGAAAGAGGTTTACTCCTCTATGAAGATATGGTTTTAGGGCGTTTATTTGAGGACAAATGTGCGGAGATGTACTATCGTGGCAAAATGTTTGGTTTTGTCCATCTTTATAACGGTCAGGAAGCGGTTTCTTCAGGAATCGTTAAGGCAATGCGTCCAGGCCATGACTATGTGTGTAGTACTTACCGAGATCACGTCCACGCCCTCAGTGCTGGCGTTCCGGCAAGAGAGGTAATGGCCGAGTTATTTGGTAAGGCAACGGGCTGTAGTAAAGGACGGGGTGGTTCGATGCACCTTTTTTCTGCTCCCCATAAACTCCTCGGTGGTTTTGCTTTTATTGGGGAAGGGATTCCCGTAGCCCTGGGGGCAGCCTTTCAAAGTAAATATCGTCGGGAAGTGATGAAAGATGCTTCGGCGGACTATGTGGCGGCTTGTTTCTTTGGTGATGGTACGACTAACAATGGCCAGTTTTTTGAGTGTCTCAATATGGCGGCTCTTTGGAAATTACCGATTTTGTTTGTAGTGGAAAATAATAAGTGGGCGATCGGGATGGCCCATGATCGGGCAACTTCCCAACCGGAAATTTATAAGAAGGCTAGTGTCTTTAATCTGCCTGGGGTGGAAGTAGATGGGATGGATGTGGTGGCAGTTCATGCGGTGGCGGAAGAAGCTGTCGCTCGTGCCAGGGCAGGGGAAGGGCCAACCTTAATTGAAGCTTTAACCTATCGTTTTCGCGGTCATTCCTTGGCCGATCCCGATGAGTTGCGATCGCCGGATGAGAAACAATTCTGGGGCGCACGGGATCCGATCCAAAAGTTTGCGGCCTATTTACTGGAACATCATTTAGCCAGTGCCGAAGAACTGAAGGCGATTGATCGGAAAATTCAGGCGGTTATTGACGATGCCCTTGAGTTTGCCGAAAGTAGCCCTGAACCGGATGCTAGTGAGTTATATCGCTACGTTTTTGCGGATTAATCTAGCCAGTTGATTGCTTCTAATCCTGAGGTTACTTAAGCCATGACCAGTCGTTTGGGCCAATGCGGTGAAGACTTTGTGGCCCAGTGGCTAAAACAGCAAGGTTGGAGCATTCTTCATCAACGTTGGCGATCGCGTTGGGGAGAAATTGATTTAATTGGGCGATCGCCAGAAAAACTATTAGTCTTTATCGAAGTCAAGACTCGTAGTGCTGGGAATTGGGATCAGGGGGGAGCCTTAGCGGTCAATATTGCCAAACAAAATAAAATTATCCAAACGGCCCAACTTTTCCTGGCTTACTCTCCCCAGTTAGCAAACCTTCCCTGTCGTTTTGATGTGGCCCTTGTTCATGCTCAAAAACTTCCCGCTTCGCTTTCTCTTGACGAAAATATTCCTCTCATTGAGTTAGGGCGACAGGTGAAATGGGCAGGAAATTATTTTTGTTTACAAGACTATATACAAGGGGCATTCGAGAGCTAGTCAGGGTTTTCCTCATCATCAGAAAAATGGGTAGAAACCTCGTCCTTTAGCGATAGCGGAGGACGACTTTATATCCCATATTCCGTACCAATTAGAAGAAAATAAATAATTTAAAATTTACACGCTATATGCAGGCATCATTAGCCATCATAACACTAGATATAGACGGAGAAGGAAAGACTATAGTAGTGCGTTTATCAGTGCTTTTGTGCT
>Ga0208854_1000017_pt1 | contig 33897 bp, 42 predicted proteins | sample LakMenEpi30Nov11_FD_150748 | JGI IMG/M metagenome (GOLD analysis project Ga0208854, IMG submission 150748) | Freshwater microbial communities from Lake Mendota, WI - 30NOV2011 deep hole epilimnion (SPAdes) | ecosystem: Environmental > Aquatic > Freshwater > Lake > Epilimnion/Euphotic zone ...
TGCCACTTTGCTCTAATTTTTGTGCAAATATAGCTTTCTCTTCATTTGTTTCTATGCCTTGTTTTGCTTTGCTAATAAGTGTTTCCACCTCACTAAACATCCCTGCTAACCCACTTAATGCTATTTTTGCGTTATTCTCCAGTTGGCTCAATTGTAGTCTTGATTAAATTAGTGGTGTAAATATACGGAGTTTTTGTCTTAATGTCACAAATTTTATTCCAAATGTTGTATTTTGCTGATTCAATCAAACCAACTGCTGAACCATTAAAAACCAATGGATTTAATCTGATTTGATTAAAGCTAACAGTATTGAATGGCAAACCTGCCCAATCTTGATATTTGTATTGCGTAAAGTAGTCAATAGTGTAGAACAAATCAAACTGCTCTCTGGCAGTTGGCTGCGTTGTTGTTAGCTTCCCATCACTCTCTATTCGCAATAATTTATCAACCATAAAACTATCCTTTTCAAGCAGCAACATTCCTATTCTATTGTCCAACAATTCGCCTAATGGTGAGTAAGGAATCTCTGGTATTTGTGGGATATCTGGAATAGTAATGTCAAAGCCAACAAGACCACCCAAATCTTCAAAGAAATCAACTATATCGTTAATACCATCAATAACATCATTAATTACATAAATGATTGTATTAAGTAGGTTTACCGAACCGCCTACAATGTTATCAATCTGCTCATTTATCTCATCAAAAAAACGCTCTATTGCGGTCAATTCAAGTTTTCTTTTCCCAAGTGCATAAGCAAATTCAACTTGGTTTAAACCTTTCATTAAAACGAATTGAGAATTCACAATATTTATTGGTCGCAATGTCACTTGATAATTAGTGCCTATATAATCTGTGATAGAATTGCTTTCGGTTACATCTGTTTGAAAAGTACAAACGAAATTGCTGGTAAATTCATCGGTGTTTAACTGATACTTTGTGTTTATTACACTTGGAATAGTGTATTGTGGTGTAGCAATTTGAAAATCTTTGCGCTCAAACAATAACTGATTGCCATTGAACAAAACTTTGCCATTGTACAAGTCTTTCATTTTAATAATGAAATCAGCAAATGTCCCATCTGGAAAACCAAATTGCACAAATTCATTAGGTGTAAATGCGCCTAATAAATCTAAATTAAATGGGTTTGATGGGTTTTTAGGCACATAATATTTCTTTGGCAATATTACATCATTTGCAACAATAATGCTGCTTTGAAATGATAATCCTAAATATTGGCAACCTCTTATGAATAGTGTTCTTATCGGAATTGCTTTGTGATACTTTACTCTCTGAATTATTACCGCAAACATTCGCTTAATCAATGCAAATGCAGCAATCATTAAGCCAATAAATTTAAGGATTTCACCAATCAACAAAAAGTAATTTCCCCAATCTGGTGATGCAGTAATAACCGAAGCAATTGCGCCACTTAAGCTATTTGCAGATGCAACAAGCCCATCAATTATAAGTGTTAAACCAATGACTGTAATAGCTAACTTTTCGTAGTCTGGTATTGAAGAAATCACATAAGGAATGTCAACGAAATCAGCCTGCGTAATTATGCCTGCTTCAGTATACAAGTAATCAAAACTAAAGCCAGTTGCCACATCATTAAGCCAATCAATCGAATACTTTGGTTTGCTTTTCGCTATAATGCCATACTCATCAAATTGTGTTTGGTCTGATAGGTCAATATACCCATCAAAAAACGTAGTTATAACACCATTTAAATCTGTTTCCTCTATACGCAATGGCATACCCTCAAAGATAAATCCAGCAGTTATCCAACCATTAATTGCATCAATGTTTTCACGAACAAATTCAAAATCATTAATGGTCAATTGCTGATTCGCAAATTCACCATCTTGAAAGTTAACCTCAACTGATAATTCTCTCAAGTTCTTGGGAGGATTAATCAGCACATTGTTAAGATACAATTTCAAATTTACCATTAGATTCTACGTTGTCTTTTGTGGATTAATACCCTTTTCACTCCAGCAGTTATTTGAGTTTCAATAACATCACCTAAATTGCTTAAATTGGTGTGGTTTACTGGCTTGTTTTCAATTGCTTTCTTAACCTCTAACAACAAATTGTTAGTACTTCTTAAATCAATATGTTGATTTGGCACATTAATAATTGGCTGCGTTACATCACCGTAGTTGAATAGTTTTCCACTCTGGTAGTCTGATAGTATTTGAGCAGCCTCATCGTTGCTTATATCACCTATTTTTGCGTTCTGCTTGGGGTTAAATATACGCTCATCACCATCAACTGCAATAACATAACCATCTTTACCATTATGCACCTTGTTTCCACTTAAATCACGTTCAACATTTTCAGTCCCATCAATAAAGCTACCTGCTACTATTTCAGCTAACGTAGTTTCTAAAATTGCTTTTTGCAAAGCAGTTGCTGGTTCTGTTTTCGCATAACCGCTTAACAAGTTATAGAATGCAACACGCTTTTGCTGCTTAATTTCTTGTTCTTGCAATCTTTTACGTTCAAGTTGTAACTTTGCTGCCTTGCTTTGTTCAAATGCTAATGTGTTTGTAAGCCCACGTTCTGCAAGTCTTTGTTGTGTTTCAATAGCTGATTTGTTTAGGTCAATTTCTCTATCTAAATAATCTTTGCGCTTTTCAAATCTTGCTTTCATCCACTTATCAGTTATTGCAACTAACTTGTTTGCCTCATCAATAGCAGTATCTATTCTCTTTTTTGAATACTGGCTTTCAAGGTCATCAATCTTCTTTTGCGCCTCATATTTAATGATGTAAACCTCATCTTCAGTTAGGTGTGCATTTTTCAATAATATATCTCTTTCCTCTTCAATGGCTGCTATTTTGGCTTCAAGTTCTTTTTTTGCATCCTTATCATTTTGATAGATTCTTACAAGTTGGGCATCGTGCCTAATTTTAGCCTCTTTTGCCAATCTTTCAGTCAATTCTTTTTCTATTTTAGTAGTTGCCTCATCTTGATATTTGTCTTGCTCTGCCTGCAATTCCATAATCATTTTCATTTGCAATTCAGCACGTTTGCGGTAAAAGTCTAACTCTAATGCCAATAATGCTTTGTGCTTTGTTTCTGCCCTTGATTTTGATGCTTTTATTGCTTTTATTTCATTTAGGTTGTCGGCTTCTAATGCTGCCAATGACCTTTGATAATCATCTTCTACTGCATCGGCTTTTAACTTGTTGGTCAACGCTATTATTCGTGCCTCATCTGTGTATAAATCTTTTAATGCTTTTTGTCTTTTTTCTGCTGCTTTTTTTGCTGCTTCTTCTGCATCCTTATCAAACTCTTTTTTAGACATTGCCAATGTTTCATTCAACAATTCTGCTGCCTTTTCTTCTGCTCTGTCATATTGTATTCTTAATGCAAATAGTTTTGAATTTGTAGCCTGCAACAACTTCAATTCCTCATCTGAAAAATCTCTTCTTGTAATTCCTTTTTTCATTGTAATAGAAACAACTCCAGCAACTTCTTCTCTACCTAACTTTGCCAAAAATTCAACTCTATCTTCCTCATCACTAATAGATTCTGCTGCTGCCTTTATCTGGTCATCAGCAGCCTGCTTTCTTAACTTCTGAATATCATCTAAATTCTTTTGATATTCATTGTATGCTGCATCTCTTGCCAAATCTAATTTATTTAACACCCCATCCATTTCTAATTCTTTCACAATCATAGCATCAACTTGCTTTTGCAAATCTATTAATGCCTCCTTATTTCTTTCAATTGATTTTGTGTTGGCATCAATAGCAGCAGCACCATCCTCAAATGCTGCTTCAGCACTAAACAAATTGCCAATAAAATCAATCATTTTAGCACCATACAATGTAAGCAATGTTACACCAACAGACAATGCAGTTTGCCACGAAAAGATACCGCTTAAAACTTGCTTAAATGCTGATGTTGTTGGCGCACCACTTTTAGCAAGTTCAACATTCGCTTTCTTAATCTTATTTATCTCATCAAACAGTTGAGGTAAGTTGTTTGATATTGCCATAAAACCAGTGCTTATGCTATTGGCAAACGCTGGCATCTCTCGGCTTAATTGATTAATACTATTGCCCAATCCATTCCAAGCACCTGCATAGTTACCTACATTGCGCTGAAATTCTCCAACGCTTGTTTCTGCACCTCTTACTCGCCTATCTAACTCGGTAAATTCTTGTGATAATGCCTTGAATAATTTACCATTTGTTCTGCCAGTAAATTCAAGTTCTTTTAACTGCTGCTTAACTGCTGCTAATGCTTGAACACCTTTTTTGTATTCTCCGTTGGTTTGTTTTAATTGTTGTTGCGCCCTTTGATTTGCTTTGGTTTCTGCATCAATTGCTTTTGCCAAATCATTTTCAGCCCTTAATTGCTCTCTGGTTAACTTATTCTTCTCAATTGCAGTTCTAATTGCTGCCTGCTCTAATGTTTGTTGTTGTTGCAATACTTTCAATTCAGCCACTTCCAACTGCTGCTTCATTTTGATGAGGTCAGATGTCTGCCTTAACTCATTATTTAATTTCTTTACATCATCGAATGATTTCGGTTTAAAAGCGGAAACAAATTCTTTTTGAGCAGCTAAACTTAACTTTATTTCCTTATTTGTTTCACGAATAATTGCAAGTAACGCATCAGCACCTTTAATGGCATCATTGAATGCATCACTCTCGAATAAATCATTTTTGCCTAACGCTTTACCTTCTGCCATTTTACTATGCTTTTATTTGTTTTTGCTGCTTTGAATAATTTTTAACGTAACCAAACCACTCTGCAACTGTAATTGTATGCAAAGATAAGTGAAATCCTTTATATTTTTCTAAATAATCTTTTATCTCATCAGTAGTAGATGATTTGCGGTCTGTTAACTCTTTTAATTCTGCTTCTGCAATGCCAATTAATGTTTTGTTAAACCTATCATCAGTAACGTGCAAATCTATCTGCAAACACGCTATTTCTCGCCTTTTTTCAAGCACATCCATATAACTTTCCGCAATGCCAAATCTATTGACTAATTGCCTTTGGATTTCTTCAAATGCAATGGTAAAATTTCGCTTAAATAATCCCCATTTGCGTATCAATGCTTTCTTGTTGCCCTGCTCCACAACTTGTAAGTAGTTATAGATGGGCATTGTGTCAATGTTGTTATAAAATTGTGTTCTTAACATAGTTTAAAACTATTGGTTTTGATTTCTCTATTAATATTTCCTTACTAAACTCATCAAGACCTACGAATTGTCCCCAAGTTTTTTGCAGGTCTTTACCCTCTTTAATTGAATCAACATCCAGCATCAACTCATCACCAACTATTTTAGTCTTAAATGTTTGATACATTGCTCCAGTATCACGCAAAGTCACTCTATCTGTTGGTTGATTTTTTTCATTCTTTATTGCTATGGTGTAATCAGCATAAACATTGCCTCCTCTGGCATATAGTGACCTCATAGAAACACCAAACACATCTACACCCCTTTTAAATAGCTGCTCATCACGATTTAATCTAATAGCCTCAACTTGTATGGCTGGAGTGCTAATAACCTTTTTAAACGCAGTTTCCTCGTTTAATTTCTTGACATTTCGTGCAATTACTTCAAGATTCCACATAGTGCAAATATACAAAAAAAGCCTTCACATCTCTGCAAAGGCTTTTCAATTTTTAAATTGTAATTAAATTACAGTACCAGTTGTTCCTAACATAGTTACACCATCTAATCCGTTTTTCTTGATTAAAGGTTGTAACACATCTGCAACAGTTTGAGCAGTATAAGTCAACGTATAGCGACCATCAATAGTTGTGCTTTCAGCAGCGGTAACAGTTACATCAGATGCATCAGTAATATTATACATTTTACTTGTTGAACCAGTATCACTTGAAACGAAATCAGCAGTAACAAGACCCTCAATTGGGTAGTTAGTAACGATGTTTCCAACTTTAGCATATAAATCAAGAACCATTGTAGTAGTGCTTGTGCTTACTATAGTTGTATAAACATTCATTAGACCTTTCAAGTTAACGATGTTAGCAGCAGAGATTGAAGATGCTGAAATCATTCTTAAATCATCATCTTTTTGTAAAACATCCCATTGACCCATCAACATTATCTTTTGGATAGTTGTATCAGTTGTGAATACTGGCTTTGCGTAGAAAGTTGCAGCATCACACGCAATAGGGTAAAGGTAGTTACTTCCAGTTTTGGTAGTGCCTAAAATGTTACCATCCAAATCAACGATAAAGATTCCAAATGTTGAACATCTGTTAGCGTTGAATTGTTTTGCAAGTTCAAAGCTACCTTTGATAATCATAGCAGTAAAGTTTCTGATACCATCACGAATGAATACACTTGAACCATCTTCAAATGTTTCCAAGATAGGGTCTGCTCTATCTGTGGTAACATTCTTTAATTTGCCAGTTGGATACCAACGCTTTGAATCATCTGCTTCGTTAATCAATGCAGTAAAGTATGCATCATTTAATGTAGCAGTTGGGTCAATGTAGTTAAATGTACCATCATTGGCAATTAACGGAACTAAAATAAAATTTGCTGCAACACCCATAATTGGTGAGCAACTTGGTGAACCAGTGTTTTGTAGCGACACATCGCAAGAACATAATGACATATTGTTTTTTGTTTTAAATATTAATAATTTGTTTTAATTTTCGCAGCAGGAAAAACATTTGTTAAATGGTATTTTAATTAGCAGTTCAGTACCAGAGGTATTGTCCGAAAAGATTTGACTCTTCACACCCTCCCATTGCACCTTACCGAAATTAGCATAATCATTTTCAACGTATGTAATCTTGTTGCTTGCGTTAGTTCTACTATACGCAAATAAAGAACGAATAAACTCTGAACATAGTGATTTCATTGGCTTTATTGCCTGCTCTAAATGTGTTGAACGTAACCAATTTTTAGGGTCGGCATCAACAAGAAAATAGATAGCGCAATCACTTTCGAAATCAATAGTAGCTTCCTCATCAGCGAATCTCTCTGGTGCATTCATATGCAAGTATATCAATGGTAATTTATTGTTACTGCTTGACACCTTAATCAACTCTGAATTGGTTTCTAAAAATGTCCCAAAATAAAAGAATGGTGCTGCTAAATTATAGATGCCAGTAGTTGGCTGGGTAGCTGCTGCAATAGTGATTGATTCATTGAATACAACTTCCTTAATTACCTTACCGCTTAATATTTTACCAAAGGTTGCCCACTTCGTATTTGTTGTCATCAATTTCCAGTTGCTACCATCGGCAACAACTGAATTAACTACAATAGTTTTATCTATTGCATCAACAACATTTTTAATATGGTCTTTAGTAGTAATTATGCCCACGACATATAATTTTTATAAACACCTTTGAATGTAGGATAATCGGCATCTTTTACAGATTCGATATAGGTTTGAATTGCCTTGAATGTTAGAATCATTTTGTTGTAATCAATGACTAATGATGTGTAACTCATTGCGCTGGGCATATTTATAGTGCCTTCGCTTTGCGTGTTACCTTGAATGGTATTGGTTTGTGGCTGCGTTCTAACGTAGTGGAAAAATACCCATTTAACCAACATAACTTTCATACCATCACTTGTAATCATCTCATTATCTATTTCCTTAACAAACGCATCGTAAATGGTCACATACTTTGCAGTTTGTGGCACACCTCCGATTAGGTCTGCAATGAATAAAATATACAACTCAATGCCTAATAACTCATAAAGTAATTTTGACTCGTATAGCGTAATGAAATTATCTAATTCAGCATCCGTAAACACATCCGTTGCTATTTTATTTTCGCCTATGAAATCGGAGGCTGATATTAGAATTCCCATATTATTTTACAAGCCCTTTATTAGTTAATAATTCAGCAATATTTTCAGATACAACTATTTTTTCTCCTGCTTTTAAGCCATTAAAATCTTTGACAATAACAACCTCAACTTCTTTAGTTGATTGCGTTGCCAATTTCGCTTCTGATTTCTTTTCAGAAGGAGCAGCAGCAGAGGTTTGTGCCTCCGCTACTACTTCTTTAGATTTTACTTTGCTCATTTAATTAAGCAGTTTCTAATGCAGCAATGTCAGTTGCAAATGTACCTTTCACAAACGCAGTTCTGTCGTTGTTCTTGGTTACTAATGCACCTCTCCATTCTGCAATGATAGTACGCATATTCTTTGTCCAGTCATTACCATCTAATCCGATGTTAATCATAACACCTTGCTTTTGATATAAAACAGACAAATTAAAGTTACCAACAAGGTATGTACCAGCAGTCACTAATGTGCTTCCAAACATCGGAACACCATCAAGTGTTAAATCCATACCAATGTAAAGTAATCTATCAACATAACGCTTATCAGTTGCAGAAACTTTCATTAACTTCAATGCTGCGATGTCTGAAGGATGCATCAATATTGCGTTAGGTGCTTCTTGGTTAGCAATTGCAATCTGATTCATAGCTACAACAAGTACATCGGCACTATTAGCATTGTCAACTGTTCCTGCAAATGTACCAGCAGCAAACGCAGTTGCAACTGTTCTGATACCATTTAAGTTTGGTGCAGTTCCATTACCAGAGTAAGATGTGTTTTCAACATCTAACATTAACAAACGCATCAACTCATTTCTGATTTCGCTTTCGATAAAATCAATATCATCTAACATTTCTGTAGATACCTTGATGAATGCAGTGCGCTTAACCACCGCTTGAGATGCAACTACCAAATCAAAATCAATTTGATTCTTTGTTGCGCCTTCAGCAGTTCCACCAGCAGCACCATCTCTGTTTGCTTGATACACCCAAGAAATGATATTACTTGCTGCTTGACCTTTTGCGAATAAATCGATTAGTCTTGGTCTGCGTGTAGCAATAAGGTTTAAGCCTGCAATACGTTGCTCAACTGGCACATTACCACCGCTAATGTTAGTTGATTCTAACATATCACCAGCAGCCTTGAAAGAGAAACCAGCACCGTGAGCAGCAGATTTATCAAGGTCTTTTAACTTTGTCAAGTTTGCTTTGTTTTCCTCTAATGCTTTTCTGATATCAGATGCTTGAGCAGTTAAAGAATTTGCTTGGTTATCCTTGTTTAATTTCTCAATTGCCAAACCATATTCTTTCAATGTTTTGTTCAATTGTACCATTTGCTCTTTTTGAGCAGTAGCAAGTTCTGATTTCAAAGATTCGATATCTTCTTTACTTGCGCTTTTAGATACTGCATCTTCTAATGCTTTTCTTGCTTCTTCGTTGTATTCGTTATACAACTTTGCCATTTCTTCTGCTTCTTGACCTGCGAAAGATATGGTGTTTAATCCTTTTGTTTCAAGGAATAATTCAAATTTACTTTTCATTTTAAATGTTTTTTGTGAGATTAATAAAAAATTGTTTTTGTTTTTGTTTTTGTAGTGATAAATCGGCTACGGATTGTTGAGTGTCATTCAACGGCTCAATATTTTCTTTTGGTATAGTTACACTCATTGTAGGTGTTGCATAGTTACTGCCCTTTAATACTGCACTACCCTCAATGATTTTAGCTTCTGTTACTGCCCAAAAATATTCATCTTCTTTTAAATAGTCTTTATTCGCTACCATTGGGTAATACTTATCCCAATTTGCTTTCTCCTCCATAAACTGCTTTGATGTGGAATTGATGCAAAGATAAAGGTTGATATATCTCATCCCTACTGAATGTTCTTTTACCCAACCATTAATGTATTGGTTAAACATAAATTCGTTTCTATCCTTGCTTATTTCAGCCTCAAATATCAATGCTTCAGTATCACCTTGTAAGTTGGGAAAGCCTAACTTATCCCAAGTCATTTTCTTGGTGCTTGCAATGATTGTATCACTTATCACTTTATCAAATGCCATTCTGTGTTCCTGCAATAGGTAGAATGATTTGGTTTCATTAAGTGACTTCTTCCAAATGCCTTGAATGTGGCAGTCATCGTGACTATCCACAATGTTAGTTGTATTGATTACCACTTTCGCAGTAATAACCTCAACCTCATCTGGCATATCAATGTCATCCATCATAGCTTTCGTTACACCATCTTTTTTATATTCAGTTGGCATAGAATAAGCAATACAATCAGCATACTTTGTGGCAGCCTTTTTTTCAGCAATGATGAGGTCTTTATTCTTCTTCAAGAAAGCCCACTTCTCACTCTTATCATTGAATTTTGGTAACTTCATTTCTTTACGATTTTAGTTGCTAATTTCTTAATCTTAATTGCTTCCAGTTGTGCTTTGGTTTTGCTCATTGCCTATGGTAGATTGTAATGTTGTTGATATAATTAATTTGTCTGCATTTGGGTCATCAGTAATCGGAGGTTTGCCCATTGCCACTCTAACTTCGTTTGCAGTAAATATGCCTTTCATTTTAAAGTCTGCTAACTGCATTTTGTTTTCTTGCAGGCATTCAACACCGCTAAAGTCTTGTCGCATTCTCACTTGTTGACTTGGAAAGTGATTAGCGCATAAATATTGCGTGTATGCCTCTGCCATTTTATCAGATAGAGGAATGATGCAATTGGTATACATATTCTTTTGCGCCTCTAAACTATTGTTGAATGTACTTGCAGCAGTATCGTTGAATAACTTGGCATCAATACCGAACACATTACACAATGCTCTGGTATTTACTATTCCTTTTTCAAGTAGTTGCATATCACTCGGTGACATACCTATTTGAATGTATTTTAAGTCTTTGTTTGTGGTAATAATCTTACCAAAGTTATGCGCTCCTCCTACTCTATTTCTCAATTCAGCATCTACCCTTGTTGCCTCATCTGGTGTCATTGGCAATTGTGAACTATCTGAAATTAATCCTGCAACACCTTTATTGCTCAATATACTTGCATCAGCAATCCATCTTTCATTGCCTACCTTAACAACGTATGCAGCAACTTGAATAGGGCTTAATCCATAATCAAATGTTTGTAAGTTTGGATTGTAGAACTTAATGTGCTTTAACTCATTCTGTGTATAAACTCTTGATGTGCCACCGAAATTGAATTGATATTCAAGTTGTGGCATAAAGAAATTTAAGTTGCGGTTATAAATGTTTATAGCTGAACTTGGTAGAATGTCTAATTCTTGAATCAATCTTGAATTAAATTGAGTATTACCAACTAAATAAACATTGCCAGTAATCAATAAGTAAAGTAAGGTTTGTTCTTCAATATCATTCCAAGTATAGCCCTTATAGTTGTTTGGCTCATCCATTAACTCGTGAAGAGATGTATTGTATATTTTCTCCCAAGTACCATCAACTCTTTTCCTTTCAATTACCCAAGGAATAGACTTGCTTACATCAACTATCTTCTTTACTATGGCATATACATCAACATTCTCTGAATAGCCTTCCCTAATCATTAAATCAGCCCTATTGCCCCAATTCAATGGCATCAAGCCACCAAACTCTCTCCAGATTGTTTCTCTGTTCTGTTCGGTTAACGATATAGTATTGGCATAGCTTAACGCTTTGTTTGCTATTTTCCCAACTACTTTCTGAATGAAATTCATTTATTGAATAAATATTGGACAAATGTATTAATAATTCTTTTCATATTCGCAAATTTCGTTAAAATAATTCATTTTAAGCACCACCAATGGCTAACGTGGATACTGGTACAAGGTAATCAAATCCGTAACGTGCAGGGTCAATTTGATGGTTATAAGCATCAATAGGTGTTTCTGATTTCTTATCGTGCCAAATATAATTCCTCAATTCTTTGATGAGGTTTAAACTATCAGCAGTTACAACTATCTGATAGTCTTGCATTCGCTTTATGCCATTTCTCACACTATCCTTACCCTTTTGCGCTGGCATTACATTAAAGTTTCGTTGCCTTAAATCGTTTATTGTTCTTGGGTCGGCACTATCCGCAACGATGATGCTATTGATGGGGTTTACTCTTAACCTCAACGATTCACTTAATTGCTCGGTGCTATTGCCAGTCTTATACATACACTCCTGCAAGTATATTATTCTTCGCTTCTTATCAACTGCTATTTTAATTAGTGAGTCTGGGTCATTGCTGAATCCAAAATCCAAACCATAAACGTGCGGTAATGAATCATCGAATGTGCCAATATCCCAATTTTGAAAGATTGCACCCTGCAATGTGCCAACTTCACCATCAATGTACACTCTGCACCAATTATGCCAGTATTCATTTTTGATGTTCTTTGGGTCTGTTTTATCTCCTAAAGGATTATGGTATGCCTTGCCTAACTTAATGTTCAACTCCGATAATATCTCTGGTGGGCAAGCCTCATTGTCTTTGTAAGTGAGCAATAAGAATTCTGAATCCTCTTCAGTCAATATCTCATCGTGAACCCAAAACTGCCTATCTGGGTTATAATCAATCCAAATAGTGTTGCTCCTTGTAATTAACGCATCGGCAATATCGTAGTCAATGTGGTTTGCTTCGTTTAAGAATAACACATCACGCTTGCCTGCTGCTTTGGCTTTACCAACTGAATCAAACGCAGTAAATTGAACTATTGCACCATTTGAGAACTTATACTCCATAGGATTACTTCGCCAATGTTCTTCAATCCACCTATTTGTATCAAACATCGTGTCTTGGAATATCTTTACTGCCCCATTTCTAACTGCTGGAATAGATTCAGCAACAACTGTGATGAGGTGTCTTGGGTGTTTAGTAGCATAATCAATTGCTGCTACTGGGATTATGCCATAGGTCTTGCCCGCACTTGTGCCACCTTGAATCACACGCTTTCTGGCTTTCATAGCCAGTAGTTTATTTATCGCAGTTGTCCTTTGAAACATAGTTAATTAAACAATGGTTGCTCACCTACCACCTTAACTTCACTTTTCGCAGGGGCATAATCACCACCCATCTTGTTTAGTTCTGCAGTAATTTCACGCTGCACTTTCATAAGATTAGCACGTTCAATGGCAGTCAAATTCCTTATAACATCAACTGAAATCATTGCTTTGTTATCAAAAATAGTATCTGGTGTAGTACCCTTTAATAATATCTCATCAAGTTCATTGATTTTATTTTGCAATTGTAATTGCCTTTCCTCTTTCGATTTTAAGCCACTTTTAAAGAGGTTTAAATCATTTTGGAGTATAGCATCCTCTTTTAGTTTTTCTTTCGCCTCGTGCAATGTTTCCCACTTTAATTTGGCTATTTTCCATTGATTCCAAAATGTTCTTTCTGTTTTCTGAAATTTAATGCAAAATTCTGAAACAATATGTTTAGGGTCAACTATTCCATTGTTTAACTTATCAACGATAAAGGTGATATAGGTCGGTTTTGCTGATGATATCATAGCACAAAGATAAGTATTATTTTAATAACATAAGAATTAGTGATTGAAACTCTGGTAGTGAACGAATGATGTGATATTGAAAACCATTGCTTGTAATCAACCATTGCCAATCTTTTTGCCCTGCTGATTGCACACCATCAGATGTTTTAAATTCAATCATAAACGCTTTGGCATCGTAGTAAAGCACCATATCACTTCGCCCAGCTATTAGACCTTTAGCCTTGTTTCTTGCTCCATCTATTTTATTTTTGCTATTGTTGAGGTTATAGCACAATAGCCCACGATGTTGTGGGTAGGTGTTGTGAAACCAAACGTAACAATCACTTTGTATTTTATCCTCCGACTGCTTCTTTTCTTTTTGCATTCAACAAAGTTACAATAAAATCTTGATGCCATTTATTATTATTTACTTTATACTTATCACACCACTTACTTAATTCTGTCCCTGCTAATTTTAAAGAATAATATGGTGTTACTATATTACTATACTTCTGCTCATAAGCAATAATGTGTTCAGCTATTTTGTGCAAAACTGCATAAGGCTTCCATTGCCTTTCCTCTGCTAATTGAAATAAGTGTTGTGTCGGAATGTTGATAGGTTTTTCTCTGGTCAACTTTACTAATTGCTGAACCTTTTCTTCTGCTTCTTGTGCTTTTCTTTCCTCTTCAAAATCGTGACCACAATTCTCACACTTAACTTTTCTTGTATGCTGAAGATGGTTGCAATTTGGACACTCCTTAATTGGTGACATTCCAACACTTGTCTTTTCTTTTTTAGTGCCATTTCTGAAATAAGTTTCCCAATCGAAATAGTCATCATAATATCCGTGTCGAACAGTATTTTTTCCCAAATCAATAACATTAAATTTGCTCTTATTTTCGCTTGGTCTACTGCCTCTGCCAATCATTTGCAAGTATAGTGATAAAGATTTGGTTGCTCGGTTAAGTATTATGGTTTCAATTGTTGGCTCATCAAATCCAGCAGTCAACACACCTACATTACAAATTATGGCATCATTTTCTGCTTTAAATTTTTGCAGTATTTCAGCACGTTCTTTTTTTTCAGTATCACCAGTAATGCTATACACATTTAAGCCTTCATTTCTAAACGCATTATAAACTGCTGCATTATGTTTTAAGTTTACGTTGAACACCATTGTTTTTTTGCCTGCTGATAGTTTCCAGTAGCTTTCAATCACATTGTGAACCATCTTTTCGCTGGAGTAAAATTCCTCCATTTGTTTCTCATCAAATTCACCGCCTTTTATTTTGAATTTTTGCGCTCCGACCAAATCAGATGCAAAACCAAATGCATCACAATTAACCAAGTGACCATCTGCTATAAGATTGCTAATTGATACTGGCTGAATAAGTTCAGCATAATAATCGGCTAATGGGTATTCGTTAATAGGTGTTGCAGTTACTCCAAGCACTTTACAATCTATGTCTTGAAAGAATGGCATCTTTTTAAAGTTACCGATGTGACACTCATCAATTATAGTAAGCCCAAATTTAGGCAATTTATTGATGCGCCTTGCAACTGTTTCCACCATCCCTACATAATAGTTGTAGTCACTTGGTATGGCTTTTACCCCTGCTTCAATCAAAAAGCACTTTTCACCTAAACTATTTTTGGCTTGTTGCAATAGTTCATTACGATGCACCAATATAAGCACACGCTTAATGTTTTCAGCATAGTAACGCTTTGCATATTCGCAAAAAGTAAAAGTTTTGCCAGAGCCAGTTGGCATTTGTAACGCAATGTTTTTGTTTGCGCTACTTTCGATGGTATTTATTGCTTTATTTTGGTATTCTCTCAACATAATTTTATTGTTACAGATTTATTTATGTGTTGCAAATGTGAAACACTTGATTTTATTGGTTATTAGTTACTATGTTACAGGTTACAGATTATTATTATTATTTTACTTACTACACTATACACACACACACGCACACACACATATATTATTTTATAGGGAGTATAGGAAAAACGAAAAATGTGTGTAATCTGTAACATTTAAAGAGTATCTGATTCATTATCAACATTATAGGTTGTTACACTTCCTTTGATTTTTATCTCATACGCACGAATGGTCTTTGAACCAGTCCTCAAAACTTGCTGAAAATAGCCACATTTTTTCAAAGCCTGCCCCATTCTTTTGGTGTTAGTTTTGAAAGTTGGATGTAATTTTTGCAATTCAAGTATGACATCTGTGTTTGTCATTTTGCTTAATGGGTCATTTTGAATGTGTCTGTTAATTAATTCTACTTCACTCATAACTTCGATGTTCTTTTCGTTGGCTTTGTTCAAATATTCGATTTCTCTTTTGGTAAGAAACCAAGCCTCTTTATCCTCTTTCCATTCGTTATACAGTTCGATAAATAGTTTATCCTTATCAATCTTCATATACGCATCAAAATCAAAGCTAATCAAATTTATGGGGATAATTCGCCTATTACCAGTAGGGTCATTGATTACTTCAGCATCATTTGATGTACCTCCTAATACTGCCAATCTCATTAAGTCTTCAGAAACTCTTCCATATGGCATACGAATGGAAAATGTTTGCTGGCTGCTCATACGTTTAAGTTTTGTAGCATCCTTTTTTGATTTGCCTCCAAACTCATCATCCACAATAAGCAATTTTTTTGTCATTAGGATTTCAGAGTCTTTGCCCTCGTCCAAGTTGCTTTCAGCATAAAATTTACGCAAATCTTTCGGCAATAGGTTTCTATAAAATTCAGTTTTTTTGATTCCTTGTTCACCAGTAATCACTAAAATCATTAATGAGTAAGTGCCATAGGCAGAACCAATCAATCCTAATAGCCACTTTTTAAGATATGTATCTAAATAGTCATCAAAATTATAAACACCATCATTCTCATAAATTAATTGCTCAATCTCAAAGCACTTTTTTAGCTTGTCAAATTCATTATCAGTTGTAAGATGTGAATTATTCTCAAACCAATTTTTAATGGGGTTATACGATATGCTATTGTCTTTATTTTGAATCAACGTAAACACCTTGTCCTTTGAAATACCATCATCAATTTTTTGCCAAACTTTGGTGTAGAAATTTGCTAATATTCTGTCGGTCATTTCCTCTCCATTAAACTCAAAGTTTCGTGTAATTTCATTAAATTTTACATTGTTTAATTTGATAAGTTCAATGATGTTATCTATCTCATTTTTTTCCTTTGTGTTTTCTGATTTCGGAATAAACGCTTCAGCCTCTGCCAATGGAATGTTTAGCATTTTTAATGCTTCTTGCGGATTATCGGATAGTTTAACAATACTCTTTATTTTTTCGGTGCGCTCCGATGTAGTGCTAATTCCTGCTTGGCGAAAAATATAGTAAACAGATGCAATGCTAACACCAGTTCCACTACGTTGCAAAGCTATATTGTAATCACGTTCTGCTTGTCTGTGAGAATATTTTGGTGAGGCTTGGCATAGTGAATGAAAGTAGTTGCGACCACTTTCACTAAATTCTTGTGTCAAAGCAAATGCCAATCGAATGTAATCTTCGTAGTTGTCGAATAAATTCATTGGCGCAGCCTTTACAACCATCTCATCAAAATCAGTTTTAATGACTACTGGCTTTGGCTTTGGCTTGTCTTTTTTCTTGAGGTAAGTCTTAAATTGTTTTGATTTCTTGTTAATGTAGATGTCTGGGTCATATGACACAAAACGCAAACGAGATGTGTCCTTGCAAGACTTGTCCAGCACAATTGAAAACTGCACCATAAAGTATTGCTCTAAAGAAAGAAATGCATCTAAATGCCTTGTACCTTCAATGCGAATAAATACTGCATAGCCATTACCACTTAAAGAACGATGCACGGAGTAAACGTATTCGTTGCGTTTTATTCGTTCAATATCAACTTCAGCAATCTGGTCTTTCGCATCAATATCCAAGCAGATTAAACCACTATGCTCAAGTAATTTATTTGCTGCCCTTTGCTTGAATGAGCCACTTGCAGTTACACAAGTAGTTAACTCTTTTTGCGTTCGCCCTGCCCGAAAGTTTAAAACCTCATCTTGCCAGCGACCATTTTTTATACCATCGAAATACTCATCAACTTCGATACTTGCTTCTGATTGGTTACTCTTTGCACTCTTAAAAACTGATATCATTTTGTATAAATTAAATAAGCCCCTATCGAGATGCGCCACCGCCAAGAGGCTGCATCAAGATAAGGGCTATGCTATTAATAATTTCTTTCAAGTTGGCGGTTATTTCGTTTGCAAATATAAGTAATAATTACTTAATCTGCAAATTACGATGTGTTGCTATACTGCAACCAGTAACTTCAACACCATCCTTTAACGCTGCTTTAATAGCTATTTTATCTGCTTGTTCTGTTACCTTAACTACCTTGTATGCAGCAGGCAGTTGGTTGACATCATTTACCTCAACTGATTCCGATTTTCTAAAGTTAATCTTGACCAAAGGTGTTTTGATTTCTTCAATCTGGAATAAATCCATTGCGTGTTTGATGCGGTCTTTAAGGTATTCAGATGCCTTTTCACGTTGTTTTTTTGCTGCCTGCAATCGTTTAATTTCAGCATCAATAATTTCAACATCAGCATCCATTTGTTTGATGACAAATGAATAGGCAACTGATTTGTTTTGCAACTGTTCTTCAGTAATGGCAAGTGCTTCCTCAAGAGAGGGGGTTAACTCACCCCCATTCTCTATAAGTTCTTCTGCTAATTGATTGTAAGTTTGTTCGATTTGAAATATTGTAGTTTTCATTAGTTTGCTGGTGTTAATTTAGTTTTCATTTCATCTTTGGCTGCTAATACTCGTAGGTCTGTTTTTTGGTTAAGCGTTAACTTCTTCCATACCGCTTTAATTTCATCAAGTGAAACACACACTTGAATGTCATTGATAATCTCATCAATTGTTGTATCAACTTCGATGTGTGTAGCTTCTTCAGTAGTTACCACTTGCATCTCTTCTGGCACATAAACTGGACCACTAAATATGTCTGGGCAATACCATTTCACACCATTACTAATAGCCCTTGCAAATAACATATTCTTTGGAAACTTGTCAATATTTTTTGTAAGTGCTTTCCTTGCATCTTCGATAGTGAATGTGCTATTACCAATCTTTGTATTACCTTGATAGAAATCTATGCTGCAAACCTTTTCAGATGCCTCAACTACTCTGTAATCATACTTGCCACTACCTTTAAGTCTTGATGCTATTAAACCAGCACCGATTGTTGGCTTTCCTTGAATTATATGGATGCCAGTCATCGCAGCGAAAGGAGGTATTCCGATTTCTTGCCCTGCTTGAATCTTAACTATTGCTTGCGCTGCTGATTTTGTGTCTGAAAACATTCCACTCTCTGCGAATGCTTTCGCCAAATTCATAAGTTCTGATATTGGCAACTGTTGTACTACTGATACTTGTGTGTTCATTGTTATTATGTTTTTATGGGTTATTAAAATGGTACTTCTTGATTATTACTTGGTGCTGCTTCCGTAAACGGATTACCATCCACTTTCCAGCACACAATCGTGTTAAAAACCTTAACTTCACCTTGTGGCGATGTCCACTCACGACCTCTGATGTTAATGTGCGCCTCAATGTCTTGACCTACTGAAAGTGAATCTGCAAGTGAGCAGGCTTTCTGTTGTAGTTCAATTGATACTATCTGTGGATACTGGTCTGCAGTAGTAAGTACTAATTCGCGTTTGCTGAACTTTCCATCACTAATTGTTTGCGTTGCGCCTATGCGCTTAATTGTGCCTTTGATTGTCATTTGATTTATTTATTAATTATGATTAGAATTATTATGTATTGTGTCGATTTTTGGAACGTGAAGAAATTGCGACAACACAATTGAGAGAAATGCATTGTTAGGGATGTAATCTTGCCCTGCTAAATCCATTTCATTAAAGCCAGCAGAAATAAGTGCATCGCATTTCTTAAGTATGTCGGCTGCATCTACTTCCTCGAATGAGGCTGCTATTTTACCATCAGCCCAAAAGTAAAAGTGTTGGGAATCTGATTCGTGTTCAATTCTTTGATTTTGCTTATCGTTAAACCAAGTTGTCAATGTTGTAATTTGTTTTTTAATGTGAATTGATTGCATTGTTAGTTTGTTTTTATTGGGTTAGTAATTGGGGGTGTTTAGCCCCCTTTGATTGTTATAGATTATGTTTTTCTATATAAAGCATTATTAATGTCTTAAAACCTGCATTTCTTAATTGCATATATAATTCGTGATTTTCAGATATACAAATCATAGTTCCATCAGGTAAAGGAAAAATACTATCTCCAGTACCAAATTCAAAAGCCTCAGCTTGTGTTAAATAACTTTGTGGTAAATTTAATGTTTTTAAAATTTCTGTGTTCATGTTGTTTTGTTTTTAGTTGTTGTTATTATTTGATGGGACAAATGTAGCTATACTTTTTAAACCTACAAATTTATTTTAACCTTTTAACATATTTTAACATATCTCTTTGCAAGGTTATAGACCTTAAAATGTTGTGGCTTCCAGTTTGCCACACGATTTCTCAATATATTTTTCACTTGTTCTTGAGTCATAAAGCACTTTTCACCAATGGTCACGAATGCTCCTTTACCAGCATTTCTGCCATAGGTTTCGACTCGTTCAATGTTAATGGCTTTAATGGCATCGTAAATTTCTTGTAATTCTTCGGGTGCTGGTTTATTTATTTTCATAATTCACTCATTATTAATATTTGATTTGTATTTTCTTTTTTTGCTTTTCGCATAGCCATATAAATGTTATTGGCAATACGTTGTTTGAATTCCATTGCAGCCTCTATTGATGCAAAGTCTTCGCTCCAGTCTTCAGCAATTTTTGATTTGTTTTTTAGCCTTTCCACAATGCCAGATATTATACTGGTGATTTCGTGTACTTTAATTCCGAAAACCATTGCACATTCAACCGATGTAAGCCCACTATTGTATTTTAACCAAACATCCCAATGTTGTTGCGTAATGGTTGCAGGTTTTGGAACGTGAATGTAACTGTCACAAATGGCCCTGCCAAGTTTGCGTTTTGGTTTAATCTTTGGCATTGCGTATGTTATATTGCATTAACACTAATGCTGAATGTATGGCTTCAGCATTGCCACCTTTGTACGTTAATTTCGCGCCTCCTTTAGGAGTGTAGGCATGTGGGTTGTTTCGGTAACCGAAGAGTAAGCGTTGGATTAGTTGTTTCATGTTATTGATTTAAATAGTTTTAGTTGTTTAATAATTCCTTTTTTATTTGGGTACTCAATATTTTTAGGCTTTATGTTTAATCCACACATTTCATGGCATGTATTACAACTGCCAGTGTATGTACTTTTTTTCATCTTACTAATTAAAGTTTTTTCATTGCTCATAAATTTACCAAACGATGTATTTATAATATCATTTACAACAAAGTAATTATCCTTTGATGGTCTAAAAACAGTGTCAAGTGTTGAATCATTTTTAAATAAATCATGTTGTATTTTATTTAATTTTATTCCTACTTCATTATTTAAATTAAAGTCACATGAAACAATACGTAAAATTGATTTGCAATACTTTTTTAGCACGTTATATTGTTCAATTGAATTACTTAATAGTTTTGGGTTATCCATTGCAGAAACCGATGTATTAATGCAAATATTAATTGTTGCAAAATAGTTTAATTGTTCAAGAGTTAAATTAGTCCAATGCTTTGTAATTATTACTATTTGCTTATTGCATTTATCAATTTGCTTTATAATTGAAATTGTATGTTCCCAATTTTCAGATGGGTCACCACTGCAACCAATTCTTATAAAATCTAACTTAACATTATTTATTCTATTAAAAATAGATTGCCTATGTTTTTCATCAATAAAAAAACGTAAAATAGTTTTGTTGAAATTATAGCCATAAATCTTTGCAGATTTTGCAGCGTAACAATCGCCATAGCACCCATTTAATTCATTGCTCATGCCACTTGAACACCCAATAGAGGTATCTAACGAATAGATACCTCTTGAGTTTCTTGTTAATGATATTTTATTTGAATAATCTCTCATTATAAACGACCAATATTAATATGTCTATCTTTGATTTTAGTCATATCGCCTTTGTAAAATATTAAAATCTTTTGTTCGCGCTTTGGAAACTTACGATAATGCAATGTTCTTTTAGCATGTGCCAAACGTGTAAATTCACATTCTAAATAAACAATCTTGTTGTAAATATGCAAACCTTGTTGTTTAAAAAATATTTCATGCTCAGCCTCACAACCGTAATAAGCCCCGTTTTTATCTCTACTATCGCCAGTCATTACAACAAAAAAACAATTATCATTTAGCACTTCAATTGCATTTTTATATCCTGCGAATAAAGTATCTCTAAATTCATCATAAGTTGGTATTGCATTTAATTCGCCTACGGGCGGTTTTCCATCATAATCTAAATAATCCTCAACTTGGTAATAAGGAGGGCAAGTAAATACTAAATCGTATTTTTGTTTTGGTGTAAACTTTGAACTGTCAGATTGCATCCATTTTACATTTGGAAAATCTTGACAAATAGCATTATTTGCATCACTTTGATTTTGTCTTATTTCACTTGATAAATAATCATATCCACAATCGCCAGTAACAAACCCAAACTGAACACCCCCACCAAAAGGATTGTAAACACGTACACCATCTTTAGGCATAAAGAAACGTAAAATAACCTCACATGCTACGGGGTCTAAAACAGAAACATTGCCATTAAATGATTTCCCTTTTTTGTTTACTATTGTTCCATCTTCTGCAACCTCTTGTGTTGCTAAAACAACATTTGACATTCCATTATCTCCCATCCATGCGCCCTCTCTTGATGCAAATTTTGGATTTACAATATTATGTTTTGCACCTGCTGCCTCAATTTTTACGTTCCACTCTTTTTTCATTTTTAACCAATCGCCTTTTGTTGAATTCCAAACATTTGTCATTGTTGCGTGTGCAAGTCTTTTCATTCTTACTTGGTCAAGTGTCCCATAAACCATGTATGAATAACCGCTTAAATTTAAATACTCTTTAAATCCAATTGCGGCAAACACTTTAGGGTTTTCTAAATCATGTTTTTGCGAAACGGTCATTACCATTGGATAGCCAAAAGTATTTTGTTTTATTATTTCACTTGCCATATCTTTATAAATTTCTTTATCCTTTTTATTTAAGTCCATAGCCGATTGAAGCAAACAAAACTCTTTTGCATCATGATTGATTTGATAGGTAAAGAAACCCGCGAACTCATTATTTATGTGTAATATAATTGCAGAATGTATTTGCATGTTTTTACGTGCTGCCCTATAAGCTACTTTGTCCTCAATGGCTAACTTTGCCACTTGGTTTTCATATCCCGAACCTATTACTGATTCGACATTTATAAATTCAATTTTGTCATTAAATAGTTTTTCTTGTTTCATTGTGTTTTGTTTTTAGTTGTTAGTATTAATTATTTCGACCGCAAACCTACTATAAATTTTTATTAAAACAAAATTTCTATTTAATTATTTTATTTTTATCTTTGCCAAAATTTAAAACTAATAATATGAAAACAACACTAACATTAACATTGCACTTTGATTATGAAAATGATGACCGCGAAAACAACATTCGTGGCGGTTGGGTATTAACGGACATTACTAATGGTAACACACCAGTTTATTTAAGCCCTAAATTAGAACAATTACTTAACGAAGAATTAGACCCCGAAAATTTTTAAACTATGAAAACAAAACCATCACTTATCCTTTGGGCATTATCAGCCCTATTTATGTCCTTTTGGGCAATCAAATTCGCAATGACTGGCGTTTTCTTTGGAAATAGCGAATTACTTACGTTTACTTTATCCTTTTGCGCCTCTCTAACAAGTGCAGTTTGTGGAGCAGGTTTTATGCAGCAATGGCTTAAGAAATGAAACTGCTATATAAACCAACAAATCTATCCTGCGAATTTGTTATTTCTGATTTCGCGAAATCCGAAGGAGTCCAAAAAGTAATTGGATTTTCACGCGGTTGGCATCACTGGAATAGCATACGTTTGGGAATACGCAAAGAAGAGAACTATTGTGTTTTATACTTTTATGCGTATATTAAGGGTCAGCGCATCATTCAACGGATTGGCAGATACCAAATCGGTGAGCTTGTTAAAGTTAGATTGCATTGGGGTTACTACATTGAATGCAAGGCTAATGATGGATACGCTTTTAGAGTCGCTCCGAAGTGTTCTTTCCCGATTGGGTATATGCTTTATCCTTATGCTGAAAAAGATGGTGTAGAGGGCATAGAAGTGCCTTTTAATATTGAGATTATTAATTTAAAAATTGATTAAAATGGAAGCAAAAGATGAAATAGAAAAGTTAGCTGATAGTTGGTCAGATGACTATGAACAAGGGTCGAATAGGTATATTGCAAAACGTAGTTACATTGCAGGATATACTCAATGCAAAGAAGATATGATTGAAAAACTGGAAATGCACATTTTAATTAATGAAGATGATTGGAATAGAAATCCACACACCCAATTTAGAGATTTTGTTGAACAATTAAAAAATAAACAATATGAAACCCAAAGATGAAACCAAGCCCTTTGAAAGCAGGTTATTAGAAGACTTGCATCCAACATTAGCGAATGCCTACAAGAAAGCAGAAGCGCAATTTAACGCTATCCATAACGATGTTCACGTTATTATTGTTTGCACCTACCGAAACAATGCAATGCAGGAAGTTTATTATCATAAGCGACCGAAGATTACTAATGCCAGAGCGGGTCAAAGTCCGCACAACTATTACCCATCAAGGGCTTTCGATATAGCATTTGTGAAAGTTGGTAAACGTGAGTTAGACTACTCGGCAAAGCACTTTAAAGAGTTTTGGGAACTACTGCAATCGGTAAGCAATAAGTTGACTTGGGGCGGCAACTTTAAATCGTTTAAAGATATGCCTCATTACGAATTATCTAACTGGAAAATGACAATAGTATGACACGCAATACACGCTACACGAATGGCAAAGAGGTAATTACATTTGTTAAGATTGATTTCATAGTTATCGGAGGTCGAAAGATTGACCACGTTTATTTTAGGCGCAAGGATAAAAACGATTTGATTATGCCCTTGGTCGAATGGAATATTAAGGCTAAATTTGAGTGGGAAATAATTAATTGATATGGAAGAACAAATTGAAAATATATTGATAAAAGTTGATGAAGGCAGGATGCCTGTTCAACAAGCATTAACTGAGCTATTACGTTTATTTAATGCCAGCGGTTTGCTTTGCGATGAGTGTGGGGATGGCTCTGGGTGGTATGGAAATGATATAGAACCTGAATATGGCAGTATAACTATGAATTGTTCTAAATGTAATCCTGAAGCAAATTGACCGATAATTAACACCAAAAACTATGAATCTAAAACAGAAATATCGAAGTCCCGACAACAAGCAACTAAAAAAGATTGCAGACTACTTAATCTACGTTTTGCTACCATTTATTCAAACAAGTTTAGCACTCGCAGAAACGCAAGGTTTAATCACTCTGAAGCAAGCCTTTTGGGGCGGTTTGGCAGCTACGTTCTTATTGATTAATACTAAATTCTTAACTAAATTCACAACCGAAACACCTACCAGAACTGCGGTTATTAATGGTGATGGGTGCTAAAAATAACAATATGAAACCACACCACCAACTTATCACATTCGCTATCCTATGCCTATTGTTAGTAATAGGTCTTAACCATTGCGCCAAAGAGAAACCGAAAGTAATCCCATTTGATTACAAAGCAGAAGCCGAAATGATGAAAAAACAATTCGGTATAGAACAAGCAATATTGCTCAACCAGTTGGAATCAGTCAACCGAAGATTGCAGGTTGCGAATAACGCAAAAGATAGCATTAGACAACGTGAAATATCTTTGACCAACACTAACATAGCTTTGATGAAGAAGTTGCGTCACACATTACCAAAAGATTGTGACACAGTGTTTGTGTTGTGTGATGAGATTATTAATGTAAAGGATTCAAGCTATGCAGCGTTGTTTAATGCGTTTCAAATATGTGATTCGGTTTCAACGATTAAGGATTCTTTAATAGTTGGTTACAAGGCGGAAAACGTAACGGATAGCACGTTGTTAGCTATAAGCAAGCAGGAAACAAAACAACAAAGGAGAGGCAAGGTAGCTGCTTGGTGTGTTGGTGGGGCAATGTTTATTTTATGGCTTGTTGTTGGATTGAAATAAATTATTACTTTTGCAGCGTTGTGTAGGAGCAACAAAACGAAATTTTAACAGAAGCCTTGATTGGTGCGACCTCCTACTCGCATTGATTGAGGTTTTTTAATTTAAGAAATATGAATGTATTAAGTTTATTCGATGGTATGAGTTGCGGTCAACAAGCTCTTGACCGATTGGGAGTGAAAGTTGACAACTACTTTGCAAGTGAAATTGATAAGTATGCTATTCAGGTAACGATGGCAAATTATCCAAATACCAAGCAATTAGGAAGCGTTGTAAATGTTAATGGATATAGTTTACCTAAAATTGATTTACTACTTGGAGGATCGCCTTGCCAATCATTTTCATTTGCAGGTAAACGCAAAGGAATGGCAACGAAATGCGAAACCGAAATTCTAACACTTGAACATTACTTGGAATTGAAAGCAGAAGGTTACGAATTTGAGGGGCAAAGCTATTTATTTTGGGAATTTATGCGACTGATTAACGAATGCAAACCTACATACTTTCTACTTGAAAATGTAGAGATGGGCGAAAAGTGGGAAAAAGTATTAAGTAAAGCCATCGGTGTAAATGGCATCCACATTAATTCTGCATTAGTTTCAGCGCAGAATCGTAAGAGAATATACTGGACAAACATAGGTATGCAACCAAGCGGTTTGTTTGGCGATTTGGAATCTATTATAGATCAACCGAAAGATAGAGGGATATTGTTAAAGGATATATTAGAAACTAAAGTTGATGAAAAGTATTTTTTGAGTGAGAAAGCAATAAATAAATGCTTAAAGTCAACTGCTAATGAAAATATGTTAACTACTGATAATAAAGACAAAAGCGGTTGTTTGATTGCTGGTTATTATAAAACTCCTTTTGATGGTACTTATGTTAGAGATAAACAATTTACTGGCCTTGATTTAAATGCTAAATCTCGTACAATAAGAAATGGAGGAAGTGCAACTGCAACTGATAAACATAATTGGGATTTAATAGTCCACAACACAATGCCACGTTCATCAACATCGGGCAAAGGTGGAACAGGCCCATTAAGTAGAGCTGATGGTAAAACTTATTGTTTGGATACTGGGAATACTAATGCGGTGGAGGTTAGACAAGTCAAACAAATCAACACCAACAATAAATCAAATGGAGGCACACAACCTTACCAACAAGATAGAATTTATGATATTGATGGAATTAGTCCTGCATTGAATACTGATGGAAGAAGTCACGCTGTGGAGGTGTTGGATATAATTGAAGCTCAAAAAATAGTAGGTAGCCGAGGTGAAGATATTTTGCATACCGAAAACGATAAATTACATACACTTTGTTCTCAAAATGGTAATAAAGTTAGAGGTAGAGGTTTGTTTGTAAACTCACGCATCCGCAGACTAACTCCAATCGAATGCGAACGATTACAAACAGTAGCAGATAATTACACCAACCACGTTAGTGATTCACAACGCTATAAGATGCTTGGTAATGGTTGGACGATTGATGTTATAGCACATATTTTGAATTACGCTTTTTAATCGTATCTTTGCCCCGTTCAATGTTAGTTAAGTTATTAGATTCATAGCCCTTGCAGAAATGTGAGGGCTTTGTTATTTTTCATCCATTATACCTAACATTACCAACAACGCAATCACACCGCCCTTAAAGAATCTGCCTACATTCTTAACTATTGCTCTATACTGATACAACATTGCAATCAAATATACCAACAAAATAATCAAGACTAATATCAATGGTTTTATAGCGACTATTTCTTGATTAGTCATTCTTATTTTTCTTGGCTACACGATACGATGCCCACATTGAAACTACTAATGCACCTAACTTGGCGAAGTCATAAATGGTATCGTAGATGCCGACTAAATTCATATTACCAAACCAGTCCGATGTCCATACCCCTGCTTGAATTATAACGCTTGTAATGATAACTAATATGCTATTGTCGGGGTGGTGTGAATGAATCATAATGTAATTTCTTTAGGAACATAAAGTATCAAAGGTAATTCTTTTATCCACATAAATTCTGGTGTTGTTGTTTGTTCAATTTCTTCAATTGATATTACCCAATTATTGTCAATATCTTGTATAGGATTATAGTAAGAATATGGAGCATATAACTGCCCGACTAATTGGTCTTTTTGCAATTCCGTAAGCAAGCCAACGTAGGTTAACTTTTCTTCTTCTGTTAGTTGTGTTAGCTTCATTTTATACATTTCTACTTAAACTTGTTTGCATTGCTTGAATTAACGTATACAATGTTGATGCATCTCCAGCAGTTAAACCGCTACCAATTGAATCAAATTGATGGCGATTTACAGAACTTGGAGCACTGGCTGCACCATCAACATTTCTTGTTCCTAAATAAATTCCCACTAATGGCAACCCAACAGAAGCAACGCTATTAGTTCCAACACTAACACCATTTTTGTAAATAGTTTTTACATTTGATGCCGTTCTTGTACCTAATGACCACCCTCTATTGTCAGCAGTTGCCACTTGAAGCGTTGTTGCATCATTTCCAAAGTATCTAAATAAACCACCAGTTCTTGTATCTAATTGAAGTATTCTTGTTGGTGGTGTAGCTAAAGTAAATGCTCCAATATCAGTTCCAGTATTAGATATTATACCCATATAACTACTTAAATGGTTGTCGTTGAGTAATAAATGAGTACTCGGAATTATACCAGTTGTTGCATAGCCATTTACTCCATTTTCTGCTCCATTTGCATTATGTGTCCAACTACCTAAAAATGTTAATTGGAAATTTGCAGTATTGATAAAATTATATCGGTGCTTTGTCGAATTACCACCAACAAAAGGATAAATAGCATTGAATTTAGTTGTCAAACTATTCGCATCCAAGCCTGCCTCAAACGTATTTAGTGCATTTAAAATAGTTGTATTGGTTTCGCCAGTTGCTGCTATCCAAGCAGTAGTTAATGGTAGGTAGCCTTGTGGTCTTATGTATATCAGTCTTCTACCCATTATATTCTGGTTGTTTTTAAAGATGCTTGTAAGTTAGTCAATGCACTATTCGATGTCGTTACCAATGTTATTTTATCACCGACTGCGACTGTGTTTGCTGCACTTGCATTAGCAGTTGCTATGGTGCTACTTACCGATACTGCACTTATGCCAGTTACATCTACTCCATTTATCTTAACTGCTACTGTGCAAGTGCCAGATGCAGAGATAATTTTTAGTTGATTAATAGTGTATGCATATTGGGCATAAAGTTCTAATGTATACGTTGTTGCTGCTATGCTTGAACCACCATCTTGAAGTGATAGATTTTCAACTTTTAATGCATTAAAAGCAGACCAATCAGCAGATGACAATGCGCCTCTGTTAGATGCTGAAGCAGTAGGTAAATTAAATGTGTGTGTGCTACTTGCTGAACTTATTGCGAAATCAGTTCCCGAAGTTCCAACTGCCAAATTTTGAACTTGCTCGGTAAGACCATTCAATGCAGTTAAACCAGTTGTAAATGTTGTTATTACTTGGCATAGATGACTATTTTCTGTGTGCAATGTTATTGTGCGACCACTATTGTTAACATAAATTCTTAATGCTAATCTATCGGTCAATGCAAGTGTTGTTTGCGGAACTGCTATTGCGCTTAAATACAAGTCAATTGTAGTGCCTCCAGTAATCCCTTCGGGTGTTGCTGAATTGCTTGCAATCAAAGTTAATGTTGCACCATCCCACTTATGTAATTCAATATAAAATGATGGTGAACCACCGCCACTTGATGCGCTGAAATATGTTTCAAAGTTCCAATTTCCTGCTGGAATGACTAACTGATTAGGGTCATTTGCATCGGTTATAAATGACTGAATGTAACCATCAGCAGCAATAGTAAAATCAGTACCAGTTCCAATGATAGGTGTTTTGTTAATTTCCTTCATTGCCACACCACCAAATGTGCCTTGAGAAACTGAACCATTTAAGTAGTAGTTAACTGATGCGCCACCGCCACCACTTGATGGGAAGTTAGCTAATGAACCATCACCTCTCACATATTGGCTTGATAATCCTGCACCAGTTACCGCTATTGTGCCACTTGTTGTAACTGGACTACTTGCAACGCTGAATGCTGATGGCATTGATAAACCTACACTTGTAACTGTTCCACTACCAGCACCAATATCACTCAACATTGCAAAGGTTTGTGTCCCTGCTGCCTTGTTTGGCAATTCAAATGTAACATTATTAGCTAATGCAGTAGCTTTAATTGTACCAGCACCAAATGATGGGTTTTGAATAGTTATAGAATCGGGATAAATACTTAATGCATTTCCAGAACTATCCTCCATAAATATATTTGAAGTTACAACTTGAACATAGTTACCTACTCCATCATCAACTTTAATTCCATTCGTAGTTGTATAACCTGCATCCGTTACTTGTTGCAATGTAGGTGCTGCCACTGTAAACACTCCACTAACCAAGTCAAATGTGCCAAATAAACCAGTTGTTACATCAATAGCATATTGGTAGATTTGATTACCAACACCTCCAGCAGCCATAACAAGATATAATGTGCTACCATCATCAATAAGATAATTTTTTAATGATACCAAATCACCAGCCACCGCTAATGCTTGCATATCAGCTAACAAAATCTGTTCAATGTTTTCCGACAACATCAATGCCTTGACTAAACTTACTGGCACTTTTTGTGATTGGTATACACCAGCACTTACATATTGGTCAATGTCCAAAAAGGACAAATCTTTCATTTCTGAAGCAGTTACTGCATACTGATTAATTTCCATTAGTTACGATGTTTTTTATAATTATTATATCTTTGTCTAACCTCTAATTTTACTGGTGCTAATTTACTAATTAATGGCTTCCAAACTGGTTTATATTCGGTTTGAAACATTATTTCTTTATCAACATACTTTTCAGCGTTTCTCGAATTATAATCCGTTATAGTGCATCTATCAGATTGCATTATTGAAATCCTAAAAAGGTTGTGCAGTTGTGCAGGAATTCTTTTGGTTTCTAAAATGTAAATCGGTTCTTGCTCATCAAATGTCCATTCCCTAACACCATTTTGATACTGAATTTCTTCCTTCGTATAATCTGCAGTTGGGTAACCAAAGTAACCAGATAAACGGATTTGATTTACCCAATTTAAATTCAAGTAATTCACAGTCAATTTATCATCACTTAAGCTACCAATTAAACCATTTTGATACCATTGCAATCTAATGGTCATCTCTGCTCTATCTGCTCTGTATTCGCACAATTTAAAATCAAATGAGAATATTGATACATTGCCCAACACACCATCAGTAACCGCTAATTCTACTTTGTAAATCCCTGCTCCGTGCAATGTCAACACCTTATGCCATTCTATCTTATAGCCTACATACTTTTGATTATTCACAGTTTGAAATCCAAAAGCATAGTTAACACCATAAGTAGTTCCACCACTCATTGTAGCTAACAAAACATTGTCTTTGTAAATCTTATAAACTGCATTAGTAGCAGTAGGTGAGCAGATGTCCATAAACGTGAAGAAATCATTCTTCATTGCATCACTCCCATCACCATATGCCAACTGCAATAGTTTAAAGTCAGCGCAGCAATCCCACAAATCTGTGTTAGGCAATAGTAACGTAGGCACTACTGCACTTGCTGCTGGTAGTGTGTAGAATATCTGTGTTGCTGCTTCTCCGTCAAATGTTGGCATTATGCTATAGATTTAATGTTACCATCGGTTGTTGTCTTAAATGTACCATCGGTCATTGTTTTATCAAATTCGGGGTCTGGTGTTTTTTCAACCTCATAAATCCTTGCAACGATGTCATAGGTTATGTTTCCAACTGGCAACGCATTGTAATCAAGCACCGCTTCTGCCTTTATCGTTGTTGAATTTATTTGCGTTAAAACAACCTTGTCATCTATTCCCGAAATGGGAACAAACCAAGTTAATGGGAATGTTGTTTCCCACACACTTGAAAACCTTACTCTTCCACCTATCCCACCTTGTTCGTGTATTTCAATTCCAAACACCACTTTACTTTCACTAATCAATAAACCAGTTGGCTTTGTGAATGTTGCCCTTACAATTGTGTTGCTGCCTGCTTGAATGTAATTGACACCTCCAGCAGTTAATGGTGTGCCACCGCTTGTGAATGTTTCAACTTTCTTTACTGAATAGGCTGGATTACTTGCATAATCGTTGATTGGTATCAAAATGTCCTCATCGAAATGGTAGGGATTTACGCTTGAAACAACATCGTAGCCAGTTCTAAAATATATCTCCCAATTAGCAGTTAAGTAATGATACCAATCTTGATTTTGACCATTGTTTTGTTCAGATGGGTTAAAGAAATCTGAATTCACCCCAAGCAATGCTACCCACGCTTCCCAACGAATCATAAATGGATAGCTGATTTTAAACTTTGCGCTTGATGGTGTTGGAACTGCATCAACAATTGTAACTGTTATCGGTTTACGAATTTCAGTTGTTGGAATGTTGAATACTGTGTTGTTTGAATAGTTAATAAATGGCGCACCACCTTGAAATATAACTGGCACATTCAATTGAAAATCCTCCAACAAGAATTCAGCACCATCACTTATTCTTTTTGCAACAACTTGCTGATAAATTTTAGTAAGATAAACTGAATCTACAGTAGATGGGAATTCCTCCCAAGTGCCATAGATAAGGCTTTCCATAACACACTCATCATTTTTAAATGTAGTGATGTCATCTGTTATCCCATCATCATTAGCATCTTCATAATGTCTTTTAAATGTTTGCAGGCAGTTGAGGTCTGCTGGTCTTACAACATTATTAAAGTTCTTAACACCACTCCAAATTACTTGTTTGTTTGAATTAACAACTTGGGTAAATGCTGGATTTGCAATGTTAGAAAAAAAGCAAAAACGTGGGGTTAAACTTTCATTTAATACTGAAATTGTATCAGCAACCAAAACCAAATAAATAGTAACGTGAATAGTGTTTGCGTTTATGAAATCTGCCTTTACACTATCAATAAAATTACCATCATTTCCGTATGGATTCGTGTAGACCAAACCATCAACATACGGATATAAATCAGCAAACAAAAAGTTTTCTCCAAGTGACCTACCATTGTTTTGGTATTCAATTTGATTGTTTGGCAATTTCATACCGCCAATGGAAATTCTTTGCCCTGCTGCAAAATCACCAGTTGCGCTTGTTATATCAAATTCAATAGTTTGGTCATAGCCAATAAAACTGCTTATTTCCGTTGTAGGAATTGCATTATTAAAGTATTGAATGTTCTGAATAAAGTAATCTTGCGCTCCTTGATTAAATGACTCATCAAACCAACCACTATTGCCTAATATGCTGCTATTTGTTTCAACAACTTGCAATGAATTTGGGTCATTAATGCTGCGTAATCCAGATATCTTTACAATGTATTTTAGGCAATTTCCATTCAAGTAATAAGTAGGCGCAATGTTGTTGACTGCATCTATTAATTGAGATGCCAAAAACAATGGTGTAGCAACAACATAATGTCTTACTCTAAATACTTGCCTACCATTAGTTGTATCATAGCTTACACGATATGCATCTGATGTTCCAACAAAATTAGACCTAATTTGCCATTCCAAACCACCTTGAGGAACAAGTGTTGATGGTGTGCCAAAACTTGATGCATCGATGTTATCTGCCTTGAACCATTGCAGTTGATTTGTGGTTAATGAATTGAATTGATTTGGCTGCCCATTTTCAATAAAATTATATTGAAAATCTAATGATTGAATTTCAGTTAAGTTGTAAAGAATAGCATCAGCATTGCTCTCGTTATTCGTTACTGCCAGACCGCTAACGATAGCATTAGAAACTAATATTTCATTGTTGCTATACTTAACTAATACAGTAACATTTTGATTGTTAGCAGTAGAAAAAAAGCCTGCGCTACAAGTTATTCTTATGGTGTCACCAACGCTTACATTTGCAAATCTATTGCTGCCATATAAATGGTTTTGATTGACAACGCTACCAGTAACTAAAGGAGCAGCAGGTGTAAAGTTTACTTGAGTAAAAAATTCAACATCTGTCCAAACCAATAATGATTCACCAATATTGAATAATGGAAAATTGCTTCCACTACTACCAGTAGTAATTACATCGTAAAATGTTTGACCAATAATATTTACTGCCATTACTTGTGCAAGTCTTTAAGTTTTTCTCTTACTATTTCAAATTCTTTTAAAATGCCACTTTGCTCTAATTTTTGTGCAAATATAGCTTTCTCTTCATTTGTTTCTATGCCTTGTTTTGCTTTGCTAATAAGTGTTTCCACCTCACTAAACA
>Ga0208854_1000018_pt1 | contig 33531 bp, 44 predicted proteins | sample LakMenEpi30Nov11_FD_150748 | JGI IMG/M metagenome (GOLD analysis project Ga0208854, IMG submission 150748) | Freshwater microbial communities from Lake Mendota, WI - 30NOV2011 deep hole epilimnion (SPAdes) | ecosystem: Environmental > Aquatic > Freshwater > Lake > Epilimnion/Euphotic zone ...
GTCTCTCCTCTCCCTGAATGGGTTCGGATGTCCTGCTAGGCTCACACTTTAAGGTTTGAATCTTTCCGCTTTTGCCTAAACGAATCGCACACATAATACTATTATGTCCTTTTTTTAACGCTTATGTCCTTTTTTTAACGCTTTCTTCTATTACGTTGATTGGAGGACTTAACAGTGTTAAGTCCCTACAAAATATGGGTAAAATTTAATGCGATCGCCGCCACATTTTTCTATATTCACTGTAGGGGCGCATGGCGTGCGCCCAATAAACAATCGCGGTTATCAATGTGATAAAAAATGGGTAATCAATGATCAACAAAATGCGGTTATGAATGGGAATAAAATCGGGGTTTTGGGTGGAATTAATATTATATTTATGGTGATCAAATTGCCTTTTTGGGCGAACGCAATTCGCCCCTACTGACTTTTCTTTGATATTAACTTTATGAGTCGTCAGCCTAGGCATTTACAAGCAGGTTACTGCTACCATATCACCGTTCGCTGTAATAATCGAGAGTTTAAATTATTGCGCCATGAATGTCGTGAAGTTTTTTTATATGCTCTTAATCAAGCTAAGAAAAAATTTGGTTTTAAGCTCTATGCACTTTGCATTATGAGCAATCATGTTCATTATTTGTTGGAGCCGAAAAGTCTTTAAGATTTACCGAAAATCATGCACTGGATTAACTGGTACACCGCCATGTGTTTTAATCGGATGTTAAATCGAACGGGACATTTTTGGGAGGCACGGTATTACAGTGGCGGGTTTCCGAATGGTTATTACAAGCGGGTTTTAAATACTTTACGATATATTCATGCTAACCCTAAAGCGGCGGGAATGCAAGCGGGTTTCTTTTATGATTTTTCTAATTATGGCATTCATGATCGCCTAACGGATGATGGTTTAACTCAGTGGCATCCTGCTTTTTTAAGTTTAGGTAAATCTTTGGATGAATGTGCCAAAAAATACCGCAAGTTTTGCAAGAAATACAAACCGAAACCGAAGTCAGAAAGGCGATTTTCTTGGGGTTGTCGTTTGTTGCCGAAAATTCTGAAGGTGAAAGACCGCAAAAAACATTCACCTGGACAAATACCGTTGCCCTGGGGCGAGACTGTGGCAACCAATCCAGAAATTCAAGCGGTGGCGGAAAAATTTGTGGCGGCCAATGCCTATGATCCCAAAATTGCGATGCGTTTTTTCAATGATTCTTGATGGGCGATCAGGTAACAAAACTGACCTGACCAGAGCAATAGTTCTTGTTTTGTTATCTCAATTCAATTTTTTAGACCGTTGGTGTCAGGTAATGAATTGAGGAAAACCCTATGATCTCGTGAAAAAATAGCCCAAAATTAAGGTTTTAAAATTCTTCAATCTGTGATAGGCTACAGGTTACAAGTCGCTGCGCGAGAAAAGAGAAAATCAACCCCCCCCAAATCCCCCCCCCACCCTTGCCGACCCCTACCTCGCCCTAAAGGTAGGTGTGCGTGTTTACTACCCTTCCAAGAAAAAGTTAGCTCATCATAGCCCAACCAGTTGCCGCTCCGTCGCCAACCCACTTGGTCAGCAAATTTTTTATAGACTTCATAATCATACTCCCCGGCGACACCACCGCAAGCCATCCAGACTTTTTTCTGCACAGAAAAGCCAAATTTGCCCTTACTGTAATCTACCCAGAGCTTGTCAATCGCCCGTAAATCCTCACAGGGAAAGTTTTGAATATCTTCTTCGTTTAACCATTGATCAGCCTCCTTACCCACGATTTGCAACATTAGGCGGTCTGTTTCTTTGTCTGCCTCTTTCCATTGACTATTTTTCAAAAAAGTTTCCAATTGTTGATAAAGAGAGACATTCACCGCCTGGGAGACTTGGCTAAACTCGGCTCGAAACTCAGGATCAAGAAACTCTGGGGAAATTGCTTGTTTACATTCTTTAGCCAAATCTGTTAAATCTGAATCATTTAAAGCAATTAAACGCCGCAAAAAGGGGTTGGGATTGCGCTGAAGAGCCGCATAAAATCTAGCCGCATCACGCCACCAATCAGTTTTTTCGATAATTTTCTCAACCAGTAAATCCTCCAAACCTTGATCAGTGATTTCTTTGGCCATCAGATAGGATTGAAAACTAAGATGAGCAAATTCATAAAACTGGTCTTTTTGAAACAAAATTTCACTGATTGTCACCACTTTTTCGATAAAAACCTCACCATCAATACTATCGGGATAGCTTAGGGATTTAATAAAGGCAATCACATGACTATCTAAACTTTTCTTATCAATTTCTATTTGTTTTGTTTTGTCTTCATTATTTCCCATAAATAAGGCCAAATTTTGTAGAACTTTTTGACGATCTGGCTCCTTGAGGAGCATCTTTTGATCTTTATATTTAGGACGTTTAATTAATTGTAGCTCCAGAATATCTTGATACAAATCTGCACGACGTTGGGGAAGTTTTTCCTTTGGATTGTAACTATGTAAATTAACAATCATATTCAGATTGAGCGGAGTTTCTGCTAATATTTTTAGGTCTGGATATTCTTCAATTTGTTCTAGCAAATTATCTGTATATTCTTCAATGCCAGTATCCACAAAATCTTGAGTATTGGGATAATTATTAATCTCATTGATGCGATTCAAGCGGCAAGCATACCAATTATGAACAAATTTTCGGACTTGATCGGTGTTGAATTTTTCGATGTATAAAACCGCCCTGGGTTTTTCTCTAGCAGTATAACTTTGATCATACCAATGAGGACGAGAAGTTAAAATGAAATAGTTTTCAGGATAGTTGTACATTTGTTGGCTAAGCCAATCACTAACAGCATTTTGCCATTCTTTTTCAACTTCATCAAAGCCATCCCACAGGATTAACAATTGACCCTTTTCTAGGGCATTTTTAGCCCAATTATCTGGAAAATTATACTTTTGGAGCCGCTTATCTTCCTTGATATAGGTTTGTAGAAATTCAGCCAGGTCTGCGATCGGAGCTTGAGCTTTTTCAGGTTCAGAAGCTAAATTTTCAGGAATTAGGCGATGATCCCATTCACGCAAACGAATAAAGACGGGTAACAGTTTAGGCAGTCCTCGCCGTAGTTGTTGATCGAAATAACTATAGGTGATGTAACGCAAAAGAAAGGTTTTTCCTTTTCCCCCATCTGCTTTAATTAAAATGCGTCGGTAAGTGTGCTCCCGTTTAGCGAGTCTTAATAAACGCCAAATTTGTAAATTTTGATGCTCCTGAAGTTGATTGTAGGGGCTTGGTCTCCAAGTCCTCTGTTTAATAAATTTGGAAAACGGAATCAATTTAGAAACCGAAAGAATGAATTTAGAAACCGAAAGAATGGATTTGGGAACCAAACCCCTACGGTGCAGATTATTTTGGTTACTTAAGGCTAATTGTAAAGGAACAAAAATATCTTTTAATTGTGGTGTAAAGAGATCGCGGCCAAAACTTTCCATTTCGTCATATTGACAATTTTCGCCTTGAACTAACAGAAATTTCTGATCTTTGCGGGCATATCGCCAAGAAATTTCTCTCCATTCTCGTTTAAACCGTGCAATTAGGCCATCAATAAATGAGCTCCCCCATTGATCGCTATGGTGTCGTAAACGCCTGCCTGCACTGTTGTAAAAAGGCAAAAGAAAATAAACCAGAAAAAAGACGATTCCAAAATAAAGCAAAGAGGTGACTAGCTTTTGTTGCAGCCAAAAACTGATACCGCCTGCGGCGGATGCTCCAATAAAGGGAATGGACTTGATTAATTCCAGAACATTGGCCCCTAATGGTTTAACCAAGGGAGCAACCTGACTAACTTGCTCCTGAAGTTGAGTTAAATCTGGGTCTTTTTTGTCCTCAGACTTAGATTCTTCCTGTTTCCCTGCCTCTTCCGTCATAAATCCCCCTCATAAATCCAAACCGGAACCCGTTTATAAGCCGGAGTCCCACAGTGCGGATCAATATTTGCTTTAAATAACACATTAGCTTCAGGATAAAACATAAAACCAACCCCTTCCCGAATATCCCCAAAAATAAGCTCAATATTCTCCAATTGACCCGCCTCACCTCGCACCGTCACCCGTTGATGCTCTTGAAAACCGGCTTTTTTAGCATCACCACGATTGATCAATAAACAGTGACGATGGGGCATCCCCCGATATTTATCTTCGGGATGATAGACTACCGTATTATGCTGTCCATAGCTGCGACCCGTTCCCAAAATCAAAGCCATACCGCCACTATTTTCAGGGAGATCAAAATCCTGTTTTTGCGGTGTTAATAAAGAGGGAAGCGGTGTCACCTGCATTTGGGCCTTGCCATTGGGCGTAGCAAAATTAGGTTCTGCAAAAACTCTGCCTGTAATCGTAAATTCCTGACGAGAATGATCAATTTCACCGATTTTTTCATAGCCTGGAATCGTTTGACTAATTAACTGACGCACATATTGAGTATCCTGTAATTTACGCCAATTAATCGGCTCCTCTCCCAGCAAACGACAGGCAATTTCCGTTAACAATTCCACCTCTGAAATTAGATCCGCATCAGGAGCTTGAAGGTGACTTTTTCCTGATTCATTAAAGCGCACAAAATTATTGCCCGATTCCGTTGTCGTGGGGTGAGGATTTTCAAAACGAGTAAAAACTGGCAAAATCAAAGTATGCTGTTTTGCTAACCCGTGAAAATGGCCTAAATTGGGCTTAGTTGCCACATAAAAAATAGTTTCTATTTGACTGAGAGCCTGTTTAGCTTGGTTGAGATCGGGGTTGGCAGCATAGAGATTACCTCCCAAACAAAAGAGTGTCTCAATTTTTCCCTGTTCTGCGGCCTGAATCAGAGCGCGGGTGTCATAGCCACCTGTTATATTTAACGGCTTTCCTAATAGTTTGCTCAGAGCTTCTCGGATTTCCTGACGCAAACGAATGGTGACACCCATCGAACCAAACCCCTGGACATTAGAATGACCTCGAATTGGCATAGTTCCGGCTCCTAATTTGCCCGCATTTCCGGTTAAGAGGGCAGTGTTAGCAATACTCAGAATATTATCGACACCGTTGGCCTGTTGGGTGACTCCCATTGCCCAGGCGAAAACAACCCGTTCGGCAGTGCCTAAAAGATAAGCAGTAGCTTCAATTTCTTCCTGGGATAAACCACAGGTAGCGGTAATTTCTGACCAATCTTTTCCTTGGGCATAGTCTAAAATTGCGGGCCAGTTATCAGTATGGGCGGATAAATAATCTAATTTAATTAAATTTTGTTCGATTAAAGACTTTTGTAAACCCACAAAGAGGGCCACATCACTGCCAGGAATGGGTTGTAAATACAGGGTAGAAATGTCAGAGCCGCCCCTTAATAGGGATTTAATGGGAAAGGCTGGCGAGGCAAATTTAACAAGACCAATTTCAATTTGGGGATTAATAACAATGACCTTACCGCCGCGATCGCGTAATTTAATTAATTCATTCATTAAACGGGGATGATTGGCTGGTGCATTAGAACCAATCAAGACCACGCAATCCGACTGTTGCAAACTTTCCAAACTGACCATTGAAGTGCCAGAACCAAACACCTGCTTGAGTCCTACGGTGGAAGCGGCATGACAAAGATCGGAACAATCGGCCAAATTATTACTTCCCAAGGCCCGCATCATGAGTTGCAAAAGATAGGCCGCTTCATTGGAAGATCGACCAGAACTATAGGAGGCGATGCTTGCTGGTTCTCGACTAAAGGCCGTTTCTGCAATTTGATAGACTTCTGGCCAGCTAATGCGTTCGTAGTGGGAACTGCCGGCTCGATAAATGAGAGGATAACTCAGACGACCCAGGCGATCGCATTCTAAGGAGGTTAAGGATTGTAATTGTTCGATGCAATACTGTTGAAAAAAGTCGGGTTTAATGGCAGGCATTAACTCGGAAGTAATGGCTTCTACACTTTTCATACAACGTTGTAGGGTTTCTCCTGCTTCATTCACAAACCCCCCGTTTTGCCCTCCCGTTCCCCAGGCACAGGCGAGACAAGCACTTTTATGATTGAGGGTTTGCCACAGTTGCACCCCTTGAGGGGAAAGGGTTTTCTCCGCCCAATATTTTAGTACGGGCAGTCCGCCACCCGCCGCCGGTACTGGGTTATGGTTCGCTGCATCTACCATGAGCTTAGACTCCTCAGAAGGTTTTCTAACTATATGCCTAGCAACTTTTGACAAAATTTGGGGCGATGCAAGGGAGTCAAGCCATAAGCTTGTAACGCTAGTTGATGTTTTTTAGTTCCATAGCCTTTGTTAGCAGCAAGATCATATTGGGGATAGGTTTTGGCTAAACGGATCATTAAATCATCTCGCCAAACTTTTGCTAAGATACTCGCTGCCGCGATCGCCGGTGATTGCTGATCGCCTCTAATGATGGCTTTTTGCGGAAAGGGGAGATCGGGAATGGTATCGCGGCCATCAATTAAACAGAGTGTTGGAGCCTGGGGCAATTTGAGCAAACATCTTTGCATTGCTAATAAAGAAGCCCGACGGATATTGAGTGATTCAATTTCTAGCACATCAGCATAACTAATATGCCAAGCTATAACCCCTGTTTTAATGAGCGGGACTAACTGCTGACGACGGGCCGCAGATAACTGTTTACTATCCTTGACCCCCAAAGCCATTAATTTTGGTAAATCGGCGATCGCAACACACACTGCTGCTGCCACAACAGGGCCGAAGATCGAGCCTCGACCCACCTCATCTACACCGGCCAGTAAAGTTGCCACGGTCACGGGAATTAATCTTTCTCCTTACCAATCATCTTCTTGGGCTGAAGAACGCCGCTTCCGCCGCCGCACAATGGGGGGTTCTATCTCCTCTTTAAACATTGGCTCTTTAAACGGTATCCCTGGCTCTTCAGTTTCCGTCTTGGGCTCTGCCATCACACTTAGACTAGAAAAATCAGGCTCAGAAGTGATCGGAGTGCTTCTTTGGCGACGACCTAGCGTTAGGATCTCTGGCTTGAGTTTAATAACGTCGTTATCGGCCTTGGGCAGAGACGTTTCTAGGGTCGGTTCGGGTATCGCCTTGGACTCAGCATCCGGCACACTGGAATCCCCTTTAGTTTTAACGGCAACAATGACTGCCTTGGGATCTTTAAATTCTTGATCAAGACGAATGAGAGGAGAAACGCCCATCAGTGCGTAAACATCCTGTTCTAAAGGCGTTAATTCCACAGAAACCGTTTCGGTCGGTATTTCTTCACGACGGGATATCCGGTTGCTAGAACCTACCCCGCCAAGCTCACGAGTTGTCCCTGCTATTTCTCGCCGTTCCTTGCGCCCCTCAATTTCTGGTTCAATATCTAGATCAACGATTTTGGGAATAAGATTGGGTAGAACTTTACCTGAGGATTCTTCCTTGCCATCGGGACGAGGACGACGACGACGACGGCGATTAGCCTGATTGCCTCCCTGCTCCTGGTAGTTAGGATGGTATAACAGATCGAAGGCAGAAGCACTTTCCGTTCCTTCGTAGTCAAAGGAGGATTCAAAAGTGGAATCAGTCGTTTCAACAAACGGCTTTTCAATAATACGCGGGGCAGTGGATGGCAGACTCAAAACCGGACTTTCTAAACAAATCGATTCTACTTCCCCAGGTAATTCGGCTAAATGTCCTAGACCTCCACAGGTAGGACAGGGACGGCCAAATAATTCATAGATATTTTGCCCCTGACGTTTACGAGTTAGTTCGACTAAGCCCAATTCTGATAGCTGGGCAATTTGGGGACGGGCCTTATCAAATTTCAAGGAACGGTTGAAATGTTCTAAGAGTTTTAGCTGATCGCGTCGGGAATCCATGTCAATGAAATCCACAATGATCACACCACCAATATTACGGAGCCTTAACTGTCGGGCAATTTCGGTGGCCGCTTCACTATTTGTCCAGAGAACAGTCTCCCTGGCAGTGGCAGAACGGGTAAAGGAGCCAGAGTTAACGTCAATAACCGTCAGGGCTTCTGTAGGTTCAATAATAACGTATCCCCCCGATGGTAAATCAACCCTGGGCTTCAGAGCTTCCCGAATCGCTGCATTGACCCGAAAATAATCCAAAATATTCTGGGGTTCACGGTGATTGTCGATCACGACCCCTTCTGGTGCTCGTCCCCCACTCCAACTCATCAAATGCTGCTTAACTCGTTTCACCCCCGCTTGAGTATCCGTCACAATGCGATTAACATCGCTACTGTACATATCTCGCAATACCCGTTGAATAAAATCGTCATCTCGATTTAAGAGGGCTGGGGCACGGGTCGAGCTTGCCTGCTGTTGAACCATTTCCCATTGTTTTTGTAGAAATTCTAAGTCTTCTAGGATTGCATCTTCCCCTTTCCCTTCTGCTTCAGTTCGCACTAATATCCCCATACCAGGTGGCTTGGTCAGAATCGCTAGAGCGCGAAGACGGCTCCGTTCCTCATCGTTTTTGATTCGCCTTGAAAGGTTAACCCCTGTGCCATTGGGAATCAGGACTAGGTAACGACCAGGAAGGCTGATATTGCCGGTTAATCTAGGCCCTTTATTGCCTGTCGGTTCTTTCATCACCTGAACGAGGACTTTTTGTTGGGGCGCAAGCAATTCGGTAATGGCACCGGCGGTTTTCTTGAGTCTTAAGGGGCCCAGATCGGTAACGTGAATGAAACCGTTTCGTTCTGAGTCTCCAATATTGACAAAGGCTGCATCTATCCCTGGGATGACATTCTCGACAAGTCCTAGATAAATGTCGCTAACTTGTTGATTCCCTGTCGCGACGACTAATTCTTGAATTTGATCTTCCCAATAGACTGCCGCAACCTGGTACTGCTCGGCAATAATAATTTGTTTTGGCATGAATGTTCCTCAATGGTTGGTTATCCGAAGAAAACCCCCTACTACTCACGCTCATCGGGTGATGGAGGTTTCTTTTCTGTCATATACGGTGAAAATCTAGATAAAGGCAAAATTCTCGTATCTGTTAGTCACTGCCAGATCACTCTACGGAGGATCAGACTATCTTTCTATCTGTTATTGCTCAACGGCGAACCCCAATCATGTTTTTAATCTGCGATCGCTGTGCAGAAAAACCCTGGTCTCGCGATCGCAGTCAGTGTGATATTGAGAGAGATTCCAGGGAAGTCAACTTCACAGTTGGCAATTGATCAACTTCGGAGATAGTCGTCAGAAAAATAGCCTGAGAAAAGTCTGGGAGCATATTCTTCAGAAAGATAAATCGATCTAAATTCAGAGAGGATTAGCAAGGAATGGATTCCTGACAGATGAAATTATTGCGCGCTGTTGCTGCATCTTTTCGCTAGAACAGTTTTCATGATCATAGAGAAATTATTAGCAGTTAGAGTCATCCTGTCAAAACAACGAGGATAGAAACCTCCAGAACAGGTAACGTAACTCAAAGCTTTATTAAGAGCTAATTAATATTCTCAAGGAACTTCCGATTAAGGCTAGTACTACAATGGTGAAGCACGCCAAACAGAGGATTTTAACCTAACTATAACCTGAAAGCGAGATCAATGACAAGAGACTAGGCTAATGATCCCAGGGCAAGCCCAGATCAAACTTAATATTTTTCTCATCCAGAAAAAATGCTTACTCAGCAGAGGTTTCAGCGAATAGGATTTGTTGTGACCTAACGAGACGAGACAACGCTCATTTATGATAGGTCGAAAGCGAGTATCAATTTTGGAGAACTACCCTAGCCAATGAACGACGAAGCCCATAGTATTATCGCCGACCAGATTTCCTTCTATTGGCAGAGCGATCGCCCCATGCTCCAAAATTGTTCTCTGAAGGTGCCGAAGGGGGAATTTTGGATGCTATTAGGAACCAATGGCAGTGGAAAATCGACCCTATTGCGTTTACTAGCTGGCTTGTTGACTCCCCAATCAGGACAAATTAGTCTAAAACAACCCTTGGGCTTTGTCTTTCAAAATCCGGATCATCAATTGGTCATGCCCACCGTCGGAGCCGATATCGCCTTTGGTCTAGTCAAGGAAAATCTGACAGTACAAGAAACCCGTCAACGAGTCGCCGAAGCCCTCACCGCCGTTAATCTCTTGGAAATGGAACGTCGTCCCATCTATGCGCTCAGTGGCGGTCAAAAACAACGTATTGCGATTGCAGGGGCGATCGCCCGTCATTGTGAGGTATTGCTATTAGATGAACCGACAGCCCTATTGGATGCCGATACTCAACGCGAATTAGTGATCGAAGTCCAGCGTTTAGTCAAAGTCAGAGGCATTACGGCCCTTTGGGTGACACACCGTTTAGAGGAATTAAATTACTGTGATGGGGCCTTTCTGTTGGAATCAGGCCAAGTCGTTGCCCAAGGCGATCCCCAAATCTTAAAACAGCGATTAATGCGTTCAGAAATTAATGCCTAGCACCTATATCTTGAAAAATCAGCTAAAAACAACGATACCCGCCTGAGGAGACGGGTAAATACGAATATACAAACGATTTTGGACTCCTAAAAAAGACAAAAAAGGACTACAAATAAAGGTTTACCGTTAACGCAATACCTACAATCCAATAACAAAACATCACTAAGCTAACTCAAATATCGGTACAGCCTATGCCCATAAAGCGGCTGGCTCAGTAACCAAAACGCAAGGGCAAAACCATCGTGCTGAGGTGATGCTAGGACTAGATACTACGGGGAGTAGAGCGGAATCGGTACAGGCTCTAAACTCCGGGGTTGAAGAAGATTGTGTTGACTTCTTTGTACCTGAATTCAGGATAACATTGCTTTTGATTTTTCAGACAACTTAGGGCTAGAAAATTTACATTTTGTAATATTTTAAGGAGAGAGAGGGGGAATCGCCGCTAAACGTTTGAGCAAATTTACTTCTTGGGAAACCATGGGAAAGTGTTGACGGTAGGGACAACGGGACTGGCAATCGGTTTGGTGAGGAAAAACAGGAACAGAATCATCAGGGGGAGATAAGCATTGATTTAACTGGGTCAGTAAACGATCCAGTTCCTGCCGAGTTTCCTGATGCTGTTTTTGACCATAGGCAATGGTTAGAGATTGAGGGGTTTGGGGTAATTTCACAAACCAGTAGGTCATCGACAATTGTTCAGGTTCATAGACACTCGTTTCCGCTAAAACGTAGAGATAGAGCTTCGTTTGCCAAGACAAGATAATTTTTTCAGGGTTTTGGGGTAATAAATAGGTTTTCCAGTCTAGAATTTCGGCTCGGTCTGGTTCCGTTACTAACAAATCATAGATCACGGTCAATAAGTAGTTTTGCCAGGGAAGGATCAGATAATGTTCTGGTCTGCGCCCTGGATAGGGATTTTGGAGAGCAGGCACAGCTTTAATGAGGGCAGAAAAAGCAGCGGCCAGATCGGGGTATTGGTCTAGCAAGATCTCAACCGGCAAACCTAATTCCCATTGCTGCATGAGGCGGTGAAAACGATCGCCCCAATCTAATTTTTCCTGCTGTTCCGGCGGCATAGGCGTAGTTAACTGTTCTAGATAAAGACGCTGAAACTGGGGGGGACAGGTTGCCAGAAGTTGTAAATGACCCTGGGAAAGACGCAAAGGGGGATCAATCATGCTAAATATTTTGTTCTGCTAAATAGGCGGCTAAGGCGATCGCCCTGGGAAAAATTTGATGTTCCTGTACCTGAATACGAGCATGAAGACTGTCAGATGTATCATCCGGCAAAATGGGAACCACCGCCTGGGCAATAATGGGGCCACTGTCCACTTCTGCACTGGCATAATGTACTGTACAACCCGTCACCTTTACGCCCACCGCCAACGCCTGTTCCACGGCCCTAACCCCACGAAAACTGGGCAACAAACTGGGATGAATATTAAGAACCCGTTGCGGAAAAGCGGTTAACAAAACAGGGGTAACAATCCGCATCCAACCGGCCATAATCACCCAATCCACCCCGTAATCCTTCAAGGTAGTGGCAATCGCCTGATCGAGCAATTCTCGACTATTAAAAAGACGATGATCTAACAGTACGGTTGGAACTTGCCACCGTTCGGCCCTTTCCTTTACCTTAGCGGTTGGATTATTGTAAATCACAATCTGTACCTGGGCATTGAGTTGACCCTGATTGATCACTGCCATCAGAGCCTCAAAATTACTGCCACTACCTGAAGCCATCACTCCCAGTTTTAAGGTCTTGGAGAGCGGTAGATTCTCTAGAGAAATTGCTGGTGAAATAAAACTTGGTGTTAAACCAGGGTCACTCATAATCAAACTCAATTGAGAATAAGGAAAACATCCTAAACTGTAATCTAGAGTTGTTAACCATTGGCAAGGAGAATAAGAATCTTTATGCTTACTTCACTTTTACCTCAAATCATTGGTATTAGCCATCATTACAAATTATTTTATGATTAGGATTCAAGCCTAGTGCCAGTTACCAAAAACAAGTGCGATCGCCTATCCCTTCTCTTAAATGAAGTTACACAACCCATGATTCATACTTTGAATACGATTATTTTAGATTACAGCGATCAGTCTTTCTTTTTAACTCTGGGGCAAAGCCGTTAAAACAAAACGAATAGACGTTGCCACTACCGCCGTAAACAAAATCCCAATCAAAGCCCAAACCTGTTTACCTTGATTATTTTCTACCTTTTCAATCTGAAGTTCCATTTTGTCAAATCGTTTATCCATAGAATCTAACCGTTTTTCTATGTTATCAACTTTGGTTTCTACGGTCGCCAATCGAATCTGTACTTGATTGACATCTTTAGAAATAGTCTCTAATTTTCTGTTCATGTCAGCAGAAATTGTATCTAGCTTCTTATTCATTTCGGCTAGAACTTCGCGCAAATCAGTTTCGATGATAGTCGGTGTTGGCATCACTCATTTTGTAGATCAGACTAATACAATCATTGTAATCTATCTTTTCCCAGAGAGAACGATCCCTTCTCAAACATCTAAAAAAATAGTTGACAGCATGAGCCCCTTACCCCTATAGTTAGAGATCGCGGACAAAAGGCGTTATTCAAGGCGACTCGACATAAAAACCACTGGACGCAAGCCGCCTGGGGAAACTGAGGAAATCATTCCTTAAGTCTGTCAGGAGCAACGGCGAACTGTTTAACCACCATGTAGGACTAACTCTCCCTACCACTAGTAGTTTTAACAGCAGATCAAGGAAGGACTTGATCAACAGTTCATTTTAGGACAACCAACGCCTATGCAATCTTAGCAGCTTCTCCTTTCTTAGGGAGATTTAGGGAAGTTCGTCCTGGGTGAGCAACACCATACACTTTAATTTAGGAGTAGAGGGTTAAACCGTGTCTATCGGTCTCTTAGGGACAAAGTTGGGTATGACCCAGATCTTTGATCCAGAAAACGGGACAGCCATCCCAGTCACTGTTGTGCAAGTTGGCCCCTGTCCTATTACACAAGTTAAAACCCCTGAAACCGATGGCTACAGTTCCATCCAGATTGGGTATTTAGAAGTTAAAGAAAAAGCTCTGAGCAAACCCGAACGGGGCCATCTAAACAAAGCAGAAGTTCCTCCCTTGCGTCACTTAACAGAATATCGCACGGAAGATACGGCTAGTTATAGCTTAGGTCAAACCCTAAAAGCTGATATCTTCAATGTAGGAGATTTAGTCGATGTGGCGGGTCAGACGATCGGGCGAGGTTTTTCGGGTTATCAAAAACGCCATAACTTCAAACGCGGTAACATGACTCACGGTTCTAAAAACCACCGCTTACCTGGTTCGACGGGAGCAGGAACAACGCCTGGACGTGTCTATCCTGGGAAACGGATGGCTGGGCAATATGGGGCTACCCAAGTCACCATTCGCCGCTTAACCGTAGTTAGAGTTGATGCAGAGCGCAATCTCTTGCTGATCAAAGGTGCATTACCAGGCAAGTCTGGCACACTTTTGAATATTACTCCCGCCAAAAAAGTTGGCAGAAAATAATCCCTGAAACGGATCACCGATCAACGTAATTACTATGGTTAACTGTGTCGTTAAAAATTGGCAAGGGGAAGAGGTTGGCGAAGCGTCCCTCTCCCTCAAAGTAGCCAAAGAAGAAAATGCGGCCCACATTGTCCATCGGGCTGTCATTCGTCAACAAACTAATGCGCGTCAAGGTAATGCTTCGACGAAAACCCGTGCTGAGGTGCGGGGTGGGGGTCGTAAACCCTGGCGGCAAAAAGGAACTGGTCGGGCCAGGGCTGGTTCGATTCGTTCTCCCCTGTGGCGGGGTGGTGGTGTCAGTTTTGGCCCTAAACCCAAGGATTATGAGGTCAAGATGAACCGCAAGGAACGTCGTTTGGCTCTCAGAACCGCGATCGCTGGTCGGGCGGACGATTTAATTGTAGTAGAGTCTTTTGCTGACCAATTAACCCAGCCCAAAACCAAAGATTTGGCGGCGGCCTTACAGCGTTGGGGCGTTACTGGCGAAAAACAAGCCCTATTAATTGTGGCGGAAATTCCCGATAATTTGTATTTATCTGCTCGTAATCTTTGTTTCTTAAAAGTACTGAGAGCCGACAGCTTAAATATCTACGACATTATGGTTGCGAATAAAATTGTGGCCACCTCCGATGCCTTAGAAAAACTCCAGGAGGTTTATAGTGACTAAATTTAATCCTCGTAGTTTAGCTGATCTTATCGTTAAACCCATCGTTACTGAAAAAGCAACACTTTTATTAGAAGACAACAAATACGTCTTTGATGTATTACCGAAAGCCACTAAACCGGAAATTAAGGCGGCGATCGAATTGTTGTTTGAGGTAAAAGTTACCAAAGTGAATACGGCCCGTTTACCCCGTAAAACCAAGCGGGTAGGTCGTTTTCTGGGTTATAAACCCCAATTTAAACGCGCGATTGTCACCCTTCAAGAAGGCGACTCGATTAGTCTCTTCCCAGAAGTTTAGGATTTTGGCTTTGGCGGTAACTCAAGCAACCGTCAATAGTTGACTGAGCCAAGTTGAAGTCCACACCCTAATCAACAGACCCTTGATCACTGATTAACAAAAACTATGGGTATCCGTTCCTATCGGCCCTTAACTCCCGGAACTCGGCAGGCCAGTGTCTCCGACTTCTCGGAAGTTACGAAAAGTGAGCCGGAAAAGTCACTTACGACCTACAAACATAATAAAAAAGGTCGGAATAATCGCGGTGTTGTCACCAGTCGCCATCGTGGTGGTGGTCATAAACGTCTTTATCGGATTATTGATTTTCGTCGGGATAAACATAATATTCCTGCCAAGGTTGCAGCGATCGAATATGATCCCAACCGCAATGCTCGCCTCGCTCTGCTCTTCTATGAAGATGGAGAAAAACGTTATATTCTCGCCCCTGCTAACTTAGCCGTTGGCACAGTTATTATTGCTGGCGAAAATGCCCCCTTTGAAATCGGAAATGCTTTGCCTTTAAGCCGGATTCCCCTTGGTACTGAAGTTCACAATATTGAACTCGTCGCTGGTAAAGGTGGTCAGATGGTACGCGCGGCCGGTGGTTTTGCCCAGGTCGTTGCCAAGGACGGAGATTACGTAACGCTTAAATTGCCATCTAAAGAAGTGCGGATGGTCAGAAAAGAATGTTACGCCACCATTGGTCGGGTTGGTAATGCAGAGGTGCGAAACCTCTCCCTCGGTAAGGCGGGTCGAACCCGTCATCTAGGTCGTCGTCCCCACGTTCGTGGTAGTGTGATGAACCCTGTCGATCACCCGCATGGTGGTGGAGAAGGCCGGGCTCCCATTGGACGTTCTGGCCCTGTTACACCTTGGGGTAAACCGGCTCTGGGTGCTAAGACTCGTAATAAGAAAAAGCGCAGCAGTGCGTTAATTGTGCGCCGTCGTACCAAATAGATTCTGTCCATCTAATATCACTACTCGTACTTTCCTATGGGTCGTTCTCTCAAAAAAGGGCCATTCGTGGCAGTTAGCCTCCTCAAAAAAATTGAGAAGCTGAATGTCAAAGGCGAAAAACAAGTCATTAAAACCTGGTCGCGGGCTTCGACCATCCTGCCGGATATGGTAGGTCACACGATCGCCGTTCATAACGGCAAACAACACGTTCCCGTCTTCGTTTCGGAACAGATGGTCGGCCACAAGTTAGGAGAATTCGCTCCAACTCGTACCTTCCGCAGCCATTCCAAGAGCGATAAAAAAGCCGGTCGCAAATAAAGTCAAGAGGTAAAACACTATGGCGATAGATACGACAGCCGAAGTAAAAGCGATCGCTCGTTACGTGCGGATGTCCCCTTACAAAGTGCGTCGCGTTCTCGATCAGATTCGGGGGCGTTCCTACCGTGAAGCTCTCATTGTTCTAGAGTTCATGCCCTACAAAGCTTGTGAACCTGTCCTTAAAACCCTGCGTTCCGCCGTTGCCAATGCAGAGCATAATGAGGGACTCGATCCGGCCAGTTTGATGGTCAGTCAAGCCTTTGCGGATGGCGGCCCTAGCCTAAGACGGTTTCGGCCTCGTGCCCAGGGTAGAGCTTTCCAAATTCGCAAACCGACCTGTCACATTACGGTTGCAGTCGCGCCCCAGACAGACAGATAACTCAGAATCGATTACCTGCAAAGCAAAGCTAAAAACAATGGGACAAAAAATACATCCAGTGGGCTTTCGCCTCGGTATCACCAAAGAACATAAATCCTGTTGGTATGCTGATGCAAAGCGTTATCCTGAACTTCTCCAAGAAGATCACCGCATTCGACAATATGTCGAAAAAAATCTGAGTAATGCGGGCATCGCGGATATTCGCATCGAGCGCAAAGCCGATCAAATCGAATTGGCGATTCATACCGCTAGACCTGGCGTGGTCGTCGGTCGTGGGGGTTCGGGCATTGAACAACTCAGGGTTGGACTTCAGACCATGCTGGGGGGCAACCGCCAAATCCGGATCAACGTGATTGAAGTTGCCCGTGTGGATGCCGATGCCGCTTTAATTGCGGAATATATTGCCCAGCAGTTAGAACGTCGGGTTTCCTTTCGTCGAGTTGTCCGTCAAGCCATTCAACGAGCCCAACGTGCTGAAGTCAAAGGCATTAAAATTCAAGTGAGTGGCCGTCTCAACGGAGCCGAAATTGCGCGGACAGAATGGGTTCGGGAAGGACGAGTTCCCCTCCACACCCTGCGAGCCGACATTGACTATTCCTATCGCACTGCTAAAACCACCTACGGTATTTTGGGCATTAAGGTTTGGATTTTCAAAGGAGAAATTATTCCAGGACAAGAAGAAAAGCCTGTTCCGGCTCCTGTTGCCCAGCCCCGTCGGAAATCTCGCCGTCAAAACTTTGAAGATCGTTCTGAATAAACTCTATTAACTGAATTAATCATGTTAAGTCCTAGAAGAACAAAGTTTCGTAAGCAGCAGCGTGGACGGATGCGCGGTTTGGCTGAAAGAGGCAGCAACATTAATTTTGGTGATTACGCCTTACAAGCGACCGAACCCTGTTGGATTACCTCTCGTCAAATTGAAGCCGCCCGTCGGGCCATGACCCGCTATATCAAACGGGGTGGGAAGATCTGGATTCGGATTTTTCCTGACAAACCGGTCACCATGCGCCCCGCCGAAACACGGATGGGTTCAGGGAAAGGTTCCCCCGAATATTGGGTTGCGGTAGTCAAGCCTGGCCGAGTCATGTTTGAACTGGCAGGGGTGACTGAGGAAATTGCCAGAGAAGCCATGCGCCTAGCTGCTCAAAAATTACCGATTAAAACCAAGTTTATTTCCCGCGACGAGGAGTACATTTAAGCTATGGCTCTCCCTAAAATCCAAGAGGCTAGAGATCTCAATGCCGAAGAATTGGCCGAGGAAATTCTAGCCGCTAAACGTAAATTATTTGAGCTGCGTTTTCAACAGGCAACCCGCCGTTTGGAAAAGTCTCATGAGTTCAAACACACCCGTCACCGTTTGGCCCAGTTGTTAACTGTAGAGCGGGAACGTCAACTTTCAGCTAATAGCGAGGCATAATTCCCTATGGCAGTTAAAGAAAGAGTGGGAGTCGTTGTCAGTAACAAAATGGATAAAACTGTTGTAGTTGCTGTCGAAAACCGATCGCCCCACCCCAAGTACGGCAAAATCGTCGTCAAAACCACCAAGTTTAAAGCCCACGACGAAGAAAATCAATGCCAAGAAGGCGATCGCGTCCGTATTCAGGAAACGCGGCCTTTGAGCAAAACTAAACGTTGGGCTGTTAAGGAAATTCTGAGTCATCAATCCTAGTTATTTTTGGGTAATCACCGTGATTCAACAACAAACCTACCTGAATGTCGCTGACAATAGCGGTGCTCGTAAGCTAATGTGCCTACGGGTTTTGGGAACCGGAAACTGCACCTACGGGGGCATCGGAGATCAAATCATCGCCGTTGTCAAAGATGCCATTCCCAATATGCCCGTTAAAAAATCCGACGTGGTTAAAGCGGTCATCGTTCGTACCAAACAAGCCGTTCATCGGGACAGTGGTATGGCAATTCGCTTTGACGATAACGCGGCCGTCATTATTAACAATGACGGTAATCCCAAAGGAACACGGGTTTTTGGCCCAGTGGCCCGCGAATTACGGGACAAAAACTATACCAAAATCGTTTCCCTTGCCCCGGAGGTACTCTAATGAGAGCCAACGCTACCAAGCGGACTGTTGCACCCAAACGCTACAGAATGCATGTTAAAAAAGGAGATACAGTACAGATTATCTCTGGCAAAGACAAAGGCAAAATTGGAGAAGTTCTGGAAACTGTTCCGGCTAACAGCACGGTCGTGGTGAAGGGAGTCAATATCCGTACCAAGCACGTCAAGCCCCAGCAGGAAGGAGAATCGGGTCAAATCAAGACCTACGAAGCTCCCATCCATAGTTCTAAGGTGATGCTCTATTCCAATAAAGAGAAAATCGCCAGCCGCATCTGTTATACCTTTACCGATGATGGTCGTAAGGTACGGATGCTGAAAAAGACGGGAGAAATCCTCGATAAGTAGGGAAATAGTGTTGAGTAAATAGAAAATAGCGTTTAACCACCAACTATTAACTATTGAACTATTAACTATCACCTATTAATTATTAACTCTCTGACCAAGCCCAGAGAACTTGATTTAAAACTATGACGCAACGACTCAAAACCGTTTATCAAGAGACCATTGTTCCTAAGCTCAAAGAAGAGTTTAGTTACAAAAATATCCATGAAGTCCCCAAGGTGATCAAAATCACCGTTAACCGAGGTCTAGGGGAAGCATCTCAAAATGCCAAGGCTCTAGAATCTTCCATCGTTGAACTGGGTAAGATCACGGGACAAAAACCCGTTGTTACTCGTGCTAAAAAGGCGATCGCCGGTTTCAAAATCCGTCAAGGAATGCCTGTTGGGGTGATGGTCACACTCCGTTCTGAGCGAATGTATGCCTTTCTAGACCGATTAATTAATCTGGCCCTGCCCCGCATCCGGGACTTTCGTGGCATTAGCGATAAGAGCTTCGACGGTCGTGGTAACTACAGCTTAGGTGTCAGAGAACAATTAATTTTTCCTGAAATTGACTACGACAGCATTGATCAAATTCGCGGTTTAGATATCTCAATCATCACCACCGCCAAGACCGATGAAGAAGGTCGGGCCTTACTCAAAGCGATGGGGATGCCCTTCCGAAATCAATAGTTAATTGATAATGGATAATGAAAAATTGATAATGGATAATTAAGCTTTAGATAGAGTCTCAGAAATTTTAATTTTCTCGGTTCTCTAATCGTCAAAACTAATTGTCAACTATCAACTATCAATTATCAATTAAAATCATCCATGATAGAGACACAATCTAAGGAATAATGGCATCTAACGATACAATTTCCGATATGCTCACTCGCATCCGTAACGCCTGTGCAGTGAGACACCCGACCACCCAGGTTCCCACCACCAGAATGACCCGCAGTATTGCCCAGGTGCTGAAAAGTGAGGGCTTTATTGAAGACTTTACCGAGGTAGGCGAAGGCGTAAAAAAATCCCTGGTTCTAACCTTGAAATATAAGGGCAAGAATCGTCAACCTCTGATCAATACCTTACAAAGAGTGAGCAAGCCCGGACTGCGCGTTTATTCTCCCAGTAAAGATATTCCCAGGGTCTTAGGCGGTATTGGCATTGCCATTGTTTCTACCTCCCAGGGCATTATGACTGACAGAGAAGCTCGCCGTCAGGGCATTGGGGGAGAAGTCCTCTGTTACATCTGGTAGTTAATAGTTGACGGTTAATAGTCGATGGTTTTAAAACGCTATTTCCTATTTACTCAGCACTATTCACTAGAGAAAGTATGAACATCTAATCAGAAAAATTATGTCTCGTATTGGCAAACGCCCTATTCCCGTTCCGGCAAAAGTCACCGTTGATATTCAAGGGTTATACCTAACCGTTAAAGGGCCGAAAGGAACCCTAGAACGTCAATTACCGGATAAAGTCATCATTGCTCAAGAAGGCGAAACACTTACTGTCGTTCGTCAAGATGAATCTCGTACCGCACGAGAACGTCATGGATTAGTTCGTACTCTAGTTGCCAATATGGTGGATGGGGTTTCCAATGGCTTTGAACGTCGTTTAGATATTCAAGGGGTTGGTTATCGTGCCCAGGCTCAAGGCAACAAAATTATCCTCAATGTTGGTTACAGCAAACCCGTAGAACTGGATATGCCATCGGGGATTCAAGTCGCGGTCGAAAACAATACCCAAGTCATTGTCAGTGGCATTGACAAGGAATTAGTCGGAAACGTTGCGGCTAAGATTCGCTCTGTTCGTCCTCCTGAACCCTACAAAGGCAAAGGAATTCGTTATCTGGGTGAATTTGTCAGACGTAAAGCTGGTAAGACAGGGAAGAAATAAACAATGAAACTTTCACGCAAAGATTTAGTACAACGTCGTCATCGACGCATTCGGCACAAGCTGGCTGGAACGGCCCAACGTCCTCGTTTGGCAGTTTTTCGTTCCAATCACCATATTTACGTTCAGGTGATTGACGATGTGGCCCAACATACCCTTGCCGCCGCTTCGACCTTAGATCCGGATCTCAAAGAATCCCTAGAATCTAGCTCCGATTGTACTGCTTCGGCGGCAGTCGGGACACTCATTGCCAAACGGGCGATCGCGGCTGGCATTAACGAGGTGGTCTTTGATCGCGGGGGCAACTTGTATCACGGTCGGGTTAAAGCCCTAGCAGATGCAGCTAGAGTCGGTGGCTTGAACTTTTAAGAAACTATCCAAAAAATCAAGGGAAAAACTATGGCAAAGCGTCGTAAGAGTAGCCGCACCAAGGCCAAAGAAACCAACTGGCAAGAACGGGTTATCCAAATTCGTCGGGTGAGTAAGGTGGTCAAGGGCGGTAAAAAACTCAGCTTTAGAGCGATCGTCGTGGTCGGCAATGAAAACGGTCAAGTCGGAGTCGGAGTCGGTAAAGCCGGAGATGTGATCGGAGCCGTTCGTAAAGGCGTAGCCGATGGCAAAAAACAACTTATTGATGTGCCTTTGACCAAAGCCAACTCCATTACCCATCTCACCAAAGGAGAATCGGGAGGAGCCAACGTTATTATTCGTCCCGCCGCACCCGGTACAGGGGTAATTGCTGGGGGAGCAGTTCGCACTGTCTTAGAACTAGCTGGAGTCAAAAATATTTTGGCCAAACAATTAGGTTCTAACAATCCCCTAAATAATGCCAGAGCCGCCGTTAATGCCCTGGAATTGCTGAGAAGTTTTTCCGAAGTGGCCGAAGAACGGGGATTACCTCTGGAGCACTTATATACTTAATCGCTATCAGTACCGAAAGGGAAGGCTCACCTCTGATTTTCGGCATTGTCCCAAAATGGAAGAACCGCTCTTTTGACCTGATAGGCAACGTCAATGGTCAGTCCTTTAGCAACAAATAACTATTATGCGATTAAATGAACTGGCTCCTAAAGAGGGGTCGAAGAAGCGTCGTCGTCGTGTTGGCAGGGGGATCTCTGCTGGTCAAGGGGCCAGTTGTGGTTTTGGGATGCGGGGACAAAAATCCCGTTCTGGAACTGGAACCAAGGCTGGGTTTGAAGGGGGACAAATGCCCCTCTATCGCCGTTTGCCCAAGTTAAAACATTTTCCTCTGGTTAATCCGAAACAATATACCGTTATTAATGTCGGGAAATTGGCAGAGCTTCCTGCTCAGACAGAAGTATCCCTCGAAAGCTTAATGGCGGCTGGTATTGTGACAACTAATGATGGCCCGTTGAAAATCCTCGGTCATGGAGAATTAGAAGTCGCCCTAACCGTTAAAGCAATTTGTACTGTTGGTGCTAAAGCGAAAATTGAAGCGGCCGGTGGCACTGTCGTCAGTGAATAGACCATTGGCAACTGATAGACTGATAACTATTAACTGTTAAAAAAGAAAAACTATGGTCGTTAGTCGAGATAAATCGCCAACAGCCCAGGAAACTTTTCTGCAAATGGCTCAAGCGGCTGGCCTGCGGGGGCGGCTACTGATTACCATCGGGCTTCTGGTTTTAGTCCGTTTAGGCATTTTTATTCCAATTCCCGATATTGATCGCGCTGCTTTTGCCCAGGCGATCGCCAATAGTCCCGTGTTGGGATTTCTCGACATCTTTACAGGTGGTGGGATATCTACCATCGGGATTTTTGCTTTGGGAATTTTACCTTATATTAATGCCTCGATCATTATTCAACTGCTCACATCAGCCGTTCCAGCCCTAGAGGATTTGCAAAAAAATGAAGGGGAAGCAGGACGACGAAAAATTTCCCAATATACCCGCTATGTGGCAGTCGGTTGGGCTGTCATTCAAAGTGTGGGTTTAACTATTGGTTTATTGCGTCCTTACGCCGTCAATTATTCACCCTTTTTTGTCTTTCAAACCAGTCTAGCCCTAACGGCAGGTTCCCTATTTGTCATGTGGCTTTCGGAAATTATTACCGAGAGAGGCATTGGCAATGGAGCTTCTTTATTGATTTTCGTCAATATTGTCGCTACCTTACCTACAACTTTGGGTAATACGATTGACTATGCTCAAACCGGCGGAAGACAGGCAATTATGCAGGTTACTGTCCTGCTGTTAGTTTTCCTGGTTATGATTGTGGCTATTGTTTTTGTTCAAGAGGGAACACGCCGCATTCCGATTATTTCTGCCCGTCGTCAGGTGGGCAAAAGACTTTATCGAGAAAGAACCAGCTACTTACCGCTTCGTCTGAATCAAGGGGGGGTAATGCCGATTATTTTCGCCTCTGCTGTTTTAATTCTGCCGTCTTCCCTAGCTGGATTTTTTAATAATAAAGAAAATTTAAGTGTAGTCTCTCAGTTCCTCGTACAAATTACCAATGCTCTTCAGCCAGGAACTTGGGCCTATACCATTGTCTATTCAGTGTTAATTTTCTTTTTTAGTTATTTTTACGCCAGCTTGATTGTTAATCCAGAGGATATCTCGAAAAACTTAAAGAAAATGGGTTCGAGTATTCCGGGTATTCGGCCAGGGAAAAAGACAGAAGAATATTTGGGGGGAGTTCTCAATCGTCTGACTTTTTTGGGAGCCGTTTTTCTCAGTATTGTGGCTACCGTTCCGATTTTTGTAGAACGAGCAACGGGCGTAACCACCTTTCGCGGTTTAGGAGCGACCTCTTTGCTAATTTTGGTTGGGGTTGCTATTGATACTGCCAAACAAATCCAAACCTATGTTATCTCTCAACGCTATGAGGGAATGATTAAGCAGGATTAATTGGGTGACGAATTACAATGTCTTTCTAATCACTCCTAGCCCCCCTTTGAAAGGCTACTGTGTACACACAAGTCTTTAGTTTTCTGTTTAACCTTATTTAGCCCCCTAAATCCCCCAATTCTGGGGGACTTTGAGCCGCGAAAGAGATCGATCTCCCCCCAAAGTTGGGGGGCGGGGGGGGCAAAACGAGGTTAATGGGTAGATGTGTGTACACGGTAGCTTTGAAAGGGGGGAATTTTGTTAAATTGTAGATTTATGACTTAACAAATAAGCGATAGGGCAATAAGTCCTTTTTTTTAATGGATTTAGGTTAGATAGGGCTGTGAGCCTATTTTTACATTTTATTTATTTTCAATCGAGGGATTTAAGATCATGTCTAAGGGTAACGGTTTATTGTTTTTAGGTGCGCCAGGTTCTGGAAAAGGAACTCAAGCCCAAGTTTTAGCAGCAAGTCTCAATATTCCTCACATTTCTACGGGGGATATGCTACGTCAAGCGATCGCCGATCAGACAGAATTGGGAGAAAAAGCCAAAAATTACATGGATAAAGGGGAATTGGTTCCTGATGAATTAATCCTAGGTTTAATTAAAGAACGTTTAAGTCAAGCTGATGCAGAAAATGGTTGGATTTTAGACGGCTTTCCCCGCAATGTTCCCCAGGCGGAATTCTTGGATCAATTATTGGTGGAAATTGAGCATCGAACCCAATGGGTGATTAACCTAGATGTGGCCGATGAAACTATTATTCAACGTTTATTACTACGAGGTCGGGCCGATGACACAGAAGAAACCATTCGCAATCGTTTAGTGGTTTATCAAGAAAAAACGGCTCCTCTGATTGCTTACTACCAAGAGCAGGGCAAATTACAAATTATTGACGGCGATCGCGCTCCTGAACTAGTGGCTGAGTCTTTAAAAGCACTGGTAACAGCTTAAGATTGATTATACTGAAATAATCTTTACCATCTCAGGGGATGACCATGACGACCTTAACAATTGCTCCTGTTTCTGTTCAACAAGTTATCCCCTACAGTCTGCTAGAAGAAGAGAGAAAACCTAAATTTGGTAATCGCACAGTAGAAAAATTTCTAACGGCGGCTTCTCAAGCATTACTAGAAAGTCATCCCGATAATATTTCTCTGGTCGTGGCGATCGCTCCTGGTAAAATGAGAACCGAATCCCCTTGGACACGGCGATATAAACCTGAATCCATTACCATTCAAACCTTTTACCACGAAGGTAACTCCTTTGGAGCCATAGAAATACTCGCTAAAATTTTAGGAAAAGCCTACGGTGAAAATAATATTTTTGCCATGATCGATCCTCATCTTACTCCTCAAGATTTTCGGTTACTCTCCGCAGAGATACGAGGTGATTTAGCCAATTCAGGCTGTTTATTGTATTCAAATTAAAGCGATGAGAATGCAAGAAGCCTATCAAGAAGTTGCGGAAAGAACCCTCCTAGCAGCAAGGAATCTCCTAGAGGGAAATATTCACGAAATGGCTGGCTTCTGTTGTTACCATGCCTACGAATCCAGTGCTTCAGCCTTGGCTGTTAAAGAATCAAGACCCCACGGACAACGAGTTGGTCATCTTCAAAAATTAGCTATTTTTCGAGAATATGCCAACAATCTTGAAGAAGTTGAAATTCGGGCCACATTACGCCAATTAAATCTGTTAATCGGTTCAGCAAGAAATAAACTCCTCTATCCAAAACTAGAGGAAAAGCGAATTAAACTACCGAAAGACGAACTGTCCCGTGAACAAATCGAACGATTAGTTAACGATGTAGAAGTGATTGTTAATTGGGTTCGACAGAAAATCTCCGAAAATCTGGAGGGAAATTTTTGAATGTTCATCTTGGTTCATGCTCAAAGTTTGCTAATATATGCTAAGGCGGTCTTCTAGCCGTCTCGTTTTGGCTTGTTCATTTTATAAGGAGGTTATCCCCCGATTGGCTAAACAAGATCTGATCGAAATGGAAGGAACTGTGATGGAATCCTTGCCGAATGCCATGTTTAGAGTCGATTTAGACAATGGCTTCAACGTCTTGGCCCACATTTCGGGCAAAATTCGCCGTAATTACATCAAAATTTTACCCGGCGATCGCGTCAAAGTAGAACTCACCCCCTACGACCTCACCAAAGGACGGATCACCTATCGTCTCAAAAATAAAAAATAATCAAACCCTATTGTTCTTAAACTTAAAGCTTGCTAACTTTTTTTAAAAATCGCTAGAAAAATGCTGACAGTGTTCTGACTTATTGCTATAATAAAAAGCTTGCAGTGTTTTGCCAAAACCTAATCGGCATGAAAGTTAGAGCGTCAGTTAAGAAAATGTGTGAAAAGTGTCGCGTCATTCGACGACGGGGCCGCGTGATGGTGATCTGTTCCAACCCCAAGCATAAACAACGTCAGGGTTAACAATCAATCCAACCTTCATGAAACAAGTCTAAACCAAAACCACCAAATTAAACAGATTAGAGGGAGAAACAACGTGGCGAGGATAGCTGGTGTTGACCTGCCTAGGGATAAACGTGTGGAAATCGCACTAACCTATCTCTATGGTATCGGTCTATCACGATCTCAAAAAATTCTAGCGGAAACAGGAGTTAATCCTGACACTAGAACCAGGGACTTAAGCGACGAAGATGCTGCCGCTTTACGGGCCTATATTGATGCCAACTATGAAATTGAAGGGGATTTGCGCCGTTGGGAAGCAATGAACATCAAACGGTTGGCCGATATCGGTACCTATCGAGGCCGTCGTCATCGTATGGGTTTACCTGTCCGAGGACAGAGAACTCGTACTAATGCACGGACTCGTCGAGGTCGTCGGGTAACGGTAGCTGGGAAGAAAAAAGCCCCAGCCAAGAAATAATCTTTTTCCAATTGCAATTGAATTAAGCAGAGAGTTCAAGCTAAAGCTATGGCGCGACCAACCAAAAAAAGCGGCCCCAAGAAACAGAAGAAAAATGTTCCCAGTGGTGTCGCTCACATTCAATCCACCTTCAACAATACAATTGTTACTATCTCCGATATTAGAGGGGATGTGGTTTCCTGGGCTTCGGCAGGATCTAGTGGTTTTAAAGGTGCGAAAAAAGGAACCCCCTTTGCCGCTCAAACCGCAGCAGATAATGCCGCCAGACGGGCAATGGATCAGGGCATGAGACAACTCGAAGTCATGGTCAGTGGACCAGGGGCTGGCCGAGAAACGGCTATCCGAGCACTTCAGGGAGCCGGACTGGAAATTACCGTAATTCGGGATGTTACCCCGATTCCCCATAATGGTTGTCGTCCTCCGAAGCGTCGGAGAGTTTAATCCAAAAAGCCTCAAACAATTTTTTAGGGACAAGATGCCTAAAAATTTCGAGACTTTGCGGGGATCATCAACCCCAATGGATAACTAACAGGGCTAAGGAATGAGAAGGGAGGTCACAACTGTGGCGCAGTTTCAGATTGAATGTGTGGAATCCACCACCAAAAAAAATCAAAGTCAATACAACAGATTCGTGCTAGAGCCTCTAGATCGAGGACAGGGAACGACGGTTGGCAACGCTCTTCGCCGGGTATTGCTGTCTAATCTTCCTGGAGCCGCTGTCACTGCAATTCGTATTGCGGGGGTGAATCACGAATTTGCGACCATACCAGGGGTCAGAGAGGATGTTTTAGAAATCATGCTCAACATGAAAGAAATTGTCCTCAAAAGTTATACTGATCAATCCCAAATTGGTCGTTTAGTGGCGATGGGGCCTGCTACTATTACAGCGGCCCATTTTGATGTTCCGTCCGAGATCGAAGTCATTGACCCAAATCAATACGTTGCTACCCTAGTAGAGGGGGCAAAACTAGAGATGGAATTTCGGGTTGAACGTGGTACAGGTTATCGAGCCATTGATCGTAGTAAGGATGACACTTCATCCTTAGATTTTCTGCAAATTGACTCGGTTTTTATGCCTGTTACCAAGGTCAATTATGCAGTGGAAGATATTCGGGTTGATGGGGCGGGGCCGAAAGACAGACTGGTATTGGAGATTTGGACAAATGGCAGTATTCATCCGAGGGAAGCTTTGTCCGAAGCTTCGGCACTGATTGCGAATTTGTTTATTCCCTTAAAAGATTTAAATGAATTGGAAACCAGTCAAAGTGACTATCAGGATGAAGTTAATCCGGAAAGTCAAATTCCGATTGAGGAACTCCAACTTTCTGTTCGGGCCTATAACTGTCTGAAACGCGCTCAAATCAATACGGTGGCTGATCTACTAGACTACAGCCAAGAAGACTTGCTCGAAATCAAAAATTTTGGGGCAAAGTCGGCAGAGGAAGTGATCGAAGCCCTACAAAAACGTCTGGGGATCACCCTCCCTCAGGAAAAAGCCAAACCTTAGCTGCCTTAAGGCGTTAAGTTATTTACTAAGGAGAAATTACTCATGCGACACGGCTGTCGAGTCCCCCAATTGGGGAAACCCGCCGACCAACGAAAGGCTTTATTGCGATCGCTGGCGACGGAATTACTGCGTTATGGACAAATTAAAACCACTAAGGCAAGAGCTAAGGCTCTACGAGCGGAAGTGGATCATATTATTACCCTGGCTAAAGACGGTTCTTTGGCGGCTAGACGACAAGCTCTGGGCTATATTTACGATAAAAAAATCGTTCATGCGGTATTTGCCGAGGCTCAGGAACGCTATAAAGATCGCAATGGTGGTTATACCAGAGTGGTTCGTACTCTACGCCGTCGGGGTGATAATGCCGAAATGGCTATTATTGAACTGGTTTAAACGGTGATCGAGGCATCAGGTGGAACCACAGTTAATGGCCGTCCCTCAACGAATTGCCCTGGTCATTCAATACTTGGGTACAAACTTTCACGGTTGGCAACGACAAGCGATTCATCGTTCTGTCCAGGCAGATATTGAAAACGCGATCGCTGAGGTGTTAGGTTATGCCGTTGTCCTTCATGGGGCAGGGCGGACTGATACAGGAGTTCATGCTGCTGCTCAGGTTGCTCACTTTGATGATGCTGTCGGTAAGATTCCTCCCGAAAAATGGGCCGCTGTTTTAAATACGAAACTGCCTAAGGACGTTTTTATTCGAGGATCTGCTGCCGTTACTGACCGTTGGCACGCCCGTTTTTCGGCCCTGTGGCGACGATATCGCTATACGATTTATACTGATCAATGGCCTAACCTGTTTGTCCAGCCATTTAGTTGGCACTATTATCATGCACCCCTAAAAGAAACCCTTATTGAGGCTGCCTTGACTCCCTTGTTAGGTAAACATCATTTGTCTGCCTTTCAACGGGCCGGTTCTCGTCGCCGTCATGCTTGGGTAGAGGTACAGGCCATCGAATGTCGCCGTCAAGGCCCCATGCTCTATTTAGAAATCCAAGCCAATGGTTTTCTCTACGGAATGGTACGCCTCTTGGTGGGGATGTTGGTGGAGGTCGGTAGTGGCAAGCGATCGCCGGATAACTTCACCGAAATCTGGGTTAATCAACAACGGGAAGCCGTTAAGTATGCTGCCCCAGCCAAAGGACTCTGTTTATTACGAGTCGGTTATCCAGAATGCCCCTTTGATCCGGCTCTCTGGTTTGATAGCCATCCCCTGTTTACCTTTAATCCCACGTTAGCCGTTATCTAACGAAAAAGAATAATTTTTACGAAAACTCCCATGAACAAAACCTACCTACCGACCACGGAAAACCTTGACCAAAAATGGTACGTGATTGATGCGGCCGACCAACGTTTGGGCCGTTTAGCAACTGAAGTTGCTTCGATCTTAAGAGGTAAAAATAAAGCCACTTTTACGCCCCACATGGATACAGGGGATTTCGTTGTGGTCGTTAATGCTGAGAAAATTGACGTTACCGGCAAAAAACGCGAACAAAAACTCTACCGTCGCCATTCAGGTCGTCCTGGTGGGATGAAGGAGGAAACCTTTGGCAAGTTGCAAGCCCGTCTGCCGGAGCGAATTATTGAACAGGCCATCAAGGGAATGCTACCCAAAAATGCCTTGGGTCGTAAGCTTTTTACCAAGCTGAAAGTCTATGCGGGCCCCAACCATCCTCACCAAGCCCAGCAACCCGAAATTCTCACTGTCAACACCATTCCTGCGGTTAACTAAAAATGTCTGTTACTGAATCTAAAAACAAAGTTGTTTATTGGGGTACAGGTCGTCGGAAAGCGGCGATCGCTAGAGTTCGTCTTGTCCCTGGCTCAGGAGAGGTGGTGGTCAATGGCCGTCCTGGCGAAATTTACTTCAATCGTATTGCCAACTACCTACAAAGTCTGAAGGCTCCATTGGAAACCTTAGGGTTAGAAAATGAGTACAATATTTTAGTCAATGCTCATGGTGGGGGTCTAACGGGTCAAGCCGATGCGGTGAAACTTGGTGTTGCTCGTGCCCTCTGTCAATTGGCGCCTGAAAATCGTCAACCTCTCAAGGCAGAAGGCTATCTTACTCGTGATCCCCGTGCTAAAGAGCGGAAAAAATACGGTTTACACAAAGCCCGTAAAGCTCCCCAATACTCGAAACGTTAGGAGTTTCAGTTCGTTTGGGCGCGAGACTTGCGCCCCTAAAAACATTGTGTTGATATTAAAATTTGATTGCAAGGAGAACAATTTTTATGCCTAAAGCGGATATTCATCCTACTTGGTATCCCGAAGCCAAGGTCATTTGTAACGGCGAAGTCGTCTTAACCGTTGGTTCTACTCAACCTGAAATTCATGTGGAAATTTGGTCAGGGAATCACCCTTTCTATACTGGAACTCAGAAAATCATTGATACAGAAGGCCGAGTTGATCGCTTTATGCGGAAGTACGGTATGTTGGACAAAAATAAAAAAGCGGAATCATCTGCCAATTCCTAAATTTGTCCATAGTTGGTGAATGTGCTTGGACTAACAGATCGTTGTTGGGCCAAGTTATTTTTTATTGAAATTTTTTTTGCAAAAAAGCCAGGAAATTAATTCTCCCGACTTTTGGTCAATAATTTTTTAACCTAAGTAGCCCACATTCAGCACTTCTTAACACTTGATCGATAAGTTCTAGCAATATATCGCTTGTAACCCTTACACCGTAAAGATTCGGACAGAATGCCGCTCAATTCTTGGTTGTAATAAATTGTAACTAAAATTCTCAGAAAAACTGATAATTGAGAATCTTTATCAATATGAAGTTCTCAGATGAAGGTTTTTCGTGAAAAGGCTTTTGGGTGGGTTAAGAAATAAAAAGATATATTGAGAAGTGCTGAATGTGGGTTAATATCTCTTATATGCATAAAAACAAGATCGTGTCAGTATCCTATGTTACCGTTTGAATTTGGAATTGCTGTCCTATAAACAATCAAAAAATCAAAACGGGAAGTAGTTTCAGATCAGGGGCGATCGCCTATCTCAATCAATAAGCATCTTGTAGTTCGTAAAAATTAGGAGAAATATAATCCTTACGAAGCGGCCAGCCAATCCAATCTTCCGGCATTAAAATACGCTTGAGATTAGGATGACCTTCGTAGATAATACCGTACATATCGTAGCACTCTCGTTCTTGCCAGTCCGCTGCTTTCCAGATCCAATAAACAGAAGGAATGCGAGGATTGTCCCTAGGAACAGATACCTTCACACGAACTTCTGAGAGACTAGCGCGAAGTGTTCCATCTGGCCCATCATTATCACTGACCTTCACCAGATGATAAAAACTGACAAGCGGTTTGCCCGCCCCTTCATCGTAGGCCCCTTGACATTGCAGATAATTAAATCCATGGGCATAGAGAGCCGTTGCCAAGGGCAGTAGAAGATCTACTTCGACTTGAATCATCTCAATCCCTAGATGATCAGCCGCCAAAATATCATGCTCAAAGCCGTTTTCAGTTAGCCAACTAGACACCGGCCCGGCTGGCACGAGAGCAGTTCCAGCAAGGTCTTCAGAGGAATTTTCAGATAGGGTTTCTTCAGCCACGATTTACTTGCTCCTTTTGTTGTTGAGAGGTTGCCAAAGCAGGCGAGACGGGAATGCCCATCGCTTCTGTTAATGCCACAGGGGGAGCTTGACGAGTCGGCATTTGTAGATATTGCCCGTTCAAAATCGGTTTAACAGATCGCATATTGTGGGTGGTACTGTAATAGCGATGGGTTTGCTCATAGACAGAAGCCCTTTCTTGAATAGACTCGTTGGCCACTTTTTTCCGAAGTTTAATAATAGCATCAAAAATAGCTTCAGGGCGAGGAGGACAACCTGGAATATAAACATCCACAGGAATTAATTTGTCAACACCTCGAACAGCCGTAGTGGAATCGCTACTAAACATTCCCCCCGTTATAGTGCAAGCCCCCATCGCAATCACATATTTAGGCTCAGGCATTTCTTCATAAAGCCTGACGAGGGCTGGGGCCATCTTCATGGTGATTGTTCCGGCCGTAATAATTAAATCGGCCTGACGGGGACTAGAGCGGGGAACCAGACCAAAACGGTCAAAATCAAAACGAGAACCAATGAGGGCTGCAAATTCAATAAAACAGCAGGCAGTTCCGTAGAGAAGCGGCCATAAACTTGAAAGCTTGGCCCAATTGTAGAGGTCATCGACCGTTGTTAAAATAACATTTTCTGATAAGTCCTGAGTCACCTGGGTACGGCTAATGGGATTCAGGATTTTAGCGGTGGCGGCTGACTCTGGCATCGTAAGGTTAGAAGGACTAGGACTCATAAAAAATACCTGGTATGTTTGGAAACAGTGTCTCTTTAGAGCGTGGAGGAAAAACGACTCAAGCAACTTTAGTCGCCGTGAGGTAGTTAGAACCCATTACCGCCTTGGAGTTACTTGACATGGGGTGCTTTTGTAATGCACTTTCGATAGGACAATTACTATCTCAGGTGTGGCAACTCTGTACGCATAATGGTTTTGCTCCGAAGAGCCTCCAATTTCTTGGGTAATGTTTTCCTCGTCAAGGTTATTTAAGCTTGTTAGGTCCAACTCACGTTCTTACCCCTCGTAAAAATGTTTAAAGTTAGACGATAGAGCTACAAACTGGAAAGCATTCGTAGGTATCGTGACTTAAATGACGTAGTACGCAAGGTACTTAGACTGGTCAGCTAAATAAGGCTTGGGGGCATGAGAGCCGCCGCTACTTTAGTGCAGGGTGCTGACAGGATAATCAAGATTCAAGATAAAGGTTAGCAGAAATTTTTTTGATTATGACCACTCTAAAGCTCCTTTGCGCCAAGCATAGACTAGGGCAACGACCAGAATTGCGATAAAGATGAGTGCTTCGATAAAAGCCAGTAATCCTAACTGGTTAAAGGCAACTGCCCAGGGATAGAGAAACACCGTTTCCACATCAAATACCACGAAGACCAGGGCAAACATATAGTAACGGATATTGAACTGAATCCAAGCTCCGCCAATGGGTTCCATCCCGGATTCGTAAGTCGTTCGTCGTTCGGGGCCGCCACCACGAGGTCTCAACAGTTTGGAGGCTGTTAGGGCCAGAATGGGCACTAAACTACAGACAAAGAGAAAGCCGAGCAGATATTCGTAACCATTAAGAACAAACACAGATTTACAGTTACTCCACTGAAGAAAACAAACTGAACCCCAAGACGGATTTAAAAAACGGGACAAATCTGATTGTCATTATAAAGCTTTTTGCTAGTTTGTTCCCTGAAACCCTTGAATCGACTGATGATTGAAGATTGAGAATGGTTAATCTTTAGGTTCTTCTATTCCGAAAAAAACGAAAAAATTCCCTTGAAAAAAAGGTAACGATTCCAAGGGTAATGGAAAAATGGGGATAGAGTTGAGGTAAGGTAAAAAGATGGAATTGATGAAAGCACTAGACGAAATGAGCCTAA
>Ga0208854_1000020_pt1 | contig 32578 bp, 28 predicted proteins | sample LakMenEpi30Nov11_FD_150748 | JGI IMG/M metagenome (GOLD analysis project Ga0208854, IMG submission 150748) | Freshwater microbial communities from Lake Mendota, WI - 30NOV2011 deep hole epilimnion (SPAdes) | ecosystem: Environmental > Aquatic > Freshwater > Lake > Epilimnion/Euphotic zone ...
ATCACAATCTGCTGATCAACAAAAGTACGCCTCTTTATGCAGCACAAAAGCACTGATAAACGCACTACTATAGTCTTTCCTTCTCCGTCTATATCTAGTTTTGTGATGGCTAATGATGCCTGCATATAGCGTGTAAATTTTAAATTATTTATTTTCTTCTAATTGATACGGAATATGGGTTTTACCTGAATGAGGCATAAAAATAGCTCTCAAAGCCTTGCTGTTATCGAGGTGCTTTTTTCCAGCCATTAGCGATCGCCTCTGATTCTGTACAAAACCATTTTTCTCCCTTCATTGGATCAATGATTGTGTTTTCGTAATCCTCCATCCCAAATAAATGGTAGTTTTTGTTGCCTGTATTGACTGAAATATTACCTTTGATAACACAACCTGGCTTGGTCACAGAGCTTATGAGCGCAGGAAAACGATTGCGGCTAAACTCCACAACCATCAAAATAACGCCAAGGAAAACTATCAGGTTAATCAATGATTTGAGGGCACTAGATTTCTTGGGTTTAATCGGCATAGATTATTATCAAAAAACTTGCTGACTAAGCATTATAGAGAAACGAGCGTTGGAACTCAAATTCTGCTTAAGGAGTCTGAATAGCCTTGAATGTTGCTAGACTAAGACCTAGCCTAAATTGTCAGCATATTCTCTAAATTCTGAACCCCTATGGTTCACGTTAAGCGAATTGAACTTTCGCATTTTAAATCCTTTGGTGGTACAACAGCCATCCCTTTTTTGCCTGGTTTTACAGTCGTCTCTGGCCCCAATGGCTCAGGTAAATCCAATATTCTAGATGCTCTACTATTTTGTCTCGGATTAGCAACCTCTAAGGGGATGCGGGCCGATCGCCTGCCGGATTTAGTCAATAATAATCAGAGCGGTAAGAAGGGCAGTTCCGAAGCCAGTGTGTCTGTCACCTTTGATATTCGCGATTTAGATGATGAGGCTTTTTTGTCGATGGTGATGGCGGCCAATGAAAGCTTAGAGGAGCAAAATAAAACTGAGGGCAAAGAAAATCCCACCATTATTCTCAATCGGGAAGAGTGGACTGTCACCCGTCGTCTCAAAATTACCAAGGGCGGCAATTACTCCTCCACTTACTACATTAATGGAACGGTTTCCACGGCGACCCAACTTCATGAACAATTGAGTCGTCTTCGTGTCTATCCCGAAGGTTACAACATTGTTTTACAAGGCGATGTAACCCGGATTATTAGTATGAATGCCAAGGAACGGCGGGAAATTATTGATGAAATGGCGGGGGTAGCAGAATTTGATCGCAAAATTACGAAAACCAAGGAAACCCTAGAAGAGGTAAGAGAACGGGAAGATCGCTGTCGCATTATTGAAACGGAATTAGTGCGATCGCTGTCTCGTTTAACCGAGGATCGGGTTAAGGCAGAAAAATATCAAAAATTACGGGCAACAGTTCAGCAAAAACAACAGTGGGAACTCGTTTTAAAATGGAGATCGCTGCAACAACAGGAAACCCGTCTCAGGGGTCAGTTAGTGCAGGGAGAAAAAGAGTCAGAACAATTGCAAGCCAGTTTGCAACAAATTACCCAACAAATTACCGAAAATACCGCCGAGTTTAATAGTTTCAATGCTCAAGTTAAAGCCCTGGGAGAAGAAGAACAATTATCCGTTGCTTCCCAATTGGCACAACAAAAAGCTAAACAACAACAGCTTAGTCAACGTTATCAAGAATTAACTAACCTAAGTCAAAAAAATCAAACCGATGTTGTCCAAACCCGTGACACCTTAAACCAATTACAACAGCAATTTTTACACCTCAATCAGGAAAAAAGTTTCTTTGAAAGCCAGACCTTACCCCAATTACAAGCCAGCCGTCAAAACCTATTAAATACGGTGGAAAAATATCGGGAACAGTCCCAGGCGATCGCTGCTGCCTCTGAGATATGGGTACAGGAACAAACCGCCCTAAGTCGTCAAGTTAGTCAATTACAGGAACAGCTTACCCCTCAACGAACTGAACAGGCTCAATTACAGGAACGTCAACACCAACTGGAACAAAGCTTAAGGGATGCCCGTCAAACCCTAGCGGCAGTTACTCCTGAACTACTTCAAAAGGAAACTGAAGCCGCCCAGCGATCAGCCCAAATTGCGGGTATTCAGCAACAAATTCAAACCCTAGCGCAACAATTAAGTCTGGCTGAACAGGAACAAAGTTTGCTTCAGGAAACCCAAAATCGTCTGAACAAAGAACAACGAGAAAAACAACGGCAACTGGATAAATTAGAAGCCACAAAACAGGCCCAACAAGAAGCCCAGGGAACCTATGCAACGCAGTTAATTTTACAATCCGATTTACCTGGCATATTAGGATTAGTGGCCCAACTGGGTCAGGTAGAAGCCCAATTTCAATTACCCCTAGAAGTTTCTGCCGGAGCAAGATTAGGTTATATCGTGGTGGAAGATGATGGCGTGGCGGCGGCTGGCATTGAAATTTTGCGGCAATCTAAGGCTGGACGAGCCACTTTTTTACCTTTAACTAAAATTCGTCCCCCGCGTTCCAATGATTTGGGTAATTTACGTCATGCTAGGGGCTTTATTGATTTAGCGGTTAATTTGGTGCAGTGCGATCGCCGTTATGCGGATATTTTTCTCTACGTTTTTGGCAATACTGTCGTCTTTGAAAATTTAGAAACTGCCCGTCCTCAGATCGGCAAACAACGTATTGTCACCTTAGAAGGAGATATTTTAGAAAGTAGTGGGGCCATGACGGGAGGTAGTCGGCCAGGGCGATCTAGTATTCGTTTTGGAGCGATCACCACCGAAGATTCAGAGGAATTGCGTAGTCTCAGACAACGTTTAGGAGATATTGATCAAATTCAAATGCGTAATGATCAAATGTTGTTACAACGGGGAGAACAAATTAGACAATTATCCCAGGAACTAACCGAAATTCGTCAAAATAATCGAGAAGATCACCTTTACCTGCAACAATTGGAGCGGGATATTGAACGCTTAACGAGTCAAAAAGCCACCCTCACCCAACAAATTAATCAAGGCCAAGGGGATTTAACTACGCTTCAAGAACGTCTTGCTATTTTAAATCAAACCATTCCCCAATTATCGGCTCAATTACAACAGGAGCAGGAAAGACTAACGGTCTTAGAAACATCCCATGCTCATCAAGAATGGCAAGATATTCAGACTTTAATTCGAGGTAAAGAAAATGAATTAAAAGCAGCAGAACAAGCCTTGCAACAGGGAGAAATTCAACTGAAGGATCTGCAAAATCAAACCGTCCGTTTAGAGGAAAAAATTACCGAATGCCAACAATCCCTAGAGCTAAATCAAGGGCAATCTCTCCATCTGCAACGTCAACAGGAAAGCTTAGTTCAGGAGTTAACCCAACTCAATCTTCAAATTCAAGCCACGGAAACCTTATTTGCCCAATTAACCGATCGCCTGGGACTGGCCAAACAAGAACGCGATCGCCTGGAACAGGTTTTGAGAACCTTACAGAATCAACAGCAACAAAACACCTGGCAATTAGAGAAATTACAAGCAACGCAACAGGAACGTCATGAGCAATTACACCATCTTCAGGAACAATTAGCCACGCAACAAACGGAACTTCCCGATCCCCTTCCTGAAATTCCCCTCCTAGAAAATGTTGATCTCGAAACAGTGAATTATCCCCAGCTTTTAGAAGAGCTACAAAAAGAAATTCGCAACGGTCAAAAACGCTTAGAAGCAATGGAGCCAGTCAATATGTTAGCTCTAGAAGAATATGAAAAGACCCAAGCTCGTTTGACAGAATTAACGGAAAAAATCACCACCATTGAAGCCGAAAGAACGGAATTATTATTGCGGATCGAAAATTTTACTACCCTACGACAGCGTGCCTTTAAAGATGCCTTTGATGCTGTCAATAGTAACTTCCAAACTATTTTTGCTGAATTGTCCGATGGTGACGGCTATTTACAATTGGATGATTCAGAAGATCCCTTTAATGGGGGCTTAAATTTAGTAGCCCATCCCAAGGGAAAACCAGTTCAGCGTTTAAGTTCCATGTCTGGAGGGGAAAAATCTCTGACAGCTTTAAGTTTTATCTTTGCCCTACAACGTTATCGTCCCTCGCCTTTTTATGGCTTTGATGAAGTGGATATGTTTTTGGATGGAGCTAATGTGGAAAAACTCTCTAAAATGGTTTGTAAACAAGCAAAACAGGCCCAATTTATTGTCGTTAGTTTGCGTCGTCCGATGATTGAAGCAGCCGAAAGAACTATTGGCGTAACCCAAGCCAGAGGAGCCCATACCCAGGTTTTAGGGATGAAGTTGGCTTAATCTCAGTAATGAGAATCTCTGAAGCAATATTTTTGATTTTTGGGACAATTTATCAACTAGTTCTATTAACAGATGGCGATCGCCTGTGGGTCAAGGGAACCGATAGAAAAGCGTGTTAGAGTGACAAAGATGGGAAAAGTGGGCAAATTATGCGCGGACTGCTGGTTTTATTTCTTTCGGGGCTAGGACTGATTTTTTTTCTCCAAAACCGAGACCCCGTATTACTCTATTTTTTGGGCAATAGTGACAAAACGGCTCTATTGGTTCTCTCTCTGCCCCTGGGACTTTGGGTTATTGGCTTTATCCTACTGGGAGTGCTAATTAGCCTTGTTTTACAGGTTCTAAATAGGATGGGTAAACCGGCCAAAATTAGTCAAGCCAGACCATCACCTCGTCCCCAAACCACACCCCAAGCACCCAGATCTCCTCAGCCTACGCCGCCCCCTCGCCCAACGGAGCCAACCCGATCGCCGGTGGCCAATAACAAGGATTGGGAATGGGATAACCCGATTCCTGAAGTCGAAGATTGGGAGGTAGAAGATCTGCCAGAGATACCAAGGACAGTGGATCAGCGTCCAGGGTCGTCGCCGTTACCGAAAGTAGAAGCAAAAGAAGATACTGAACCGATTATCGATATCCCGTCCTACACAGAAAGACCCATTTCTCGCCCTTTAGAACAACCTCGTCCCGTTGAATCCACACCTCCGCGTCTGCGTTCAGAGGATTTAAAGCAATTTGAGGTTTCCCAGCCCCCTAAAACAAGCACTCACGAAGGAACTATCTATTCCTATACCTACCGCGAACCCCGCCCCCCGCAAAGTCGATCAACCCGGCCGCGATCGCCAGGGTCTTCTCCGCCACAAAAAACGTCAACACCTGCCAAAAAAATTTATGATGCCAACTATCGCGTGATTAACCCGCCACTCAGTTCTGCCGATCCACCCAATTGGCATGAGGATGAAGATGAAGACTGGGTTTAACACGCACAAGCATCATTCCCTCTTATTCCCTTTTTTTCCATGTTCGCCAAGAAAAACCAACCGAATTGGGGGACTGACATGCCAATGGGGACTGACTATGCTGAAAGGGTAGAGGATCATCCTCTCTATGGTCTCGGTGTGTCAGGATGTGTTCAGGAGATGTAATGATGAAACGTAACCTAGTCACCAGTTTAGCGATCGCGTTGCTCCTCGTCGTGGGAATCGAAACCCTAGCCAAAGCAACCACCTATTATCCCCAGGATACCCAAACCGTCTATGGCGGCAAATGTCCAGGCGATAAAGACGATGATTGTAAAGACTAATTTCCCCAGGGTCTTATGAGTTATCAGTGAGGACTTTGTGCCTGGCCACTGGTAACTATAACTGGGGCTGTGACGAGGCCGCGGGGGATCTATACTCATCTCCTTCACCTCCTTTTTGTGTGAGCGTTTAATATTTAAGAGGCCTTTTAAGAGGTGATCGGGGCTTTAAACAGTTCAAAGACAGCGCGGTTGAAATGCCGTAATTTTTCGCCAATATCCGCTGCGGGTAAAGATTTGCCTACAATTTGCCAATTATCCACAGTCGCTAATCGCCAGGCCTGACCTTGGTGGTTAATGCCAACCGTTTCGATACCAATGAGATGTTGAGATTGGTCAATGGGATCGGGATGAAACCGGAGTTGAACTAGCATACTACGACTTTGGAAACGGGGACTCCAGCCAGGCAAATGAAAACCAATATCAATGGAGTGGGGATCGACCATTTCCTGGGTATCAGGATCATTCTGCCAGGGTTTCAAATCAGGCCTAGCGTCGGGAAACTGGGATTTAAACAGATGGATTACCGTCGCAATTTTGCTGGTGGTTTCTAATCCTTTGGCTTGCTCAGAGGCGTTCATGTTCAATCTCCTGGGTTGTGGGGCTTGAAGAACGGTGTAAGGAAAAGGCTCCCCTGAGTATTACAGACCCAAGTGCCTTAAAGATGCTGTATTCTAAGACAGAATTTTAGAAATTGTTTAATCACTAAGGATAACAAAGGTCTGTGAAAATAACTGAAAATACGATCGCGATCGCCGATTTAAACTGGTTCTATCGAGAAGTGTCCTCTGAGTTAGCATCTCAGTTAGCAGCAGAGCGATCGCCGGTGGTGCTGTTACATGGTTTACCGTCCCAAAGCTTAACTTGGTCTGGTTTGTTAGAACTATTGGGAGAACAGGGCTGGCGAGCGATCGCTCCCGATTGGATTGGCTCAGGCTTTTCGAGCAAACCAGAAAAACGAGAATTTGCTTACACCCCAGAAGTCTATTTAGAGGCCCTGGGGGATTTTTTGACCACTTTAGAACTATCTAAAATTTCCCTCATTGTGCAAGGATTCTTAGCCTCTGTTGGCATTCAATACGCTCTAAGACATCCAGAGCAAATTGAGCGCCTTATCATTCTGAATACCCCCCTAAGCCCTACCGTAAAGTTGCCCTGGCTCATGAAACAATGGACAATTCCCTTCCTGGGCGATATGGTAACGCAAGATCCCTTACTAATTGACCGTACCCTAGAGGGCGGCAGCGGCTTTGTCATCAGTGACGCAAGATTAGATATCTACCCTTTTTTAAAAACCTCCGCATCGGGACGGGCTTTGTTAACCACGACTAAAAATCTCAATTTTGCTAAAACCTTGATAGAAATTGAGACGGGGCTGAAACAATGGCAAAAACCCACCCTCTTGATTTGGGGAATGCAAGATCCCTGGCTAACCCTTGACCCAGTGGAAGCCCTAGTTGCTCAAAATCCCCAATTAGAACTCTTTAAACTCCCAGAAGCTAAACATTATCCCCAGGAACACTGGCCCCAGGAAATTGGGGAAGCTGTGATACGGTTTCTGCGTCGTTAAGATTTTGGGCATTAAGCCTATCAAACACTGAGCAATTTTCTTTCCCATGCCCTCTAAACTTCGTACTCTGTTTATTCTCCGAGAAGTTCCCTATCCAGTGCGGGGTGGCAGTTCTCTGCGTAGTTGGCAGTTGATCAACTTAATGGCAAGACGGGGAACAGTAGCTCTGTTTTCTGCTTGCAACTGGACACCCAAAAACCAAACACTGCCCCTCATTGAATGGTGGTGTCATTGTAATGTAGAAGAACAACGCAGTGCCTGGGAGCGATTTAACCGTCATTTTTGGTGGCTTTTTCCCAAGCGTCACCATAGTGCCGACTGGAATTATTCAGTACAAGCAGCCCAGGCTTTAGCCCAACTGCTCAGGGACTTTAAACCCGATTTGGTGATTCTTGAACAGGCTTGGATGTATCCCTATCTTAAGGTTGTTCGCAGCTATCCCTGTCAAATCATTGTTGATAACCAGAACGTTGAAGCTCATTTACATCAGCAATTGGGGCCAGAAAGTCAGCCAGACCAATCCCGCTTGAAAGCCCGATTGAAATATCAGCTTGAACAGAATCATTTAAAACGTTTAGAAAGAGCTTTTTGTCGAGCAGGAGATCAAGTCTGGGTTTGCAGTCCCGAAGATGCCTCTTTAGTTCGTCAGTGGTATGGCCAAGAGCTACAACCCAAGGTGATTCCTAATGGTATTGATGTTAGCTACTATGACGAGGTTTGGCAGGGAAAAATTCCCTCTTTACCGGCATTAGGAGATAAACGCCATAATTTGCTCTTTTTGGGGCAACTCTCCTATCCTCCTAATCAAGAGGCGGTGGATATTTTACTGGATCGTCTTTATCCAGCCCTAAAAGTTCGCTATCCTGATTGTCGTTTATTGCTCATTGGCAGAACTCCCACCGTTAAGATGTTGACGGCCGCGGCCCAAGATGCCAACATTATCGTTTCAGGAATGGTGGCAGATGTGCGACCCTATTTGGCTTCAGCCTCCGTTCAGGTGGTGCCTTTAATCAGTGGTGGTGGCACTCGTCTCAAAATTTTGGAAGCCTTGGCGGCGGGTTGTCCGGTGGTCAGTACGCGAAAAGGGGCAGAAGGGTTATCTTTGTCGGCTCCCTTTCCCCTCATCTTGGCTGATCGGGACGAGGAGATTTTGGCGGCGATCGCAGAACTGTGGGACAATCCCATTTTGGCTGAAAATTTGGCTCGTTTAGGTTACGAATGGGCCAAAACCTATTATGATTGGTCAGCTATCGATCCTGCAATTACTGCCGCGATCGCTGAATTATCAATTTCCGTTGTTTCTGAGTAATTGATCCGAATGTTCAAGCATTCCCTCCTGCTTAAGTACGCAATTAAACATCCAATACTCATTCTATCAACCATTATTTTGGGCTTTTCAGGGGCAATTTTTAATGGTATTGGAACAACTATCATTGTCCCTCTTTTATTAGCTTTTTTAGGACAGCAAAAAGAGCTTTTTAAAGATACACCTCCTTTAATTCAAAAGGCATTAAACCTCTTTAGCGGCTTAAATGAGCGAGAAAGATTGCTTTGTTTGTTTGGAACTATTTTATTGGCCATCATCCTCAAAAATATGGCCACTTATGGCAACAGTTTAGTTTCTAGTCGTCTCTCCCAAAACCTCGTTAGTGACATCCGCTTAGAATCATTGCGAATTGCCCTAGAGGTCGATCTAGATTTTTATGCAAAACATAAAACAGGCCATATTTTAAATACCATTAATGAGGAAGTTGCCAGGGTCGCATCAGGCATTCGATCTTTAATTAACTTATCAACCACTGTCATTACCATTAGTGTTTTTGTCTGGTTATTAATTTATCTTTCCTGGCAACTCACCATTTCTGCTGTTTTTCTATTGGGTTTAGTCGCTTTAATCAATCAGGTTTTTATTCGTTCTTCCCGCCATTTTGGGAAGACACTTTCTCTGAAATCTAGAGATTATTCTAATAAATTATTTGAAATTTTAACCGGCATTCGTCTGATTAAAACTGTTAGCAATGAAGCCCAGGAGTATCAAAAAATTGCCCAATTGATTAGAGAACGAGAAAAAGCTGAATTTCAATTTCAATCTATTTTTGCCTTGATGGGGCCTTTTAATGAAATCTCCGGAATTGTTACCGTTTTATTAATGGTCGTTATCGGACGCTATCTTTTTTTAGTACAAGTAAGATATTTTGCACCCATTCTATTAACCTATTTAGTGGTTTTATTTCGCTTATTGCCCTTGATTAATCAATTAAACACAATCCGTAGCCAATTAGCAAATTTATCCTACGGAATCAAAATGGCAACCGATTTTTTGCAGCGAGATAATAAGCCCTTTTTAGTCAACGGTGAGATTTCTTTTCCAGGATTGCAAGAATCTATTTGTTTTGACAATATTTATTTTACCTATCCAGATCATCAAGACATGGTTCTGAAAGGCATTACCTTAAACATTCCCAAGGGCAAAATGGTAGCTTTAGTCGGAGCTTCTGGGGCGGGAAAGTCCACGATCGCCGATTTATTACCCCGATTTTATGATCCCACCCAGGGGAAGATTCTGATTGATGGGCTGGATTTAAGAAATTATGATATCCGTTCCCTACGGCAAAAAATGGGAGTCGTCAGTCAAGATACTTTTCTCTTTAATAATACGGTTTTTTATAACATTGCCTACGGTTTGGAAAATATAACCGAAGCAGAAGTTATCGAGGCTGCTAAACGGGCTAACGCCTATGAATTTATTCTTAATTTACCCAAGGGTTTTGAAACAGAACTCGGCGATCGGGGGGTACTTTTATCGGGGGGGCAAAAACAACGCATGGCGATCGCAAGAGCCTTATTAAGAGATCCCGAAATTCTGATTTTAGATGAAGCCACCAGTGCGCTAGATACGGTTTCAGAACAATTAGTGCAGGAAGCCATTAACGAGCTATCCCAATCTAAAACCAGTTTAGTCATCGCCCATCGACTTTCTACCGTTCATCGCGCCGACCAAATTGCGGTTTTAGATCAAGGAAAAATTGTTGAATTAGGAACCCACGAACAACTGATGGAGAAAGCCGGTTACTATCAACGTTTGTATTTAATGCAGTTTAAACACCAAAGCCAGGAAGCTTCTTTCTCCCCTTAAAGACAATCAGAATAAGCTGTTACGAATTTAAATTGCATAACGATTTTGCTGAAAGTCTTGTAACAAGGGGCTTAAGCCCCTTGCCTCTATGCGTTTTAGATGGTGAACAGTTTACTATTCTTCGTAATATTCAGGCATTTTTTCCCGCCGTTTTTCAGGAATATTGACTTTGGGCGGATTGTAGGGTTCAGGTTCCATGGACTCATCCCACAGATCGCCATCATAGTCATCTTCCGGTTCATAGAGAGGTTGACGGACAGCCATTTCCCGTTTACTTTCTCCCCAATTATCCTCCTCGTAATCATCCTCTTCATAGCGAATGGTTTCTGCCTGACGACGTAGGGGCGGGGCGGGACGAGTTTCTTCCCAGTCATCTTCATGCCAACGCTCTTCCATAACGGGTTGGCGAACCTGGACAGGAGTACGAATAGGAATACCAGTGCCTAATTGATTTTCGGGACGAGCAGTCGGGGGATAATACATATCCTCTTCTTCTTTTTCCCAAGCCGGACGACCAATACCTAATCGCTCTAGCAATCCTACACTTAGTTGGGTTAGACGTTCTTCAGCACCCTCAAAAACGATGAGGCGATTGGGTCCGCTACTGATCACTTCTTCCATTGATAATTCGTAGGTGCTGATCAGTTGCTCTGGGATTTGGGGATAACCAAGAGAGGCAATAATAATTGAGGAAACTTTGCCATTTTCTAAGTTAAATTGAAAATCCCGAACTCGTCCTAGAGGTTCGCCTGTTTCCGTGATCACTTCGCTGTTAATGAGGGAAGTATAGGCATCAATATCGACAATCTCAAAGACGTTTTCATCCTCTACCAGTACGACATCCCCGGTTTGACAAATACTGTTGAGGTAGAGGTATTGGGGCATACCAGACAGGGCCAAAATATTATCCCGCAATCCCAGGGCAACAAGCTCACGCTGGTCAATATCCACCAAAATCTCTTTTACAACCCCTAATTTCTTACCTGTGTTGCGGGTGATTACCTGGGTATTAATGAACTCGTTGCGTAGTCGGATGTTATCAATGGTCATTGTGTTTTAGCGAGTGTTTGAGCGATCGCCGTTCTGGCTGAGGATCAAAAAGTCTGTTACAAAAAATAGGGTTGAACAATCATATTCGCTATTGTAACGAATCTCTTGACATTTGCTGTAGTTAAGCTGACGAAGTTAGAACTCAGCATGGTTTCTTGTGCGGCGGAAAAGCCTGATTGGCTAGGGTTTGAGGGAGAATAGTTGCCTGGGCAATGATGTTACCAGCGCGATCGCATAATATTGTCCCAATCACCAAAGATCTATTTGCGTACTTATGCACGTAGCGTTGGGCTTTTTCCTGAATAGTATGGGCTAAGGCCGAAAAAACCTGATCAGACCACCCTTCTTTTACCAATAACTGGTAAGCTTCATCGGCTGTTTTGGCCGTTAAAATTGCTTCCACCAGATTTAGAGGGCCACCAATCCGCACTAGGGCTGCACTGATAATCTCCAGTTTGGCATCGGCTAAATGACTAGAAGTATTGAAAATGCCGCCAGCTAACTTAATTAATTTGCCTTGATAACCCAATAACCGCACTGATTTAGCTCCCCGTAAACTTGCTTCCACTAAGAGTGGCCCAATCCAGTTGCCCGTTGGTGCGATCGCCGCCTCTGGAATACCGAGTTGTTTAGCGGTGTGAATGCCATGACTACCAATGCAAAACACTAAATGGGGTTGGCTTTGAACCTTCGTTTGCAGGATTTGACGAAATTCTTCTAGATGGTCTTCCGCCGATAAGGGCTGGGAAATGCCACTGGTACCAATCAGAGAGAGGCCATCCACAATGCCGAAGGCTTCATTAGAGGTACGTTGAGCTAGTTGTCGGCCCTCTGGCAGGATAATCTTCACCCTCAAACTGCGATCCCTGGGAATTAAGGGTAATAAATTGGTGTCAAATAGGCGACGAGCATAACGGTAAATAGCTGGATCCCCCGATAACGTTTTACCAAGGCCTTCCCCTGCTTCTAGGATCAAGGATTCCGTTTGACTTTCTTGTAATTGTACCCAAGCCCAAATAGGCGTATGGCGAGTCAGATCTAAGTTATCCCCTGGATCACTCAGGGTAATGCCTAAGGCACTTTCTGGGGTTAACCGAGCGACTTGTTGAATCTCAATATTGGCATCCCCTGGCAGTAAATCTAGGGTAACGGTGGAGAAAATGTCTAGACTAGTATTTTGAAGATGCAATAAAGCAGCCTTGGCAGCCGCCACAGCAAACACGGGGAGAGTATAACCTGTACGCAAAATATAACAAGGTTCTGGATAAAGAAAAATCGAGGCCAATAAAACCTTTCTGCCAAGAATTTATCACAAATTTATAAATTTATTTAGCAAAACAGGATGGTTAAAACGAAACGAGTTCTGATTTTGGGGGGAACCGATCAAGGTTGGCAATTAGCGGTTCAAGCAGCAACGATTCCCAAGCTAGAGGTCTTTTTTTCCTTGGCAGGCCGCACTCGTCAGCCGATGATTCCCATTATTCAAACTCGTATCGGTGGTTTTGGCGGAATCCCAGGCTTAAGAGACTATTTACAGCAGGAGAAAATTGATTTTTTAATTAATGCGACCCATCCCTTTGCCACTCAAATTTCCCAAAATGCGGCGATCGCGGCCTCATCGCTGGTGATTCCCTATCTACGTTTACTGCGTCCTGCTTGGCAAAAAAGTGAGCAAGATAACTGGATAGAAGTCGAAAGTTATGAAGCGGCAGTTAGTATCTTATCTCCGTTAGCCCAACGGGTATTTTTAAGTATTGGTCGGCAAGAATTGGCTATTTTTTCGACACTTCCCGATCGCTGGTTTCTGATGCGAATGGTTGAGCCACCTTCTCTTAATGGTTTCCTGCCCCAGGGCAAAGTTCTTTTAGCTCGTGGCCCCTTTGATTTAGATGAGGAGCGATCGCTGTTACAAACCTACAAAATTGAGGTAATCGTTAGTAAAAATAGTGGTGGTAATGCCACTTACCCTAAAATTCTAGCAGCACGAGAATTAGGAATCCCTGTGATTATGGTGCAGCGTCCTGAGCTAGAAAGGGGAGAAACAGTGGCAGAAATAAAAGAGGCCATAACCTGGCTAAAAAACAAGCTAGAAAATGATTAAATTGATTAAAAAACTACAATTTGGTTGCGACAATTCTCAAACGACAATAATCGGCAAACCAGTTTCCCTGATCATAAAGCGTTGATTTTAATTGCTTTTCTACCTGTTGAAAAAGTTGTTTTTTCTACCTCTGACAAATCTCCTAGCCACTCCTGAGTAAACATTTTCAACCAATTCTCTAACCCCCGATCGCCATCGGTTAACAGCGTTAAGCGTTCAAAGGTCATCGCATAATTGACCCAAAAACCTTGATTTTCTAATCGGGTTGTATAGTCTCCTAAACTGGGAAAGTACCAGGGCTGGGGACGAGGTTTTCCTAAATCTTCCAAGCCAACCGCGATCGCCGATAGAATGTGGGCAACATTTCCCTTAGCACCAAACTCCACCACGAAACGTCCCCCAGGCTTTAAAACTCGATGAATACAACTAATCACCGCCTCTGCCTGGGGAATCCAATGCAAAACTGCATTAGAAAAAACCGCATCTACCACCATCGGTAAGGAGAAAGCCGTCGCATCGGCAACTTGAAATTCCAGATCCGGAAAATTGCTTTGGGCCTGCTCAATCATCTGACTAGAACGATCAATCCCGATCGCCCTGACCCCTTTTTCAGCCAAGGCTTGGGTTAACTGTCCCGTACCACAGCCCAAATCTAGAATCACTTCGACCGCTTGAGGATTGAGTAATTCCAGCAACTCCTGACCGTATTGCCAGACAAATTGGTGCTGATCTTGATATAGGTGGGCGTTCCAGCGATCGTTTTGTTTAGTCATCTGTTAATTGGCCCAGAGAGAAGGCGACTAAGCTTACAAATTAGATCTGAGCCAAAACCTCCTTAGCAGTTGCGATCGTGCGATCGATATCCGCTTCCGTATGGGCCAAGGAAGTAAATCCGGCTTCAAATTGAGAAGGAGCCAGATAAATTCCTCGCTCTAACATTCCGCGATGGAAACGACCAAATTTAGCCAAATCCGCTTGCTTGGCATCTTCATAGTTGCGAACAGGGCCCGCCGTAAAGAACATACCAAACATTGCACTAATATGACCGCCACAGACTTGATGACCCTTATCCCTTGCCGCCTGCAATAAACCCGTTGCCAAACGACCGGTAATTTTATCCAAATATTCGTAGGTGCCAGGCTTTTGCAGTAGTTCTAGAGTTTTAATGCCCGCCGTCATAGCCAAAGGATTGCCCGACAAGGTTCCCGCTTGATACATGGGGCCAGCCGGAGCGACCATCGCCATAATATCTTGACGACCACCGTAGGCTCCCACGGGTAAACCACCACCAATGACCTTACCCAGGGTAGTCAAATCGGGCGTAATACCAAATTTTTCTTGAGCACCACCGTAAGCAATCCGAAAACCCGTCATCACTTCATCAAAAACGAGTAAGGCTCCGTATTCCTTAGTTAATTCTCGTAATCCTTCTAAAAATCCAGCATCGGGAGGAATAAAACCCGCATTACCAACCACTGGTTCTAGAATAACGCCCGCAATACTGTCAGGATTATCTTGAAAAAGAACTTTGACGGCTTCTAGGTCATTGTAGGGAGCCGTTAGGGTACTGGTCGTTGTTGATTTGGGAACACCAGGTGAGTCAGGTAGTCCCAGAGTCGCAACCCCCGATCCAGCCTTGACCAGGAACATATCGGCGTGGCCGTGATAACAACCTTCAAATTTAATAATTTTTTCCCGTCCCGTAAAGGCTCGCATCAACCGCAAAACCGACATACAGGCTTCGGTTCCTGAATTGACAAACCGCACCATTTCAATGCTGGGAACGGCATCAATGACCATTTCCGCCAGGATGTTTTCTTGGAGGCAAGGTGCGCCAAAACTGGTTCCCTTGAGCAGGGCATTTTGTAGGGCGGCAATGACTTCGGGATGGGCGTGGCCACAAATAGCTGGGCCCCAGGTGCCCACATAATCGATATATTCGTTACCATCCACATCCCAAATATTAGCTCCTGCGACTCGATCAAAAACGATGGGCTGACCACCAACGGATTTAAAGGCTCGTACTGGAGAGCTAACCCCCCCTGGCATTAGGGCTTGAGCAGCAGTAAAAATTTCTTCTGATTTTGTGGTTTTAAAAGAGGCTGGGCTAACCAAATTAGCATCTCCTTTGATAGGTTTTGATAAGTTTGACATTGACTTGGGGCTGAATGACGCGATCGCTCAGGTGCATCCTTTATTATCCTATTGATTGATCGCCGCTACCGATAAAAATTTCCCTCGTCCACTAGGCTAAAGGGTAAATTGCCACACCAATATCGCATAGAGGGTGATGTTCTAAACCTCCGTTATCTATTGAAACCGCGATTGCCTCTCGTTTCAAAAGTTAACCTTTGGGTAATACGCCAAATAACTTAGCTGCTCCTGCAATTAATGCCGCTAAAACAGTTATTTTATCAATTAGAGTTCGCACCCTCTAGGTTCGTTTTGTTGACTTTTTCAGCAGACTCTAACTAAAAAATGTTCAAAGAAAAGGGACAGCAACCCACATTCAGATTACTATCCCTAGTTGAGGATATTCACCTCAAGTTAGAAAATTAAGCTTCACTACTCGTACGAGTGGTCTTATCACCCACTTTCTGGAACAGACCCCATTCCACTTGTTCTTCCTCAATTTCCACACCGGCAAATACATCGCGGAAAATAGTCCGAGAACCATGCCAAATATGGCCAAAGAAGAACAGCAACGCAAATACTGCGTGACCAAAGGTAAACCAACCACGAGGGCTAGTGCGGAATACCCCATCCGAGTTGAGAGTTTCGCGGTCAAAGTCGAAAGCTTCCCCTAACTGAGCTTTACGGGCAAATTTCTTCACAGAAGAAGCGTCAGAGAAGGTTTGACCATCTAATTCACCACCATAGACAGAAACGGTTACGCCGGTTTGTTCAACCGAGAATTTCGATTCTGCACGACGGAAGGGAATATCAGCACGAACCACGCCATCCGCATCAGTCATGATAATGGGGAAAGTTTCAAAGAAGTTGGGCATCCGACGCACGGTTAATTCCCGACCTTCTTTATCTTTGAAAACAGGGTGGCCTGCCCAGGTTTTCGCAATACCATCTCCACTATCCATCGCTCCAGTACGGAATAATCCTCCCTTAGCAGGGCTATTACCCACATAATCATAGAAAGCGAGTTTTTCAGGAATAGTTGACCAAGCCTCTGACAGAGAAGCCCCTTCAGCCAGCTTCACGTCAACACGATGTTGAATCTCTGCTTGGAAATAGCCCTTATCCCATTGATAACGGGTCGGGCCAAAGAGTTCGATCGGAGTGGTGGCATTGCCATACCACATGGTTCCCGCGACGACAAAAGCAGCAAAGAAAACCGCCGCAATACTACTGGAAAGTACGGTTTCAATATTTCCCATTTTCAGGGCTTTATAGAGCCGTTCAGGAGGACGCACTGTTAAGTGGAATAGACCTGCAATAATACCAACAATTCCTGCTGCAATATGGTGAGCAACCACACCCCCTGGATTAAAGGGGTTAAAGCCCGATGGCCCCCACTCCGGTGCAACGGGTTGAACATGGCCCGTCAGACCATAGGGATCCGAGACCCACATTCCGGGTCCCCACACACCAGTTAAATGGAAAGCTCCAAAGCCAAAACAGAGAATACCAGATAAGAACAGGTGAATCCCAAACATTTTGGGTAAATCCAGTGCAGATTCACCAGTGCGGGGATCGACAAAGAGTTCTAAATCCCAGAATACCCAGTGCCAAACAGCCGCTAAAAAGAGCAAACCAGAGAGGATAATATGGGCAGCCGCTACGCCTTCAAAAGACCAGAAGCCAGGATCAACTCCGGTTTCTCCGGTGACGCTCCATCCCCCCCAGGAGGAAGTTACGCCCAGACGCGCCATGAAGGGAAGAACAAACATCCCTTGTCGCCACATGGGGTTGAGAACCGCATCGCTGGGATCAAAAATAGCTAACTCATAGAGAGCCATTGAACCAGCCCACCCTGCTACCAGAGCAGTGTGCATGAGGTGAACAGAAATTAAACGTCCTGGATCATTCAGGACAACGGTGTGAACTCGATACCAAGGTAGTCCCATTGGCGCTCCTTCTAGTAACGGATAATTTTTAGTGTCTTTAGAGACGCTTTACTAAATTGAGTGATTTAGTTACGTGACAATGCGTTGCTAGTTTCTACCTTTAGGTTAAAAGCAGAAGGCTGACAGCGTTAGATTTTTTCTATTATCCCTTGAAAGTGAGGATATTTTTAAGCAGTGTAACGAGTCTAAGGGACATTCGGCAAGCTTGGATTTGGGAGATAATCGCGATCGCCAAGCTCAAACGCCAAGCTCAAAAAAAGCAGGGAAGCTAGATTTCCCTAAAACAGGGACTGAGCCAACCTCCTAAAATTCCCAAGCCCAACAGATTAATACTGAGTCACACTGGGATCAACTTCTTGGCTCCAGGCACTAATGCCACCTTTGACATTAATCCCTTCAATGCCCGCTTCCTTGAGAATAGACAAGGCTTTGGCCGATCGCCCCCCCATCTTACAGTGAGCAATGAGACGATGACCGTTCAGTAATTCTCGTACTTTCTCAACTCCTGGCCCTTTTTCAATGTCGGGTAAGGGAATCAGTACCGAACCTGGAATACGAGCAATGTCATATTCATTGGGATTACGAACATCAATGAGCACAAAGTCCTGGGGTCCATTGTCTATTAAGGCTTTTAACTCCAAAACGGTCATTTCGGCTAAGGCAGATTTTTCGGCGGCTTCGGCGGCTTTGGCCTGGGGAATGCCACAGAATTGTTCATAATCAATCAGTTCTGTGATCACCGGGCGTTCAGGATCGGGTCGCAGTTTTAATTCCCGAAACTTCATCTCCCAGGCATTGAAAAGGAGGAGACGGCCACTGAGGGTATGGGGAGCACCCAAAATAATTTTGATCGCTTCTGTGGCTTGGATCGTTCCCACAATTCCTGGTAATACGCCTAGAACCCCTCCCTCCGCACAGGAAGGAACCATGCCTGGTGGTGGTGGTTCGGGATAAAGATCGCGGTAGTTGGGGCCACCCTGATAGTTAAAGACAGTGGCTTGGCCTTCAAAACGGAAGATAGAACCGTAAATATTGGGTTTATCCAATAAAACACAGGCATCATTGGTCAGATAACGGGTGGGGAAATTATCTGTACCATCAATCACGATATCGTAGGGTTTGATAATCTCTAGAGCATTAACGGAACTGAGTTGGGTTTCGTACAAGTCCACCTGACAGTAGGGATTAATTTCTAAAATCCGATTTTTGGCCGATTCAATTTTAGGCTTACCGACCCAGGAGGTTCCATGAATAATTTGACGTTGCAGATTGGAGTGGTCAACAATGTCAAAATCCACAATGCCAATGCGGCCTACCCCGGCCGCTGCTAAATATAATAAAAGAGGCGAACCCAGTCCACCCGTACCCACGCAGAGTACACTGGCGGCCTTGATCCGTTTTTGTCCGTCCAGCCCAACTTCTGGCAAAATAATGTGGCGGGAATAACGTTGGTAGTCGTCTTTAGAGAGTTCAATCTCCGTCAAGTTTGGATTAAGCATAAATGTTGCCTACGGGGGAGCATCTTCGGTAACAACCGCAGCAAATATTTAATTGTAAAGCTTTTGTTTTCGGTTCGGACGGGATTTAATGTGAAGTTTAGTAACTGGTCAAGGTTTGCAATTCATTTCACGATCGCCGTCTGGTAGAACCAAACACTGGGAAACCGAATGCCCTCTGAAGCGATCGCCTTACCCGTTGTTTCCTTTTTTTCTCATCTGAATCAATCATGAAAGAAATTATTCAAACCACCCAAGCCCCTGCTCCCGTTGGCCCCTACAATCAAGCGATCGCAGTCCAGGGAAAACTGTTATTTGTTGCAGGTCAGATTCCCCTGGATCCTCACAGTGGCGAAATTATTGGCAAAGACGATATTGGCCAACAAACCCAACAAGTCATGGCTAATCTAGAGGCCATTTTGACCCAAGCAGGAGCCACCTGGTCTGATGTCGTTAAAACGACAGTTTTTCTCCAAGATTTAGGGCATTTTGTCGCGATGAATCAGGTTTATGCCACCTATTTTGAGGAAGCAACGGCTCCAGCCCGGGCCTGTGTGGAAGTGGCACGACTGCCCAAGGATGTTTGGATCGAAATTGACTGCATTGCGGTTATCCCCGATTAAATATAGCGATATTCATCCCCGTCAGGAATCCTCAACGTTAATACACAAAGGGCAAACCTCTTTCCCGCAAAGCGATCGCCTACACCCTGCCCTATCTAAATTAACTATCTGTTGGTGATCTATCTCACTTCCGTCGCCGGCAAGCTAGGCCATGATCAAAGGAAAGAGGCAACTCTAAGCTAATAATGATTATCTGCTATAGCACTTTTTCTATCCTTACCCCCTCAATGATGAGTTTTTCTCACTAAGTCGAGCTTTTCTGACTTTTTCCGAGAACTTTGTGCTATCACCAGAAAGGACAATAATCTTTTCCTCACATTTCTGATTTTTGTCAAATCATTTGTTTCTAGAATTGTCTCTGACTCCACAATTTCAAGTGAGATCAACCCCCATGAGTGTTAGCGATCAAACCATTCGCCATTTAATCTTTGCGACCTGGCTAATGGATTCTCCCCCCTGTCAGTCTTCAACTTCATCACTTCCCCATTCATTCTTTCCCCCTGTGTTGATGCCCATCAGGAACTACCTGAATAACCTAGAAGTTGTTAGCCCTGCTCTAGCCCATCGTCTTTGTCAACTGATCCCTGCCCAATGTCCCTTTGCCCGAAAAATTACCTTTGGGGGACGAACAGTACTTACTATTCCGCCTCTCTGTAAGCTAAATCCTTTTTACGATGAGTTGATGATGCTGCGCTTCCGGGCCCTATCCTATCTTGCTGATCAGTTAGGTGAAGATATTAGTCAATATTGTTAAAAATTTGCTAACGATCAAAACTCCCTGGGGATCAATAAACAGCCAGGCTCTCTAGTTGATCGGAAACTCACTGATCCCAGTTCAAATTGCTCCCCCGATCCGTCATAATCGTAAGCAAAGCGTTATCGGGATTAACGATGCCGAAAAAACCAGACGAATATGCGATCCATCTTCTCTTGGCCGGTGGTCATCGGGAAGAGGTAAGGTTTACCAATATTCAAGAATTCCAACAATGGTATAGCAAAGACGTTGTGCCAAAATACGATTCCCATGAATTTATTACCGTTCCCATCAAAAATATTCAAGGGGAATATATGGTAGTTCGCCCGGCCAGTGTTCTTGCTATCCGTGTGGAACCGATTTTCTTTGGCAGTGTGGATCGCACAGAATAGTTTGGCCTTGTCTCAGAAAAGTCAGTACAAATATCGCTTCATACCAAAGAGAAATAGGGCTATCTTAAATCTCTCTCCCCAATTTTCTGAGCAGGTTATCATAAAGGCAATGACATTTTCCCTTACGGTTAGATGATGAAAGGTTTTGTTCAAGGTCAGTTATTTCGTTCTATTAGCTCAAATCGTTTTTGGCATCGATGGCTGATTAGTGTTTTACTGGTGCCGACCTTGCTGACGGCGACACCCAGTCTGGCCCAGGAAAAACCAAAAACTATCTCAACGCCTGTCGATAGTCGTACGATGACCTATGGAGAACTGGTCAAGGATATCAAGAGTGGTCAAGTGGCTAAGGTCGAAATTGATCCGATGCTACAAAAAGCGAAAGTGACGCTGAAGAATCAACCGGCCAATAGTGATCCAAAGACAGTAAGACTCTTTAAAAGTAATCCCGAACTCATTGATGTACTTAAAAATAGTCAAGTCAATTGGGGTATCCGGCACACAGCCGATAATTCGGCCTTAGTCAGTTTGTTGACCCATGTGTTTATTGTGGCGATTCTGATCGGTTTGGTGGTCATGGTGATCCGCCGCTCTGCTAATATTTCGGGTCAAACCATGAGTTTTGGTAAGTCCCGCGCTCGCTTTCAGATGGAGTCTAAAACGGGAATTGGCTTTGATGATGTGGCAGGGATTGATGAAGCGAAGGAAGAGTTGCAAGAGGTGGTGACTTTCCTTAAACAGCCTGAAAAATTTACAGCGATCGGGGCCAAAATTCCCAGGGGTGTTCTTTTGATCGGGCCACCTGGAACCGGAAAAACCCTTTTAGCTAAGGCGATCGCCGGAGAAGCGAGTGTGCCGTTTTTTAGCATTTCTGGCTCAGAATTTGTGGAAATGTTTGTCGGAGTCGGAGCTTCACGGGTACGAGACCTATTTAAAAAAGCCAAGGAAAACGCGCCCTGTTTAGTCTTTATTGATGAAATTGATGCGGTGGGTCGTCAACGGGGAGTGGGCTATGGCGGCGGTAATGATGAACGAGAACAAACCCTAAATCAATTACTGACCGAAATGGACGGTTTTGAAGGAAATTCCGGCATTATCGTCATTGCCGCCACTAACCGTCCTGATGTGCTGGATTTGGCTCTCCTGCGTCCGGGACGTTTTGACCGTCAAGTAGTCGTAGATTATCCAGACCTCAATGGTCGTCATAAAATTCTGGAAATTCACGCCCAGAATAAAAAGATTGAGGCAGAGGTGGATTTAGCCACGATCGCTCGTCGCACGCCAGGTTTTACGGGGGCTGATTTAGCCAATGTCCTGAATGAGGCGGCGATTTTTACGGCTCGTCGTCGCAAAGAAGCGATTACGATGATGGAAATCAATGATGCCATTGATCGGGTGGTAGCTGGTATGGAAGGCACGCCTCTGGTGGATGGCAAAAGTAAACGCTTAATTGCCTACCACGAAGTAGGTCATGCCCTAATTGGTACAATCTACGAGGGTCATGATCCGGTTGAAAAAGTAACTCTGATTCCCAGGGGACAAGCCAGGGGGTTAACCTGGTTTACGCCGGATGAAGATCAAGGTTTAATTACGCGATCGCAACTTTTAGCCCGGATTGCCGGTTTATTAGGGGGACGGGTTGCCGAAGAAGTGATCTTTGGAGAAGCCGAAATCACCACAGGAGCCAGCAATGACATAGAGAAAATCACCTACTTAGCCCGCCAAATGGTCACGCGCCTGGGAATGTCAGAGTTAGGGTTAGTGGCCCTGGAAGGGGAAAATGATAATAACTATCTAGGGGGTGATTGGGGGCGCAGGGCCGAATATTCCGAAGAAATTGCCACTCGCATTGATCTAGAAATTCGCCAAATTGTGGAAGCTGCCCACCAGCAAGCCAAAAACATTTTGGAAGAAAATCGCTTTCTGATGGATCGTCTGGTAGATCTGTTAATTGATCAAGAAACGATTGAAGGGGATCAATTGCGTCAAATTGTGTCTGAATACCATCCTCTGGAGGATAAGGCTTTGGTTTTCTGATGTCTGAATATTAAGGACTAGTAAATAGAATGGATACTCGTATTGTCTTGATTTCTCCGGTTAGAAATGAGGAGGTTTTTCTGCCCAAGGTGATTGAGTCTTTGGTTAATCAAACTGTTCAGCCCCTTGAGTGGCTCGTGGTCAATGACGGTTCAACGGATAATACTTTGGCTATTCTCGAAGCTGCGGCTCAAAGTTATCCCTGGATTCATATTGAAAATAAGCCGGATCGAGGCATACGCTCGGTGGGGCCAGGGGTGGTAGAAGCTTTTTACTATGGCTATGAGCGATTAAAAACCCAGGACTATGATTTTATTGGCAAGATGGACGGTGACATTGCCTTTGGGCCGCGCTATTTTGAACGTCTGATGGCGTTGTTCGCCAGCGATCGCTATTTAGGGGCTGCCAGTGGGAAACCCTTCCTAGAGGAAAATGGCAAATTGGTGATTGAACGTACTGCCGATGAAATGGTCGCTGGCCAGATTAACTTTTATCGTCGTCAATGTTTTGAAGAGATTGGCGGTTTTGTGCGAGAAGTACACTGGGATGGCATTGCTTTCCATAAAGCACGGATGGCGGGCTGGCGTACTCGCAGTCTCGAAGATCCAGATTTGAATTTTATTCACCAACGTTTGATGGGATCTTCCCACCAGGGCGTATTAACGGGCCGCCTACGCTGGGGACGAGGACAGTATTTTATGGGAACCCATCCCCTCTATATTTTTGCGATCGGCCTTTATCGAACGGTTGAAAAACCCTGGCTGATCGGCGGCTTATTTATTGTTTTAGGCTATTTTCAAGCCCTGATCACCGGCATGAAACGCTATGAAAGCCCTGGCTTCCGGCAATCTTTGCAGACTTGGCAAATGGCCCGTTTAAAGTTAGGTAAGACCCTGGAGACGATTCCAGACCCAGAGTCTATGCCATGATTTTAGACTTTCTCCCAAGTCAATCCCCCTTAGATTGTTTCCTGACTTGATTGCACGGCAAGGCCAGATAGCTCCTGGGGGTGTTGCTCAAATTTTTGTTTAAGGATTAGCCAGAAAAAGGGCAGACTATCGACTAAGTAACGTTTCCATAAGCGTCGAGGTTCCGATAACAGACGATATAACCATTCCAGCCCTACTTCACTCATCCACTTCGGCGATCGCGGTTTATAGCCAGCCTCAAAATCAATGGTGGCCCCGATCGCCAAGAAAATTTTAATCGTCGGTAATTGCTCCCGATATTGGGCAATCCATTTTTCCTGCTTAGGCGCGCCAAGACCAACTGCCAGAACCGTTGCGCCCGAATCCTTAATACGCTGAATAATAGCTTGACATTCCTGTTCATCCTTCTCAAAACCAAAGGGAGGAGAATAAACATCAACAATCATTTGACGGCCGACTTTTTGATTGATCTTTACCTGGGCCTGATGAGCTACACCGTCTTCCGCTCCCAACAGAAAAATTGTAGTGTTGGTATTATCTTTGTTGTATTGGTAAAAAACGGGGAATAAATCTGAACCAGAAATTTTTTCTCGAATGGGGGTGCCTAAAAAGTAAGAGGCATATTGAATGATTTTACTATCACAGACACAGTATTCGGCATTGAGGTAAGCTTTCTGGAGACAGCGATCAGTCTTTAATTTCATCAAATGATCAATATTAGGGGTGACGACTACGCCCCCAGTTCGATTTAACTTTTCTAACAGTTCTCGCATGGAAAAGTTATTGATCATTGTATTGAGTACATTGACTTGCCTGATTGCCATTTCCGAACCTTCCCTTATGTAATTACCGATCTACTTAACTTCTATCATAAGCCACACATGTCATTGATCGAGTATATTTTTTGTATAAATTTAGATAAATAATGGCTTTAGTGTTGGCAAGATAAGTCCGTAAGTCAAGTAAATACGTCAGTATTTTTACGAGGACAGACTATCGAGGAATAATTAAATCGCAAAAATCGGGTCAATTGTTCTTTGGTATGGGCGTTATATTCGGGCCTTTGTACTCAATGAGTGTCGCTCTTTTACCAAGCCAAGCATTGCGATAGAAAATCAACTGGCCTTGCAATTGCGGAAAACGACCTAACAAGCAAAAAATAGCATAGATTAAAGCGTCTTTATGGGTAAAAGATTGACTCCGTTGATAGCGATAAATACGCCAAATTAATACCCCATAACCACTAAAAAGTAATAAACTCCAACCATGAGTAAACCAACTGAGTCCTAGGGCCAAAAGGGGAACCGTAAAAGCCCAAAGCCAGATACTACGTCTTTCTTTATGTTGGTAAAGTTTAGGGGTTTGGGAATGGACAGAAATCACCTGGGCAAAACTGTGACCACCTCGAACATTGCGCTTCCACCATTGGCTAAATTGAGTCATGTCTGCATCATGGAGAGCCATATCAGCATCAATCCGCAGAATTTTCCCTCCCTTTTCCCGCAGACGAATACATAATTCTGGTTCTTCCCCGGCGATTAGAGAGGCATTGAAACCTCCCACTGCTTGCAGAGCCTCAATTCGCATCATAGACAGTCCCCCACAGGAAAGTACTTCACCGAAGGGAGCTTGCCACTCCATATTCACTAAATAGTTGTAAAGGGTTTTCTGGGGAAATCTTTCGGTGAGTCGGCCTGAAACGGCAACGACCTTGGGATTTTCATCTAGGGTTTTTCTCGCCTGCTCTAGCCAATGGGGCAGTACTTCACAATCTCCATCCACAAACTGGACATATTGGATCTCGGCATTCAGGCTAATCAATCTTTCTACTCCGGTATTTCTAGCACGGGCTGCTGTAAAGGGAATGGACATGTCTAGAGCAACAACTTCCACGTTTAAAGACTGGGCTAACTCCACACTGCCATCCGTTGAACCCGAATCCACATAGACAATCTGGGAAGTCTGCGGCAATAAAGACAATAAACATTGTTTCAGGCGATCGCCTTCATTGCGGCCAATAACCACTACCCCAATTGATAAAGAACTAGACATTGATATTGCTCCCTAATCGAGTCAGAACACTATTACGGACGAAATCAGTTAGAAAGTAAGGGGGATAAGAATCCGGTTTGCGTTGAAAAAAGATGCGGCCACGCCAAGTCAAAAATCCTGTCAACCAGAGAAAATCGACCAGGATGGCATAGAGCAAACCATAATTTTTAACAAAGTAGCGACGGCGAGATTCAAACCAATAGGTGGGTTGTCGTTTTTTTTCCACTCCTGGCTGATTGACCCCAGAACTTTGGCCGACGAGATGGACAACCCGACTGGCGGGTACATACCAACAAGGCCATCCCTTTTTACTGGCCTGTAAACAAAAATCCACTTCTTCATAGTACATAAAATAATCCTCATCCATCAATCCCACCGTTTCAAAAACCTCGCGTCGAATGATCATGCTGGCTCCAGAGACCCAATCGGTTTGACAGGCCTGATCGGGAACGGGACGAGCGACAATCCAAAGGCGGAGTAGGTAAGAGATGATTCCTAAACTTAATCCGGCATCCCATTCACTGAGGAAGGAATGAAAGCGAAAAGCAGATTGTTGAGGTGTGCCATCGGGATCTTCCAAGCGACTACCGGCAATACCGACGCTGGGGTTGGCATTCATGAAATCTAGTAAATGGATTAGGGCTTGGGATCGAACAATAGTATCGGGATTTAGCAACAAAAGATACTGAGGAGAATCACTGGCATGGAGAGCTTTTTGAATGACCAAATTATTCCCAAAGGCGAAACCACCATTCTTTTCTGAGGGAATCAAACTGGCCCAATCTCCCCAGGTGTTCTGAGCGATCGCCTGTTGAATTTGCTCAACGGAATCATCCCCAGAGGCATTATCAACAATGAAAACCTTAACCGTTCCCAGTTCCCTCACCTCATTTTCCAAAGAATGCAAACCGTCAATGGTCAGAGCCGCAGTACGGTAATTGACAATGACGATCCATAAAGTATTACTGTTTTTAACTTCAGTTCGAGTTACCATGAGGAAGAAACTTGAATAGTGCTAGTGCTGTCAGCAAGAAATTTGGGACTAACCTTTCTATTGTACAGAGCCGCTTCAGGCTTAAGGATTTCAGCGATCGCCATTGGGGAAAAAGTCTTAATGGCAATTGCTCAAAATCACGTTACGCTAAAAATAGAGCGTGGGCGAACATTATGGTGTCATCTAGTTGTATTAATATCCTCCTGATTGAGGATAATCTGGCTGAAGCCCGTCTGCTACGGGAGATTTTAAGGGGTTCTCAGGGCCAAACCTTTGAAATTATCCATGCCCAAAGGCTGGCGGATGGTTTACAAAAGGCAACCCAACAACGCTTTGATGTCATTCTTTTAGATCTCACTTTACCAGATAGTGAAGGATTATCGTCTCTGATTCCCTTAATGGAATCCGTACCAGATTTGCCAATTGTGGTATTAACCAATCATAATGATGATCATTTGGCTTTGGATGCAGTACGGGCTGGAGCCCAGGACTATTTAGTTAAACGCAATGCCAGCCTTGAATTACTGGTACGTTCTATTTGTTATGCCATTGAACGTAAGCAGGTGGCCGAAAAACTTCGTCGAGAAAACCAATCCTTAGAAGCCAGTATTAAACAACGCACTGCCGAATTAACCAAAGCCCAGGAATTAAATCAGTTAAAGTCCGAATTTGTCTCCATGTTATCCCATGACTTTCGGAACCCACTGAACACGATTTTACTTTCGGCGGGTCTCTTAGAAGAAAGCCGCGATCGCCTAACGCCTGAACAGCAAGTCAATTATTTTCAAATGATCCGCAATGCGATCAAAGACATGGATCAATTGCTCACCGAAGTGCTATTGTTAGGACGCTCTGATTCAGGAAAATTGAAATGCCATTTTATTCCCTTAAACCTTGAGGAATTTTGTGGCCATTTAGTTGACAATATCAATCAAAGTCAGCAGCCCATTTACGGTCATTGTCCCATTATTTTTCGGTGCTTGGGAGAATTGCCCAGTGAGTTATGGGATACAAATTTAGTCCGGCATATTCTCAATAACTTACTGACCAATGCGGTTAAATACTCTGCACCAAAAGGAGTCGTCTATTTTGACCTTATGGTTGAGCAAGATGTCATTGTTTTTCAGATTACAGATCAAGGGATTGGCATTCCCCCCGAAGCCTTACCGAAGCTATTTAACCCTTTCTATCGGGCAGAAAATGTGGATAATATTGCGGGGACAGGTCTGGGATTAACCATTGTACAACGCTGTGTAGAGGTTTACGGGGGCAAAATTACGGTCGTTAGTGAGCTAAATCAAGGAACAACTTTTACGGTTACGCTACCCAGACAAAAGGATTTGGTTGTCGTCAATCAGTCTTCTGTAGAGCATTCTTATTATTAGGAAATGGCCGATCGCTGAACATGGGCAAGCGGCAGGGTAAACCAAAACTGTGTTCCCTGTTGGGGGGTGCTGGAAACGCCGATCTTACCACCATGAGCCTCAATAATTTGCCGACATTGATAACAGCCTAGGCCAATACCGGTTAAACGTTGATTATAGGCAGAGCGAAGATAGAGTCCGAAAAGTTGTTGACATTGTTCTTTTTTCATCCCAACACCATTATCTCGCAGGGTACAACGCAGCATTTGTCCCTTAATCACTACCTCTAGGAAAAGTTGAATGCCAGGTGGGTTATGTTTAAGGGCATTAGTGAGCAGATTTTCAAAGACCTGTCGTAAATAATGGGGATCCGCTAGGACAAAGGGAAATTGATCGGGAATAGAATGCTTAATTTGAGCCTGATTTTGTTGCAAAAGAGGTTGCCAGTCAGCCAATAGGTTCTCAAATAAGGTTTTTAAACAAAGAGGTTGAGATTGAATCATCAAAGGATGATGTTCAGCGAAATGACTCTCAGAGAGGGCGTTTAATAACAGTAATTGATGATCTCCACTTTGGATTAAACGATCTAAAATAGGGCGGGACAGAGTGACATTTTCTCCCGAACGGTTCTGTAAATTTTTAAGTAACATTAATAACCCCATCATAGAAGTGCGGAGATCGTGGGAGACCGCTTGTAAAAAAACCGCCTTCATTTGGTGTAGATCTTGTAATTCCAACATCCGATCTTCGAGTTCTAAGGTTCGTTCCTGTACCTGGCGGGTCAGATTGCCATTGAGAACTTGCACCTGTTGATAAAGTTGGGCCTGTTGAACGGCGATCGCCACTTGAATCGCTAATTGTTCTAGAAGACGGACTTCTCCCTTTTGCCAACGTCGGGGACCGGAACAATAATGACTGACTAATAAGCCAATCGGGCCTTTTTTGCCCATTAAAGGAACTGCTAAAACGGCTTTGACACCATAGCGATGATAATAATCATGCAGTAATAGTTCCCCCTCAAAATCAGCCATATTATCAACAATAAAGGTCTTTTGCGGTAATAAATGGGCTACTTCTTCATCGCGAGGATTTTCTGCTTGGTTTTGCAAAACGGATGGATAATGCTGATTCAGAGATTCTGCGACAACGGTGAATTGTCCTGTCGTTTCTAGAAAGCCAATATAAACGCGATCGCTGTGTAATAAATTTCTAACTTCTGTCACGGTGGTTTGAAAGATGGTGTCTAGATCCAGGGATTGACAAATTCGCAGGGCCACTTCTGCTAACAATTTATCCCGCTCTAGGGTACTTCGCAGTTGCTTTTCCAATCGTTCCCGTTCTGTCACCGCCGCCGATAATAATAATCCCGTTGTCACCGCGATCGCCAATCCAGTGACTAAACCGACCAATGTTGTCGTGATGCTGGCTCTAACCAAAGAAACAGCTAACCAACCTAGACCTCCATAGGCGATCGCCAAAACCCAACCTTTTCCCCTAGCCGTTCGCACAACTGAAAAACCAGGGAGATGATTAAGTAAAGAGTAGAAAACTTTCAACATGACGGTAGCTAAGGGAGATGAGTCGGCAAAAGGAAACGGGAAATCTCCTCAAAGTACTAAACAAATAGTTAATCCCGACACTCTACTTCAAGATTGCCTAAACTAGTAATAGTTTCACTTCCCCCGCCTGGGTGATAATTGCACACCTTGACTGAATCTATGCGAATTTTAATTGTTGAAGATGATCCTCTGATGCAGTTAGGGCTAGAACAGGCTCTCAACGAACAGACTGATATCACCGTTATTGGTCAAGCTGGGGATGGCTATAGTGCTGTTCAGCAAGCTTTGGAACTGGAACCTGATGTCATTCTCATGGATATTGGTTTGCCTGGTTTGGATGGCATTGCCGCAACCAAGCAGATTAAGACCCAATTGCCTAACGTACATATTGTTATGCTCACCTCCCATACGCTACAAACGGAAGTGATTGCTGCCCTGGCCAGTGGAGCCGATGCCTATTGTATTAAAGGGGCCAGTTTAGAACGATTGTTAGGGGCAATTGATGCGGCTAAGGATGGGGCCACTTATCTCGATCCGCAAATTGCTCGCCTGGTGATCGATCAGCTTTATCCACCGATTCCACCTACCTTGGCCCATCTTTCGGAACGGGAACTTGATGTTTTAAGGTTAATTGTGCAGGGAAAAAGTAATCACGAAATTGGCGAGGAACTTTACCTCAGTATCAATACGATTAAAACCCATGTACGAGGCATTATGAATAAATTATTGGTGGATGATCGGGTGCAAGCTGCCGTCATTGCGCTGCGATCGGGTTTAGTTTAAACCCACATTCCGCAGGTATTTTGACGATTTAAATATTTTTTGAAAGCTTTACTGGACAAGGCTTTTAGAGATTAACGGCCTTTTTAGTATTTTTAAATTTAAGTACATAAGATAGATGAATTTAACTTATTTTTAATTTCAATTCGTGAAAAATGACAAAATACCTCGATCATTTGTTCTGCATCCTTCAATCTCCTGCTGCTCAGTACATAACTTGATTGTCTGGGAAAAAGGCCTAAACTCCTTATCTGGCAAGAGTTAGACTGCACCTAGCTAAATTATTTTTTTACTCTAAAACTGGAGAGTGCGAAGTTCTCTGTCAGACATTTTGACAAAATGCCTAAAAGCCTTGCATTGAAAGCCTTTCAGTGATTGTGAGTCTGGAAGAGGGGTGAAGGACTTTGGGGGCTGAAACCCTAGTAAACTCGTTGATTTTCCTAGAACTTCGCACTGTCCAGTCTAAAAACCTGCTGGGAAATTCTTTTAAGTACAAATTATCTGCTGAATGTGGGCTATAACGTTCTTGGTGTGTACTACTTTTAGGTGCGTTCGCCCTGGGCTGAAGGTGAATTTACTTGGAATAACTTCACATCTGATATACATTGAGATAGATTGAGCAGACATTGATTGGAGAGACTCTTATGGCGATTGTTAAAAGTGTTAGTGAGATCAATGGTCAGGAAATTGATATTTATATTGAAGTTGATAAAGAACCCACCACAAGCAGTTCAGAGTTGACCTTTCGAGGTGAAGAAACTCCATCGAAAAAGACCACTAAGGCAGTCGGTGACTTAATTGGGCAGGGTTTGGCGTTGTCTCGTCAATGTGCGGCTCAAGTAATGGACAGTGTTAGCCAGATGAGTGATTCCATCAAACCCAATGAGTTTGAGGTACAATTGGCTATTAAATTCGATTCTGAGATGGGAGCTTTTATTGCTAAAGCCAGTGCTGGAGCGCAAATGCAGGTGACAATGAAATGGACACTCCAAAAAACACCTAAACAATCTTAAAGATGGACAAATCAGAGATTCCTATCTTCCCCTATCATCTGATTGTGGGTCAGGAGCAGCTAAAATTGGCACTAGAACTAGCTTATATTGCTCCGCGTATTGGTGGGGTTTTGCTAAGTGGAGAACGAGGAACTGGCAAATCTACCGCAGTGCGGGCATTTGCTTATATGATGTATGGGGGTTTACCTGTTACTTTACCCATCAATGCCACAGAAGATAGAGTGATTGGCGGTTGGGAAATCAACGAATTGATGCAAGGAAAAGCTGAATGGCAGGATGGCTTGCTGGTAGAAGCCAATAAAAAAGTGCTGTATGTCGATGAAGTGAATCTTCTGGACGATCATATCGTCAATATCATCCTTGATGTCACTTCAACAGGAGTCCTAGTCATACAACGGGAGGGAAAAAGTACCCAAAAGTCTGTCTCTTTTACATTAATAGGAACCATGAACCCAGAAGAGGGTGGGTTACGTCCCCAATTACTAGATCGGTTTGGTTTAATGGTGAATATTACTGCCCAAACTACTCAAAAGCAAAGAATTAGAATTCTGGAGACAGTCATGGATTGGGATGAAGCCCTATATCGGTTATCTAGGGATTTGTCTTCCGACTTTATTGGGAAAGCACAGAAAAAAGATCATGAACTTTGCTACCAATTATCTAGGGCACGGGAGGATTTTCATAAAGTGACGATTTCGAGACAAGTGGTCGAGAGTTGTGTCAAACTGACCCAAGAATTTAAGATCGAGGGAAATCGGGGAGACTATCTCATTGCCCTAGCTGCTCGTGCCTATGCTGCCCTGCAAGGGGCTAAACAAGTTATTATCAAGGATGTAGAAGCCGTCGCTAGACTGATAGTGCAACACCGTCGCCCTGAAGTTCTACAAAGCAACCAAATGCCTTGGAGCGAAAAAGATGATGAACTATACTTGGCACGGTCATGGATTGAGATTTTCGCCCCCAAAATCCCCCAATGCTGGGGGACTTTGAAACCCATAAATAGAGAACGGTTCCCCCAA
>Ga0208854_1000025_pt1 | contig 30403 bp, 28 predicted proteins | sample LakMenEpi30Nov11_FD_150748 | JGI IMG/M metagenome (GOLD analysis project Ga0208854, IMG submission 150748) | Freshwater microbial communities from Lake Mendota, WI - 30NOV2011 deep hole epilimnion (SPAdes) | ecosystem: Environmental > Aquatic > Freshwater > Lake > Epilimnion/Euphotic zone ...
TGCTGTAAAATTTTCGTTGATTACATCTGACGCGAGCTCGAAAGCCCTATCGTACCGTTTCACAGGATAATCTATCAACGAATTATTTACAGGTAGAATGAATCTGGGAAACGAAAACTGCGATCGCAACTTGCCATTAAGTTAGAGAGGTTAATCACCTCCCGATTTGCTATAATCCAGATATCTTTAAATGGCTGGGGATACAATGACGGACTCTGAACAGTTAGCGGAAATCAAACTTTTAATCAATCATTTAACTGAGGATGTGGAATCTTTAAAACAAGAAATAACTAGGACTAATGATAGAGTCGAAACTTATCAAAAGGCTTCTCAGCAAGTTGTGAATTTGGCGTTTAGTCTGATTTTGGCAGCAACTGCGGTGATCGTTATTCCTGTTGTGTTGGGCCGCCGATAAATACAACTCTCGCTAAAATACTCAAATTCTAAAATTGGGAGGTTTATTAGTGAAACCTAGTTTTGAAACAATGACACGACAAGAGCTTAAGTCTTATGTTTTAACGCATCGGGACGATAAAGAAGCTATTGATTTATTGATGAGTTGTCGCAGTCCTGATTCAGAAGCGGTTTGGTATGATGCTTCTACTTCTCTTGCTCAAACCAAAGAGATTTTACGGAAAAAAATTCAGGGTAAACTTTAAGGCTATTTTACGGATTACTTGGCGATCATTCTCTTTATTTTGTGGAACCAACCGAAGCACAGTATTTGATTGTCAATGCTCTGGAAACACTTGAATTTCTTGAGTGGAGACTTTTTGACAGAGAACTTTCTTTTTAGTGATCGCTTTTTATAAAAACAGAATAGGAACGGCGATCGGCGATCGCTGTCTCATTGTAACTTGATTTGCTATAATCTTAATCAGTTTCGTTAGGAGTTAAATCCATGCTAGTTTTAGGCGGCGATATTGGTGGTACTAACACCCGATTATGTTTGGTGGAAACGGACGGAAACAATGAATCAACCCGTCGAGAAGAAATTTATCCGAGCGGCAATGAGGGTTTAGTTCCTTTAGTGCGACAATTTCTGGGAGATGAATCTAATGTTCATAAGGCTTGTTTTGCTTTGGCTGGCCCTGTTCTGAACAACAAATGTAAAATCACTAATTTGCCTTGGCCAGAACTAGATGCGGCCAAGTTACAGGAAGAATTGAATATTGCTAAAGTGAGTCTTATTAATGATTTTGTGGCAGTTGGCTACAATATTGTTTTAGAGAAAAACAAGTCTTTAGTGACTTTACAGCAAGGTGAATTTTTGTCTGATGCCCCGATCGCTATTATTGGTGCGGGTACAGGTTTAGGAAAGGCGTTTGCGGTTCCTGAAGGTGATAGTTATCGAGTATTTCCAACGGAAGGGGGTCACGAAAGTTTCGCGCCTGATAATTTGTTAGCTCAGGAGTTATTGGACTATCTTCGGGCTAACGGCAAGGTTGATGTGGAACGGGTGGTTTCTGGCCCAGGCATTGTTGATATCTTCCGTTTTTTGTGCGATCGCAAGTTTGCCTCTGAAGATGCGGGAGATTTTTTGAGTCAATCTGATCCTGGTGCTGCGATCGCTAAAGGAGCAGAGGATGGTCATTTTCTTTGTCAGCAAACAATGGCAATTTTTGTAGAAGCTTTTGGGGCCGCCGCAGGGGATATGGCAGTGAGTTTTTTACCTTTTGGCGGTTTATATATTGCGGGGGGGATTGCGGCCCAAAATATCGAATTGATGCAAAATGGCAGTTTTATCAAGGCATTTACAGATAAGGCACGGGTCAATCCTGCTTTGCTAGAAAAAGTTCCTGTCCACATTGTCTTAAATACCCTGGAGGGATTAAGAGGTGCAGTAAAATATGCCGCTACCAAAATGTAGAAGCATAGGACAGACAATCTTAGAAGTCGTCTTGATTATGATGGGATTCAATGCTCTTTTGACCGTGCTAGAATTCTGGGTTTGCTGTTGTTAATTCAACCTACAGATTTTTGTAAAAACAGAATTTAGAACCGCGATCGCTTCAGTTTTCGGATAAATTTTTAATAGGTTAAATTAACTTTTTTTAGAATCTGGTAAAAATGCCAGAATAATATCGTCTTTTGAAATACCCCTTTCAATTAAATCCTGGGTAATTCCATTTTCTAGACCATCATACTCGATAACAACCTTATTATTTTCAATATTGACATAAATTAAATTGCCACGAACCCGACGTTCTCGATCCCAACCAACCTGCATTAAAGCATAACGACTATGATGATCATCAAATACTGGATCAAGATGAATATCGCCGTGAGATGGCCGCAGTTTTGCATAATCACTAATCACTTGTTTAATAATTTCTTGATAAGTTTTTAAGGTATCCATTGAATAATCTCCTGATGCTCAATATTGATAATAAGAAGTTTTAGCGGAATTTCGACGATCGCCAGTTGGCCAATGGGTTCACGAAATATATCATTATAGGTTGTTTCAGAAATCGCTAGATAGAGATCACGGTCTGGATCAACTTGATTAAGCAAGATTTTATACAATAAATATTGACCAATAGCTTCCTCTAAATCAGTAACCTGGGATTGACCTTTAAATTGCTTAATTTCAATCGCAATGCGTTGATCTCCACGACAAATACCAATAAAGCGGCTTGCACCTAAATCAATAAACAAAAAGCGATCGCCATAGGAAATAACATAGGGATCATCCGTAATTACCCAACCATCATTAATGACTGCCTGTTTAACTGCTTCGTGACTGGAATCTCTAGCAGGCAAAGTAATTACTCCCTATGTCTTTTTTTTCTAATAATATAGACTAACACGCCAGTTCAAAATGATCACTTTTTATAAAAATAGAATTTGGAACCGCGATCGCACTAATCCAAAATGATCGCTTTCTATAAAACCAAAATAAGAACGGCGATCGCACTTTTATCCCAAGAATTTTGAGCAGGGTCTTGTGGTTTGCTAACATAGATAATACCTTCAAAAGTCAGAACCAACCATGACAAAAGCTCAGGCTACTCCCACAGTCCGCAGGGGACGAATTTTCCCCGAAATCCAGTGGACTGAACCACAAAAGGCTCAAAAGAGAGCCGAACGCGAGGACTTTTACCAACGCTGCCAGCCAATTTTTGAGAGAGTGCAGCCCGAATTAATTAAAACTCACTACAACTGGTATATAGCGATTGAACCAGATAGTGGAGAGTATTTTGTCGCTCAAGATGATTTAGTTGTTGCTCAAATAGCGCATCAGAAATACCCGAATACTAAACTCCATATTTTTCGCATTAATGAAACTGGAGTATGCGGAACTCTATGATTTCTGGTTTTTTGGGTGATGAAGATGGGTTATTTTTTGAAGTAGAGTTGCTTGCTGCTGATGGTTTAGAATTGTCTGTTGCTGCCTTGTTCGATACGGGTTTTTCTGGTTGGTTGGCAATTAACGAACAAGATTTGGATGCCCTTGGTTGGATTTATCTTGATCAACAAACGATGAGAACAGCACAAGGAAATTCACAATTTGATATTTTTTTAGGAAAAATGCGAATTGATGGCAACGAATTTGATGTTCCTGTTTATGTTGGGCAGGGTTTATCTGAAGTTTTACTGGGTCGTCAGTGGTTAAAAACACGCCGTTTGGTGGTGGATATGTCGTCCTCAGTGTTGACGTTGGGAGGTTGATATAAGCGGAGTTGGCTAACTGAGTCGGCCCTGCGCGATCGTCCTACTTTTCAACCTAAAAAAACGGATGAGCGTGATCGCAGATTCAAGCCCTATCCCTCCCTCAACTTGAAACTTTAGGAGAGGCATTGTTGGATTTTACGAAACCTGACGATTTGCATGAATGGATACGATCACACTAATCCAAAATGATCGCTTTTTATAAAAACAGAATTTGGAACCGCGATCGCATTTTATAAAAACAGAATTTGGAACCGCGATCGCACTTTTTATAAAAACAGAATTAGAGCCGCGATCGCACTATTTTTCTTTCACTTTCACCTCTCTAAGTGTACCTCGATAAACTTCGTACATACAATATGGTCTCTTTTCGTTAGATTGATCTTGTGACCACTTTAACCCAAAACCAGAAGACTCTTCTTTTGAGAGCGTAATAGATTTTAGTGCATTAAGCATATCTTCTCTTGTTTGAGGTGAATGTAAACGAATTGCTTTAACAAATACCTGAGTAGCATCATAACTACTAGTAGTGCGCCAAGAAAGAGTATCCTGTTGCCATTTTTCTGTTGCCATCTTTACATACGCAGAGCTTTCGTTGATACAGGGTCTTGCAAAAAGCAGCCCATCAAAAGAAGAATCTGTCTTTTGAGCAGTAATTGGTGATTCAGATAATGACATCGCAACTAAAATTTTTGTATTTTTATCTTTATACTTTTTATGATTAATTCGAGCAAAAGCTATAGCCAAAGAAGTCAAATTTACGCTAGGAATTAAGAAAATAACTTGGTCTTTTTTTGCCCCATTTAGTACACCGTTTATGTCGAGGAAAGAGTCTGAAATAGGAGAACAATGTCCCTTTGCAAATAGGCAAAGTCCTTTATTGATGATATCGAGGAAAGAATCTGGGCGTTGCTTAATATCTGAAAAATTAGAACAAGTTATCTTTGCAGATTTGCAAAGGTATTGAACAGATTGGGATGAGTTTTGACTATTTTCTTTTGTAAAATTTTTTACAAAGTTTTTTGCCAAACTTTTGCTATAAAGTTTATTTTCATCATAAAAAATTCTTAATTTATCAGTATTTAAAGATAAATTATTTTTGATATAATCAGTATAAACTTTAGCTGACTCTGTTGTAGATTGAATTGGCCGAAAAAATACTTTTCCATTTAATTCACTACTGGAGCTTGTCGGGGAAAGCATTACTAATTTTCTGTTTTCATAAATAGGAAGTGCTTTCTCACTACTTTCACTGGCATGATGTCCAATAATACCTAAAATATCATGATGATTGACTAGTTCCTCAGCAACTTTTCGGGAAAATTCAGGCTGATTACCATCATTGGCAATAACTATTTCCAACAATCTCCCATCTTGTCCACCTGCTTGATTGAATTTATCTTGACTATCAGCTACCCCTCTCAAAATTTCTCTAGCTGTTTCTTCAAAAGAATCAATGCCAACGATAACAGCAAGTTTCCAAGGTGGTTTTCCCGTATCTTTACTATGCGATCGAGCTTTAGCATTATTGGAGTAAATATAAGGTACTGGATCACTCGGATCAACCTCTTTTGCTGGTTCAAATCTTTTTATTGCATCATCGTATTTCTTATCCTTAAAATTGATAGTTCCCTCCTCAAGATCAACATTAGTACGCCCTAGGAATAGTCTGGGGGTTTCACCGCTACTTACGATCTTTCTGACACATTGACCTTCTCTTGATACTCTTTCGCCGACTGGGCAAGATGCGTATTTATAGTCATACAAGTATAATGATCCAATAATTCCTAATAAAATACCTCCTGCCGTAAACAAAATAGTTTTAAGCCTTCTGTTATTTAAGGATTGCTGACTCTCATTTAAGTATTTATAGTCCTGAAAGCTTAATTGCTTATCTTTTGCCCACTCAAGGGCTTCTTTCAAACTAGAACCACGAAGAAGTTTAGAAGTATCCTGATAATTTGACATCAACCAATCTTGTATTGATAAAGCATAGGGACGTAATTTTGCTAACTCTCTATCAATCCATGATTCATTAAAAATGGCCGCATAAATGGGATTATAAATCCGTAGTTTACTATCTTCTTTGACAACTAATCCCGATAGTTGTAATTCTTTTTCTTCCGAACTTTTCCCCGCTTCAATTTCTGATTGTTGTAAAACTCGACGGTATAAATCTAGCAAATAAACCGCCCTTTGCTCATTATTTAATAGACGATCACTAATTTCTTTTAAGTGTACGGGTTTATCCTGTTCTTCCCAATTATCAATAATAAAAGATCGGACTATCTGAGAAACTAACTCCGCCTCCTTTCCTACTGTAATCCGTTGAGAATTATTAACAATCAAATAACACAATCGCTGAGTTAAAAAGGGTTGTCCCCCCGTCCAATAAAGAACTTGAGTCATCACTGCCGATGGATTATCAACATTTCCTCCTAAACCCCTTATTAACGGATCAACTTCCTCTTTCGTAAAACCCTTAAGCGTGATCGCCTGACCAATATTAAAAGACGTAACTTTTTTATCCTCAATTAAATCTGAAGGAGTCGCTACCCCTAATAGAACAAAAGTTAGACGTTTATAATCTGATTGAATTGAACGACTATTATAAAATGAGCGAATTAATGCAAAGAAACCACTCCTAAAATCTAAGTTAAAAGACCTATCAATTTCATCAACAAAAATAACTAAATTTTGAGAAATTTGTTTCAAAATGACCTGTTGTATGAAAAGCTTTAAACGGTGTACAGGACTCAGCTTATCATGCTCTCGCCACCAAACCCGCCGATTAAAATCTAATTCGACCTCACCATCTTTTAAGCTTCCAATTAGTTCAACGATAAAACCCAGATAAAACTCTTCAGAAGTAGTTTCAGTCTCTATAAAAGTAGTTAAATCAATAGCAGCACAGGCAATACCTTCCTTTCTTAGTTGATGAAAAAGGTTAACTTTCAGGCTTGATTTTCCTGTCTGTCGAGAATTTAAGACATAACAAAATTCTCCTTTTTTTAAGGCTTGATAAAGTTGATCATCTGCATCTCGTCTAACGTAAGTTGGGTCATTAAAATCTAATGCTCCCCCTTTATGACCAGATGAGAAAGAAGAATATGTATCCATTGAGTCCCTCCTACTTAAAGAAAACTAATTTTATTGTTCTGGGATTGAATGTAGTCTGTTTATAAGCGATCGCTAAAATATTCTCGATATAATTGGCAACTGGGAAGTGCTTGATTTCCCTGCCACTTAATTAATCCCATACTTTGCAATTTATATCCAGTTGAAGTTTCTAGAGTAACTGCTTCAGTAGAATTTACAACAGATTTAAAGGCCTTTCTCAAGTCAGGATTGTGCTTAAGCATTTCTAAAAATCCTCTTAGATAAGAACTGTAAATTCCTTGCGCTGTAGAAGCAACCGCAAAAAGACCTGTAACATTTACTTCAGGGTACATATTCAAATGAGAGAATATCAGACTAAGAAGATAAGGATGACCTCCAACTAAGTTTATCCACCGTGATAACTGGATAGCGTTCTCTTCGAGACCATAATACTGAGCAAAAGCTTGTATTTGTTCGAGGGTAAACTCAGTCAACTTTATTTCAGTTCCGACATTAAAGGGTGATTGATTGTCTGGTAGTTTGATATATTCTTCTGTCGAAAGGACAACAATTAATCGCAATTGTTTCCATATTCGGCTAGTTTTTGACCTTTCATGCCAATTTCGTAACATTGAGCAAAATTCTGCACAAACGCTCGGATACTGAAAAAGCCAGTCCACATCGTCTATCGCTAAAACTAGTGGCGATTTTTTGTCTGGTAACAAGTAGTTTTGAAAATAAGATGTACATTTACTTTTATTTCCTCTTTTTTCTTCTTCTTCCCAATATTCCTCGACTTGACTTGTTAAGTTCAATTCTCTGCTAATTTCTCGGCAGAAACAGGATAATAATGTCTCTAGAGCAATTAGGTCTTCCCGATCAATCTCTTTTAAGCTTAATCTTGCAGTTCGATATCTTTGTGAGCTAAGATATTCAAAAACTCGACTAACCAGCCAAGTTTTTCCCATTTTTTTAGGGGCTGTAATACGAAGTAATGCGCCCTCATTAAGCAGTTTTTGATAACAATTGTTTTCAATTGGAAGCCGTTCTACATAAGGGCCTGCTGTTATCGTTTGTGGCGGCGGTAATTCACTCACTTTAGTTAACAATCTTGGGGTCAGATGTTCGGTAATTCCTTGCATTTGAATAGCGTTACAACCCAACTTGTAAGCAAACTCTACACCCTTATCCGCTCCCAAAGCATCATAAAAACCCACTGCAAACGAGATCGCCGCCTTATCCCCGATCGCCTGACTCATACCGATCACAGAATTAATATGTCGAGAAATTTCCTTCGCCTGTACTTCCGAATAACAAGCATTGAGCAGAACACAATCCAACCTGTTAGCAAATAACTCAAACAGGCCCGCCAACGCCTCTGCACTGACTAACTTAATCTGTCCTGTCACATCCTCAAAAACTAACCCATCTTCCCCCGCACCATGCCCAGAAAAGTGAACAATATTTGGCTCATAGTCCAACATCGCCCTTTGTATATCGCCAACGCGAACGGCCTCTGCGGTTTCGATTTGGAAAAGATCACGATATTTTGAGCGTTTCAGTCCCTCTTTGATTTCCCTTATCTCTTCACCCAGACGCAACGGATTTGTCCCCTTGGGATTAGAAGACAAAATCAGGATAGTTCGGCGATCGCTCATTTCAAGTTCCGTCATCTCAGAGAAACCGATTATTTGCTGATATTAGCACTGCTTCCATTGAAAATCATATTTTATTGAACTGCGATCGCCCACATCCATCGGCACTGACCCCTCATCAAACTGTCCTTCTCCCTTCAAGTCGGGAAAAATGGTTTTAACCGTTCCCCCATGACCTGAATAGTGGATATAAACCAAATCCTACAGCTACTCGATCGCATCGCACCAAAAGGCGATTTGCTTATAGGACATTTAGCTATTGAACTATAGAATTAGTTAGCGATCGCTTATGCACTTAACCATGAGATGAGAAAGCGATCGCCCTTCTTGCGTGGTGAGCCAGCTATAATCATAGAAGCGAAAAACACCAATAATACTAGGGATATTGAATAAATCCCATTTGATTGAAATGGTGATCAAGGGTAAAGGCTTCTGTGATACCTCTTTGTTTCATCACAACATAAGATGTACAGTCTGTGAAAGACCATTCTTTATCAAGGTTGAACTTTTCAAATATTTGCCATGCTTGATAGGCGATCGCTTCATCAATCCAAATCACCTGCAAGATTTCTGCGGTAATCAGTTTGTCTATTTCTCTTTGGTATGTTACGGCAATATGATAGCCAATGTGAGCTAATAGTAAGGTATATAGTTCATCAAGTATGTAGTTAGTTGTGACAAACCGATACTTACCGACCGCATAATCAGAGAATGAAGAAGCGGCTTGATGTCGTTGATCGCTGCTATCAGCAATCGCATAAAATGCGCTGGTATCAATAAAAAGAAGTTGCATTAAGGTTTTGCGTACAAGTAACGATCATGAGCCTCGGCAATGTCTGTCTTGCCACTTGGACGAGCTAGGGTTTTAAGCGATCGCCATATTTCCCATCCCTGTTCTTCGCTGATATGCAATTGAGATTGTTTCTGTTCCGTAGTTACAGCATGGCTGATGAGAGATTGATTGAGTTGAGTCATTAACAATTGCTGTTCTTCTAGTGAAAGCGTCTGTGATATTTGCACAATGGCATTGACAAGTTGTAAGTTCATGATAGGAAAGGGTGGAAAAATGAAGAGAGAAGGTCAAAATCAGAAGAAAGAAAATTAAGAACACAATCTTATGGGATCGCCACGATTTTAGCATTTTTATAGTCTTCTTGTTCTTTGTTTTTTACTCATTAGAAGAGATCGCCTATAAACTTAACCATGAGAAAGCGATCGCCCTTCTTTAACCGCTAAAACTAGAATTTTTTTCATTACTTGGCACTCCTTCTAAGCTCGCACCGTAATCACAATTTCCTTTGTGACCCACTCGCCTCTGGATCATTCTCATAGATCATAGCACGGGTTAACGTTGGTGGATGATCCACATCATGTCGCCTTCCCATCTCGTTTAACAATTGCCAGGAGAGAAATCTCGTTTTGATCATCATTAATACCAATAACTAAAACCAAGTTAAGATTAAAAGAATGATGAATTCATGATGGCTTAGTTCATTAATTAATCTTTAAATAGGGACAAACTATGGCGACATTGCTGGTACAAACAAACTCGACTCCGATGATGATTGAGCTTCCTTGGATTGTGCCGATGACAGAGGAACAATTTTATGAATTTTGTTTAGCTAATCGAGATTTACGTATTGAACGCAATTCTAGTGGAGAAGTGATTGTTATGCCCCCCGCTTTTTCGGATACAGGCAATCGGAATTTTAATATCGCGGCCCAACTCTGGAACTGGACAGAACGAGAGGGGACGGGACTTGGGTTCGACTCCAGTACGGGTTTTACCTTACCCAACGGTGCAACTCGTTCCCCCGATGCGGCTTGGATCAAATTGGCACGCTGGAACCAATTAACCGAAAAACAAAAAGCCTCTTTTGCTCCAATTTGTCCTGATTTTGTGATTGAGTTGCGTTCTAAGAGTGATACGGTAGCCAGTTTGCAAAAGAAAATGGCAGAATATCTGGCTAATGGTACGATTTTGGGTTGGTTAATCGATCGCCAAAATCGTCAAGTTCATATCTATCGTCCTCATCAGGAACCCGTTATTTTGCATGATCCCCAGCGTGTGGATGGCAATCCCGAACTGCCAGGATTTGAGTTGGTCATGGCTAAGATTTGGTAAGCGGCGATCGCCTCTATATCTTAGTTTTTGCTTTAACAGTTTTTAGATAGATTGATGATTATTGTCTAAAAGCTGTAAAATTTTTGTAAATTCATCAAGAAGTAATATGTCAGCCATTGAAACCGTAGCTCAGGATTTATTAGCGTTAGATGAAGAGGAGCAACTTCAATTGATTATGTGGAAAATTTGCGTGAACCAAGAGGCGGGCTTGAGGATTTGTTAAAGGCGGGTCAGAATGTTTTTGGCCCTGCGAGTGCAGAAGCCTATCGGGTGCTTTGTTCGGATGTTGGAGACTTGGTAAAAGATGCGGATGTGGCGACAGAATTAACAAAATTGATGGCTCAAAAGACAACGGAGGCTTCTACTCAAGCGGTGGCTTTATTAAAACCTATTTTGGCAGGAGGTGGTTTGCCGCAATCAGTAGCGATCGTGGTGGGGACTTTGTTGGTAAAAAATTAGCCAAGGGTTCGTCGGATTTTATTTGTACTAAATGGAAACAAAATATTGAAGGGATTGTTGAATAATCAAACTAGAAAACAAATTTATGACACTGCCACAAAATTAACGCGACGATAAATTTCTGGCAACGGAAGTTCGACTTTTAAACTTTCTAGAGTGATTATTTGATTAAGTTGATCGTAGGTTTGTAATTGCCAACGATCGCCCTGTTCAAGTCTAAAATATTGCTCAACGTAAGGTTCGGTTTGACTAACGACCAAATATTCACAAAAACTCGGTATGGAACGATATTTTCTAAATTTATCACCGCGATCATAGGCTTCTGTTGAAGGAGAAAGCACTTCTACAATGAATAAAGGATTGAGAATTTCGTCTGTGCGATCGCCGTTAAATTCTGGTTCATGGTTAACGACCATGAGATCGGTATAGGTTCCGCAATGATATTCAGGAATCCACACCCGTAGATCGCTGTTATACAAACGAAAATCCGTATCTCTCAATAAAAATCCCAAATAAACCAAAATGTTGATCGCGATCGCGCTATGGTTTGCGGTTCCTCCAGGCATAACAATCATTTCTCCGTTGCAATACTCATAACGCTTCTCGGAAGTTTCTGCGATCGCCCGATATTCTTTCAACGTGACGAAGGTTTTGGCTTTAGTTGTAATGATCGGTTTCTCTTGAGCAATAACCATGTTTGTCCTCCTCAGGTATTCTATAGCGTTTTTCATTTTGGTGAGGTATCAACGAACCTTGCTGGCAAAGGGTTTAAGCCCCTTATTCGTACCTCATTTGAATGACAATTGCCATATAAGTTAATCTTATCACTATTTTTTAAAGATTGTAGAAGAGCGATCGCTTTTTTATAAAACTAGAATAAGAACGGCGATCGCTTTTCACAAACTTCGTTTTATAATAGGGTTTTGATCGGGCTAATTTATAATAAGCCTATGCCAAAAAAATTAGAGAGTTAAGGTCTGCGCTCTCAAAGGCAGGATTTCAGGTTATTAAAACTAAGAGAAGCCATCAAAGGTGGGTTCATCCAGTTTTGCCAGAGTTCCCAATCACGATCGCGGGGTAAAGATGGGGATGATGCGAAAGCGTATCTTGAGAAACTGGTTAAGACTGCCATGCACATTAGTGACAATTCCACAATGCGTAACTCCTAAACTAATTATTTACAGGTAGAGTCTTTTCCTATCCAGCTAGGCGACACCACTGCCTGAATTTGACTTCCTATGATTAAGAGAAAATCCAGACTGATTCGTAAATTCTCATATTTGCTTCAAATACTATCCCAAAAACGATCGCGGTTTTTGGCCATTTTGTTGTTTTTGTTGGCGATCGCCGTTCCCCTGTTAATGGCCTCTGTTTCCTATTCCACTCCAGTCTCTAGAAACCCCTTAAATATTCCCCAACAAATAGAGCAGGCAGAAAAGACCTATCAAGCGGGACAATTTGAGGATGCGGCGGTTTTGTGGCAACAGATTATCGACATTACGAAGGAACGCGGCGATCAATTAAATCAATCCTTAGCCTTGAGCAATCTTTCTTTAAACGATCAACAATTGGGAAAATGGGATGAGGCTCAAAAAGCGATCGCGTCCAGTTTAACCTTACTGCAAAGTCTGCCCAATAACCCCGAACGACAGGCGATTTTAGCGGCCAGTTTGGATATTCAAGGTCAACAACAACTTGCGATCGGCCAACCGGAAAATGCGCTTGAAACTTGGCAAGCCGCTACAACGATATATGGAGACCTGGGAGATAAGCAAGGTATTTTCAGAAGCGAAATTAACCAAGCTCAGGCGTTACAAAATTTAGGATTGTATCCAAGAGCTTGTCAAACGTTATTAAAAACCTTGAGATTTCCTGCTCAAAACTGTGAAATCTCCGCAACAGAATTACAGAACTTGAAAGAACAGGATTTACCCTTACAAATCTTAGGGTTACGCAGTCTGGGCAATGTTCTACGGGTGATCGGACAAACGGGGCAATCTCAAATCATCCTGTTAAAAAGTGTAGAATTAGCTAAAAAACTGGATGATTATTCTGATTTTGGCGCAATTTACCTGAATTTAGGGAATACGATTAGGACTTTAGGAAATAAAAAATTAGCTTCTGAAGTCCCGCTCACTTCACCAGTCAAGAATAAACCGATCAATAGTAAACAAGTTGATTGTCTTTCAGTCAGCACCGACCGTAAGAGCTTTGAATATTACCAACAGGCGGCAGATTGTTATCATTTAGCTGAATTGGCAAACTCTCCTAAAGTTGCTGTTCAAGCTCAATTAAATTTACTTAATTTATCTCTACAAGATCAGCAAAAAAGTACTATTGCCACTTTACTAAAAACATTACCGACTAGTATTGACAGTTTACCCACCAGTCGGGTTGCCATTGCGGCTCGGCTCAAATTTGCTCAAAGTTTGCTCTGTCTTCAAAGCCAATTAAGTCCAGAAAGCTCAGGAAAATCCAGCCCCAATAACTCCCTTCAATCTCCTATTTTTCAATCCTGCCCTTCCCTAAAAAACTACAGTGGTGAAAACGATAAATTTAAAGTTTTAAATGCTGATCAAATTCCTGCTTTAACTGAGATTCAAAAACAAGTTAAGGTCGCTTTTGCCCAGGCTCAAAGTTTGGGAGATCAAAAGGCTGAAGCCAATGCTCTAGGTTATTTAGCGGCTCTTGCCCAACAAGCCAGAAATCTCAAAGAATCTCAACAGTTAACGGAACAAGCTTTACAAAAACTGGCTACTTTTAATAGTCCAGAGCTAAGTTATCTGTGGCAATGGCAGTTGGGGCGTTTATATCGACTGAATAACCAAACGGAAGCGGCGATCGCGGCCTATACCCTAGCTTTTCAAAATTTACAATCCCTACGTCAAGACTTAGTTGCGACCAATCCAGATATTCAATTTACCTTTCGAGATGGGGTTGAACCCGTCTATCGAGAATTAGTTGATTTACTTTTACAGCCGTCTCCTAATCGAGGGGAAATTAGTCAGGCTAACCTTAAGAAAGCGAGAAATGTGATTGAAGCCCTTCAATTAGCGGAAATCAACAACTTTTTTCAAGAAGCCTGTTTAGAAGATAAACCAAAACAAATTGAACAAATAGACTCCCAAGCAGCCGTCATTTATTCAATTATTTTACCCGAACGTCTAGCTATTATTCTATCCCTTTCTGATCAACCCCTTCGTTACTATGCAACCTCTCTCAATGCTAGCGTCAATCAGGAGGAAATAGAACGTACATTTGATGATCTATTTGCAAGCTTAAATCCTTTTATCACTAATCCGAATCCCCTTGTTCCGAACCAAAAATTATACAATTGGTTAATTCGTCCCGCAGAAACAGCATTGACCCAAAATCATATTAAAACCTTAGTATTTGTATTGGATGGAGTCTTACGCAATGTACCTGTCTCAGCCTTACATGACGGTAAACAATATTTGATTGAGAAATATAATCTTGCCCTAACACCAGGGTTACAGTTATTTGGAGGGAATCGTTTTGCCCCAGAAAAACTAAGCGTTTTAATCGGTGGTTTAACCGAATCAAGTCAAGGATTTTCTGCCCTTCCTAGTGTCACGAAAGAAGTCAATGAAATTGCTAAAATTGCCACCAGTGATATTTTATTGAATAGTAACTTTACCAGTTCTCAATTAGAACAAGCATTGAAGTTTAATCAATTTCCTATTGTCCATTTAGCAACTCACGGCCAATTTTCTTCCCAGGCAGAAGACACCTTCCTATTAACCTGGGATGAAAAAATTAATGTTAAAAATTTAGACCAATTATTGCGTGAACAACCGCTAGTGATTAAAAGTCCAATTGAACTGTTAATTTTAAGTGCCTGTCAGACAGCCGTGGGCGATAAACGGGCGGCTTTAGGGTTAGCTGGCGTGGCGGTGCGATCCGGTGCGAGAAGTACGATCGCCACCTTATGGTCGATACAAGATGAATCAACGGCTGATTTAATGACTCAATTTTATCAAGCCCTGAATCAACCCCAGGTTTCCAAGGCCAATGCTTTACGTCAAGCCCAACTATCTTTGTTGCATTCCCCCCAATATCAGCATCCTTTTTATTGGTCTTCTTTTGTACTCGTTGGCAATTGGCTGTAGGCATTTAATGCAATGTGCAACTTAAACTAAGCCGATAATAAAATACGGATATGGGTTGTGATTTACACTCTGGTACATGGCATGGAGAATTTCCTCAATTCATAACTCTATTAGGCAACACCGCAATAGTTTCCTGATTAGGAAGAAGGGGTTGAGGGACTTTCTTCTTCTTTTGTTGGATTGATATCATTGCGTTGGGAAAATCCCCAAATAAATAATCCAGCAATAGCTAGAATCATCATCCATTCGGGGGGAACTATCTCTGGATTGATCACTCTCAACAATAGCCGTAAACCCACCAAGCCGACGGTGACAAAACCAGCATCTTTGAGGTGGGTAAATTCATCAAGCCATCGGATAAAGAGTTCTGCTAAAAACCGTAGGGTAATGACTCCGATCGCCCCACCTACTAAAATTAACCAAAGGTCATCGGCCACCGCGATCGCTGTTGTCACACTATCTAAAGAAAAAGCGAGATCGGTGATGGCAATAATGGGAATGGCTTGCCAAAAAGAGGCAAACTCGATACTGTGATGCTGACTATTTTGATCCTGGGCAGAAAAGAAATAGTTAAGGACTAGCCAGAGCAAATATAAAGCACCTAGAAGTTCAAATTGCCAATATTTCACCACCCAGGTCGCCGTCAAAATTAATAACACTCGAAAACCATAGGCAACCACTAACCCGACATTAAGCGCGTATTGCTGTTGCTGTTTACTTTTTAAACCCTGGGCGATCGCCGCTAAAGCAATGGCATTATCCGCCGACAACACCGCTTCTAGGACAATCAGAATGATCAATACCAACGGGGTTTTAAGACTAAGGGCCAAAGATGAATCGAGAATCTGGTCTAACATTAACTCCGAGGCTGGGGAAACCCCTCACCGCAATAACAAAAGTTGTTTACTGTAAAGCTTTTCCTCTCCATTATCATGGAAGTTGAGCGGTTTTTGCCTAATCCTTCTCTCTCTGCCCTTCTATTTGCTATGTCTTTATGCCCAAAAAAGCTGTTGTACTTCTCTCAGGAGGGTTAGATTCTGCCGCCAGTGCCGCGATCGCCCTGGCAGATGGGTATGAATTAATCGCGCTCTCTTTTCGCTACGGCCAACGCCATGAACAGGAAATCACAGCCGCCCAGAAAATTGCCGCCGTTTTCGGTATTACTGAACATTTCGTTGTTGATATTAATCTCGCACAATGGGGGGGATCCTCTCTTACCGATCCCGCGATCGCCTTACCCACCAGTGGCTTAGATAGCACCATCATTCCCAACACCTATGTGCCAGGTAGAAACACAGTTTTTATCGCCCTGGGTTTATCCCTAGCCGAAGCGAAGGGAGCAGAGGCCATTTTTCTCGGCATTAATGCTGTTGACTATTCCGGTTATCCTGACTGTCGTCCCGAATATTTAGCAGCCTATCAAACCTTGGCCAGCCTCTCCTCGAAAGTGGGAGTAGAAGGTAAAGCCATTCAGTTGATTGCCCCTCTGGTCAAAGAAAGTAAACTCGATATTGTGCAACGGGCTGTATCTTTGGGTGTTCCCATTGCTCAAACCTGGTCTTGTTACCAAGGTGGACAGGAACCCTGTGGCCATTGTGATTCCTGTCGTCTCCGAGATCGCGCCCTGATCGATGCCGGTTATCCTGAATTAGCCAGTGCGATCGGTCGCAACGAACTGAAGATGCTTTAGGGGCAATCCCATTGATGCTATGGTATTTTTGGTAATCTGCAAGTGTTTTAGCAAAATCTCGATCAAAAAATGACCCACTCAACCGATATTCATACCCTCGCTCGTTGGATGTCTGCCGACTTTAGCAATCAAGCCCAAGCCTTTGAAAATCCGCCTTTCTATGCTCATATTCGAGTTGCCATCCGTCCCCTGCCCCTGGCCCAGTTTCCTGAACCGATGTTATTTCTAGAACAGGCCTATGATTTTCTCCTTAATCAACCTTACCGTTTACGAGTTTTAAAACTAAATATTGTCAATGATCAAATTGAACTGGAAAATTATAAAGTTAAACCAGAAGAAGATTTTTATGGAGCCGCTCGAAATTTAGACAAGTTAAAAACCCTCACACCTGCTAATTTAGAAAAAATGAATGGCTGTGATATGACGGTTAGTTGGACAGGAAAAAGTTTTAAAGGCATTGTTAAACCAGGGAAAAACTGTCTGGTAGTACGAGATGGCAAGGAAACCTATCTTGACAATAGTTTTGAAGTCGATAGTGAAAAATTAATGAGTTTAGATCGGGGTTATGATCCCGTCACCGATGAGTTAGTCTGGGGATCGGTGGCCGGAGCCTTTCATTTTGTGCGCTGGCAAAATTTTGCTGATGAAGTTCAGTTTTAAGCTTTTTTCAACTTCACTTTTATGGGTTTACCCAAACCAACCTTTGCGTTTACTTTTTCCTCGTTTGCTCAGTAAATTGCTTGGTTCCATAAAAGTAACCGCTTCATCTAATGGTAGAGTACGGACACAATTGGTACTAGCCTGAACTTGATAAACCCAACGGTTAGTGATATCTAAAGCCGTTAACCAACCACTTTGGGGATGGTAGGCCCCTGTATCAATGTCTAGCCAACCAGCACCACAGGCCAATTGGCCTGGCTCTACCCCTGGAAAGGTAAAGGTAATAGTATGACCCGTAATAATTAATTTATCGACAAAATAGGGCACAGGATGACAATGGAAGCGATCGCGAATCCAACAAAATTGTTCGGCACTTTGCTGATCTAAGGGTAATTGAGGATCGAGACCGGCATGAACTAACCAAATATCGCCTAAGTCCAAATAAAGGGGTAACTGTTTCATCCAATCAACGTGTTCCTGGGGAATTTGATGTTGATAGCTAACAAGGGTTGGATGGCCGCCACTATATAACCAGGATTGCAATAGTTGGGGTGAGATCTCCCCTTCTTCTCCTCCGATCGCATCCAGTAACATTTGCTCATGGTTGCCCAGCAGACAATGATATTTATTCTTGATTACGAAATCAACCACCTCGGCACTATGGGGGCCGCGATCGATTAAATCCCCAATAAAATAGACAGCATCCCCTTGGCCAGGAGAAAAAGCATCACAGAGTCGTAAAAGAGTATCGTAGTGGCCGTGAACATCGCCGATGATAATGCGGCGTGGCGAAAGGAGTGGAACCGGCTGGTTGAGAGAAAAAGAAGGAGAAAAAGTCAATGGATACCTCGATCACGAAAATAGCGAAGATATTATATTAAAGAACTTGTTAATCCCGTTGAATTTTACCCCATATTACGCGAACTAAAACCTGAAACCCTTGCTACAGCACAAATTTAGAATTGCTGCCCAAATTTATGATTTGCTGTTTTTCTGTCGCTATCGTGCTAGTTATACCATAGCTTGTTTCAGAAAAATTGAGGGGGAGTCAACCGCTCGTTAAGGCATTTAGACCTTGAATTTACCGGTAATCCGTTGCATGGCTTCTTCCACATTAGCCCGACTATTAAAGGCCGAAATACGGAAATAACCCTCTCCCGCCGCCCCAAATCCCGATCCGGGCGTTCCGACCACATTGACGGTTTCCAATAATTGATCGAAGAATTGCCAACTGGATAGTCCCTGGGGCGTTTTTACCCAAACATAGGGGGCGTTAATACCACCATAGACTGCTAGACCCGCCGAGGTAAGCTGTTCTCGAATAATCTGGGCATTTTCTAAATAAAAATTCACTAAAGCTTGAACTTCGGCTTGACCCTGGGGTGAATAAACGGCCTCGGCCCCCCGTTGCACAATATAGGAAACGCCATTAAATTTGGTCGATTGGCGACGATTCCAGAGTTTCCAGAGTTCTACCGTAGAACCATCCGCCGCTTTAGCGGTTAAGGTTTTGGGGACAACGGTTAAGGCACAACGGGTTCCTGTAAAACCAGCATTTTTAGAAAAAGAACGAAATTCGATCGCACAGTCTTTAGCCCCTTCAATTTCATAGATAGAGTGGGGCAGGCTGGGATCGGTAATAAAGGCTTCATAGGCCGCATCAAAAAAGATAATTGAGCCATTCGCTTTGGCATAGTTGATCCAATCCTGGAGGTGAGCCTTCGTTGCGGTTGCCCCAGTGGGATTATTGGGAAAACAAAGATAGATCAGATCAACTTTTTGCGTGGGAAGGGTGGCAGTAAAGTCATTTTCGGCAGTGACAGGTAAATAGACTAGCCCTTCATACTCGCCCCGTTCATTGGCTTCACCTGTATGGCCGGCCATGACATTGGTATCGACATAGACCGGATAGACCGGATCCGTAACCGCAATGATATTGTCTTTGCCAAAAATGTCGAGAATATTGCCGGTGTCACACTTGGAGCCATCGGAGATAAAAATTTCTGAGGCATCCAGATCACAACCTCTGGCCTGAAAATCTTGCTGGGCGATTTTTTCCCGTAACCAACCATAGCCCTGTTCTGGCCCGTATCCTTTAAACTTGTCGCGATCGCCCATCTCCTGAACAGCTTGAATCATGGCATCACGACAGGCTTGGGGTAACGGTTCGGTCACATCGCCAATGCCAAGACGAATAATTTGAGCATCAGGGTGTGCTTCGGCAAAGGTATTAACCCGACGAGCAATTTCTGGAAAAAGATAGCCCGCTTTGAGCTTGAGGTAATGATCGTTGATTTTTACCATTGTTAATTGTGATGACTGATTGCCTGAATTATTATACGCAGCCGATGTTCGCTTTTCTGAGTTTAACTCTCATCGATAATGGCATTGCGATCTAGGAGTAATAGGTTACGGAGTTGATCTGTATCTAATTCCGTCAGCCAATTTTCCCCCGCATCGACGGTTTGCTCGGCTAATTGCTTTTTACTGGTGATCATTTCGTCAATTCGTTCTTCTAAGGTTCCTGTACAGACAAATTTATGTACCTGTACATTGCGCTTTTGCCCAATCCGAAAAGCCCGATCCGTTGCCTGATTTTCCACCGCCGGATTCCACCAGCGATCGCAGTGAAAAACATGATTAGCCCTGGTTAAATTGAGTCCGGTTCCCCCCGCTTTTAAGGAAAGAATAAAAATAGATGGTGCATCGGGATCATTTTGAAACCGATCAATCATCGCTTGCCGACTCAGACGGGGAGTAGCCCCCGATAAAAAGAGAACTTCTTGATTAAATTTTGCCTTGAGATAGGGCTGTAAAAGTTTACCCCATTCCGCAAATTGCGTAAAAATTAAAGCGCGATCGCCTTCTGTAATCACCTCTTCTAACATTTCTTCTAAACGGAGTAATTTACCGGAAACCTGAGCCGAGGTTAAAGTCGATTCTTTGAGAAATTGGGCAGGATGATTACAAATTTGCTTAAGTTTGACTAATAAACTTAAAATTAATCCCCGTCGCTGAATTCCCGTTGATTCCTCAATATCCTGTAAGGATTTTTCCACAAGCTGCTGGTATAAGTTCGCCTGCTCGGAAGAGAGACCACAAAAAACGGTCATTTCCTGTTTTTCGGGTAGATCTTGAATGATTGTTCTATCCGTCTTTAAACGGCGTAGGATAAAAGGCCGCACCAAAGAGCGTAAAATTTGCAACGATTGGCGATCGCCAAATTTCTCAATGGGAGTGGCAAAACGGCGTTGGAAAAAAGCTTGAGTTCCCAGAAAATCAGGATTGAGAAAATCCAGAATCGCCCAGAGTTCTGCCAAACGGTTTTCCACGGGTGTTCCCGTTAAAGCAATGCGAAAGCCAGCTTGAAGTTTGCGGACTGCTTGGGATTGTTTGGACTGGGGATTTTTAATATTTTGCGCTTCGTCTAAAACCACCCCTTGCCAGACAATATTACCCAGACTCTTAATATCTCTAAATAACAGGGAATAACTGGTTAAAATAATTTGCTTCTGCTCAATAGTTTTAGCAAAATCACTGCCTTTACTGCGTTTATCGCCATGATGAATATGGAACGCCAAACTAGGGGCAAACTTTTTGATTTCGTGGCTCCAATTATTGATCACCGAAGTAGGGCAAACAATTAAAACAGGCTTAGTTAACATGGCCTCTGCCTTTAAATTGAGCAAAAAAGCCAAGAGTTGAGGCGTTTTTCCCAAACCCATATCATCCGCTAAACAGGAACCCAAACCCCATTTTTCTAAAAAAGCTAACCAACCCACACCTTTGGCTTGATAGGGTCTTAACTCTCCTTGGAAATTAGGCGGATTATGAATCGCTTTAATGCCCTGGTTATCATTAAGATTGGTAATTAATTCCTGTAAAACTCCTGAAGCTTCAAATTTGACAACGGGTAATTTGGCAATGGTTTGACTATCTCCCATACTAATGCGGAGAGCATCCTCCACTGAGAGGTTTAAGGGAGCTTGGGATTGATTTAAAATGGCTTGAGCGGCCCGCACATCGGCCGGTTGTAAGGTAATCCACTGACCATTCATTTCCACTAACGGCGATCGCTGATCTAATAAAGCTTGAAAATCCTTTTGAGAAATTTCCTGATCCCCAATCACCAATTTCAGTTGATATTGCAACAGGGATTTAAGGGTAAGCCGTTCACCTTTTTGGGGAGTCAATTGCCCTTGAATTTTTAAGCCTAAACGTTTCTCGGCCACTCCTCCTGTCAAGCTCGGAGGCACAACCACCCCTAAACCCTGATCTTGCAGTTGCCAAGCCGAAGCTTTGATAAATTCAAACACCTGAATGGCATCCAGTTGACAACCGATAGGACGGGGCTTTTCCAAACTCTCAGCGATCGGTGCATAAAGACGAGAAGCTAACCCCAAACCTTTTAGTAAAATTTCCTGGGGTTGCTCAAGAACACGCTCATTCCAAACGTAACGTTCCTGATTGTTTTGCCAAATGGTCTCAGCTGCTATGTACCAGTTGGGATCATCTAAAGCTTGCAAACGATAATTTAACTGCCAAAGGGTCTTGCTCTCCTCGCTCGCTGCTGAAGTTGGCGGTTCTAGGACGAGGGCAACCTGTAAAGACTGATTGCTTAAATTCTGATTACGATAATCACCGATAAAAGCCTGAACAGGAAAGTGCCAATTGCGAATGGCCGTTGCTAATTTTTGGACTGCATAGGGTTCTGATTTAAGAACAAAAGTCTTGTTGGTTAAAGATTGTAGCCAAAGTTGGCCAAGAGAATCCTTGGTAAAAGGCAAATTGGGACTAAAATGTCGGATTTGAGCCTGCATTAAGTGTTGTAGGTAACTGAGAATCAGGCCAGAGTCGCGATGGGAAGGTTCCCAGTCATCTAACAGCGTTCCTTGATAGGCTAAACAAACGGGGGGCAACAGTTGAGTCAATTTAGCTAGACGGGTTTGATCTTGAGTGCTATCTAACAAGGGATACCACTGGCCATAATGACCAAATTCACCCTCTTCTAGGCTGGGTATAAACTTTTGTCTAACCAGTAAATCTAAAGTCCAGCGATAGAGATGGGCAAAAAACTGTAGGTCACTGCCTAATCGAGATGTCTCTATTCCCAGAGGTAAAGATTGAAAAAAAAGTACTGCTTCTTCGGCTTTGAGGGCCAATCCTTGCACTTGCCAAGCTTGCCAGCCTAAACCACTCGGTTTTAAATCGTCAATTTTCTGACCAGCCAAGAGGGGCAAAGTGAGTTTCTTGTTGGTATAACTGGGTAGTTCTAGGATTTCTAGACTAGTGAGACTAGCAAACTCCTTGGGAAACCATAGTTGACTAGTTTCAAGACAATCTTTGAGTCCAAACAAATCGAGGTTAAAGGGATGGATGGGAATCGCGATCTCAGGGGATGAAGTTTCTTTTTCCTCACGCCAAGCTTCTGCCCACAGAAACCAATAATGGCGATCGCCTTTAACTAACCAACTACCGTGTAATGTTGCCATTGTGTTTTAATCGCCCAAAATGATCCCCCTTTGTAATCTGATTGTGACCCAAGGGTGGTGACTCGCTAGGAGTTTTCAGCGTTTTCTATTGTAGGCGAGGAATTATCAGTTCAATCAAAAATATTTATTTCGTTTTTAACCGGTTGATGGAAATAACAGCGATCGCCGCCCCCAATGGATCACAGACGATAAAGAATACTTTCTCCATGACTATCAGTACCACAGGTTTGGAATAAGCCATAGAGATCACTAAAATCCTTAATCTCCGATTCCTGGGGCAGACTACTTTGCCAAGGCTTCGGATTACCGTAGGCATAAAAGGTTTCTAACCCATCAATCCCCAATTGCACCGCCAGGGGAATCAGACGACTGGCAGGTTGGCGGTAACGAGCCGGATGAGCAAGCACCACCAATCCTCCCGCTTCATGAAGCAATTGGATCACTAAAGCCGCCGATTCATGACCATTGGTGGGTCGATTTCCCTGAAGATAGGGAATTAGGGCCGGATGAGTTGGATTAAAGCCATAGCCGAGAATATGAACTTCCGTGTTGGCTAAATCAGCCGTAATTTCGATGCCTGTCCAGAGCCTTGGTATGGCAGTCTGGTGATGACGGGATTGAAACTCTGCTAACCACTGTTGAGCAAGGTAATAACCACCCACAGAATGGTGATCCGTAATGGCCAAACCCTTCAGTCCTAAACTAACGGCCTGCTCAATCAGAGCCTCAGGGGTTAGCCTACCATCGGAATAAATGGTATGGAGATGAAAATTGTAGTCATAAGGGCAGCTATTGGCGGTAAGAGTTGACCAGACTTCCCGCAGCTCAAGCGTTGTTTGCTCTATTGGCTGAGTAAGTAGAGAAGCAACCATTGTCGTGAATCCCATCCCAACCGATTAATTTACGGACTATTAAGATCTACCATAACAAAACTTTACAAAAAATGTCGAATTAGCTGTTTTCCTTTTACGGTAGTAGGAGCCTGTAATCGCACTGTTTTTGAACTTTGCCTAGAAACTTGCCTTATTCCCTTACTTGAGAAAGGACAGCGCATCGTTATTGATTGATAATGCGACCTTTCATTATGGGGGTCGTATTGCTGCACTGATTGTAGCATTATTTACTTGCTCCCTTATTCTCCTGACCTTAATCGCATTGAGGAGTGTTGGGCTTGGCTCAAAAGTCCCATTTGCAAACGCTTACGTGACTCTGGTAATTTGCGGGATGCTATGGAGTTTGTTCTTCGCTCTGCTGCGTCCTAACCTTTCTGGCTATGGCTATGGCTATAGCTGTCGTTATTTCCAATTAAGTCTTTATTTTTCAGTGGCAATAATATGTAAATCAATTTGTTTTTGCCAAATTAAACGAATAACTTTTTGGGTAAACGATCCTTTAAGCAATCTTTTCCAACGAGATTGACGACTTTCTCCAATCACAATTTGCGTAATTTTATGTTCTTCAGCTATCTCGGCAATGACTTCAGGAACCCTGGGACTCATCACTCGAATAAAATGACCACTAAATTCTCGACAAAGTTGCTCACAGGTTTCTAAATGGAGCGTTTCCATTTTATTTAAAAAGCGATCTGGATCTTCTACAAATAGGACAAATAAAGGAGCATTCATGTAATTTGCCAATCTTGCACCTCGACGCAAGAGTCGCAGAGAATTGGGATAGGTTGAAATACAGACTAAAACTCGCTCTTGAATAGGACAGGTTTGGCCGATAAAGGAGGACTCTTCCCCTTCTTCTTCTACGGTGTTAGCCACTTCTCTTAACGCCAGTTCTCTGAGGGCAATTAGATTGCGGCGTTGAAAGAAATTTTCTAGGGATTGTTGAATTTTTTCGGGTGCATAAATTTTACCATCTCGTAATCTTTCTTCAAGGGTTTCAGCCGTAACATCAACGAGAATGACTTCATCCGCTTCTTCGAGAAGGCGATCGGGAATACGTTCTCGAACCACAACCCCTGTAATCCTCGCCACTAAATCATTTAAACTTTCTAAATGTTGAATATTAACAGTGGAATAGACATCAATACCTTGCTGGAGAATCGCTTCTACATCTTGATAACGTTTTTGTCGCAAAGAGCCAGGCACATTCGTATGAGCCAACTCATCAACCAACACCAGTTTTGGAAAACGATTAATAATAGCTTCCGTATCCATTTCCCAGAGTTGTGATTCTTTCTGAGAAATCATTTGTCGAGGAATGAGTTCTAATCCCTTTGACTGATTGATTGTGTCTTGACGATTATGGGTTTCTAATAGCCCGATGATCACATCAATTCCTTGTCTTTTTAATCGTTTTCCCTCCTCCAACATTTTGTAGGTTTTGCCAACACCAGGAGCCATGCCAATGAAAATTTTATGTCGGCCTCGTCGTTCTGCTATCATGATGATTAAGGTTTAGAAGCTTTTAATTGATTTGATCAAGTGCTAAATTGAGTTTTACAACATTAACGCCTGGCTCTCCAAAAATTCCTAAAAAACGATCTTCTATGGCTTGATTAATCAATAATTCGACCTGATTAGTGTCTAATTGACGAACTTTAGCGATCCGATTAATTTGATTTTTGGCAGCTTGCACCGTGATATGGGGATCTAAACCAGAGCCAGAGCTGTAAACTAAATCGGCGGTGGGTTCAATGTTCGCTTGTTTCAAGGTTTGAATACGATTTTGAATCAGCTTGGTTAAATCTGCGTTACTGGGTGCTAAATTACTGGCCCCTGAAACACCTGTGATTCCAGCCGCTTTACCGGTACTGTAATCTACTATGCTGGGACGACTCCAAAAGTAGCGATCGCTGGTAAAGGGTTGACCGATTAAGGCAGAGGCGATCGCTTTTCCTTCCGCGTTTTTAAGAATGCTGCCGTTTGCTTGAAAGGGAAAAATGAGTTGACCTGTAATCCAGATGAGCAACGGATAAAAAACGGCCGTGATGACCCACAATAAAATAGTAGCTCGAATGGCTTTGGAAATTTCTCGTACTTGACTCATCTTAAAATTTCTCCGGCTGAAAAATAACCACGAAAAGGTAAACAAATAAGCTCAGAGTTACTAAACCTAATAATCCCAAAGCATAGGATTGACCGCGTGATAATATTCCCCCAGTTGAAGCTTGAACTAAGGGAGAAATGATCAAATTAATTCCCAGAATCTCTAAAAAATAGAGAGGAATCTTTTTAAAGAGTAACTTAGTGGTCGGTTGAGAAAAAGTCGTTTTCATCGTTTTCAAAATTAATAATGGTAGGGACGCAAGGCTTGCGACCAAAAAAGTTAAACCAAGAGGTTTACTCCCAAAAAACAAGAGATTTGCTCCCAAAAGCTAAACTAAACCCACAGACGTTACTAACAGATCAATAATCTTAATCGCAACAAAGGGAGCAATGACACCACCTAAACCGTAGATTAAAATATTACGTTGTAATAATTGATCCGCCGTTAGAGGTCTGAACTTAATGCCTTTTAGTGCTAAGGGAATCAGAGCCGGAATAATTAAAGCATTGTAGATGAGAGCAGAGAGAATTGCCGATTGAGAACTGGCTAATCCCATAATATTCAAACTGCCAATGCCTACGGTTGAGAACATCGCGGGAATAATGGCAAAATATTTAGCAATATCATTGGCGATCGAAAAAGTGGTTAACGCGCCACGAGTAATCAATAATTGTTTACCAATCGTGACAATATCGATTAATTTTGTGGGATCAGAATCTAAGTCAACCATATTCGCTGCTTCCTTGGCCGCTTGAGTTCCTGAATTCATAGCAACGCCTACATTGGCTTGAGCAAGAGCCGGTGCATCATTAGTACCATCCCCCGTCATTGCCACTAATTTGCCTTTTGCCTGTTCAGCCCGAATGACTTCAATTTTATCCTCTGGAGTCGCCTCAGCAATAAAGTCATCAACGCCTGCTTCTTGGGCAATCACAGAAGCCGTAATTTGATTATCCCCTGTGAGCATAATTGTCCGAATGCCCATGCGTCGTAATTGATTAAAACGTTCCTTAATATTGGGTTTAATAATATCTTTGAGATAAATTACACCATAAATTTCTGCTCCTTGACAAACTGCTAAGGGAGTTCCACCTAATCGAGAAACTCGCTCATAGGCAACATCTAAATCCGCAGAAATTTGGCCACCTCTAGAACGGACAAAACCTTTAATGGCATCAACGGCTCCTTTCCGAATCTCTAGACCATTGGCTAAGTCTGTCCCACTCATCCGCGTTCGTGCTGAAAACTCAATGCCAGTAGCCGTTTGAGGATCAAAATCTAGATTTGAACCCCATTTTTCCGCCAGACTAATAATAGAACGCCCCTCTGGTGTTTCGTCAAAAATACTAGACATTAAAGCTACTTTGGCAACCTGTTCGACACTATAATCATTAATGGGAATAAACTCTTCTGCTAGGCGATTTCCTAAGGTAATGGTTCCCGTTTTATCTAAAACTAAAGTGTTGACATCACCACAGGCTTCAACGGCTCTTCCTGATGTCGCAATAACATTAAATTGGGCAACTCGATCCATCCCGGCAATCCCGATCGCACTTAATAATCCCCCAATAGTTGTTGGAATAAGCGCGACGAGAAGGGCAATTAATACCGCAATGCTAACGGGACTTTTCACATAGTTGGCAATCGCCGGCAGAGTGGCAATCACAATTAAAAAGACTTCACTTAATACAGCTAATAAAACCGTTAAAGCAATTTCATTGGGGGTTTTACTCCGTTCTGCTCCTTCGACTAAAGCAATCATACGATCAATAAAACCTTTGCCTGGATCAGCCGTAACGCGAATCAATAATTCATCAGAAAGAATCCGTGTTCCTCCCGTTACCGAACTAGCAATATCGGTTCCAGGTTGTTTTAAAACGGGGGCAGATTCTCCGGTAATAGCTGATTCATCGACGGAGGCCATCCCACCAATCACTTCCCCATCGGCTGGAATCATATCCCCTGCAATCACTTTAATTTGATCGCCTCTTTTTAAGTTAGTGGAGTTAATTTCTTCAGTGGAACCATCGGGTAAAATTTTACGAGCGGTGGTATCCGTTTTGGTGGCTCTGAGCTCATCTGCCTGGGCTTTTCCCCGACCTTCGGCTACCGCTTCAGCAAAGTTGGCAAAGAGAACGGTAAAAAACAAAATCAGGGTAATCGTTCCATTAAATAATCGTTGATTAGGAGTGGGGACATCCCCAAAAAGTTCTGGGTTAATAGTTACTAATAGGGTAATAATAGTGCCAATCCAGACGAGAAACATGACGGGATTTTTAATGGCAATACGAGGATCAAGTTTAACAAAAGATTGTTTAATGGCGCGGAGATACAGACCTTTTGTTTTGGCTTTGGGAGTATGTTTTCGTTGCGATCGCAGTAGTTTTTTCATCGTTAGTCAAAATTATATTCAGTAATGTCATTTAATTTATTGGGCGCACGCAATGCGCCCCTTCCAATGGAAAATTTTATTTCAAGGTGAATGCTTCGGCGATCGGGCCTAAAACTAAGACGGGAAAAAAAGTTAAAGCTCCTAAAATTAAAATCACGCCGGCGGTAATACTGGTAAATAAAATGGTGTCGGTTCGTAAGGTTCCTTTGGTTACAGGCACAGGCTGTTTACGAGATAAATTGTCGGCTAGAAGCAATAGGGCCAGAAGGGGAACATATCGCCCTAAAAGTAAGCTGAAACAAGTGCTGAGATTCCACCAGAGGGTATTGTCTCCCAAGCCCTCAAAACCTGAGCCGTTGTTAGCAGAAGCCGACGCATATTCATAAACAACTTGGGAAAGACCATGAAAGCCTGGATTACTAATTCCTGCTAATTGTTCAGGAAAGGCTAGGGCGATCGCAGAGGGAATTAGGATAGCAATGGGGTGGATTAATAAGACCACACTAGCTAAAACGATTTCTGCTTTTTCAATCTTGCGACCTAAAAATTCTGGGGTTCTGCCCACCATTAATCCGGTTAAAAATACAGCTAAAATCAAGTAGATAAATAGATAAGCTGTTCCTGTGCCTTGACCGCCCCAAACAATCTGTAAAAAGAGATTAAATAGGGTGCTAAATCCGCCTGTGGGCATAAAGGAGTCGAGAAAACCGTTAACAGCCCCGCACATCGTCCCTGTTGTAGTTATAGCAAACAAAGCCGTCTGTGCCCAGCCAAAACGAACTTCTTTTCCTTCTAAATTAGCTTGAGATGAATCTAGAAGATTATTAACCAATGGATTACCTTGATATTCTCCTACCGCAGTAATCCCAATTAAGACAATGAAAATACCGAAGACCATCCAAAAGATTAACCAGGCTTGACGCTTATTGTTAGCAAAAATTCCATAGGTATAGATGAGAGAGGTGGGAATACTGATCATGGCGATCGTTGCTAACAAATTAGAAAAAGGAGTAGGGTTTTCAAAAGGATGGGCCGAATTACTGCCAAAAAATCCTCCCCCATTTTCTCCCAATTGCTTAATTATTTCAAAATGAGCGACTGGCCCTAAGGCAATGACTTGATTAGCTCCTTCTAAGGTTGTGATATTAACAGGATTTGACCAGGTTTCAGGGACTCCAGAAAAAATCAATAATAGCGCACCTAGAATGGATAACGGAAGCAAAATTCGGGTAATAGACTGAATTAAATCTTGATAAAAATTTCCCAAAGGTCTGCCTGTTAAACCACGAATAAAGGCAATGCCAACGGCTAAACCCGTTGCCGCCGAAGTAAACATTAAAAATCCTAAGGCAAAAACTTGGCTTGAGTAGGTTAAAGCTGTTTCTCCAGAGTAATGTTGTTGATCAGTATTGGTTAAGAAAGAAATGGTAGTATGTAGGGCCAGATCCCAACTAGGAGCCGATAATTGCGTGCCGTTAAAGGGAAGATAGTTTTGTAAAAGGAGAATTCCTAAAACTCCAATTCCCATAACTAAATTACTATAGAGAATTGCCCTCCCATATTGCCAACCTGTCATTGCTTGTTGAGGCCGAACTTGAATCCAGTGATATAGTTGTTTCTCAATGGGCCCAAGCCAGGCATCAAGAAAGGTTTTTTCTTCTAAAAATACCCTAGCCATATAACGACCGAAAAAAGGCGTAATTGCCACGATAATCGCCAGGGTTAAAGCAATTTGTAAGAATCCTTGCCACATAGATTGACACAAAGGATGGAATGACTGTGCTTATTCTAAGGGATTAGCTCAAGATTGATGCGATTAACTGGATATAAATTTTTGTTTGGTGGGTAATAGGAATCATGTTTAGACAATAAACGCTAATCTAAACAGACTCTAAACGCCTACAGCTAAACTCAAGCAGGGCGAACGCACCTTATTTTTGAAAGGTAGGCTGGATAAGGGTTTCCGAGATCATGATTGATTTTTTATGAAACGCTGAAAGTCTTATCAGATAAGGAGTCTAGAATTTAG
>Ga0208854_1000027_pt1 | contig 30379 bp, 20 predicted proteins | sample LakMenEpi30Nov11_FD_150748 | JGI IMG/M metagenome (GOLD analysis project Ga0208854, IMG submission 150748) | Freshwater microbial communities from Lake Mendota, WI - 30NOV2011 deep hole epilimnion (SPAdes) | ecosystem: Environmental > Aquatic > Freshwater > Lake > Epilimnion/Euphotic zone ...
CATTCCCAAAAGTCGGTAGATTGGCAATTCACGACGGCTGAGGCTCGTATCCGTCTCAAGCGTCTTTATCCACAAATAGAAAATTGACAGACCACTAGCTCAGACTCTACTTGTGTGTACACAGTAGCCAAAGTTGGGGGGCTGGGGGGGCAAAATGAGGTTTGCGAATAGATGTGTGTACACAGTAGCTTAAAAGGGGAGACTTACCCCTAATATATATAAACTTCAGTTTCCAAAATTGATATAGTTTAAGTCATTTTTCTTGTTTCTTCAGGATAAGTAATTCCTGAATTTTAGGTTGTAGAGCCTCATAACTGGTTGTATTATTTTGAGCTTGATAGAGTTTTGCTGCTTGTTGTAAATCCTGCAATGCTTCCGTAAATTTGTTCTGTTCTTGTTTGAGTAGGCCTCTGGCTTGATAAGCCTCTGTTAGTTTCTGGTCGAGTTTAATCGCTCGGTTATAGTCCGCGATCGCGCCTTTTTGATCGCCCAATTTCTGTTTAGCCAGACCTCGATTGTAGTAGGCCTCAGCAGCATGAGGATATTCACGAATCAGACGAGAAAAAATAGTGATCGCCCCTCCATAATCTCCTTGCATTCCGCGATCCATCCCTTCGATCAACCGCTCCTCAAAGCTGGTTTGAGCAGAAATCTGAGTGAGAAGATCAGGCAATGTGCTGAATAACCGAGGAGAAAATTCTGCCAGAAAAAGCGATCGGCTTAACCAAACCCCTAAAAAAATACTCCAGATAAAACCATTCATTTTTTCCAGATCAATATTTTGCCAGATATGGACTATAGCAATTTTTAGAAAGACGAGGTACAGGCAAGAGGCTTAAGCTCCTTGTTAGCAAAATTTATAGAGGGCTCACTAAATCGCAAAACGCTATAGTTAGGATTTGGGCGTAAGCCTTACTACGGAAGGGGTTGGTAGGGGTTCAAGGTTTGAACCCTCTACGGAAGGGGTTGGTAGGGGTTCAAGGTTTGAACCCTCAAAATGTACCTCACCACCATGAAAATTGCCATAAATGCTAAAAATTCTATAAAAAAATTACAAAAAAAATCCCCTGACAAAAACTATCAGGGAAACTGGGTTGGCAATCTTTGTAAGTACATTTTTCAGCGTACTTTTTCTAAACAGGCCATTCTAAAACCGCCTCTTCCTTGGTGTTGGTACGACGGGAAGGCGTTTCACGGTTAAACTTCATGTGAATAGAACGAGTCTGTTCACCATCAGCCGCCACTGCCATGATCGGATAGTCAATTAAGCCATCTTGGAAGGACATTTGGAAGCGGAAAGTGCCATCGGGATTGAGTTTAATAGGACGACCACCGATGGTAACAGTGGCATCAGGTTCTGTTGCTCCATACACAATGAGTTCCGCATCGGCGACTAACCAGAACTGACGAGGACGAATGGGAGCTTCGGAAGCCATAAAGCCTGCACCAGAAGCCGTTAAGCCGATCCCTGACATATTTAGACCCGACACATTGGGAGCCGCCCACATCCCGACACCAGAGGGGAAAATGTAGGAACTAAGGGACTGTTCGTGCTGAATTGAACCAGCTACGTGTTGGACTGAACCGGCTACGTGCTGCATATAACTAGGAACTTGTTGGATAGAACCCGCTACGTGTTGAACTGAACCAGCTACGTGCTGCATATAACTAGGAACTTGTTGGATAGAACCGGCTACGTGTTGGATGGAGCCAGCGACCTGTTGAACTGAACCCGCTACGTGTTGAATTGACCCAGGCACTTGTTGCATGGAGCCATAGAGTGAACCTGCCATCCGTTGGGCTTCAGCGGATTGAGCCAAATCATAAACTTGGTCGTGAATGGCATTACCGACACCCACTGCCCGCTTGCTGGGGGGAACTAAGTTATAGAGGGTTCTTCCTTTCAGTTCTTCATCCCAGTTAACCGTGATAAACACATCTTCTACCCAATCCGAGGGATAGACAGGGGGAATACGAACGGGAATAGAACGAGCTAATACTAACCAACGACCATCAAAGGTGCGATAACCAATGTCAACGGCATAGTCGCGATCGCTGACCGGGATCGGCAAGTACCATTCTCGTGCTAACTCGTCACAGAGATATTCCTGAACGCTATGGGGACTTTGATAGTTGAGATTAACATCGGTGACATCATAGAGGCGTAGGGCTAATTGCTGGCCGCCCTGACTACGTAAAGCATTTTTCTGTTCATTGGGAATATCCCAGTAGGCATAGGCCCATTGAGGGTCACGAGGCATCAACACAATCCTGCTTTCGCCGTAGCCGCCTGGAAAATCGCCTAAATTTTCATCAACAGAAGTGAAATGACCGCCAAATTTGTCATCCTGGCCCAATTCAAATTTTGATGCTTCCACAGCTTTTTCCTCCTGAGAGTGAGTAGTATTCGTTAAAAAGGTTTTGTTTTGATTGTTTTCTTGAATTGCTTGTTCGATAGAAGCCAGTAATTGGGATTTACGCATCCGGCTATATCGTGAAATATTGTATTCACTAGCAACCCGCCGCAATTGTCGCAGCGTCATTTCTTCGAGAAGTGGACGTTCCTGGGTCATGAGATAAACTCTCCAATCATTTAGAACTCCTAGTAGTATAGAAGACAGGTTAAACAAACCCAAGGGTTGAATGAAGTAACTGTCTTATTAACTTTCCTTTTTTTTGGAGTTGCGCGATCGCCGAGGGCGGGGATCATTTGCTTAACCTTATGTAACATTCTCTTACCCCTTAACGTCAAGGGTTATATCCGCTAATTTCAAGCCTTTCAACGAATTATTAAGGATCTTAGGGGATCTAATATCATGATTTCATGACATAAGCTGGGTTCGGTGTTAGCCGGAGCGATCGCGCTCAGTGGTCAAACCGCAAATATCAAGTTTTCATGACAAAACAAGCCAATATTGGACAAACGGAAAAGCGTCACCCTTAATAGATGCGGATTTCTACACCTTGCGGTATATTAGAGCAGTGTGTGAGGAGTAAACAAAAAGCCCCTGGTGTCGAAACACGGAAAGACGACCAGGGGTTTTTCTTGGGGACATTACAGCCGAGGGAAAAGTTATTTGACGAGCAACACCACACTATAGGCCGCAATTCCTTCTTCACGCCCTACTGGGCCTAGGTTTTCATTGGTGGTCGCTTTAATACCAATCTGATCAGGTTCTAGGCTTAAAACCTGACTGAGTTTCTCTCGCATGGCTGGGAGATGGGGTTTTAATTTAGGTTGTTCTGCGACAATGACCGTATCGAGATTGCCGATCTGCCATCCTTGGTCTTGCACAAGCTGATTGACTTGGGCTAACAGTTTTAGACTATCGGCTCCAGCCCATTGGGGATCGGTTGGCGGAAAATAATGTCCAATATCTCCTAAACTTAAGGCTCCTAAGAGAGCGTCCATAATGGCATGGGTCAGCACATCAGCATCACTATGGCCCAACAAACCGAGATGATGAGCAATCTTAACTCCGCCCAAAATCAAATCCCGTCCTGCCACCAGACGGTGAATATCGTAACCATTACCAATCCGTATAGAATTCATGGGGAGTATTTTAATTTAACTGGTTGGAACAAAGATGTCTTTATCTTTTCAAGCAAAGCCAGATCTTTGTCAAGGGGCAAGTAATTCTGTTTCCCTTCTCGCTCTCTGGCAGTTAATCAGTCCCGCCTTACCTGTCGGAGCCTATAGTTATTCGGAAGGGTTGGAATGGTTAATTGAACAGCAGATTATTCGGGATCAAAATACTCTAGATCATTGGCTGCGGCAAGAACTTCAATTTGGCTCTATTCGTGTGGAAGCGGCGATCGCACTACGGGCCTACCAGGCCAGTCTTGATCAAGATTGGCAATTATTAAATGGCTGGAATGATTATTTATCCGCCAGTCGGGAAAGCCTAGAACTGAGACAGCAAAGTTGGCAAATGGGTCAATCCCTACGCAAACTGTTATTGGATTTAATGCCTGAACTGGATTCCGATTTGTCCCAAAATTTTGCCCAGGTATCCACACCCTGTAATTATGCGATCGCCTTTGGACTAGCAGCGGCCCATTGTCACATTGATGTTTCTTTAGCCATCCTGGGTTATTTATCCAGTTGGGTTAGCAATTTAATCAGTGCTGGAGTTCGTTTAGTGCCGTTGGGACAGACCACTGGCCAAAAAATCATCTGGAATCTTCACCCCTTCCTGTTGCAAATAACGGCAGAAATCCTGCAATTATCCGATCAGCAATTGCAGACCTGTAGTTGGGGTTTAGGTTTAGCCTCGATGGGCCACGAAAGCCAATATACTCGCCTCTTTCGGAGTTAGCCATCATTGGCTGCTTGAATACGAGAGGTGGTAAAACGACTTAGCCATTGTTCTAGATAGAGACGATTAGCCTGCTTTTCCTCACTATTTTGGGTATCTAAGGGATGGGGGGCTAAACCTCGAATGGCTGCCGATGTGACGCAAAACATCGATTTTTGAAAACTTTCACAAATTTGCACTAATAAATCTTCTTCCTGGCGAAAACTTTGGCGATAAATTTGATGTAAATAATCGGGTAAAAAGTGACGCATATCCTGCATTAGTAACGTTGGAGGAATTCCGGCTCCGCCAATCGGTAAGGGATCAGCATATAAAGCTCCGTAGGTAAAAGTTGCCTGATCGTAGGGAATTTGATAGGCTTGGGCATTGTAGGAAACCGTACCAGGAAAGGGCGTTCCTCGGAAAAAAACAGCCTCTACGTAAGGAATAGCCGTATCCACTAAAAAGGTTAAACCCGCCGAGGACGGTAAGACATCATAGATTTTTTCCCGAATTTGCACCTGATAAATAATTGGCTTTTGGGCATCTGCAACTAAGGCATCTTGGATATGCTGAACGACCTGGGGAATGGTTGTGATTTCACCGCAATCATACCGATCCGATAGGCTTAGAAACATATCGGCCATGACTCGCCAAAACTGGCCTAACCCCGAATAGTAGGCCATCATGCGCATTTGTTCTGGTAAAAACTCTGGAAAAATTTTGTGTAGGGTTAAAATGAAGGGATTGGTTTTAATTTTAGCCTGAATGATTGCTTCGACATTCTGTTTAAATTCGGCCCCATCTAGGTAATGATCTAAACCGCCGCCGCCATGCCATAACATCGTTTTCATGCAATATTCAGCATACTCAAAGTTAATGCGATCGTGGAACCAATGTTTGATTAAATTTTGAAAATTAACTTGGCCATTAAAATATTTAAAAAAGGGAAATAACACTAAAAATTGGTTTTCGGCAATATAAATTAAATTATGGGAGTAGACATCTAAAACAACACCATAGCTTTTGAGAATACCAACCACTTCTGTCACATTATGAGGAGAGTCATTCAGTAATGCTTGACCGGCTTCCAGTTGATAAATATAGTTAGCCAGGGGATGTTTTGATACTTCTAAGGTTTTCTGTAACATGGTTAAGCGTGGATAGTGAATAGTATATCAAGGAGACTAATCGCTTTGCGCCCTCGTTCGTTGAGCGATAATCAATTGAGCTTTGTACCAGGGATCTCGCTAGGAAAATTTTCGGCGATCGCATCACTTTGACCGGTTAAGAGTAAAGCGGCTTGGGGTTCACTCCACAGGGTTAACCAATGAGGCTGAATACCTAGAACAAAAATAAGTAGGGCAAGGATCATCGCTGGAAAACGTTCTCGCCATAAAACTTTAGGTAATTTCGCTAATTCAGGTGTCAAACGTCCAAAAAAGACCCGGTTAACCATTAAGAGAAAATAAACAGCCGTTAAACCACTACCAATCAAACAAAATAGAGTTTGTACGGGAAAAATAGGGAAACTGCCCCGAAAAACCAAAAATTCAGCGATAAAACCTGCTAACCCAGGAATTCCCGCACTGGCCATGACCCCCACAATCATTAAACTGCCCACAATCGGTAAACCTCGTTGGGGTGCTAATAAGCCTCGTAGATAATCCACATCCCGACTGCCCGTTTTGCGATAAACCACGCCCACCAAAAGAAATAACATCGCCGAAATTAATCCATGACTGACCATCTGAGCTGTCGCCGCCGTAATACTTAAACGAGTGGTTGCCGCCGCCGCCAGTAACACATAGGCCATGTGGGCAATGGAAGAATAGGCCACGACTTTTTTCATATCCTTTTGGGCGATCGCACAGGAGGCTCCATACAAAGCACTAATGGCGGCCAGGGTCGCTAACCAGGGAGCAATGCTAACCCAGGCATCCAAATATAAACCGACTCCAAAGCGCAAAAGTCCGTAGGTTCCCAACTTTAATAAAACGCCTGCCAAAAGAACAGAAACGGGTGTCGAAGCTTCTACGTGGGCATCAGGCAGCCAGGTGTGAAAAGGAAAAATAGGGATTTTAATCGCTAATCCCAACAGCAAGGGAATTAACAGTAACAGTTGCAAATTAACGGGCAAGGTTTGCGATCGCAGGGGATCATAGTCAAAGTTGAGAGAATGGGTTAACCAGACCCAGCCCAGAAAACTGACCAGGACTAAAAAGCCAGAGACCGCCGTATAAAGTAAAAACTTCATGGCCGCATAGCCGCGTCGATCGCCGCCCCAAATGGCAATCAGAAAATAGAGAGGGATAATTTCTAATTCGTAAAACAAAAAGAAGAGGAGCAGATCCTGGGCTAAAAAGGCTCCAGCCACCCCACCACTTAATAGTAAGAGCAAGGAAAAGTAGAAACGGGGACGAATTAAGGTATCAACATTAGTGCTATAAATAGCAATCAACGTTAATAAACTATTTAAACAAAGCAGAGGAAAAGAAAGTCCGTCCACCCCTAAGTGATAACTGAGACCAATACCGCTAATCCAGGAAAAAGATTCCACAAACTGCATCTGGGGATTACTAACCTCAAATTGCAGCCCTAAAACCAAGTTCAAGGCCAAAATTAGCCCCGCAATCACTAAAGACAGCGATCGCCATTGGTTAGCAGTGCCTTCTTTGGGGAAAAAAGCAAGGATAATTGCTCCGAGAATAGGAATCCAAACCAGCAAACTTAGGATCATAAACATTCTTAAATCAGTTAATTAATAGAACCCATTTAAAGGCAAATAATTGTTAGCAAAATTAGCACAAAAGTTAACTATATCCATGATGACCAAAACTCCCTCAGCAATGACCACTGACCACTTAATACAACCCAAAATAACAAACTGACTCCCATCAGAATAGTTAATAAATAAAATTGAGATTGACCGGAAGCATTATATTTCAAGGCACTACCACTGAAAATGGTCGCTAAACTGATCAAATTGACCGCTCCATCAATGACATAGCGATCAAACCAATCTGCTAAACGGGAAATACTCGCGACTGCCGCTACCACCGTTACGGCATAAATACGGTCAAGATAAAAGTCATAGGAAAATAAATCTTGGAAAAAGCGCACCGATAATTGCATAGAACGAGACAAGGCCCGATCTAATTTAATAGTGCTACCAATGCCAAAACCGATTAAACCGGCGACAAAAACCACAACCATTCCCCACTGACTGAGCCAACTATCCTGATTCATTAGCGGCATGGTGGGAGAAAGCCAAAGGGGCCAACGAATTGGAGCCAAAGGAGCAATTAAGGTTGCCAAAGTTAACGTCACCATCGGAACCGCCATCGGCCAGGGAACTTCGGGAGCACGTCTAGTTTTGCTCTGGGATGGCCCTAAAAAGACTAAGCGAAATACCCGCGTTAAATTGAGAGCCGAGAGTAGATTTAAAAAACAGAGTAAGACTAATACCCACCAATTAATGTCCCAGGAACCATTTAACCAACGTTGCCAAGTCCAAAACATCCCCATGGGCAACACCCCAATAATGCCCGCAGAACCAACCACAAAGGCAGTGGTAGTGGCTGGCATCCGTGACCACAATCCTCCCATTTCCGTAATATTTTGATTACTGGTGGTCTGAATAATCGAACCGGCACTCATAAATAACAGAGCTTTGGCGATCGCATGGGTAAAGAGAATTAAAAAAGCAATATCGACATGGCCCAAACCCACCGCCACAAACACCAAACCCAGATAGGCACTAGTGGAATGGGATAAGGCCCGCTTAATATCAATTTGGGCGATCGCAATCAAGGACGTAATAATGGCCGTCACCGTGCCTAGCACAATCAAAGTATTAGAAACCAGGGGCGATAGGGCAAAGACCGGCTGAAGTTTAATTAAAACGTAGGCTCCCGCCGAAACCACAATCGAATTCCGCATAATTCCCGCCGGATTAGGCCCTTCCATCGCCTCATCTAGCCAGAGATTCAGGGGAAATTGGGCGCATTTTCCCGTTGGCCCCGCAATCAGAGATAGCCCCAATAGGGTAGCCGTCAAGGGTGGAATGGGAAAGGTATTTGCCCAGGTTTCTAACTGGGAAAAGGTTAAACCCTCTCCATAGCTAGAGAGAGCCACAACCCCCATCAATAAAATAATGTCACCGACCCGTTTGGTTAAAAAGGCATCCCGTGCTGCACTCACCACTAGCGGTTGGGCATACCAAAAGCCCACCAATAGATAGGTAGAAAGGGTCAGAATTTCTAAGAGCGCGTAACTTAAAAAGAGGGAGTCGCTCAGGGCCATTGTTCCCAGGGCCGCCTCAAAAACCCCCAAAAGTCCATAAAAACGGGCTAAAGACCAATCCTTTTCCATGTAGCCCAGGGCGTAAAGTTGAGCCAACAAACTGATCCCCGTCACCACTTCCAAGGCTCCTAAACTCACAGGGGAAATCTGAAGTGAAAAGGAGAGATCCAGATCCGCTACCCGGAGCCAGTGAAAAATAATCTGTATTGTCTGTTTCTGCCAGATCGCCGTAAACACAGCCGTTCCATGTAGGACAGAAACCAGCGTCATTAAAATATTGAAATAGGCAGCCGGGCGCGGCCCCGTCCGTTTAATCAGCCCTAGTGACCAGGGAAGGGTCAAAAAGGAGCCAATCAAGCTATAAAAGGGGATAAACCAACTATTTTGTAAAAGAAAGTCAGTCATTTATTAAAGTCTTTTGTATATTGATGTCCCAATCGTCCAAACTCTACGCTACAGTAGCATAGGACACTTGACAACCTCCGATCCCCACCCGATGCAAACCCCATCCCAATCAAGAGAAATTCTGATCTAGCAAGACTGACTAAAAGGTTATCAGCATTCAAACGAGATGGTAAACTGATCTTGATCTAGCCTAACTTTTGTACATTAAACTAAAGGCTTGAGGTTGAGGAAGATATTTAATGAAAGCCATGATTTTGGCCGCTGGCAAAGGAACTCGTGTTCGCCCCATCACCTATACTATCCCTAAGCCAATGATTCCCATTTTGCAGAAACCCGTCATGGAGTTTTTGCTGGAATTACTGAGACAACACGGTTTTGACCAGATTATGGTGAATGTGAGTCATCTGGCTGAAGAGATCGAAAGTTATTTCCGTGATGGTCAACGGTTTGGTGTGCAAATTGCCTATTCCTTTGAAGGCCAGATTGAGGATGGTCGTCTAGTGGGAGCAGCGATCGGATCGGCTGGAGGATTGCGGCGCATCCAGGACTTTAATCCTTTTTTTGATGATACTTTTGTCGTTCTCTGTGGAGATGCTCTGATTGATTTGGATTTGACTGCCGCGTTGCAATACCATCGGGAAAAAGGGGCGATCGCCACGATTGTCACCAAATCTGTTCCCAGGGAATCGGTGTCAAGTTATGGTGTCGTGGTGACGGATGAGGATGGCCGGATTCAAGCCTTTCAGGAAAAACCATCGGTAGATGAGGCTTTAAGTACTCAGATTAACACCGGCATCTATATTTTTGAACCAGAAATTATTGATTTTATTCCCCCCAATCAGGAATATGATCTCGGTGGTGATCTCTTTCCTCGTTTAGTCGAAAAGGGAGCCGCTTTTTTTGCGGTCAATATGGATTTTGAATGGGTCGATATTGGCAAAGTTCCAGACTATTGGCAAGCCATTCGCGGGGTTTTGTCCCAAGAGATTAAAAATGTCTCTATCCCAGGAATTGAAGTTAAGCCAGGTATTTATACGGGTATTAACGTGGCGGTCAATTGGGACAAGGTTCACATTGAAGGCCCCGTCTATATTGGCGGCATGACCCGCATTGAAGATGGCGCAACCATTATCGGCCCCGCTATGATTGGCCCCAGTTGTTGTATTTGCAGTGGTGCGGTGGTTGATAACAGTGTGATTTTTGAGTATTCCCGCTTGGGACCGGGGGTTCGCTTGGTCGATAAGTTAGTTTTTGGCCGTTATTGTGTGGATAAGACGGGGGCGGCGATCGATGTTCAGGCCGCCGCCTTAGATTGGTTGATTACCGATACTCGTCAAACTCTTCCCTACGAAGAAAGCAGTCAACAACAAATGATCGCTAACTTTCTTAAACAAAAGGATTAATAGATTTGATCGGGCCCTAATTTAAATTAATTCAGATAGAACATCAAGAAAAATTAGCAAAAGCACCTAAAACGGGTAAACGAAGTTCCTGGGCTTTTTTCACCGCTTCCTTGGCGAGGGTTTGGGGTGTTTTCTTGACACCAATTGTAAAAATTAAGCCGTCACTATAGGTCGAAATAAAATAAATATCCGTATTGTCAAGGAAGGGCGGTAAGTCGTAGATAACTAGATCATAGTGTGCCTGAAATTCAGACATACAATATTGGAAGTGATTAGACCATAAATGTTTTGTTCTTAGTTTAGGGCCAGAACTTAACAAAAATAAATGAGGGTAGTCTGGAGAAACCTGAAGAACGGACTCTAAACTAATTTCTTGTTGGAGAAGATTACTTAATCCTTTTTCATTTTGGAGATTCAGCCAGGGATAGGTGGGAGAATTCTGCCAATTGGCATCGACAAATAGGACTTTTTTGCTTTGTTGGGAAGCGGCGATCGCTAAATTGAGGGCGATCGTAGATTGACCATCTCCCACCTGAATTGCAGAAATAACTAAAGAGCGAAGGGCTGGCTGACGATAGAAAAAGGATAGTTCCGAATAAATTTCATCAAAAATATCAAGAAAGAGAAGAAAGTCGTTTTCTTGATTAGCTTGAGTGCTATTTTCAGCTAGGGACTCTGGAACGTTCAACTCTGACGAGACTGTGTGTGTTTCTTTTGTTTCCTCTAGTAATGGTAAGGTGACAACCGATTTCTGAAGAGAAACGGAAGAGAAGACTACGTTAGGAATAAGGCCAATGAGAGGAATACCCAAAATATCCTGGATATCCTCAGCACAGTAAAAAATATTTTTGCGTTTTTCCCAGAGGAAAATGATTGCCAAACTGATGAATAAACCACCAGCAACACCAGCGATCAATAATTTCTGACGTGAAGGGGGTTCTCCGACGGGATTACCATGCTGATCTAGGGGAATTTGAGGTTTAGAGATCAGTTGCCAGGGTAATTCCTGAGCGGCTTCTACTTTTAAATTTTCTCTCTGTAGGAGTAATTTATCCACGATCTCTTCTGTCAAACGAATATCTCTGGCAATAGTATTAAATTGGTTGATCACATCAGGAAGTACGCTGATCAATTTCTCAATTTGCTTAATCTTTGTCTCTAATAACTGGGACTGGGCTTGAATACTATTAATTTGGTTTTTGGCATCAATTAACTGTTCGGTTAATTTAATCCGAGTCGGATCTTGAAAATCGAGAATTGGAGAGTTTGGTGCAACAGAGGAACGAATACTCGCCAAAAGCATTAGAGTCCTTTGGGTCAAGAGTCTTTGAAAATTCTCCCGTTGTATTTTAAGATTAACCATTTGGGGGTTATCTGGGGTCACCAGGGCTGCTGCTGCCGCAATTTGAGTATCAATTTCCTGAATTTTTTTAATCAGGCCTAATCGTTCTTGATCCTGATTGAGAACCGCCGCCGCGATCGCTTGATTAGAATCGATTTTTAAGTTTCCTTGTAAACTTCTATAAAGCTCCATTTGAGAGCTAAGTTGTTGTTTTAAGGTGAGTCTTTGTATGGATAATTCATTGAGTTGAACTAACAGTGCCTCATTCTTTGTGGCTGGATCAACCAGTTCATAACGTTCTCTAATCAACTGTTGCTTTTGTTTGAGAACATTTAGACCTTGTTGTAAGGCGGGTAACTGCCGATCAATAAATTTGACCCCAGCTTTAATGCTAGTTTGTCTATCTTCTGCACTATATTTTACAAAGGTTCTGGCTGCTACTTGTAAAACCGTCTCAACTTCCTTGGCGTTTTTTCCTTGGTAAGAAACTTCAAAAATTTTGGTCGCATCCTGCCCTGAAGCAGAACGAATCCACTCTACTTTAAAATTTTCTCTCAGGTCTTTCCAGATAGCAGGTACGGTTTGGTGAGCGAGCTTGTTATGAACATCCTGGGCGATCCGGTAGGTCATGCCAGGGCTTTGGAGGAAGGCAAGATTCGTCGGATAATCTAGGGCCATAAAATCCTGACGCTGAGGGATGCCTTCTGTTCGCGTTAGGGTGGTCGGATCGGTAAGTTTGGCGGCGGCGGTGATCGGTTCTACGAGGAGATAAAAGTTACCTTTATAGGTCGTTGGCTTAAAAAAGGATAGAGTCAATCCTCCTAACCCCGTAATGGTGGTAATTAGGATAATGAGCCAGGATTTACGAATCGCCATCCGAATAAAAGGACGGATACTAAATCCTTTTTTAGGCGTAGTTCCCGATTCTTCAATTTCCTCAGTGATTGGCTCAGAATAACTATCCGCCACGGTTTTTCCTTTGATTTATCGGCAAACACGGCTCCAATTTTAGCACCTGTTCTTTTTTGTTGATAGATACAATGGAGAATCTGGTTGAGTCATTTCCGGGGAAAACTACAATGGCTGAAACCAAAACTAAAACAATTTGCTGTTTACAATTTTCTTTATGTTTTCACTGGATGGGATCAAAATTATTCTCGTAGAACCTGTCGGGCCGTTAAATGTTGGCTCCGTAGCACGGGTGATGAAGAACATGGGATTGAGTCAATTAGTCTTAGTTTCTCCCCAATGCGACCCCCTAGGAGAAGAGGCTCGACGGATGGCTGTTCATGGCGTTGAGTTGTTAGAGCAGGCCCAGCAGGTTCCTTCCTTGGCGATCGCCTTACAGGGATGTCATCGAGCGATCGCCACAACGGCCCGTTCTCGTAGCCTGGAAACTCCCTTAGAAACGCCTCGTCAAGCATTGCCCTGGTTGATCCAACCCTCTTTAACAACGGCTCTGATTTTTGGGCGTGAAGATCGAGGTTTAAGCAACGATGAACTGAATCAGGCCCACCGTTTTGTGGGGATTCCAGCTAACCCCGACTATACTTCCTTGAATCTGGCTCAGTCAGTCGCTATTTGTGCTTATGAACTGTCTCAAGCTCAAGACCAACCTGACCAGCAAGTTACTTTGCCTGTTGACCGACTCAACTTAGCCACCTCAGAACAATTAGAAGGTTATTATCAACATCTTGAAAGAAATCTCCTTACTATTGGCGTGCTTTATCCCCACACGGCCCATGCCAGAATGGAAAAACTGCGTCGGCTTTATCAACGCGCTCAACTGACTTCAGAAGAAGTTGCCCTTTTGCGGGGTATCTTAGGACAGGTTGATTGGCTCTGGCAACAATTACCCGCCAGCCATAGTCTCAGTCAGAAGCCTACTCCTTAAGATAGATATTTTTTCTTGATTCCGATCTATTTCGATCTGCAATCACCCAGGCTTCTTTTTGCCACTTTTGTTTGCCACCTTGTCTGAGAATAAGCCCCCTCTTTTGTCGTAATTTTTCTTTTTTCCTCAACCACTATGTCTAGATCTAATTCCCGTCGCTCTGGTCGCCGTAATCTTAGTCTGGTTCCATCTCCCAGCAGCAGTTTCGATAAACCGACGACAACTCTAACGGTTGAAGCGACTCCTGTTCTCTCGACGGCTGTTCCTCGTCCTCGCAAAAATAGCAAGCCCCCCAGTCTGCTGCGATCGGGAATGCTCTACGCGTTGCGTCTGGGAATTTTAGGTTTGGGTCTGGGGGTAGCGGCTGGAACTGTTTTAACGACTTTTACTCCGACCCGTTTTTTGTCGTCCCAGGCTTCTGCGTTAAAAGGGGATGGGAAATCTTCTGTCTCTGTGAATAATTCTCAAACTGGATTGAAACCCCAGGCGATTTTGGCAATGGTGGTCAATTCTGCGAACTCTCACTCTTCAGCCTCATTACCTTCAACGGCTACATTACCGGCAACAACAACATTTCAGACCACTGAGGAAATGACAGCACTGAAGCAAAAACTGATGACTTTAGTGGCTAAGGCTAAACCGAAAATCATTCCCCAAGCCTATTTTGTGGATCTAGACAATGGCAAATATGTAAATTTGGATGCAGATACCCCGATCGCTGCCGCCAGTACCATTAAGATTCCCGTCGCGATCGCCTTTTTTCAGGATGTGGATGCGGGCAAGATCAAACTAGATGAAGTGTTACCGATGGGAAAAGATGTCATTGCCTCCGGTTCGGGGGATATGCAGTACCAGCAAGGTCAGAAAAGCTTTACGGCTCTAGAAACCGTTACCAAAATGATCACCATTAGTGATAACACTGCAACTAATATGATCATCAAACGTTTAGGGGGTAAGGCGGCTGTCAACCAACGCATTCAGCAATGGGGTTTAAGCAATACCGTGATCCATAATGCCCTACCGGATCTAGAAGGAACCAATACTACCAGTCCCCACGATCTTGCCCAGGCTCTATTAAAGGTCAATCAAGGGGAATTACTCTCTCTCAAATCCCGCGATCGCCTTTTGGGAATTATGCAGCAAACCAAAACTCGTACTCTGTTACCCCAGGGCTTGGAACCAGGGGCCATTATTGCTCATAAAACGGGAGATATTGGTACGGTTTTGGGGGATGCCGGTATCATCGATATGCCCAATGGTAAACGCTATATCGGTGTCGTAATGGTTAAACGTCCCTTCAATGACAATAATGCTCGCCTTCTGATCCAGGATATGTCTCGTACTACCTATCAACATCTCAAAGCGACTACGCCGTCTGGCATATCAACCGTGACAACCCAGGCAAAAGTTCCGCCGGTGACGACAAAGGTTAATCCCCCTACGCTGGCCGAGCAGCAGCCAGCCACTGCACCACAAAACACCACTCCTCAACCGATCTCAAAACCATTAACAAAGTCTCCATCGGAGCTAAAACCCACACCGGCCAATCCCTAAGTGGGGAAGTTTAACTGAGTAGTAAATTGAAACGATATGATAGTTAGGGCAAATCGGATTGGCCTTAGGGACTATTGACTTAAAAACTGGTCAGCACCCCCGACTGAAGTACGGGGACTTCGTGCCTCCTATGTATAGTTAGCTGACCAGGTTAAGTCCTTCGAGGACTACGTTTTTTGAGTCATAACACCGACGAATGCGTAGCCAGTTTGTCGCTCTGTTGTTGGAAGTTAAACATCTTTACGGGGTTAAGGAAGTGCTTTCAATCTAACAAGCTCTTAAAACATTACCGAGGCTAACATTACCCAAGAAATTGGAGTTATCTATGTCTAATTACGTCTTCGTTATTGATACTGGTAAACAGCCATGCAACCCAGTTCATCCTGCTCAGGCACGATTGTTACTGAGTCAGAAAAAGGCTGCCGTGTTTCGTCGGTATCCCTTCACTATTATTCTCAAGGAGAGAAAAGAAAATGTAGAAACTAAACCCTTAATCATCAAAATTGACCCAGGCTCTAAGACAACGGGAATAGCTATTCTCAGTGGTGACAACGTTATCTGGGGAGCAGAGTTAACCCATCGAGGACAGGCAATCAAAGCAAACTTAGATTCTCGTCGAGCTATTCGTCGCAATCGTCGAAACCGTAAAACTCGCTATCGTCCTGCTAGATTTCTTAACCGAAAAAGACAAAAAGGTTGGTTGGCTCCTAGCCTACAGCATCAAGTAGATACCACATTAACTTGGGTTAAGAAATTGATTCGTTACTGCCCTGTTACCAACATCGTTCAGGAATTGGTTCGATTCGATTTACAAAAAATAGAAAACCCTGAAATCTCTGGAATTGAGTACCAACAAGGAGAATTACAGGGCTACGAAGTAAGGGAATATCTTCTGGAGAAATGGAATCGTCAATGTGCCTATTGTGGAGCAAAAGATATCCCCCTTCAAGTTGAACATATTCATCCAAAAGCAAAAGGAGGAACCAATCGCATTTCCAACCTTTGTCTTGCCTGCAAACCATGCAATCTTAGTAAAGGAATTCAGGATATTAAGAACTTTCTTTTGGGTAAACCCAATGTCCTAAAACGGGTATTGAGTCAGGCAAAACTTCCCCTGAAAGATGCGGCTGCTGTTAATTCGACTCGCTGGGCTTTATTTAATGCCTTAAAATCCACTGGACTACCCATTTCCACTGGCTCTGGTGGGCAAACAAAATTTAATCGAGTTCGATTAGAACTCCCTAAAATTCATTGGCTTGATGCTGCCTGTGTCGGAATAACTGAGTCCTTAAAAGTCCTCATAAAACAACCTTTGTTAATCAAGGCAACGGGACATGGAACCCGTCAAATGTGTCGCACAGATAAATTTGGCTTCCCTTCTCGCTATGTTCCTCGATTCAAATTCATTAAAGGTTTTCAAACAGGTGATATTGTCAAAGCTATTCTAACTTCTGGCAAGAAAATTGGAATTTATGTTGGGCGAGTTGCCGTTCGCTCTACTGGCAGCTTCAATATTTCAATATCTACTCAATTGGTACAAGGAATTAGCTACAAATACTGTCGGGCTATCCATCGGAAAGATGGTTATTCCTATGGTTTTTAGCCAATATTTCACGGGGAATGAATTCCCGATCTGCGTTTTTCCTCTCAGGTCTGTGGTCACTGAGCTTGTCGAAGTGAAGACGCTGAGTTTCCAAACTCCCACCCTTTTCTTATGATTAAAAGCTTCTTTAAACACTCTGTCTGGTTGGGTTTGGTTGGTGCAACCCTGGTTTTGACACTTCTGATTCATAGCCCAGCGATCGCCAAGGATGTTGCTCCTACGGCCCCTGCCACTCCGCTGCATTATACCGATCTCAAATTTCCGCCTCTACCGGAAATCCAAATTCCTAAGTATGTTCGCTATCAGTTAGAGAATGGTTTGGTTGTGTATCTAATGCAAGATCGTCAATTACCCTTAGTCCGAGGAACGGCTCTATTTCGGACGGGTTCGCGTCTTGAACCGGCCAACAAAGTGGGGTTAGCCGATATTACTGGAACCACCATGCGGACGGGAGGAACCCTTACCCATAGTGCAGATGAGTTAAATAAATTATTAGAGCAACGAGCGGCGGCCATTGAAACCAGTATGGGAACTTCTTCAGGGTCTGCCAGCTTTGACACCTTAAGTAAGGATACAGAAACGGTCTTTCAACTATTTGCCGATGTTATTCAAAATCCGGCCTTTACCGTCGATAAAATTGACCTCGCTAAAAATCAACTCAAAGGTGCGATCGCCCGTCGCAATGATGATCCCGATGATATTGCGGGTCGAGAATTTAGTAAGCTCATCTACGGAGCCACTAGTCCCTATGCCCGCACCGTTGAATATTCAACTCTGAACGCGATTAGCCGTGACGATATCCTCAATTTTCATCAGACCTATATTCGACCTGATACCACCATTTTAGGAATTGTCGGGGATTTTGATCTCGAACCAATGAAGGCTTTAGTAAGCCAATATTTTGGGACTTGGCAAGTTAATACACCCAAACCTGATTTGCCGATTCCGACAGCCAATCAAAAACAAACCGAGGCCGCTTTTTTAGTTGATCAGCCCCAATTAACCCAAAGTAATATCTTGCTGGGACATCTGGGTGGCAAATTTAATAGTCCAGACTATCCGGCCTTAAGTGTCATGAATGGGGTTTTAAATGGCTTTGGTGGCCGATTGTTTAACAATATTCGTTCAAAACAAGGCTTGGCCTATTCCGTCTATGGTTCTTGGAATGCTGGCTATGATTATCCAGGCCTGTTTATTGCCGGTGGTCAGACACGTACCGATACCACAATTCCTTTTGTCCAATCTTTACTTAAGGAAATTGAGCGTATTCGTACCACTTCAGTCACGCCAGAGGAATTAGCCTACGCTAAGGAATCTATTCTCAATTCCTTTGTCTTTAAATTTGAAAATCCTAGTCAAACCCTGACTCGATTGATGACCTACGAATACTATGATTATCCCCCCAGTTTTATCTTTGATTATCAAAAACAGATAAAAGCCACAACAGCAGCAGATGTTCAACGAGTTGCCAATCAGTATCTACAACAGGATAAAATTCTGACCCTGATTGTCGGGAATGGAAAGGTCCTTCAACCTAATTTAAAAGATTTAGGGGAAAAGGTTCAGACCATCGATATCACGATTCCCGATCCGCCCAAATCTTAAGCCGATTAGTGAATAAGATTGAGTCGGTTTTTATTCATTGGCGATCGCCATGTTGATTAAACTTTAAAATCGCGATCGCGGATTCCTGTAACTATAGTGCGATCGCTGTCACCTTGTTGATTAAACTTTAAAATTGCCATTACTTGGAATAGGAAAGCAGAGGGCGATCGCTGTATGATACCGATGAAACTCAAAGTCGTTGTTCACATCGATTCTGTCTGAACGACTGAGGGGAATATTGAGATTCAAGGGAACCGAAGCAAGACGAGTTAATTCGGTTGACCGACCTAAACTTGATTCCCATCCGCTAGGGTGAATCAAACCTGAACCAGATGCCAGATAATAAAGAGTGGCGAACGTTTGTCATCAGGAGTGATGGGTGCTATTAACCAAAGGTGTTGAAATTGAAATTTACACAGGGACTCCTCAAGGAGAAATCATCGGCCTATCAGATCGGATTGTGCGAGATTTAAGTGGATTTGTCAGAGAACCTGACAGCCGTAATGTGGAATATACCACCGCTCCCTTCAGTAACTATGAACGATTGCTCTGCGCGATTTTGCGGCCCCGTCGTCAATTGCGGGAATATTTAGCCAAGCAAGGGAACTATACTCTTATCCCTGGTAGTTGTTTGTCTCTCGGTGGCGGCGATCGCTTCTATCGTTCTGATCCCCAAAATCCCTACCATGATTATATTGAGCAAACCTACGGCACTAAAGTCGTGACAGCCAGCATTCACATTAATATTGGCATCGCTGACCTTGAACAATTAATACGAGCCTGTCGCCTTATTCGTCTAGAAGCTCCCCTCTATTTAGCCCTCAGTGCCTCCTCTCCTTTTTTCAACGGTCAGGTCATGGGTTCCCACTCTACCCGTTGGCAAGTTTTTCCGAAAACCCCTGCTCAAGTCCCACTTTTCACGAGTCATGCTCATTTTGTGCAATGGACAGAGGAACAGTTAGTCCTAGGAACAATGCAAAATGTGCGTCATCTCTGGGCCTCCGTGCGACCTAATGGAGATAATCGACCCTACAACCTCAATCGCTTGGAATTACGCATCTGTGATCTCGTGACCAATCCTATTGCCCTACTGGCCATTATTGCCCTGCTGGAAGCCCGTCTGATGCAAATGTTGGCGGATCCTTCTCTAGATCCTCTCCAACAAAGTCAGTTATCACCAACGGAATTGTTAACCTTGACCGATGCCAATGAAGTCGCTGCCGCCCAGCATAGTTTAGATGCAACCCTGTTGCACTGGCAGGATGGTCATCCTCTTTTAGCCAGGGATTGGATCAGTGAACTTTATGAAACGGTTTATCCTTTGGCTAAACAACAAGGCTTTAGTTGCTTTCTGTCGCCGATTAAATCTATTCTTCGCCAAGGCAATACGGCTCAACAGTGGTTAAGTCAGTATGAGATGGGTTTTTCCCTGAACCAAATTTTAGAGCAGGCCATTTTGGGGCTAGAAACCGAAGAGGCCTCCCTGGAAGATTATCTTTGTCAAGCCTGGGGAGTGGTCTAAAACCTTAATAAAATTTAATCAATGGATAGTTATGACCAAATGATAAGAAATTGTGATTAATTAGCCAGAAAGCTTTTAAACGGACATCAAAGCTTATAAAACGCCATAAAACAAGGTAATTGCCAGTCAATGCTGAAAATAGTCTTAATTAACCCCCAAATTCCGCCTAATACGGGGAATATTGCCCGAACTTGTGCTGCAATGGCTTCAGAATTGCATCTGGTTGGCCCTTTAGGCTTTGAATTGAGCGATCGCTATTTGAAGCGGGCTGGTCTAGATTATTGGCCCCAGGTCAATCTTCACTATCACCTTGATCTGCAAGCATTTCAAGCCCATTGGCAGACCTTAGGCGGAAACCTCATTGGCTTTAGTGTGGCAGGCGGGCAAAACTATTTATCATACCACTATCAAGCCTCCGATTGGTTAGTCTTTGGCAGTGAAACGGATGGACTACCTGGTGAGTTACGAGAGAAATGTAAAGAATTGCTTTATATTCCCATGCCTCAACCGGTTGTTCGCAGTCTCAATCTCTCTGTAAGCGTGGCGATCGGATTATTTGAAGCATACCGACAACTTGAATATTCCCCTCAAAGCCTTCCCTGAAGCCCATCACCGACATCACGACCAAGATAGTGCAAAAATTCTGTTTTCCCTCATTGGCTTCTGACTTGTCTCGATGGAACTGAGCTCTCTGTCCTCCAGGAATTACGCAGAAATACGTAGTGGACGGTCAAAATATTGCCACAACTGATAAGAAATTTATATCGACTTACCACTAACCCGTTCTGCATCAATCATTGTTATCTCTCATTATTAAAGCGGCTGGATTCAGACGATAGATCCTATTTTTTGATCAGAGGTAAAGCCTTGGGGATCAAGAAAAATAGCGGCTTTCTCTGAAACATTCTGGGTCTTGTTACGTCATCTGCTCAAGTTTAACTCCTTGTCATTTTAGAGATAGAGCCGTGTTTCCTCTCTACTTCTCTAGACTTGTTTAATTTTTCAAAGCACGCTAATCTGCTTTAGCAATCCCTTAAATGAGTATATTGGCTTAGGTCATGCTCCAACTCCATTGCTGCTGTTTTCGTTTAGCGACTACTTTTCACAGTCAATAAAGCGTGTTAAACGCTCATTCACACACCAGGAGGTTCTTCTTGAAAGACGTATTCACACAGAAGGTCACACCGATCCCCTCATGCTTAACCGAGCCGCCAGAGGATACCTTTGCATTATGGGTTAAGTCATTAGAAGATTCATTGGCCCCAAGCGAGGGATACCGTCGGGTTCGTCGTTCGGCGGCCATGATTGGGTTAGCAATTTCGATGAGTGCCACCGGCATGATTCTTTCCCATAAAGCCAATGCTACGACTGCAACCGGGAACCCCCAGACAACGTTTGCCAATCTTCCCAGCCATGCCGATGCAGAAACGCCGGTGGCCAGGGATGCTACTTCCTCAGAAAGTTCAGAAAATACGGTTGCGACCCACAATATTGCCGATAGCAGTAGCAAGTTGGCTTCTCCTACCCTCAAATACGAAGTCCAAAGAGGGGAAAGCGTCTGGCAAATTAGTAAAGAATTTCAAGTTCAACCCGCAGCGATCGCCGCTTCCAATCAACTATCTCGCAATGCGTCCTTAACAACGGGACAGACTATTAATATCCCGACAGCTGCCCCTAGACAACAGTCAAACTCAACTATTCAAACCCTTGCTGTCCAAACGCTTCCTAACGCTTCGGCTCCAACCGTTATTCCCAATGCAGTCTCTCATTCATCGGTGCTAGTCCCAACTGCCGTGTCAAGTCCGGTCGCTCTAGCCAGTCCAGTTCCCTCGCCAGAGACCTCTGCAACGGTATCCGATGTCAGTCAGCCCATTCAGGTGATTCTACCTCCTTCGCCGGACATTCAAGGGACTTTAATTCCGGCTGCTCGCAAAGCGGGTATAACGTCTGGCAATATTCCCCCCATTGCGGCTTCTCCTGTTCCAGTTCGAGTAGCGGCGAATTTCGATCAACCTATTCCGATCGCTGTTCCTACCCCAGAAACGAATGTAATCGCGCCGATTAAACGAGAAATTGAAGTTCAGTCGATTCCTAATAACTCCACGGCTCGTAACATTTTACCGGTGGTTTTACCCCCACTCCAGAAGTCAGTTCCGTCATCGGTTAATTCCACCGTTGCTGTTAATCAGTCTGTTACCAAGATCGATAACCCTCCTGCTCCGGTTGCCCTCACACCTTCGGCTCAGAATTTTGACAAGCCGATCACTATTCCCGTTATGCCGCCAGCAAACACAGCTACCCCTCCCGCCTTAGAGCCGTTGAGAACAGTGCAAGCTTCGATCAATAATCCAACTCCCAAGACCTTGCCAGTTGTGCCTGTTGCCGTAGAAGAGCCAGCCCCTCCGACAGTTCTTTCTGCTGTTCCAGAGGAGCAAGGTCAAGACCATTATCGAGTTCGCCAAGGTGATACCCTCAATGGGATTGCTCGTCAGCATGGTGTTAGCAGCGCAGCTATTCTGCAAGCCAATAAGCTTAATAATCCTAATCTGATTAAGCCGAATCAACGTTTGATTATTCCCAGTCGTTCTGCAATGGTGATCGCGCCTAAAGAAGATCCCACTTTCGCACCGGTTGATAATGATCGTCCTGTGGTTTTTCAATCGTCAGCCCCAGTGCAGTCTAAATCGAATACAGTTGCTGTCATTCCGATTGCCGTTGAATCGCCCACCTTTACTAATCAATTAAAATCGGACGTGGCCCGTATTCAACCGACAAGCCGTTCTTTTGATTCTTCTTCTCAATCAATCCCAGTGGTTTCTCAATCCGTTGGCGGCGATCACCTAGAGAGTGAAGGCGAGGATATCAATCCAGAATGGCGTAATGAACAAAACTTGCCAGCCAGAATGACCGCTCCCAAAAGTACTTTAAATCAACTGCAACGAGGATATCGTCCTTCGGTCAGAAACTCCCAGACTTCCTCATCTCAGATTGTGGGATCTGCCCCCGTTGACCCCCAGGAATATAACAACGGTTTTCGTATTCCAGTCGGTCAAGAGGTAAATCCCAATTTGCCCCCCCTATCAATTCCTGAGTTTCCCGATGCCCCCACCCAATTTACGGGTTATATTTGGCCCGCAAAAGGCGTGCTTACTTCTGGCTTTGGCCGTCGTTGGGGTCGGATGCACAAAGGCATCGATATTGCAGCCCCCATTGGCACGCCCGTATTTGCTGCGGCTCATGGTGAGGTTGTTTCGGCAGGGTGGAATTCTGGTGGTTACGGTAACTTGGTTAAAATTCGCCATGCGGATGGCAGTGTCACCTATTACGGTCACAACAGCCGAGTTCTGGTTCGCGAAGGTCAAATGGTTGCCCAGGGAGAACAAATTTCAGAGATGGGCAGTACTGGACGTAGCACAGGGCCTCATCTTCATTTTGAAGTTCGTCCCGATGGTACAGGGGCCGTCAATCCGATCGCCTTTTTGCCTCAACGATAAAATGTTAGATTCTCTTGAGTAGAGCATATAAACTATATTTTGATTTTAGAAAGAGAGAGCTAAACGGCTCTCTTTTTTGTTTAAAAGTTTGTCTGAAAGGTTTACTTAGATGCAAATATTGGTGTAGGATAGGAAAAGTGAAAACTAGGCTCAGTAGCTCAGTGGTTAGAGCAGGGGACTCATAAGCCCAAGGTCGCAGGTTCAAATCCCGCTTGAGCCATTTTTAATTTTTGTTGAGAGGGTCTTGATCATGCGTCTAATTTGTCGAAATAAGACCAAGAGACTGATCATAATCACCTTTCCATAGGCAAACATTCTGATTGATGATTTCCCCCTTGGCTTGGGCGATCGCGGTTGTCACACTAACGGAATATTGATAAAGTTCACGCCATTCTTTTTGATTGAGAAAGTTATCTGACTTAAGTTTATTAATCAGTTCAGAAGCACGGCGATCGCGGGTAATAATGACATCAATTTTGTTATTTTCTTCAATTAGTTTAAAGGCCTCACTAACCTTTTTAAACTCATAATTTAATCTTTTAGAGTTAATATCTTCTTCATCAAAATTGTTGACTTGGTTAGAGGACTGAGTATGTTTAGCCGTAAATAAGGTTTTAAAATAGCCCGAACAATTTTCCTCTTGATCCAAGGCTTGAATTTTATTTTGTTTTTGTAAATCTTCTAGTTTTTTTTGAGTATAAAGTATTCGTTGGCGATCGCTGGGTAATCTTTCACAATTTTCTAGGTCAAAAATAGTTAACGGAGAACTTGAGGGACGATGATTGCGATTAATACGACCTGCGGTTTGAATAATAGAATCTAGACCTGTAATCAGACGATAGCCTGCATCAAAATCAAGATCAACTCCCGCTTCAACTAACTGGGTACTAATCAAAAAAGTGGGCAATTTTTCCTTGAGGCGTTGTTTAATTTCTTGAATAATTTGGCGGCGGTGTTGAGCATATAAATTAGTGCTAAGATGATAACAATTGCCGAGCAGAGAAAGAGCCTCAAATCCTGTTTTAGCTGCTTTTTTACGGCTAACGACAATCAGGGCATTTGGGTGTTGATTTTGTTGAATATCCCTTAGTAAATCTTCCCAAGTCCAAGGAGTCGGCTGATAATGATAGTGAACTCGTTGGCCAAGAATAGCAAAATGTTGGTGGCGTTTTTGCGGGGGGATAATATCTTCAAAAGTGGGTGGTTTTAATACACCGTACCAAGGCTGAGTTGAGGAACAAAAAACAACGGTGCAATGCCAATCTTCCACCAATTCACGTAATATTTGCATGATCGGAGCGAGATATTTTTCAGGCAAAACTTGAATTTCATCTAGAACAATAACGCTGTTGGTAATACGGTGAACTTTGCGACATTGGCTAGGGTGACGACTGAACAAACTTTCAAAGAATTGAACTGTGGTAGTGACAATAATGGGATAATCCCAACGTTGAGACGCTACTTCATAATTTTTTAATTCTTCTTCGTTCTCAAAAATTACGCCACTATGGTGTTCTAAGACAACATCTTCACCGCAGGCTTGACGGTAAATATCAGCAGATTGTTCGATAATACTGGTATAAGGTGGACAATAAATAATCCGATTTTGTTGATTGTGAATGGCATGATCCAGAGCGAAAATCATGGCACTGAGAGTTTTTCCGCCCCCAGTCGGTGTACTGAGTCGAAAGAAGCCTGGCTCATTTAAAGCTGACTGACGACAGGTTTGATAAATGTCGGTTCTAATCTGATTAATGGGGCTAGATTCCGAGTTTTTCGTTAATTTTTGAACGTAATTTTCAAAGCGATCGCGGATAGTTTCTAAACTAACAGTTTGCGGTTCTTGCCAAGTTCCCATAAAACGGGCCACACTTTCGCGATCGGCATCAATGAGGGCAGAAAAAATAATGCGAGTTAGTAGTTCATCTTTAGAGATTTCATTTTTAGAATCCTTCAAGCTGTAGTCGGGAGCTTGAAAAAATTCGGGGGAAAATTCTTGCTCGGCGATCGCCTTAATCCCATCCCAATCAGACTTATTTTTGAGTTTTTCTTGCAAACTATCGACATTTGTCCAATTGTGCAAACCGGCATGATGACCCAGGATCGCACTGGCGACGGGATAGCATTTTTGTTGAAAGGCTAGAATCGCGCCCTGTTTGGCATGGCCAGGGGACTTTTTGGGAATCTCTTGGTTGAGATAGCTTTGCCATTCGTTGCTGAATTTACCCAAATCGTGCCAGTGGCCTGCGGTCTGAGCGAGGGAAATAACAAGCAGGTTAATTTGGCTCAGATGTTCTAGGTTCCTGGCGGCGATCGCTCCTGTTTCGAGGAGATGGTCTTTGACGGTTTGGGTTTGTCCGTTATCGAGGGCTGGGCGAGAAAGCGGGGGGATCATGACAGTTACTAAATAATAAAGAAAACCTTAAGAAAGATTGTCTTAGCCAATAAAGTTTTAGCATAAATTTACATAATACAACGCTTTTTAACGATGAGCAATCAGCATCAAATTACCTTTAAAGTGTGGGGCGATCGCGCTCTTTTTACTCGACCTGAATTTAAAACTGAACAGGTGTCCTATGATGTAATCACTCCAACGGCGGCTAAGGGTGTGGCCGAGGCCATTTTTTGGAAGCCCGAAATTGCCTATGAAATTGTGCGAATTGGTGTTTTAAATCCCATTCAAAAGACTTCAATTCTTCGCAATATGATCAAATCCCGTCAATCGGATCGTTCGGCAAAAACGGGGAGCGTTATCGAAATTGAAAAGGATCGAACTCAACGTCACGCCCTGATTTTACGCAATGTGGCCTATTTGATCACCCTAGAAATTCGCCTACAATCCCATGCGACCGATCCGTTAACCAAATATACGGAAATTTTTAAGCGGCGTGTAGCCAAAGGACAATGTTTTCAGCAACCATTTTTAGGTTGTCGAGAGTTTGTTGCCTATTTTGCAGAACCAGAAGATAGCGATCGCCCCTTAGCGGATTTAAACACCGATTTAGGCTTAATGTTGCATTCCATCGAGTTTGCAGAAACGGGAAGCAAACCTAAATTTTTTCCCGCCAAAATACGGCAAGGAGTAATGGAGGTGACGAAATGACAATCCTAACTCAATTGGTTAAATTTGGAGAATCAATTGCTTCCGAATTACCGCCCCCTGGCTACGCTGAATTAACCGTTTATTATCAGATTCGCTTGAATCCTGATGGCAGTTTTTATCTCTTAGAACCATTGGAAACCGCACAATTTGATCATAAGGGTAAACCCAAAAAGCCGAAAGCTGGACGCAAATACGATTGTCCCCATATTCGTCGCAATGCCCTGCAACCCAAATTAATTACCGACACTGCCAAATATGTGTTAGGAGACGGCCCCGAAAATGAAGCTTATTTAGCTCTTTTGGAACGCTGTTATCGAGAAACTAACGAATCGGCTGTTAAGGCTATTTTAGCGTTTTTGCAAACCAAACCGAGTCTAGAAATTGATCCCAGTTTAGCGGTGATGTTTGCCATTAAGGATGAGTCAATCCTAGTCCATGATTTACCTTCTGTTCAGCGATTTTGGGCAAGGTATGTAGATGAGTTGACGGGAGAAAATCGTCTTTTAGGGCAATGTTTAGCGACAGGAGAAGTTGCTCCCATCACGACTAAATTTGCTTTACAGGTTAAGGGTGTACCTGGCACGAATGCCCAGGGCGGTTCTTTACTCAGTGCCTATCTTGACTCCTGTTCTTCCTATGGCTTGGAAGGGGCCTTAGTGTCTCCTCTCAGTGTACAAGCAGATGAACTTTTATCCCAGGCTCTCAGTTATCTTCTCCGTAAGCAAAATCATCACATTGCGATCGCCAATATCGTCTATGCTTTTTGGAGTGATTCTGGGTTAGCCAGTGGCGATTTGTTTGGTACTCCTAATTCTCAAGCAGTGAAAGATTATCTATCACAATTCCAACAGTCCAAGCAAAATATTGATCCCGATTGGCAATTTTATATTTTAGCGTTAACGGGGAATGCGGGACGTATTGTTGTGCGTGATTGGGTAGAAATTCAGGAACCTAATTTTGCGGTTCATTATCAGAAATGGCTGGACAGTCAAATTCTCAATAGTCAAGCTCAAAATGATTCTTCCCAACCTCATTTTTTACCTGGTTATGGTCGGGAATGGTCGGATAAGTCGGGGGATCATCGTTGGGGTTATCTGAGTATTTGGCAGTTAGCTAGGGCGGGGGTTCGAGAGTCTAAGGAAATTTTACCTCGCACAGTTAATAGTATTGTTCGCAATGCTATCTATGGGGAACCATTACCGATCGCCTTTATCCAAAATATTTGTCATCGTAATCGAATTGAAGGCGTTGAACTCTTTAGTTCATTGTCCTATGCGCGATCGCTGGCTCTCAATATGTATATTCATTCTCTACAAAGGAGGAATCAAGTGACACCAACACATGAAATTGCGTTTCAGTATGGGCGTTTATTAGGAGTCCATGCTCTTTTAGAACAGGAAGCCAAAACTAATAAGAAAAAGGGACAATATTTTCAACTTACTAATACAAATGCTATGAAAGCCTATGCTTCAGCAGGTTGTTCTCCCTTACCCATGAGTCATCGTTTAGGATCAGGGGCTACACATCATTTAGCCTTATTTGAAAGTTGGCAATTTAAGACTATGCAAAGTTACGTTGAACGTTTAGCTGAAATTAACGCAAAAATTGCTGATTTAACTGAAAAGACTGATATTCCCCAGGTTTTTGATACCAATGCCCAAGCCCATTTTGATCTAGGTTTTTGGTCTGAGTTACATCGCAAAACCAAGGAGGCTGATAAATCCGATACGCAGTCTAACGCGGATGATTAATCTATCGAATTAAATTATTAATCGCTACTGTGTACAAAGTCATAAAATCCCCCCTAGCCCCCCTTTCAAAGCTATCCATTACGCACAAGTTGCTGAAACCCTTACTGGGACTCGATCCCCCCCAGCCCCCCTTAAAAAGGGGGGAGAAGATGAAAAGCTTGCTGTGTATGGCTTTGAGTTTTTTTGATCAGGAGATTTGTGTAACGAACAGCGTTGAAAGGAGGAAGACAAATTAAAGGTTTGAAGTCCCCCTTTTTAAGGGGGATTTAGGGGGATCAAACCTAAAAGCGTGTCTTTTTCAAGAGGTCTGTACACAGTAGCTTTTTAAAAAAGGAAAACAGACCAATCAACGCTCAAAAGTTCCCCTTTTTAAGGGGGATTTAGGGGGATCAAACCTCAAAGCGTGTCTTTTTCAAGAGGTCTGTACACGATCGCCTTTAAAAAAAGGGAAACAGACCAATCAACGCTTAAAAGTTTCCCTTCCCAAGGGGGATTTAGGGGGATAAAACCTAAAAGCGTGTCTTCTTCCAACGATCGCCTAATTCACGTTCATTTCTATTATTCAAACAGGAAAAAAATCCATGTCTATTCATCTCGATCCGACTAAAAAACATGACTTTATCTGGCTTTTAGATTGTACAAATGGCAATCCTAATGGTGATCCTGATGCCGATAATACGCCCCGCACGGATTTACAAACGGGTCACGGTTTAATCACTGATGCTTGTCTTAAACGCAAGATTCGCAATTATGTTACTTTAACGACGGATCAACGGATTTTTGTCGCCGAGGGTTCAATTCTCAATGAGGCGATCGCGGAGTCAATTACGGCCAATGATTTGGAGTCGAAGTTGACAGGAACGGGGGACAAAAAGCGGTTAACGGCTCCCAAGGATGTGGCTTTGGCGCGGGATTGGATGTGTCAAAATTTCTATGATATTCGGATGTTTGGCGCGGTACTCTCTACGGGTAAAAATGCGGGTCAAGTGCGCGGTGCTGTGCAATTGTCCTTTGCTGAATCTTTGGATCAAGTATTACCTATTAATTTGTCGGTGACTCGTTGTGCGGCGACGGAAGCCACTGAGGGCAAGGATAATAAGACGATGGGGCGTAAAAATATTATTCCCTATGGTCTTTATAAGAGTTATGGTTTTATTTCGCCGCATTTTGTCCAACAAACGGGTGTTTCAACGGAGGATTTGGCTTTGTTTTGGGAAGCGATACTCAAAGCGTTTGAGGTGGATCGTTCTTCGGCACGAGGATTGATGGCGACCCAGGGCATTTGGATTTTTAGCCATGAGTCTCCTTTGGGTAATTATCCTACTCACAAGTTATTTGATCTGCTTTCTATTCAGTTAAAGTCAGGGGTTGAATATCCTCGTCATTTCAGTGATTATGAGGTGGAGTTAACGGCTGATTTACCCCCCAATGTGTCTTTAACTCAGCTTTAGTGCATTACTAGAACGATTTCTGTTGCGCGGGGGGATAGGTGTAATTTTTTGGGAAACCTGTCTGCTGCTCCTATCCCTTGCTCTACAATGGTTCTAGAGGTTTTAGCGAAGGAATCAACCGCGCACCTTACTGGGTAAGGTTTTCAGCTATTCTGTTACAATTGGTTGGTATCGGATCATCCATTTTTGAAGATGTGCCGCGCAAATAGATGTTGAAAGCTTTACTCCGTAAGGTTTTCAAACGCCAGCTATTACAATTCCTTTCTTAAGGAGTTGAGGATTGAAACGAAGTCACCGTTGCTAATCCAGAGCCAATCAAAAGCGATTACAATTCCTTTCTTAAGGAGTTGAGGATTGAAACACGTTCCAGGATATTAACAGGAATTTCTTGCCTGATTACAATTCCTTTCTTAAGGAGTTGAGGATTGAAACCAAGCAGTTCACTATCCTCCACAGGGCCAATCGGATTACAATTCCTTTCTTAAGGAGTTGAGGATTGAAACAAATCCACTAAACTCCAAGTTCAAGGAATATTTTATTACAATTCCTTTCTGGACAGTGCGAAGTTCTAGGAAAATCAACGAGTTTACTAGGGTTTCAGCCCCCAACGTCCTTCACCCCTCTTCCAGACTCACAATCGCTGAAAGGC
>Ga0208854_1000028_pt1 | contig 30268 bp, 26 predicted proteins | sample LakMenEpi30Nov11_FD_150748 | JGI IMG/M metagenome (GOLD analysis project Ga0208854, IMG submission 150748) | Freshwater microbial communities from Lake Mendota, WI - 30NOV2011 deep hole epilimnion (SPAdes) | ecosystem: Environmental > Aquatic > Freshwater > Lake > Epilimnion/Euphotic zone ...
AAAAATGGTGACTTCAGAGATCAGTTTCCAGTTTTACCTCACATTTTTCCAGCAAAGTGCATGGATTTTGAGCCTCCAAATGCCATAACCTTGCATCTGGTCGTTTGTAAAATGCCTGAAAGTATTGTCTAGCAAGGATTTCATCCTTATTCAGCAAACCCTAAATACACTTGTTTTTTGAGGATAAAACTTAAACCACCAAAACTGTTAAAGGAGAACTAGACATAGCATAGGCTTTAATCGGCATTTTAACAAATAGGCCAAAAGTCCTGCCACTGTTGTCATCCCCATCGCCCCTGCCATAATCACAGGATTCGCAGCCAAAGCGATCGCCCGACTTTTAATTTCATTCCAACTCAAAGGCATAACTTTAAACTCCTATTTTATCTGTAATAAGGCGATCGCGGTTTCAATCAGGAGATTCCAAATCCCCAAACTGATTACGGTATTGATTTAATAAAGCCTCCAGGCGATCAGCCCTTTCTTTCTGTGATTCAGCCCGTTGTCGTTCGATTTTCGCGCTTTGACGTTCAGATTCAGAGCGTTGTTGTTCTTCCATTAATAAAATATTGACCTCATTAAAGGAATGAAAAGGCGTACCGTCAGGACGATAAAGTATTAAAACTTCCCCCGATTGTTCAAAACGCATTCCTAAACGTGGACTAATCCAGTTGTGCATTATGGGAATATTATTTAAAATTTCCTTTTCTGACCTTAACCAACCTTGCAAGCGATCGCGGTCTGGATCATAAATATAATACTCATCTACTCCGTAACGCTCATAAAAAATCAGCTTTTTCTCCATTTCTGTTTTACTGTTTGACGGCGATAAAATCTCAAACACAACTTGAGGCGCGATATTGTTTTCTTCCCATTGTTTATAGGAACCGCGATCGCCTTTTGGTCGGCCAAATACCACTAAAACATCAGGGGCCGTGACAATTTCTGGACGACCTTCTACAGGATACCAAAACAAATCTCCTGCAATAAAAACCTGGGGATCTTGAGCAAAAAGCCAATCTAAATTCTGTTTAATGACCGTAATCCAGTGAAATTGTTTGGTATTATCAGCCATCGGTTTACCGTCACTCTCAGGATAATTAATTGTCGTTAATTGAGCAACCATTTTGTTTTTCTCCCTGTTTAAAATTTAATTGAGCTTTTTGACGTTGATTATTGAGATTTTTATCAGTTAATACCAGCTGATAATTTGATCATGGTAAAACCTGATTCCATTGCCAACAAGGCCCCTCGACGCAAGGGTTTTAAGGGATGAGTAGGACTAGAATGTTCCAGTTTCAGTTGGGAGAGTAAGGTAGCTAAAACTAATTTCATCTCAAATTGAGCGAGGGCTGTGCCAATACAACGACGACTTCCTGCGCCAAAAGGAATGAATTCGTAGGGCGAAAATTGACGTTCTAAAAAGCGATCAGGTTTAAATTTTTCAGGTTCGGGATAAATATCAGGACGACGATGGTTAAGATAAATTGAACCGATAACAACGGTATCAGCTTTGAGGTCATAACTGCCAAGGGAAACGGGCTGATTAGCCTGTCGTGCAAAGGTCAGCATTCCCACAGGATAAAGCCGCAATGTTTCATTACAAATAGCAGTCAGATAGGGCAATTTAAAAGTTGTTATGGGGTCTGGGTTGGGCCCAAGGTTTCCCAGTTCTACCATCAGTTGTTGATAGACATCGGGATGTTGGTGAATTAGATATAATGCCCAACTTAAAGCGGTGGCGGTGGTTTCATGCCCTGCAAATAAGAGCGTCATTAATTCATCACGAAGTTCAACATCGCTGAGGCTTTCTCCTGCATCATCGGTGGCAGTTAGCAATAAATTTAAAATATCAATACGATCGCTGTCAGGATTGGCGCGGCGATCGCGGATTTCAGCATAGATTAGGTCATCACAGTATTTTTGTTGAGCCATAATGCGGCCCCAGGGACTCCATTTTCCCCAGTCTTTTTGTAAAAAGGGTAGAAAGATAAAGGTTGATCCAAAACCCTTAGCGGTCATTTCAAAGCGTTTAACCAAAGCCGTTTTTAATTTTTCTAGGCGATCGCCTTCTTGCAAACCAAAGACTGCTTTTAAAATGACACGGAGCGTAATTTCCTGCATGGATTCACGCACATCAAACGGCTGACCAGCTTGCCAGGTTGCCATCACCTGTTCTGTGATTTCCTGGATGATCTGTCCATAGCTAAATAGGCGATCGCCGTGAAAAGGCGGCATTAAAAGTTTGCGTCGTTGTTGATGTTCAGGATCGCTCAATAAAATCAAAGAATTAGACCCTAACAAAGGACGGGCCACCTCATTTAATGTCCCTGGAGCGTTAAAAGCGGAACCTGTCAAGATTTCCTGTAAACCCTGGGGACTACTGACCATCACACAAGGTTTACCCATAAAGTAACCCCGAAAAATAGCCCCAAATTCTTTACCGTTGCGATCCATGTACTCCAACGGATCACGCAACCATTGCAGTAATTGCACAAAAGGATGGGTTTTCGGGCCAGTGAGAACGGACATGAGAGACTCCCCCAAAACAGAGAAAAAGACTAATACAGGTTAAAGTTATGATCTTACCGACTCTTTCCTTGTCTGTGTGTAACGTTATGTTACGAGTTAAAACAAGCTAACAATTTAAGCCGTAGATGCTCAAAATTAGCAAATCCATATTTTGGTGCTTCAGCGATCAACCCAATTGTTAAGAATCGTAAAATTTTCTTGGTATAAGGCTTTCAGTGCTATCAAATTTGAAATTTGCCCTTGCTGTCCATCAAGCCGAAAATTGAGGGGGATTTTAGCTAAGATGATCAATACGTATAAATAATTTTCAAATTAATGTCTGAACCGAACAAAAGTTTAAATCTAACGATGTTTAGAACCCTGCGGCATCGTCAGTTTCTCTGGATGTGGGGTGCTAATCTATTTTCTAATTTTGGGACATCAACCTATGTTTTAGCTATTAATTGGATTGCGGTTAAAGAACATGGTGGGATTGGTTTAGGGGCAATTACCCTGGCCTATGGTTTATCTCAATTTATTTTTCAATTATTTGGAGGGGTCGTTAGCGATCGCTTCAATCGAAAAGTGGTATTTGTGATTACCGAAAGTTCAGCGTTAATATTAGCCGTTATTTTAGCCCTATTTGCAACGGACAAATTTTTTCCGATTTGGTTTCTTGCTCTCATGAATGGTCTGAATGGCGCGATCTCTGCTTTTGACACCCCAGCCCGTACCACGCTCATTAATGAGTTAGTGCCGGTGGAAGATTTAGTTCAAGCCCAGCAACTCTATGGGTTAGCAGCTAATACAACTTCTATTTTAGGGCCAGCCCTGGGGGGATTGTTGTTAAGTTTGGGAGATACGGCGATCGCCTTTTGGTTTAACGCTTTCAGTTTTATTCCCGTTTTAATCAGTTTATTGTTTATCCATGCCCATCCCAGAGCCAAATCGCATCAAGGCCCTTCTATCCCGATGCTCACAAGTATTGTTGAAGGTCTTGGTTATGTTCGTCAGAATGAACAGGTTCGTACCCTAATTTTGTTGATGAGTATTGTCATGATTTTAGGGATGCCCTACCAAACCCTATTACCGATGTTTGCTCATAAAGTTCTCCATGCGGGATCGTCAGAATTTGCGGCTCTCTCTTCTGCGGTCGGTTTAGGCGGTTTTCTCGGCACGTTAATGACAACTAATTTAGGCAATAATCCCCAATCAGGACGATGGCTTTTTTATACCAGTCTGATGTTTGGCCTATTTATCTTTTTGTTTGTTGAATCCCCAGTCATTCATTGGGCCGCTTTGTCTGTTTGTTTGGCTGGAGCCTGTAGCGCGATTACCCTTAATCTAGATTCGGGTTTAATTCAATCTTTTTCTCCTGAAACCTTTCGCGGTAGAATGACCAGTATTTCCGGTTTAAACAAAGGAGCTTTGTCCATTAGTGCAGCTTTGGCAGGCTATGCTTCTCATTATTTTGGCATGGTTTCTATTCAAATTATTTTCATTATTTTAATGGTGGTTAGTTTGCTCTGGCTAAGCCCTCATTTAAGTAAAATTAATCAAGCGACGCTAGTAGCAGAGTAAGATTCAGCGATGACTTTTAACTACGATTTAGTGATTCTAGGAGCCACCTTAGAAGGCATCTACGCAGCCCAAGCAGCGATTCAATTTCCCGACAAACGGATTGCCTTAGTAACCCAGGGATTCTCACCCCAAGCAGCGATCGCGGCCTCCTCTTTTCGTCGGTATTTTTCGTTATTGAGTGGCTCAGATATCATTCATCAAACTGCGATGGTAGAGGAAAATTTATCTCTATTAGCTGCCCAGGGAGTGGATATTATTCAAGCTCAGGGAATTTTTACCCAAACGCCAAGTCTTGTTTTAGAAGTGGAGAATCGATACTTGCGATCGCGGGCCTATCTATTCGCAATGGGATCGGAACCGGATTTGTCTGAGTTATTACAATTTTCTCAAACGAGTTTACCTAAACCGATTTGGACAGCGCAAACCCTTAGCAATAATACGGATTGGCAAACGGGGAATCATTGGGTCATTATCGGGGCAACACCGTTAGGAATTGAATTGGCTTATCATTTAGCTACGTTAGAAAAAAAAGTAACTTTGATTACGCATAATTCCCATATCTTGCCCCAGGAGGATCGCGAATCTGCTCATTTTTTACAGTCCTCGTTAGAGGCGATCGGCGTTAAAATTTTGCTACAAACTGATGTGCAAACCATTCAATCCCAGGCAGCACAATTTCAGATGGAAATTCGAGATCATTTTTTAGCACAGGATTTCCTATTAAATAATATTGATCATATTTTCTGGGCCCAGAAAAACAAAGTAAATTTGGGCGGCTTAAATTTAGCAGAGATCGGCGTTCAGTTTAACAAAAATCGCCTGGTTGTTAATCCCCAATTGCAAACTCATCGTCCTGAAATTTATGCCATTGGATCAGCGATCGCCGGTTATGATCTGCCCAGTTTAGCTCAATATGAAGCTCGTCTTGTGCTGCAAAATACGCTGGTGGGAAAACAAGCGGCTGTTAACTATTATCCCATTCCTGTTTGTTTGACCGAGGCCCCTCAATTTGCCAGGGTGGGTTTAACCGAAGCCCAGGCGCAAGGGTTTTATGGTAATCAGTATCAAGTCAAGCGATCACATTTTTCTGCGTTTTCTGCTGAATCCAAAAGTCAACCGCCAGGATTTTGTAAGCTCATATTAGATCCTCAACAACAAATTATTGGCACTCATCTTATTGGTGATCACGCCAAAGCTTGGATCAATATCTTCGCTTTAGCGATCGCCCAAAAACTTCGCCTCAATGATCTGCAAAATCTCAATTTACCTAGGTTAGAATTAACGTAATTCAGGACATTTCCAAATTAAAAGCCTTTTTTTTCATCAATTGCAGAATATTATAAAAACCATTGGCACGGGAAGGAGTCAGACTTACTTTTAAACCCGTTTCTTCAATAAAATCAGGACTAACTTGCATAATCTCTTGCGGCGATAACCCATTCAACCCTTGAATCAGTAGAGCCACTAAGCCCTTGACTAATTGAGCATCGGAATCACCTTGATACCAAACTTTACCATCCTTAAGATTGGCCGTAATAAATACTTGAGAAACACAACCCTGTACTTTATTTTCAGGAATTTTAGCCTCTTCAGGCATGGCTTCTAACTTTTTGGCATACCAGAGCAGTTGTTCATAACGTTTTTTGGGATCGCTATGGCGTTTAAAGCGTTCAACAATCTTGTCAAGGTTGGGGGAGAAGGACATCGGAGACATAAACACAATGGGTAAAAATTACCAGAGAGATATCATATTACAGGCAATGGCGCGGTCACGTCTGGAAAAACCAAACCTCTTTAGTCTTGGAGATTAATGGTTAAGTTGTTTTTTCGCTTGCTGCCAAAGGTTTTCCAGTTCTGCCAAGCTATAGGTATCTAGGGGGCGATCGCTGTAGTTTTCCATTAAAGTGAGGCGTTGAATAAAACGTTGATGGGTTCCCTGAAGAGCTTCAGAAGGATCAAGATCATACCAACGAGCCAGGTTAATGACGGTGAAGAGTAAATCCCCCAATTCGGCTTGCTGATGGGCTTGATCATCGGTTTGTAAAGCCGCTCGAAATTCAGCTAATTCTTCTTCAAATTTGTCCCAAACCCCCGCAATATTTTCCCATTCAAAACCCACGGCTGCCGCTTTTTTGGCAATTTTAGTTCCCGCCATGAGAGGAGGCAAGGTTTGGTTATAGCGTTCTAATTTTAAACTGAGGCGTTTTTGAGTATCAGCATCTAAGCCTTTTTCTGTGGCTTTAATTTTTTCCCAATTTTCTCGTACCATTTCTACATTTTCCACCGTTACATCTCCAAATACATGGGGATGGCGACGAATGAGTTTTTCCGTAATTCCTTGTGCCACTTCCTGTAGGCTAAAATAGTCGTTATCTTGGGCAATTTGTGCCTGTAAAATCACCTGTAAGAGTAAATCTCCTAATTCCTCAGCGATCGCTTTTTGATCCCCTGTTTTAATGGCATGAACAACTTCATAGGCTTCTTCGATCACGTAGGGAATTAAGCTCTCTTGAGTTTGGGCTAAATCCCAGGGACAACCACCATCCGGCGATCGCAGTTTAGCGACCACTTGAATCAGATGATCGAGGGATTGTAAAATTGCCTGGCTAGGGTTAGAAGACATGATAGTTAATCGGGAATAATTGGGAATAAAAAATTTAAGGGTTAGGAACTTCTAAGTTTAAGGTTAATTGATAAAGTTGACGGCGGGGTAATTGGGTGAGTTCAGCTAAATGACGGCTGGCTTGGGAGCGACTCATTCCCTGGGCAATTAATTGGGCCAATTCTGCCTTTAAAACTGACTCTGAAGGCGGAAGATTCTCATTTGCGGATTGACCCGCTACAACTAAGGTAAATTCACCCTTCGGCTGCATAGTATTTTGATAATAATCAACCGCTTCTCCTAGATTACCATACCAGAATTCTTCGTGAAATTTCGTCAATTCTCGACCTGTCACTACCGAACGATTTGTTCCTAGGATTAGTTTTAAATCTATTAATGTTTCTAGCAAACGATGGGGAGCTTCATAAAATAATAAGGTACGAGGTTCTGTCGCTAATTTTTCCAGGCGATCGCCTCTTTCTTTTCCTTTCGTGGGCAAAAATCCTTCAAAGATAAATCGATCCGTTGGTAGGCCAGAAGCCACTAGAGCCGTAATTAAAGCTGTCACCCCCGGAATGGGAATCACTTCAATTTGTTTGCCTAAACAGGCTTGCACTAATTCATAGCCCGGATCGGAAATACCAGGCATTCCTGCGTCACTGACCAAAGCTAAGTCTTGTCCCTGGGCTAGGTAATCTAACAGGGTTTCTAGGCGAGATTGATGACTGTGATCATGATAACTAATTTGAGGGGTTTTAATTTGAAAATGTTGTAATAATTTGCCCGTATGTCGAGTATCTTCCGCCGCAATCAGATCCACCTGATTTAAGGTCTTAATAGCTCGAAAGGTCATATCTTCTAAATTACCAATGGGAGTGCCGACGAGATAGAGTTTGCCTGATGACATGAATAAAGATAAAATTAATAATTAAAATTTTAAGGTTATCAAGAGCTTTTTAAAAACGAAGTTCATTACCAATCAGGGATAGATTACCGATGAATATGGCCAAAAGGACGCGCTAACGGTTCGCCAATAAATACGCCTTGACCTGGCCAAGCAACACTTTTCCAGTAACTTTCTAGTAGGGTACTGCCATTCAAATAGGATTGAATCACAATAGCAGGATAGGGAAATTTTTGCGGAAAATTACAGGGTTCCACCACTGCTCCATAACTTCCCGTTGCTCCAGCTTCTAACCATCGTAAACTACTCATTTGACTACTATCGGTAAGTTGTCCGCCCAAGGAGGTTAAATGATCGGCGATCGCGCCTGGACGAAAGCGCAGGGTATTTAATTTTTCGACTTGTGCTAACCCAGTAAAGTAAAACATCACATCGGTTTTATTCTCCAGCACATCACCTTTAATCTCTTTAATATCAAATTGAAAAGGCATTGAGTTAGTAATGAAACGATAAAATTGCGATCGCACATTACGAGCTTTATCTGTTGTATTGAGAAGGTAGGCTGTTCCGGTGGGAAAAGTTTCATCCGCCGCCACACCGCGATCAATTAATTGTTTTGCCTGTTCAAAATTGGTGGCCGCTAACATGATGGTTGGGCGGATTTTTAAGTGTTTGTAAGGATGAATCGTTTCTTGATTAAAAAAAGGATTGACAGCCGTTGGATTGCAGCCATTAGCACAAAAAGCCGGATTAAACCCAAAGGCAAAAGCACTGGTAATGGACATACAACCGACTCGATAGGGAGCCGCCCAGGTTAAGGCATAACCTTCAACCATGCTAGGAGTTTGGGCATCAACTGTCGCCTTTAATTCCTTAAATGTTTCTGGTGTTAGAGCCGTTTGTTGAGGCGGAAAGGAAATTTTAATAATATTACGAGCAGCAATACGACGTTTTCGTTGATAATATTCTCCAATTTGCACACTAAGAGGATCGGCTTCATTGACAATAACGGCCAAATTTTTAGCGGTAAATTGAGTAGGAGGAGAAACTTGGCGGCTAATCCAATCGCAACCGCTTAAGTTAAGCAAACAAAAACCCAGTAAGGGAATTTTGAGAAAATCATCTAACATAACATCTGCTCAAGCCCTATTTTTGTCTAACACATAAGCAAGGGAATTAAGCCCCTTTTTATATACTTTAAACGGTCATAGTTTGAATTTATCGAACTCTTAAAGTTCAGGGTCAAGTCCCCCTTTTTAAGGGGGATTTAGGGGGATCAGACCGTTTTAATGAAAATCGTAAATTGTAGCCGTTTGAAGTATAACGCTTTCAGAACAGGTCACTATGCAATCTAAATGCACGACAGCTTAATATTCCCTTGTTCAAGCACCTCAATTCTAGAGAGCCAGGAAATTTATTTAGTGTGATGATTATGGCCATGGCTGGGACAGGGGGGAGCAGAAATGGAGCGATCTAACCAACCCTCAGCTTGTTTAATATGGTTGAGAGCTTCTTCAGGGTGATCATTCAGTAAATAGACGATCGCCGCCGCTAGATCCTGACTGGCTTGGGCTTTACGGTTGGCTTTGAGTCGATGCCAATCCTGGGGAGAAATGACTAAACGTTCGGCGAGGGCTTGGGCGAGGGCAAGGGTACTGAGATCGGTGGCAATGGCGGTGGGAAGAGGCATGGGTTTTAAGAGGGAAAAGGGTTAATTCTGGGGAGACCGGGAGGTGGAGGGAGAGGGAGATTGGGAAGATTGGGAGGTGGGGGAAGATTGGGGGGAAGTCCTGGGTTGAGAGCTATCGACTTTGCGCCAATCCTGGGGTGATCGCTGGATGAGATCTTGAAAGGTTCTGGAGACTAAACGGATTTTTACTTGGGCGGTTGGTGGATCGGGAGGATCAACAATTGCATAGAGGGAATCACCTTTAAAATCAGCATTACCGAGCAGCAGATAATGGGTTTTGCCATTCTTGAGTTGAATGATCAGTTTGCCTTGAGGTTGCACTAAACCATATTCCTGCAATTTCTTGGCATCAGTTGTGAAATCGCGATCGCTTTGACTATCCACTAACAGATTACTCAAAAAACTGACAGCCGGTTCACTAACTTCCACGGGTGTTGGTTGATCCATTTTCCAGGTCGGTTTAGCTTCGGAACCTCGGTACAGTTTTAAAATTTGGCCTTTATGCTCAATGGCGATCGCCTGAATCGCATCGGGAGTAAAGTCAAAATGTTTAGTCGTGGTTGCGATCGGTGGCGGAGCAGCATTCCGTTGCATCTCCTGAAAAGTAACTCCCCCTGCCAGCAAAATTGCCATACCGCCTAGGATTAAAGTCGTTTTGGGCAATTTGAACATTCAATCTCCTTATCCTTTGACTTACTTTTCTACCCGTAGGCGTTGAGTCACCAAGGTAACACCATCAGCACTGACAAGCAGGGCAGATAGCCAACGATCTTCCGGTTTAGCCGGAGCCTTGGCCCGTTTAAATAAACCGCCGGATTGCAACAGTTCTAAATTGAGATTAACGGGATTGAGATAACTGGCTTTGTCAATATCCTGGGTAAAAGCTGTTCCTGCCAATAAATTATTGCCAATCGATTCACGCAAGATAATATCAAAATCAAATTCCTGATTCGGTCTAACCATTTCGGGTAAACGCACATCGACTTCGGGCGGATTCGCGCCAGAGGTCAGGGTCATTTTCTCGCTGAGGATCTCCTGCCGCAATAGTTTATCTCCCTGAAACACTTGACGGGATTCTACTACGCCCCGAAATTTAGCGGGCATTCCCTGCCATTGGCTAGTCGCTTCCATTTTGGTCACGGTTTGGGCCACCAGTGTATCACCCTCTTTTTCCCAGGACTTTAATTGGGTACTATATTTCAGATCAGGATAACGTTTCCACAGGGATTGTAGGGCCGCCTCAAAAGTTGGGTAGTCGATGCTATCACTGGTGGTAAAGTTGGGGCTATACAGTTGTTTTAACTGCTCAAGATTGTGTTGATTGGCAGTCGCATCAATTTTGCTAATAGCGGTAGTTAACTGAGGGGGAGCACTACTGGGTTCAGCCGCTTGTAAACGATGGGCCACCGTCAAGGTTATACCGAAACTTAACAAAAAAGCCAGCGATCGCTTTCTCATGTGAGGAAAAGACAAGGCGAGGCTGCCCGAAAACTGAAGTGGTATCATGAAAAGTGATGTTGAGTAACAAACAGTTGAATAGCCCGCGAGAGATGAATCCTTGGATTTAACCCCCACAAGCTATATTATGACCCTGCACTTGACAACTGACAAATGAACTTTTGCAAGCATGTCTGAACCGATTCGTTTACTGATCGCAGCTAGTGGTACAGGAGGACATCTTTTTCCGGCCTTGGCTCTGGCCCAACAGTTACCTGATTACCAGATTGAATGGTTAGGGGTTCCTAATCGTCTTGAACAAACCCTGGTTCCCAAGGAATACCCGTTACATACCATTCCCGTGGCAGGTTTTCAGGGAGGATTGCAACTCAAAAGTATCAAAATTTTTTGGGGTTTAGTGGCCTCAGTTTTTCAAGTTCGTAGATTACTACAAAAGCAACGGATTGATGTCGTTTGTACAACTGGCGGTTATATTGCAGGGCCAACCATTGTTGCCGCTAAAAGTTTAGGCATTCCCGTTATCTTACACGAAGCTAATTTCATTCCAGGCAAAGTGACCTATTGGCTAGGGGGCTGGTGCTATCGAGTGGCATTGGGCTTTGAGGGAACAGCTAAATATTTAACGCGAATTCCTACCCTTTGGGTTAGCACTCCAGTTCGCTCCATTTTTCGGGAATCCCAACCCCTAGATCTGGATATTCCCAGCGATCGCCAGTTAATCGTCGTGGCCGGGGGTTCCCAGGGAGCCGTCTCTGTGAACCAAAAAGTACGTCCCTGTGTGGCTGCCTGGGTGAAAGCGGGGGCCTATGTGGTTCATTTAACCGGACAAAATGATCCTGAAGCGGAAAAATTCAGCCATCCCCATTATCTGGCTTTACCTTTCTATGACAACATGGCCGGATTATTGCAACGGGCTGATTTGGCCATTAGTCGTTCCGGTGCCGGTACTTTAACGGAATTAGCGGTGACTCGCACACCATCGATTTTAATTCCCTATCCCTTTGCGGCGGAAGATCACCAACGTTTTAATGCCCAAGTTTTTGGCGATCGCGGTGCTGCCCAGGTTTATAGTCAAAATCAGCTAACCGTTGAAACCCTAGAAAGCGTTGTCCTAGATTTACTGCGATCGCCGGAAAAATTAGCTCAGATGGCCGAGGCCGCTAGTAGGTTAGCCGTGATAGACAGTGCCGAAAGATTAGCAGACGTAGTGCGTCAAGCCCATACCGCTTAAATAACCTTCAATTCCACACCAAAACCCACTAAGCTTGGAGTTGTCAAGGGTTGTCCTGGTTCGGGACGCTGGTAATTGATAATGCGACGAATACGAAAGGTGGGATTAATCAGGGTAATCGAATCCACAGAAACGACTCTGGTATATTGGGTGGTCATCACCAATTCTCGTTTGGCCATATCAAAGCGAAAATGGGAAATAATTGGCTTGGCTTCTTCGTAGGCCCGATCTCGCAAATAGTCTCCTTCTAGGTAATCTGGCGTTTCAATGAGGGGAATAAAGATCAGATTCAAGTTCTGAGAAACCTCTTCCCCTTTTTCAGAAAGGGTATAAAACCCCAAATTGAAACCAGGAAAGTTGCCTAATTCGCCAATCAGATCATATTGATTATCGGTTAAAACTTTTTGTTTCTGAACATTACTGAGGGTTGCAATGGTAAATTCTGTGCGCGATCGCTCTACTTCCTGATGGGTGAGATAGTGATAAGTCCGCTCTGTCTGCCAACTGCCGATACAGCAATCAAAAAAATCAAAAAAAGTGTTTTCCTGCATAACCCTGAATCTTAAAATCTCTTAGGCGAGATCATAGCGCGGTTTTCCCAGAATACCCAGATCAGGGAAGATGGGGGCGGTGAGCAGGCATCAAATCAAACCGTCTTGCCCCCCTACCGCTAATCCAAATTGAACTGATTACCCCGTTTATATTGTAGGTAAGCGGCCACAAATAATCCTGACAGGGTAATGGGAATCAAGCCAAGTACAATGCCCAGCAAAAGTGGTTCAATCACGTTATTTCTCCTTGGATTTACTCTAAGTTATTAAATATACCCTAAAAAAATAAGATCTAGAGAATATCTAGATCTAGTAATTATTGACTACAAACTCAGCCGCGAGTTAAAATTCTCACAAATTATCAAGAATTGTAAAGTTCTCTTGTTGTAAGGCTTTCAGAGATATCAAATTTTGAATTTGGAATTGCTGAAATGTTGACAGGGCAAACGCATCTAAATTCTAGACTCCTTATCTGATAAAACTTTCAGCGTTTCATAAAAAATCAATCATGATCTCGGAAACCCTTATCCAGCCTATCTTTCAAAAATAAGATGCGATCGCCCTGGAAATGTTGATTTTGATCTTGACAAGATGAAAGCAAAGTGAGATAGTGATAGTTTGTGTAAACTTTCATTTAGTAATTTTCAAAGAAAAAGCTCTTGGCTAACGTAATTGTAATCGGCGCTCAGTGGGGCGACGAAGGAAAAGGGAAAATTACGGATTTATTGAGTCGGTCAGCCGATGTGGTCGTTCGTCCCCAGGGGGGAGTTAATGCCGGACATACCATTGTCGTAAATGGTCAGACTTTTAAGCTGCACCTCATTCCATCGGGGATTCTTTACCCTAACACGGAATGTATTATTGGTTCAGGAACCGTGATTGATCCGAAAGTCCTTTTGCAGGAGATTGATCAGCTAGAAGCCTTTCAGGTTTCCGTTTCACAGTTGTATATCTCCCAGACGGCCCACGTTACGATGCCTTATCATCGTCTTTTGGATCAAGCATCCGAGGAACGACGGGGTAAGCATAAAATTGGTACGACAGGGAGAGGCATTGGCCCCACCTATGCGGATAAGTCGGAACGGACGGGGATTCGGGTCGTTGATCTGATGGATCCGAAAACCCTACGCAAAAAGTTGATCTGGACGGTCAATTATAAAAATGTTGTTTTAGAAAAGCTGTACGATCTTCCCCCCCTTGACCCCGAAGTTGTTATCCAAGAGTATCTGCATTATGCGGAGCGGTTACGCCCCCATGTGGTGGATAGTTCTTTGAAGATTTATGATTCTATTCAAAAACGGAAAAATATTCTGTTTGAGGGGGCACAAGGGACGTTACTTGATCTCGATCATGGCACCTATCCCTATGTAACTTCCTCTAGTCCGGTAGCGGGGGGAGCCTGTGTGGGGGCAGGGATTGGCCCAACGATGATTGATCGGGTAATCGGGGTCGCTAAAGCCTATACCACCCGTGTGGGGGAAGGGCCGTTTCCGACCGAACTATATGGCGAACTAAATCAGCATCTTTGCGATCGCGGAGCTGAGTTTGGGACAACCACTGGTCGTCGTCGCCGTTGCGGTTGGTTTGATGGGGTGATTTGTCGTTATGCAGTACGAATCAATGGTTTGGATTGTTTAGCGATTACCAAGTTAGATGTCCTAGACGAGCTGGGAGAGATTCAAGTTTGTGTGGCCTATGAACTAGATGGTAAAACCTGCGATCATTTTCCTGGCAATGCCAGTGAGTTTGCCCGTTGCAAGCCTATTTATAAAACTCTGCCTGGTTGGCAACAATCGACGGAAAACTGTCGCGACTTGGCGGATTTACCCCAACAAGCTTTAAATTACCTGAAATTTCTGGCGGAGTTGATGGCGGTTCCGATTGCGATCATTTCTCTCGGTGCGAGTCGGGATCAAACGATTATTGTGGAAGACCCGATCCATGGGCCAAAGCGTGCTTTGTTGGATGCGAATGGTACGCCAGTGGGTCATAGCCTTTAAGTGAGCGGCCTTAAATTTTTCTGCTTTTTGTTAACTTTATCATTTCCTAGAATACTATGTCTGTTACTACCATTGAATGTCAAAAACGTCCTGAAAATAGCAATCCGAAAGCCCTACGTCGGGAAGGTTTGATTCCTGCTACGCTTTATGGTCACAATGGCACGGAATCCATTTCCCTGACTGTTGGCTCTAAGGAAGCTGTAACCCTTCTTCGTTATGCTAAAGCCAATGAAACGTTAGTGGATGTCAAAATTCCCGATTTATCCTGGGAAGGCAAGGCGTTAATTCGAGAAATTCAATCTCATCCTTGGAAACGGACGCTTTATCATTTGAGCTTTTTCTATGTGGCTAATGCTAATTCAGCAGCGGCAGCAGAAGCGTAAGGCGATCGCCCATTAATTATCTCAATTCGTGATCTAAAAGTTAGAAAGGGAGAGTCAGTTACTTTTCCTTTCTATTTCATTTTTGGGCGTTGGGTCAAAACGCAAGGCTTAAATCATCAACCAGAAGCAAATCCTACCTGTAAATAATTCGTTGATAGCTTTTCCTGTCAAAAAGGATGATAAGATTTCCGTGATAACATCAGATATAATCAACGAAAAATTTACAGCAAGTAAAATTTTGAAAAAGGTGCAAAAAGCTGAAAATTCACCTATATCGTTCTGCCGTTCTTTGAAATGTTAGGGTTTTGTTGCCATCGGCCATCTCATCAACATACGCCGCGGTCACGAAGTGTGCCTTCGGCATCGCCATCCGTCATTTGCTGCGGGAATTTGTATTGCTGCTGTTGTGAAGGAAAAAGCTTGAAAAGCCATGGAAATTGGTAAAGGCCTTAATTAAATTGACATAATTAAGCCGATAAAACGCGACGAAAATACGCTCGATATAAATTACAGCGAGGCACAACCTGATTATTCTGCTGTTGCACTAATCCCAGGCTATGTAACTTATAAATTTGCATTGAATCTAACTCCACCGGCTCCAAGGATGTGACCACCTGTTGAAATGCTTTAGCTAATTCAGGTACCTTTTGCAAAATCTCCAAATGTCGCCGCAGATGATTACTATAAATACCTGCTTCAGTCGCTGCTTCTGCCAATAACCGTTCTAGCGTAATTTGTCCAGAACTAATTTCATAAAGAGCCAAGCGCACCAGATAGGGATGTCCCCCCACCATGCTCATCAAGGCTTCTATTGCCGATTCTTCCCAGAGCAATCCATGCATTCTGGCTAATGAAAGAACTTGTATGGCATTAAATTCCAATAATGCTACTGGAACTCCGGCATTAAAAGGAGATTGATTGAGATCTAAGGGAAGATAACATTCCGTGGAATGGGCTATAACCAAACGTAATTGTTTCCAATGGGACGACACTTTTCCCCTTTCATGCCAACTTCTTAGCATCCCTAAAAAGTCTTCTACGACCTCTGCAAAAGGAAAAATTCGATCTACATTATCTAATGTTAAAAGCAAGGGATAATGATTTGCAGGCAATAAATATTCCTCAAAATAAACGGTGCAGTTATCATTACTGCCTAAAATGTCTGTGTCCCAACGATCTTTTAACTGATTTTCTAGTGCTAATTCTTTTCCTACCCTGAAACATAGCCAACGCAAAAACCTATCCAAATCGCTGATAATTCCTCGCTCCACACTTTGCAAATCTAAATACACCGTCTGATAATTCAGAAATTGTCCCCAGTTCAAGATTCTGGTCATTAGTGATGTTTTACCCATCAGTCTAGGCGCTTTAATCCGAATTAATGCTCCTGGTTTGGCGATCGCTTGATAACAAACCGATTCAACTCCATCTCTAATGACATATAAGGGTGAGTTCAAACTAACGGCACCATCGGGTAAATTCAAACTCTCTAGTGATGAAGTAGAAATGGCTAAAGACGTATCAACCATAAAATATAAAGGAGAATTGAACAATAGGACGGCTCTCTCCAAAGCTCCTTTAAAATTTGTTTTGGTGACCTCTTCTCCTAAGGCTTGTGATAGTTTTTGCCATAACTTATTACCAACATCCCCTCTGAGATAATTGACAGAGAGAAAATAAGTATCGGACATTTTTTCATAGGTTTTACCCTCCCAGGATCCTTGGAGCACCTGTATTTCAACATCTTTTAAGTGTTCTCCAAAACGTTTGAAGAAAATTTGTTCGGCAACGGCTTTAGCTTGTTCCCAGGTCAGCATTGACTGTGAGGCGATAGGACGATCTAACATCTAAACTTTACCCACCCTTTTCTTATAGGATTGTAGAATGTCTTTGTCAAGTTAAAACAGGGAATTGGGATATCAGTAAAGCCTATGCATTGGAATACATAAATGCCAATATCTGGTTTGGCGAAATTCCCTTCAATGAAAGTGCCGGTAAAGCGATTACCTATAAATATGCCCTACGGCGAGAAAACCAAGCTCCTTTTACCCTTAAGTTACGGGATGAAAATAGTGATAGATTTCTGCTGCTAACTGTTTGCCAATGCCTTCTACCTCTTGTAATTGCTTTAGAGAAGCTTCTCGAATGTAGTCTAAGGAATGAAAATGGGCCAATAGTTGTTTTTGCCGTTGAAAGCCTAATCCCGGAATTTCTTCTAACCGCGATCGCCGACTATTGGCTAGTCGTTGTTGACGGTGGAAGGTGACAGCAAAACGGTGGGCTTCATCTCGAACTCGGCGCAAAAGTTGGACACCGGCTTGTTCAGGCTCCGTATTCAAGGGTTGAGATGCTCCGGGGACGAAAATTTCTTCCCGTTGTTTGGCTAAACTGACTAGGGTTAATTGCTCTAGAAAATTCATTTCCTGTAGAACTGCAACCACTGCTGATAATTGACCCTTACCCCCATCAATCATGACAAGATCCGGGAAATCTTCTCGACTAGTTTGAGGATCTAAATAACGTTTAAATCGTCGGCTAATGACTTCGGCTAAACTAGCAAAATCATCGGAATGACCAATGGTAACGACTGGATTTTTGATTTTGTAGTGGCGATAATGTTGTTTGGCCGGAATACCATCAATAAAAACGACCTGGGAAGCGACCGCATTAGAACCTTGAATATGGGAAATATCATAGCCTTCAATGCGTTTAGGTAAAACAGCTAAGTCCAGAATTGCGGCTAGATCCTCTAGGGATTGTAAATGTTGTTCTGCTTGCCGTTGAGTTCGTTCTAATTCATAACGGGCATTTTTTTCTACTAGGTCAATTAAATCCGCCTTACCCTGACGTTGGGGATTAATAAGATTAACTTTTCGACCTCGGCGATCGCTTAACCAATTGGCTAAAATTTCTTCATCCGGTAGGGAATATTGAACAAGAACTTCCTTGGGAATTTCCACTGATTCCACCTGGGAATAATGTTCTTCTAAAACCCGTTGTAAAATCGCTCCTGACTCCAGTTCCTCACCCTCGACAAAAAAACCTAAGCGTCCAATCAGACGACCGGCCCGAATTTGAAATAATTGAATGGCACAATAGGCTCCCTCCCTCGCTAAGGCGATCGCATCCCGTGACACCGTATCATCCGGTAACGCCACTTTTTGATCGGCATTGAGACTATTTAAGGCCAATAGTTGATCTCGTATTAAAGCAGCCTGTTCAAAGCGTAGATTTTCTGCTGCTGCCTCCATTTGCTGTTGCAATTTTTGGGTTAACTCTTGCGTTCTACCCTGAAAAATCATGGCTATTTTCTGCAAGGTTTGATGATAGTCTTCGGGCGTAATTAATTCTTGACAAACCCCTGGACAGCGACCAATATCATAATTCAAACAAGGACGATCTTTAAAGAGCGGTTTGGGACGTTGACGCAGAGGAAAGATTCGCTTAATTAGTTGCAGTGTTTGGGACAGTAGTCGAGTATCCACGTAGGGGCCATAATAACGGTCTTTGGCTGCTCCTAAACGACGTTTGCGAGTAATAAAAATACGAGGATAATCTTCTGACCAGGTAATGCAAACATAGGGATATTTTTTGTCATCTTTTAATAAAATATTAAAGCGAGGCTGATGTTGTTTAATTAAATTGGCCTCTAGAGCCAATGCTTCTCCCTCTGTATCGGTGACAATAAATTCAATTTCGGCAATTTGTTGCACCATGAGCGCAATACGCGGACTATGGGCTTGGGACTCCCGAAAATAAGACCTTACCCTAGTCCGTAGTTTCTTAGCTTTACCAATATAAAGAATTTCTCCCAGGCGATCGCGCATCAAATAAACACCCGGATCCGCCGGAATTTCTTGCAAACGTGCCTCTAGGCGATCGGGTGACTGGATAAGAGCCGCAGATGACTCCGTTTTTGGCATAGCTTCACTGGGATCTCTTATCTTTTTTGGCCTCTCCCTAAGAATTTACTCAGACTAACGCCTCCCAGTAAGGCCAACAAAGCATAAGCCATATTCGATTCTGGTACTTTCTGGCCATCAAAAAGCTTAAAATCCATCGTAATGTTGGAGCGCAAGGCCGCATCACTTGGACTAATGGATCCTAACCAATTCATCATAAATTTTCCCTGAACCCGCTTAATTTCAGTCCCAGATTGACCGAGTAAAGCGAGTTCCGTAAAAGTAGGATCAGAACTAGAGCTATTATTGCCGGTAAACTGGGCAATAGCTAAAGGAGAAGATCCATTTTGAGCCACTTGACCATCTAGAGAAATCACCTGATCAACGGAAATATAACTGGTGTAATTGGCCGCTTTATCGTTGACCTTAGCCAACATTGACAACGCACTAACCTGATCTGAGGCAAGCGTACTTGTATAGGAGCGAGTATAGATTTCACTGGGACTATATTCTAAGGTTAAAACAAAAGTTTTTGTGGCTTTGGTATAGTCCACCGACCAATTGTAGAATTGATTCTTGTCATTGTTTGTCCAATCTCGATAAATAGAGCCTGCCAGTGGATCGTTAGCACCATTCTCTCCATAGCCAAATTCATAATCGGCCTGTCCTACTGCCCCTCCTCGCCATTCCAAGGCCATTTGCTTAGACCAATCAGGAGAGGGAGGACAGATGCCGTTGCTGCTATTCTGATAGACGGTCATAAATCCGTAGGTGGTACTCGTGTCGCAAACGGGTGCAATATTAGCTGCTTGTACTTTTAAGGGTAGAAGCGTCATCCCCGTCAAAGAGGTGGTAAGGATTAAAGTCTGAGGAATCCAGGAATTCATTTTCATAGATAGATGGAGAAGGGGGAGGCAGGAATTTCAGGAAAAATTATTCTAGTCGCTATGCCATTATAGTGACTTATGTAGATGAATAACACCGTTAAAATGTTCAGTTTTGTCAAGACTTTCGGAATATATCTGTTGCTAGGGGTTATGGCCCTGTTAATGTTATTTCCTTTACTCTGGTTACTAGGAACTGCTTTAAAATCGCCAACGGAAAATATTTTTGGTTCACCTTTGCAAATTTGGCCGGAACAAGCGACTTTGGCCAATTTTCTGGCAGTTCTGCAAAATTATCCCTTTGGTCGCTACCTAGCTAATAGCACAATTGTTGCTGTTTTAACTGTCGGCTTTAATCTATTCTTTTGTGCTTTGGCGGCTTACCCCTTAGCTCGACTCAATTTTCGAGGACGTGACAGCTTGTTAGCCGTTATTGTGGCTACCTTAATGATTCCTTTTCAAATTGTGATGATTCCGTTGTATATTCTAACGGTGCAATTTGGCTTGAGAAATAGCTATCTAGGGGTGGTTTTTCCAGGACTAGCGTCTGCTTTTGGGATTTTTCTGTTGAGACAAGCTTTTCAGACGGTTCCGAAGGAATTAGAAGAGGCTGCTCGTATTGATGGTTGTACGGAATTGGGCATCTGGTGGCACGTGATGATTCCAGCAATTCGCCCCTCCTTAGTCACCTTGGCGATTTTTGTGTTTATTGGTGCCTGGAGTGATTTTCTCTGGCCCTTGATTGTTCTAGATCAGCCCGATTATTTTACCTTGCCTTTGGGGGTGGCTAAATTGGCCAGTGCCTTGGACTTTGACTGGCGGTTAATTGCCGCAGGTTCGATCATCTCGATCGCGCCCATTATTGTTTTATTTATCTTTGTCCAGCGTTATATTATTCCGACGGATGCGGGAAGTGGGGTGAAGGGGTGACGGAGTTTAGGGTTAGGGCAGTCAGGAGCGGTTAATCTTTGGTAGGATCAAGCACAAGACTTTAGAGAAATTCTGTAAAAACCTGACGATGCCTAGAACTCAACGGAACGATAATTTTATTGATAAAAGCTTTACGGTGATGGCGGATATCATTTTAAAAATTCTGCCAACGAACAAAAAAGCCAAGGAAGCCTTTGTTTATTACCGTGATGGTATGTCTGCCCAGGCGGAAGGGGAATATGCGGAGGCTCTGGAAAATTATGAGGAGGCTCTCACCCTAGAGGAGCATCCCAATGATCGTAGTTATATTCTCTACAATATGGCTCTGATCCATGCCAGTAATGGGGAACACGAACGGGCCTTGGGTTACTATCAACAGGCGATCGATCTTAATCCCCAGATGCCTTCTGCCCTTAATAATGTGGCGGTGATCTACCATTATCAGGGGGAGCGGGCCAAGGAAATTGGCAATGAAGATGAGGCTGAATCTCTCTTTGATAAGGCGGCGGAGTATTGGAAACAGGCGATCCGTTTGGCTCCCAATAATTACATTGAGGCTCAAAATTGGCTGAAGATTACAGGGCGATCGGAGATAGATGTGTTTTTCTAGGGTTTGATCCCCTCCAGCCCCCCTTGATAAGGCTTTGATCCCCCCCCAGCCCCCCTTGATAAGGGGGGAGAAGATGAAAAGCTTGCTATGTAAGGCTTTAACCCAGTCCCCCTTTTTAAGGGGGATGCCGTAGGCAGGGGGATCAAACTTCTAGGGATGCAAATAGATGTGTGTACACAGCAGCCTTGATAAGGGGGGAAATTTGGCAGATGGAGTGATTTTCAGGTAAAGCGGAAAGATCTTTTGTTGCTAATTATTAATTGTCAACTATCAACTATTAACTATCACCTATTAACTAAATCCATGCTTGATCAAGAACAGGTTCACAAGATTGCTCATCTAGCTCGTCTGGAAATTACGCCAGAGGAAGAAATTCAGTTTGCAGGAGAACTCAGTAGTATTTTAGACTATTTTGAGCAATTGAGTGAGTTAGATACGACCGATGTACAGCCCACTACCAGAGCCATTGAGTTGAATAATATTACCCGTCCAGACGTTCGTGTGCTCTATGACCATCGCGAAGATTTACTCAAGCAAGCGCCCGAACCAGAAGGGGACTTTTTCCGAGTTCCCCAAATTCTCAGTAGCGATGAAGATTAATCTGTCCGTCTAATCTATGTTATGCTAGTTTTTGACTCGGACTCATGCGATCGCAACGCCCAAATCTTGTCAGGCCCGGAAGGGAGCAGCAATACGGGATGCTTACGGTAGGCGTGAACTCCGGGTCTTTTAGTTTTTGATGAATAAAACCTTTTCTCGATTCCCGTCTGAAATTATCTATGGGCTAGTTGCCTTTGCGGTAACGCTCATTGTCATTCTTTATCTGTATTTTGAGCAGTTTTCAGGCAATATTACCGGCTTTTTTCGGATTGGGACGGTGTTGCCCCTTTCGCCGCTCCTTGATCCACAACAAACTTTTGTTTTTAAAGGAGAATTGGGCTACGATGGCCAGCAATTTTTGAGTATTGCCCTCGATCCCTTTTTAAAACAGGATGGCACGATCGCCGCCTTAGATCATCCGAGTTATCGCTATCGTCGTATTCTTTATCCCCTATTGGGGTATTTGTTGGGATTCGGCAGTCCTGAATTAATTCCCTACGCGTTAGTCGGCATAAATGCGATCGCGATCGCCTTGATTGTCGGTTTTGTCACGGCCTATTTTAAAGGTCATTTGATACCAGAGAAAAGGGCTATTGGGGTCTTAGCTATTCCTGGCATTTGGATTGTTTTATCCCTCTCAACCGCAGATTTATTGGGCAGTTTGTTACTGGTTGCAGCTATCTATTGGGAACATCGTCATCAAGCTAAATTAATGGCTGTTATGGTGGCTTTAGCCATTTTAACCCGCGAAACGTTATTGATTCTTTGGTTAGCTTTGTTAATTAATAATATTGTTCTGAAAAGACAAAAATTTATTTTGCCTCTGTTATTGGCCTTGATACCTGGGTTAGCTTGGCATCTTTATATTCTGGCCTTGAAATTACCCGGCGCGTCTGGCACAGGCAATTTTGGCCTACCCTTGGTGGGTATTTCTCAAAAGGTAATCTCTCTCTTTCAAGCTGGACTAACGGGCAAAAATTTATTTGAAGGTTATCTCTTTGGACTGTTAATTATTGTCTTTGGCTTAACGATTTGGTCAAGTCATCATTTCCATAGCCATAATCATACTATTCGTTGGAGCAGTTGGCTATATCTAGGACTCTTTTCAGTCAGTAGTTTACTAATTTTAGACTATTACCTTAATTATACAAGAGTCTTTATGGACGTTTATTTATTGGGATTACTGATTATGGTGAATCATCCCCTTCCTAATAGAACAATATTTTTGACGGCATCCAGTATCGCTAGTGTTGCTTTTTTAGCGTTACATTCCTAAGCTTCTTTTTGGTCGGATTAACTTTGACAAAGTTTATTTGCACTAAGCTGCGATCGCCGAATTCTGTTAAAATCCAATCTTGAACCTGTCTTGAACCTGTAGCGAAGACTCCACCATGATCCACGATATTTTCATGCCTGCTCTCAGTTCTACCATGACCGAAGGAAAGATTGTTTCCTGGGTAAAATCGCCTGGTGATAAGGTAGCCAAAGGTGAAACGGTGCTGGTCGTAGAATCGGATAAAGCCGATATGGATGTGGAGTCCTTCTATGAGGGCTATTTGGCGATTATTTTGGTAGAAGCGGGTCAAGAAGCCCCTGTGGGGAGTGCGATCGCCTATATTGCCGAAACCCAAGAAGAAATTGCCCTAGCTCAACAAAAAGGCGGTTCCTCGGCTGCAACACCCCCAACTACAACCAAGTCAGTTCCCACTCCTGAAGTGGCCCCTCTGCCAGCGATCGCGGCTCCTGTAGCAGAAACAACCAGTTCCAATGGCAACGGTAGAATTGTCGCTTCCCCGCGTGCTAAAAAATTAGCCAAAGAATTCAGCGTTAATCTTAATACTCTCAAAGGTAGTGGCCCTCACGGTCGCATTGTGGCCGAAGATGTGGAAAAAGCTGCCGGTAAAACCCCTACTATTGCGGCTCCAGTGGTCTCGGCTCCCGTTGTCACAACGCCCAAAGCTGCCCCCGTTGTCACCCCGACTGTTACCCCAGGCGAAACCGTTCCCTTAACCACTTTCCAAAAGGCATTAGTGCAGAACATGGTAGCGGCCATGCAGGCTCCCACTTTTCGAGTGGGTTATACCATTACCACCGACGAACTGGATAAGCTGTACAAGCAAATTAAAGCCAAGGGTGTAACCATGACAGCCCTATTAGCCAAAGCAGTGGCCGTGACCCTTAAAAAGCATCCCATTGTCAATGCGAGTTATTCTGACGCGGGAATTGTTTATCATCCCTCGGTCAATGTGGCAATGGCGGTGGCGATGCCCGATGGTGGTTTGATCACACCCGTATTACAAAATGCGGATCAAATGGATATATATTCCCTATCTCGTCGTTGGAAGGAGTTAGTGGAGCGGGCGCGGGCTAAACAGTTGCAACCGGAAGAATATAATTCTGGAACTTTTACGCTGTCTAATCTGGGGATGTTTGGCGTGGATCGTTTTGATGCCATTCTTCCCCCTGGTCAAGGCGGTATTTTGGCGATCGGGGCTTCCCGTTCACAAGTCGTTGCTAATGATCAAGGTTTGATCGGGGTAAAACGTCAAATGATGGTCAATGTCACCTGCGATCATCGTGTTATTTATGGTGCTCATGCTGCGGCTTTTCTACAGGATTTAGCGACGTTGATTGAAACTAATGCCCAATCTTTGACGCTTTAAGCTCTCTTTAAATCCCTCTGCAAAGGGGGACTTATGGCTCTTTTTTAAACGCTTAAACTAAAAAGCCTAAATTAACAGGCGATTGCCTACCATGATCAGAAGACTTTACCGGCTAGGGTGTGTTCTTTGTCTATTTTTTTTGCTCGGATACTTATTCGTTAGCTCTCCCTTCCTAGTTCCGGCGATCGCCCAAAGTTCTCTAGGAGCAGCAAATCCTTTACCACAGCCATCCATCACGCCTCAACCGCTGCCATCGAATCTTCCTTCTCCCCGTCCTTATCCCGTCATGCTAGATGGGGAAACAGTCTTCAACTTTTTCGGTGATATTCCTGGGATTCCAGTGGCACCAAGGGTTAAACGAGTTATCAAGAATTTAGAAAACGTAGCTAAGGACTATAGCTTATCTCCTGATGATATTCGTCTTTTTTCAGTGGAAGGAGTACGAATTATCGGTACAGAAACAGATGCCATTGTCTCGTTTATTAACGCTGACGCAAAAGCAGCTAATTTGCCCTTGGATAAGCTGGCTCAGGATCGACTACAGGATATTCGCAATGCCATTATTCAATATCGTGAACGTCGTAAACCGAGTCGTTTGCTTTGGGGAACAATCGAAGCGATCATTGTAACGATTCTCGTCTTATTGATTTTTCAGTTTTTAGGATTTTTATTTCCACAAATCTATCAGGCCATTAATCAGCGTCGAGAGATTCTTTTTCGTCCTCTTCATATTCAACGGTGGCAAATCTTATCGGCAGAGCAGGAAGCCGGAATTTTTTTTACTGGATTACGAGTATTTCGCTGGGCAATTATTCTCAGTATTTTATATTTTTATATTCCTCTCGTTCTTAGTTTTTTTCCTTTAACAGAACGTTTGGCAAAGAAAGTTTTAGCCTCTTTTTACCAAGCAATTAATACTGTTTGGTCAGCGTTTGTTGGTTATTTACCGAATTTATTTGTTCTTTTATTAGTTGTCTTTCTTGCTTATTATACCGTTCGTCTCTGTCGTCCCTTCTTTAAAGCTCTTGAAAACCAGACTATTCATCTACGGGGCTTTTATCCTGAGTGGGCCCAACCAACCTATAAGCTTGTGGTTTTTCTGGTCATAGCGATGGCAGCGGCGATTATTTTTCCCTATTTGCCTGGGTTTGATTCGCCTGCTTTTCAAGGAATTTCTCTATTAATTGGGGCCTTGGTAACGGTTGGAGGAGCCAGTACAATTGCGAATCTTTTGGGGGGTTATATTATGATTTATACCCGTGCTTTTCAATTAGGCGATCGCATTTCGGTAGATAGCTACACGGGAATTGTAATTGAGAAAACCATTCTTTCAACACGAATTTGTACTCCTAACAATGAAATTGTCACCATTCCCAACTCTAGTATTGTGGCTAGTAGTATCATCAATTATTCCGCCAGCCTCAGAGATATTCAAAAACCCCTTGTACTTCATACAACGGTGACGCTCGGTTACGATCTTCCCTGGCGTAAAGTTCATGAAACCCTGATTAATGCGGCCCTAGCCACCCAGGATATTTTAGAAGAGCCAGCCCCCTGTGTTTGGCAGACAAGTTTGGATGATTTCTATGTCAGTTACGAACTACGGGCTTCTACGGCTCAAGCCATTCGTATTAAGGAAATTTATGCGGAACTACACCAAAATATTCAGGATAAATGTAATGAAGTCGGGATTGAAATTATGTCTCCCCATTACACCGCCCTTAGGGATGGCAATCAAAGTACAATGCCTGAAAATTATCTTGAATCTGATTATCAAGCTCCTGGGTTTCGAGTTCAACCCCTTAATTCGATTATTAACAATATTCTGCCTCAACCTAAAGGCGATCGCTCTCCCCATCAACCTTTGGATTCCTAGGGAGAGAATATTCTCTCTTTATTCTTAATAAATAAGCGATCGCCCTATGCAAGTTAGCAGATTTAGTCAGGAGTTGGGTTAATGGTAAATTTCGGGTCTCCTCGTCAATCCCTTAATAAGGCATTTTTGAAAGTTAATCCTGTTGGCAATGAGGTTAATCATTTTGTCCAGAATTTGCTTGCTTTGCTGGGAAATATTCAGGAGTCAGAAAATGAGGAGTTTCACAAGAATCTGATTAGTGATTTTTTGAAGAAAAGCTATTATGATTCTCGGTATTTTATTAATACTAAAGCTCGTTACGATTTAGTTATTCATACGGGCAAAGATAGCAGTAGTGCGGTCGGTGTGATTCTGGAATTGAAGAGTCCGATCAATAAGACAGAAATGCCTAAACCAGAACAGCTTAACGGTAAGGCTTTACAACAATTACTGTTCTATTTTTTGCAGGAACGGGTGACAGGTAAAAATCTTGAGATTAAGCATCTTATTATCACCAATTGCTATGAGTGGTTTGTGTTTGATGCTCACGAGTTTGAACGCTGTTTTGCGAATGATAAAGTTTTGCTTAAAACCTTTGAAGAGTTTATGGCGGGGGGATTAACGGGAACTCGAACTGACTTTTTTTATCAGAATATTGCTAAACCAGCGATCGCCCAGGTGATTGATCGCGTTAAGTTCACGCATTTTGATTTGCGGGATCTGGAGAATCTGGATTTAATTGATCTGTATAAGTTTCTTGCGCCAGAGCATTTGCTCAAGTTGCCTTTTGTTAATGATAGCAATAGTTTAAATAAGCCTTTTTATAATGAGTTGCTGTATATCATTGGTTTGACGGAAGTTAAGGATAAGGGCAAGAAGTTAATTGGACGGGTGAAGGAAGGCGATCGCCAAGCTGGTTCTTTAATTGAGAATGCGATTAGTCGTTTGGAGAGTTTGGGTAAGTTGTCGCGCTTGTCTAAGCCTGAAGAGTTTGGTGATACGGATGAGGAGAGGCTTTTTAATGTGGCATTGCGGTTGTCGATTAATTGGATTAATCGCATTTTGTTTTTGAAGTTATTGGAAGCGCAGTTAATTAAATATTATCAAGGCGATCTAGATTCTATTCGTGAATTTGCATTTTTGAACTTAGAAAAAGTCAAAAGTTATAATGATCTTGATGGACTGTTCTTTGATATTTTAGCGAAAGAAGAAAATAAAAGAGAAAAAGATGTTAAAGATACTTTTGCAAATATACCTTATCTAAATAGCTCATTATTTGAGCTACTAGAGATTGAGCATGAAACAATTTTAATGGGTAATCTCAAAGATCGCGCTTTGCCTATTTTTGGAGCAACTGTTTTAAAAGATAGCAATGGCAATAGACGATCAGGGAATATAAATACTTTGAAGTATTTATTTGAGTTTTTGAGTGCTTACAGATTTGATCGGGATGAGTCTGAAGATTCACAAGAGGACAGTGAGAAGTTAATTAATGCGTCAGTTTTAGGTTTGATTTTTGAAAAGATTAATGGTTATAAGGATGGGTCTTTTTATACGCCGAGTTTCATTACGATGTATATGTGCCGCGAGACGATACGGCGGGCGGTGGTGCAGAAGTTTAATGAGGTGAAGGGCTGGAATTGTGAGAAAATCAGGGATTTGCATGGAAGAATTGAAGATAAAATGGAGGCAAATGCAATTATCAATAGTCTCAAGATTTGCGATCCTGCGGTGGGTTCGGGACATTTCTTGGTTTCAGCTTTGAATGAAATGATTGCGATTAAGAGCGAGTTACGGGTTTTATTAGATAAAGAGGGTATGTCGTTAAGGGATTATCGAGTGGAGGTACGGAATGATAAGTTATTAGTCTATGATGATGAGGGGAAGTTATTTGATTATCGTCCTAATAATGCGGAAAGACAACGAGTACAGGAGACATTATTTCATGAGAAGCAGACAATTATTGAGGGTTGTTTGTTTGGGGTAGATATTAATCCCAATTCGGTAAATATTTGTCGTTTGCGGTTGTGGATTGAGCTTTTAAAACACGCTTATTATCGGGTTGATGGGAAGCTGGAAACTTTGCCAAATATTGACATCAATATTAAAGAAGGAAATTCTCTAATTAGTCAATTTGGTATAGATGTCGATTTGAAATTGATCTTATTTCAGCAGAAAAACCAATCACTGATAAATGAATACAAAAACACAGTAAAAAGTTATTTTAGTGCTACAGTCTCTATAGAAAAGCACAATATTAGAAATAACATGAAAAAGCAAAAGGCGAATTTGAAAAATTGTCTAAAACAAACCCATGAAGAATCCAAAAAATTAAAAAGCCTGCGTAAGAAGCTAGAAGATATGATGCAACAATCAACGCTTCCAGTTATCGATCCCAATGAGGTTGCCAAAGATATTACCAAATTAAGATCTGAAATTAAGAAACTGGAACAAGTGGAGAAAGAGAAGACTGCTCAAAAAGACGAAATATACAGCAATACTTTTGAATGGCGATTTGAATTTCCTCAAGTTTTAAATGACGATAGTGACTTTGTAGGATTTGATGTTGTAATTGGTAATCCGCCTTATATCCGTCAAGAGGAAATTAAAGAATTGAAACCATTCCTAGAACGAAATTATCAGTGTTATACGGGTGTTGCGGATTTATTTGTTTATTTCTATGAGTTGGGCTTAAACTTATTAAAGCCAAATGGTCATCTAACATATATTTCTTCTAATAAATATTTTCGGGCTGGCTATGGTGAGAAATTACGCCAGTTTTTGACGGATTCAACAACTATTTATAACTTAATTGATTTTGGGGATTATCCTGTTTTTGAAGAGGCTATAGCCTATCCAAGTATCATCACTTTAAGTAAAGCCAAACCTGAAAATAATCAAGTACAAGCTTTGTCATGGGATGAAGCTAAAAAACAAGATATTGCGCAGTTTGCAACAATATTAGAGCAAGACGGTTTAAGGATTTTACAAGCAAATTTAAAGCCTGACGGTTGGCGTTTAGAATCTTCTCAAAACTTTGATTTATTAACTAAATTACGAAATATTGGCAGACCTTTAGGAGAGCATGTAAATGGTGCATTATATTATGGAATTAAGACAGGATTAAATGAGGCTTTTGTTATTGATCGCGCAACCCGTGACAGATTAATTAATGAGCATCCTTCGTCATCAAAAGTAATTAAACCTTTGTTACGTGGTCGTGATGTTAAAAGATGGTGTGTTGATTATCAAGATTTATATTTAATTTTTACAAGACGAGGGATTAATATTAAAAATTATCCAGCAATTGAAAAATATCTTAGTCAATATAGAGATCGACTAACTGCTGGCGTAGAAGGAGGACGTAAAGCTGGTAGTTATGAATGGTATGAAATTCAAGATAATGTTGCGTACTGGCAAGAATTTGAAAAATCTAAAATTGTTTGGGGCAATCTAGCAACCTCACCTCAATTCGCTCTTGCTCCAGTTAATTCGTATGTTTGCGCTCCTGCTAATTTAATTGTTTCAGAAAATAATAATTATTTGTTAGCAATTCTAAATTCTAAAGCAGCTCAATATGTAATATCTCAAAATGCCGCGTTAAGACAAGGAGGATTTCTTGAGTTCAAACCAATTTATGTTTCTCAGGTTACCATTCCTGCCGCAACCGAATCACAACGTACAGCAATAGAAAAACTTGTGCAGAAATGTCTTGATGCTAAAAAAGGCGATCCTAAAGCTGATACGAACGAATTAAAACAGGCGATCAATGCTTTAGTTTATCAACTTTATGGCTTGACAGAAGAAGAGATTAAAATATACTTGGCACGGTCATAGATTATAGATTTTCGCCCCCTGAATCCCCCAATACTGGGGGACTTTGAAACCCATAAATAGAGAATGTTTCCCCCCA
>Ga0208854_1000029_pt1 | contig 29815 bp, 24 predicted proteins | sample LakMenEpi30Nov11_FD_150748 | JGI IMG/M metagenome (GOLD analysis project Ga0208854, IMG submission 150748) | Freshwater microbial communities from Lake Mendota, WI - 30NOV2011 deep hole epilimnion (SPAdes) | ecosystem: Environmental > Aquatic > Freshwater > Lake > Epilimnion/Euphotic zone ...
TGGAGTTTATCGCATTATTTATGGAATAGATGATTCGGCAAAAAAGGTAATTGTTCTAGATATTGGACATCGCAAAGACATCTACCGATAGGCGATCGCGTTTTGTTGAGTTTGCGAAGTGCGATCGCTGTTTTATTGTGGAGAGAAGAGAGAGTGATCGCTGTTTTTGTGAAGTTTGAAGTGGCGATCGCGTTTTGTTGAGTTTGCGAAGTGCGATCGCTTATTTTAACAAACTTTCATATTCCTCATGACTTCCTATCCAAACCCAAATATAATCTTCACCATCTTTAAAAGCTAAAGCTCGATAGTTAATACCAACTCTTGCAGACCAAAATTTTCCAACTTTTTTAAAAGATAAAGAAGGATGATTTAGATCATTTTTTAACAACTCAAAATTCTTCCTAGCCAATGTCTGAATTGGTTTAGGTAACTGATAAAAACACTGCCAAAATCTTTGATTCATTCGATGCACTTACAACTCCTTTAACTGACCTTTACTTTTTTCTAATAAAGATTCCTCAATCAAAAAATCAAGTCTTCCTGAATTAGAATCTTCCTCAATTTGATTTTCCCATTGTTGAGCATCTAATTCATTAATCCAATTTTTTAAACAGGTAAATTCATCATCCGTAAGAGTTTCAATTTCTGTTTGAATTAATTGTAACTTTGTCATATTAGTAATCCCTATAATAACAGCTTCTTATTTTATCATTTTTCTATGATAATGCGTACCATGTAACAGATCCCTTCAGAATCACTTTTTTGAAGAGAGTTAAGGGAAGGCCCTTTTTAGGGCCGTTTAAGGAGCGATCGCATTTTGCTAAGTTTGAGAAGGGCGATCGGTGTTTGGTTGTGGAGAGAGGAGAGAGCGATCGCTGTTTTGGAAAGCTTGAAGAGGCGAACTAATCTTGCTGTAAATTTTTCGTTGATTATGTCTGATGTTATCACGGAAGTCTTATCATCCCTTTTGACAGGAAAAGCTATCAACTAATTATTTACAGGTAGAATTTCTTCAATTTTTTGACTTTTTCAGCAAGCCCTAATTAACCTTCTTAGTTTGGACAGCAGTTCGACTCTGCTCGGCTCCATTTCAATCGTGCCAAACTTAATCCTCCACGAGGGCATTAACATGTAGGAGCATTTCTCCGGCCATGAGGCGTTGGGATGCTTCTAAAAGTGCTTCTTCGATATAAGGTTTAACGAAATAACCCTTAGCTCCTTTTTCAGCGGCCAGACGCTGCATTTTTTGGGCCCCCCGTGAGGTGATCATCGCCACTGGAATCCAAGATAACTGAGGATCATCCTGTAACCGACTCAGAAGCTCTAAACCATTCATACGCGGCATTTCAATATCGCAGAGGATTAAATCACAGGGCAGTCCTGAGCGTAGTTTTTCCCAGGCATCCTGGCCATCTCGTGCCACTTCGGTATCATAACCGGCCTTACGGTAAGTCAAAGACAGCATTTCCCGCACCATCACAGAGTCGTCAATGATCAGAACCCTGGGCGACACATCCATCTCATCTTGGAGAGGTGGAAACTGACCTGGATTAGTCTGTTTGGCTTTCTTAAAACGAGATAGGAAAGAATGAGGTTGTTTGATACTTCCTTGTAGTAAAACTTCGCCTTGCATCATGCGGGCAGCGGCATCCAGAATGTCTTTTTCGGTATAGGGTTTGGTGAAATAACCACTGGCTCCTAACCTGGCGGCGACTTTTCGGTGACGGTCTGCCCCCCGTGAGGTTAGTAGGGCAATGGGAATATTGGCTAATTGCTCATCACTTTGCATTTGTGAGAGTAGCTCTAAACCATTCATGCGCGGCATTTCGATGTCACAGAAGACGAGATCACAGGGCAATCCCGATCGCAGTTTTTCCCAGGCTTCCTGACCATCCCGTGCCTGTTCCACCCGATAGCCGGCCTTGCTGAAACTGAGAGAAAGCAGTTCCCGTACCGTAATGGAGTCATCCACAATCAGGACTGTTGGCTCCATTTGTAGGTCTTGGTTAACAGGGGTTGCCGTTTTACGCCAGAGTCCACCACCAATATCAGTCCGAATACGTCCTTGGGCAATCTCAATGAGTTCGAGAACATCCCCAATCGGCATAATACTACCATCGCCTCGAACCGTTGCTCCTGCAATGCCTGGCGGTTTGGGAACAGGCCCCTCAATCTGTTTAATAACAATTTCTTCTTCTCCCAATACGTTATCAACCTGAATTGCCAGTAAATTACTCGCTCCTCCTCGTAGGATCACAATGGAGACAATTTCTTCTTCTTTCTTGCCGCCATAGACTGTACCCCGACTGAGTTGGCGATTATAGTTCAGTAAATCTCCTAGACGATAGATCGGTAGTAACATATCCTGCCAATGAATACAGGGATGTTCTTCCTCATTCAAGACCACATCACTGGGCAGATAGTCTTTGGTATCTTCTACGCCATCCATCGGAAAGGCAATACGGGCGCGATCGCTGAGACAGCAAAGAGCTTTACAGATACTGAGGGTTAAGGGCAAACGAATGCTAAAGGTGGTTCCTTTCCCTGGTGTAGAATCAATGGCGACGGAGCCACGAATTTCCAGTAAACTGGTTCGCACGACATCAAGGCCCACTCCTCGGCCCGAAAAGTCATCCGCCTTGTCTTTTGTACTAAAACCGGCATGAAACAGCAGATCATAGACATCCTGTTCATTCATGCTATGGGCTTCTAATGGTGTAATCACTCCTTTTTCGATCGCTTTGCGCTTAACCCGCTCGGCATCAATACCAGCCCCATCATCAGATACGGTAATTAAGGTTTGGTTACCCTGTAGAAAAGCAGAAATACTGACTTCACCTTCGGGGGACTTACCTTTTCTTTGTCGTTCCTCTGGACTTTCAATACCGTGAGTGATGGCATTATTAACCAAGTGGGTCATGGGATTATACAAATGCTCTAGGATCATCTTGTCAATCAAGACTTCCCGACCTTCTACTTGCAGTCCGACCTGTTTATTCAGTTTCATGGAAACTTCGCGAATGGCACGGGGGAGGCGATCGGCGGTTTGGGCAAAGGGAACCATCCGAGATTTGGTCATGCCTTCCTGAAGTTGGGTTGTGACTTGCCGTAGGGTACGGGCCACCTGATCGGTTTCATCCACCAGGTATTGAATATCAGAAGTGGATTCTCGAACTCGCACAATCAATTCAATCATTTCCTGAGACAGCAAATGAAAACCTGTAAAACGATCCATCTCCAACGCATCTAGGGGTTGATCGCCTCCTTGGGTCGCGCCAGAAAAACCACCGCGATCGCGCATGGTGACGGTTGCTTCCCCTGAGTAAGTCGATTTAGGAGACTGAAGGTTAGTATGACGACTGGCTAATAAGGCTCCTTCTAACAATGTCCGCTCATAAAGATCCTGCATTCGGCCGCCTACATCACTTAAGCTCTGGGCCTGATTGAGCAAATTATCTAAAAATTGGCGTAGGCGTTCCTGATCCTGCTCTAGGCGATTGCGTTTAACCACTAGTTCCCCAATCAAATTACTCAGATTATCTAACTGCTTGACTGGAACTCGCATGGTCTGTTCAAAAACCTTGGTCTTCCCTGGCCGGTTACGGGGTTGAAGACGTTGACCTCCCACCGCAATCATGGTTGGCGGGCCTCCCATCGTGCGATCGGCCTGCTCCAATAGGGCCTCTAAATCCTTGAATTCATCTTCTGCTTCGTAGTTGGTATAGGCAGGAGTATAAACAGGGGCAACGGGCACAGGCGTTTCTGCTATGACTGGAGCGGTAATAACAGGGGAATCAATCAATGCTTCCAGAGCTTGAATATTTAATGGTTCCTCAAGGGGCTGGAAACGAGGTGGTTCTGCTAACAGGGATTCTAACTGGTCAATATCATCATAAAACTGTAAAGATTCAGGAACGGCATTCCAAGCTGAGACAGGGGGAGATAACTGAGCGGTACTTTCATTAAAGTCATTAAAAAAGGCATTCGTTTCAGATTCAGAGGAAGAACTCGTGACTCCTAATAACTCTCGTAAATCCTCTAGTTCCGAAGGTCTGAAAGTAGAACTGATGGAAAAACTGGATTCTAAAGATTGCGGCGTACTATTGGAGCTGGGGGAATGATCTTCATGGCCGTTCGTATGAGACGAGCCTAGCAACATTTCTTCGGGAATACTTAAGGCTAAATCCTCTTCCGCTTCCTGGAACAAATTGTCTAAATCATCAAATCCGACCAAATTATCATTATTCTGCTGACTGAAAATAGGGTTTAATTCTGAGGCTGGAGTTTCAGTCGGAGAGGAACTCGTTGAGATTAGACTATCAAGTTCTAACCAACTAGAGGTTTCGTAGGGATCGAGTTCTGCTTCTTCCAATTCCGCTGGATCTTCAAATAGGGCTTCTAGCTCTGCATCAGCTTGATCTAGGGAAAGCGTCATACGTTGAGGCGTTTCTACCCTGGCAATAGGGGCATATAGCTCAAAGAGACTTTCATCAAAAGCACTCTCATCAAAAGCACTTTCGTCAAATAGATTATTGAGGTCATCAATTCCCTGGGCATCACCTTCTGAGGACGTTTCCTGTTCTAAGTCCTTAAGAATTCCCTCGATTTCATCGTCAAACCAATTGTCCATTTCCGGCATATCTTGGGGGTTACTGCTCATCGTCATATTGATCCTAACAAGGGTCACAGGGATTGCAAGGGATGTTACCTCTAGTTAAGGCTTTAGGTTCTTGCTCTTTAAATGTACCTAAAACCATCATTAAATGTAATGATTTGAAACGTTACATTAAACTTTTAAGAAATATCTTTAAGAATATCTCGGTACTGGATTAGATATATTTAATGAAGAAAAAAATATCTTTCACTAACTATATCATTCATCCATCAAGGCCAGAGAAACTGACGTTACCATCAGCAATATAATACTATCCTTGGATTATTTATCAATCACTTTGAATTTGGATGCTTCATTTGGATGTATTTTCACAGATTTAGAACATTACGCTAGTGTTGAATGAGTTCAATCTTGTAACCATTGGGATCTTCCACAAAAGCAATCACGGTAGAGCCATGCTTCATGGGGCCCGGTTCACGGGTGACTTTACCGCCCTTGGCCTTAATCTTGTCACATGTGGCATAGATATCATCCACACCGATCGCCACATGGCCAAAGGCATTGCCCAATTCGTATTGTTCGACCCCCCAGTTATAGGTTAATTCAATCACGGCTTGCTGAGATTCATCGCCATAACCGACAAAGGCTAGGGTAAATTCACCTGTAGGATATTCTCGTTGGCGTAGCAGAGTCATCCCTAAAACATCGCAATAAAATTGTAATGATTGTTCTAGATTGCCAACCCGTAACATGGTGTGAAGCATTCGCATGGTAAAAACTAGTTTCCTAAGCAATGGTCAAAGTCCAGTTGATCTTAGCAAAAATAAAAAAGCCCGGCTATTGCCAAGGCTAATGGGAGAAATCCAATGTGAAACCTTTTGTTGGGTGAACCGAAGAAAATAAAGAGTCGTTATAGAATTTTGTTTTTATATCGAGAGATTGTTTTTTGCTCTCATGTAAATAAATGTAACGTCTTTGTTGCGGATTGTAAAGATAGCTTGACAAAGTGATCCTGATTAAAGACATAAGCAAAAGTCATGGGCTGACATTGACGGAGCTTGACCAGCAAAAAAACTTAAGGTTTAGAGAGGCTGAGGGCCTTTAGATCCAGCTTTTCCAGACGTTGATAGGCTTGATCAATAAATCCTTTACCCCGCAAAAAGCCGGTATTCGCGCCAGGACAAAGATAATTTAAGGTAGTTGCCGAAAAGCGATCGCGGAGTTTAGCGACACTATTAAGCTGCCGTTGCCAATGAAAGGTTTTGGAAAGACGCAGAGGAGTGGGTTGACCCTGCTGATCGCTTAGTAAATGGCGACCGGTAAAGAGAACACCCCCTAAAACCGAGGTGTAAAGACAAGTCGAGCCAGGGGAGTGGCCCGGTGTCCAGATTAATTGCAGTTCTGGGTTTAAATCCAAACTGTCTTGAAAAGTTGTCACCGCTAGATTTGGCAACAGGTAAGACTCCTGTTCTTGAATCAGGACTTGACAATTAAGCGTCTGTTGTAGGACAGCTAGAGATGGACTAATACCACCGCGATGGCTCAACGCTAACCAACGCACGCCCCCCAATTCCTCTAAAAATTGTTGATTTTCTTTATCCCAGGCGGGACAATCAATTAAAACGTTGCCCCCAGAATGCACAAACAGATAAGCTGTCCCCCCTAAAATATCTCGATTGGGAGGAAAGGCATAGATACCAGGAAGAATGAGACGAGGCGGCTTAAACTTGCGCTCAGAGGGACTTGGAAGATTCGACTCATCAATCATGGTGGGTTAGGGGGATAGGATAGCCTGAATTTTAGATTAGCAATAAAGTTCTACCCTATTTATCATAGAAAGATAGAGATAATGGTCACTAGCTAATCATTGTTCTTCTTTAAACTGATTTAATGTCGCCGAACAGACGCAACTAACTTCAAAATGTGGCTCTTTTTATTTCTACTCGGATTCATTACCTACTTTGTCGTCAAAAGCAGTGCAGCTAATGTCACACGGACTCCCGTTTGGCTACTCTGGTTTGTATTAATGATTCCCGCTCTGATTTGGACACTTTGGTCGGTGGTCTATGGGGAGGATCAGCCCTTACCGTTACTACTGATTCTGGGGCCATTTTTGGTGTGTCCTGGACTCTACTGGTGGCTCGTTCAAAAGGGGCGAATTACTCCAGAGAAAAAAGAAGAGACATCTCTAAACCCTGGCAGCGAAGAAGATAAAACCACAACGGATACAAAAATTCGTCCGATCAATGTCCAAGAGGAAAAATCCTTACGGGACTGTTTTCCCTGGGGCGTTTATTATTTGCAACAATTGGACTATCGACCTCAGGCGATTCTCTGTCGAGGAAAACTGCAAACTGCTCCGGAGATGGCCTATGAGCGCATTAAGGATAATGTGGAAAATGTTTTCGGCGATCGCTTTTTAGTCCTATTTCAGGAAAGTTTACAGGGGCAACCCTTTTTCGCGCTCATTCCCAATCCCGTTACGGAATCTCAACCGGAAACCACTTCGGAACCGCTTTCCCGACCTTGGATAGCCCTAGCCCTATTAGTGATGACGATCTTTACCACTACCTTGATTGGGGCTGAGATGAGCGGAGTGACCTCCAAGGAATTGCAAGCCGACCCGATGGTTTTAAGCCAGGGTTTACCCTATGCCCTCGGTATTATTAGTATTTTAGGGATTCATGAACTGAGTCACTATTTGACAGCAATTTACTATAAAGTACGGACGACCTTGCCCTATTTCATTCCCATTCCTTTCTTTTTGGGAACCTTTGGGGCCTTTATTCAGATGAAATCCCCAGTTCCTCATCGTCGTGCCCTTTTTGATGTGGCGATCGCCGGGCCTTTAGGCGGGTTAGTGATTGCTCTGCCTCTACTCTATTGGGGGTTAAGCCAGTCATCGGTGGTTCCAATCAGTTCCCAGGGAACCCTGATCCAGTTTCAGGCACTTGATCCCCGTTTTTCGGTGTTGTTGTCTTTAATCAGTAAACTCGCCTTGGGAGCTACCTTAAAACCAGGGATGGGCTTGGATTTACATCCTTTAGCGATCGCCGGTTATATCGGAATTATCGTAACGGCCTTGAATTTGATGCCCTTTGGTCAATTGGATGGGGGTCATATTATCCATGCCATGCTCGGTCAACGGGTTGCCATCATCGTCGGTCAGATGACTCGGATTGTGGTGGTGATTTTGGCTTTTATCCGTCGTGACTTCTTTCTCTGGGCCATTATTCTATTATTGATGCCGGTCAGTGATCAACCCGCACTCAATGATGTCACGGAATTGGATAACCGACGAGATTTTTTAGGGATTTTTGCCATGGTGATTTTGGTGAGTATTTTGCTACCCTTGCCCAAAGTGGTTGCCGCTTGGTTAGGAATTTAACGCTGTTGACGAACAAAATCTGACAGCCAATTTAGTAAATTGAGACGATGTAAAATAATTTGTCTCGCTTCGGCGATCGCTTCTTTGGCTTCATGCCAGGCATCCAAGGTTGATGTCACTTCTTGGATATAGCCTAATCCCTTTGCATCTAAACTAGGCAAGCGTAAAAAAGATTTTGGTGGCAAAAGGCGATCGGCCGCCGTTCCTCCGTAGTAAATCGGTAAACACCAAGCTAAGAGCGCATCCCATAACTTTTCACTCACATACCACTGATTACCCACATAGTTTTCAACCGCTAAATTATAATAATAGGGGGACATCACATTCCATTTATTATTGACATTCCCCTCCGATTTAATCTCAGTTGGTAAATTCCGGCCATAGATATCAACATCTAGATTTTGGGCTTGTAAAAGGGACATAAAATTAAGACGTTGCTGATGATTCAGAGAGCGATTAATGCCAGAGGTAATCCAACTACAGGTTTTCAATTTTAACGGGCTAGACATCTCATTTAACTCTCGAAATGAGACATTTAGATACCAGATTGCTGGCATATAATCAGGGTAAGGGGCGGCATCATCGGGGCCAGAAACGTAACCACAATGACGATTAGCCCAATGATAATTTTCTTGATTAATCGCCATTACTTTAGCGTCTAGAGGTGGTTCTCTTAATAAATAAATGACGCGCTCTTTAGGAACCCCCCGAAAATCCACAAAGTTCTCTAACGGTTGCTTGAGGGCAGACTGATGCCACCATTGCCACCAGAGGCTAGAGGTCACAGAAACAGGACGATCAAATTGATAAAGTAATAAGTAATCTGGCTCAGAAGTAGTTGCCAGCATTTGTATCTGTTGCCAATAGCCAAAGGGCTGGGGGGTTTGTTTCCATAACCAATCGGCTTGATTGAGGTTTGGATAACTGCTGATCATACCAATGATTTTAGATTTCATGTCTGGCTCCTATGGCTTTTCCTGCTAACCAGGCAGTTGTCCAGGCACTTTGGAAATTGAAACCACCTGTTACTCCATCAATATCCAAAATTTCCCCGGCAAAATAAAGATCTGAACATTTTTTACTGCTCATGGTTTTAAAATCAACTTCTGGTAAATGAACTCCACCACAGGTAACAAATTCCTCTTTAAAAACGCCTTTGCCCTGAATTTGATATTCTCCTAAAAGTAAGGCTTGTGACAAAGCTTGGACGTGTTTTTTAGACAAATCTGCCCAGAGGGTTTTAGGTGCAATGCCGATGAAATTGACTAAATTTTGCCATAATCTTTTAGGGAGATCAACGGGAGAGAAGGTTAAAATTTGTTTCCGTTCTTGCTGTTGTTTGGTTTTCCATAAAAGGGCTTGGCAGGTTTCTAAATTATGATTCGGTAGCCAATTAATCATTAAATTCATTTGATAATGCTGGTCATAGAGTAATCTCGCGCCCCAGGCTGACAATTTTAAAACAGCAGGGCCACTAATGCCCCAATGAGTGATTAATAAGGGCCCGGTTTGCTCTAGTTTTTTGCGGTCTGGACTCACTAAACTGAGGCGAACCTGCTCGACCGTAATACCCGCTAAATCTTCTAAACGGGGATCTCGCAGGTTAAACGTAAAGAGAGAGGGAACGGGAGTTTCAATTTGATGGCCGAATTCCTTAGCCCATTGATAACCGAGAGGGTTACTGCCAGTGGCCAACAGGAGGCGATCGCTCCTTAACGTTTCCCCCGATTTAAGGGTAATCAGAAATTCCGAAGCCTTTTTTTGAACGGTTTGTACCGGAGCCTGGGCACGACAATGGACACCGTATTCCCTTGCGGTTTGTAGCAAACAATTGACAATAGTGGCAGAATCATCGCTAATCGGAAACATCCGGCCATCGGCTTCCGTTTTCAAGGTCACTTGACGGTCAGCAAACCAGGCGATCGTATCCTGGGGTTGGAAACGACAAAAGGCTCCTCGTAAGGCCTTGCCACCTCTGGGATAATATTGAACTAACTGAGCCGGATCAAAACAATGATGGGTAACATTACAGCGTCCTCCACCCGAAATTCGTACTTTGCTTAAAAACTGCTTTCCCGCTTCTAAGAGCGTAATTTGGGCTTGAGGAAAGGTCATGGCACAGTTAATGGCCCCAAAAAATCCCGCCGCTCCCCCGCCAATAATGATTACCCTCGGATTTTGAACCATGTTATTTTGTCAGTTTAGGTTGATGACGATAAAATTTTTCACAGTTTTCGCTATCCATTGAAATTATTAGTGATATAGATTTGTTGCAGAGCGTCGATGTCAATATAGACACGATTTGATCCTTGTAGGATTTCTAATGGACGTTTACACGACTCAGATTCAGTTTCACAGCTTCAATTAACAATAACTCTTCCTCAATTAAGTTTTGAAATCTATCTGCAAGACTATTATGAAGTTGGATAAAATCGTTCATATCTTTTTCTAATTTTTCACGGAGTATTTTTTGAAAGCGAGGATTTGTTTCATATTCTATTCTTTGATATCTGTCCTGCACAAAATCCATAAATTGCTCAAAAATTTCATCTAGTTCCTGAGAAAAATTTTCCTTTTCGTCAAATACAAATCTTGCCCTTGCAGCTATTTTTAACTGTTCTTCACCAATTAAACTAGTTAAATTAGAAGCTTTTGTGTGTGATTTTAGTTCGTATTGTAGCATGCCCAGAAAAAAATCTAACAACACTTCCTTCTGTAACAACTCTACCTTCTTTAACAACTCTTCCTGCTTTAACAACTCTTCCTGCTTTAACTCCTGCTTTGACAACTCTTCCTGCTTTAAAAACTCTTCCTGCTTAATCTGAATGTTTCGTAACAACTCTTTATCACTTTCAATACGATTACTACTCAATCGTTTAGTCTCACTCCAGCTAACAAAAGCAATGCCTAAAACAACAGTTATTGTTAGGCCAAATGGAGATGGACGACCAGCCGTGATTAAAAGCACCATCGCAAGCCCAAAAGCAACTTGATAAGTTTGCTTAAATAAAGATTGTAAATTTAACTTGGCTTCTTGATACCGACTAACCCTATTATGAGAAATAATCGCCATAATAATTTCTTCCTTATTTCCGCCGAATATCTTTTAAATCAACAATAAAACGAGCAATAAGTCGTCCTGCGAGGATAATCCAGAGCAAAAAGTCCGACGAGACGATGATAAAACAAGCATATCGAGATGGCCCTAGAGCATTTTCTTGCAGACAGACATCAAAACTGGAAAAGTCTTTACCTATGATTATCTTACCAATCAAACTTGGAATTTGGAGTAACAAACCTAAAGCGATCGCATCTTGGATGGATAAATACAGGATTTTCCACAGATCCCCTAAAAGACGTTGTCCAATCAAATCAATGGGTTCAAGTATGCTATCAATGGTCTTTTCTACCCATTGCCCACCTTGAGTTTTAGGACGTTGTGGATTAGGCAACGGAGCCTGGCTCATACAGAATAATCCTAAAATCGCTGAGATCACAATGTAAATTACAATACTAGAGTTTTCTAGAGTGTTAAGTAAATAGAATTAGATTCTTTGTTTCTCCATAGAACTCTAGAACAGAAAACGCCCAAAACCTTGTCCTTGTTCCCTAAATGCTTGAAAACCTTCCTATTCAGACCACGAGCCATCTCTTTCCCATTGCCGATCATTTTGCCCATCAAGGACAGATTACCGGCATGAAAAGTTTTGGTAACGGCAATATTAATGATACCTTTCTCGTTACTTTAGACGATTTGGCCCAAACCTGTTTTGTCCTACAGCGTATTAATACTCAGGTCTTTAAGCAGCCCCAGGCCGTCATGGCCAATATGTACACCTTGACAGAACATATTTACCAAAAGTTGCAAGCTCATCCGGGCGATCGCCGTTGGGAAGTACCCAGAGTAATCCTAACCAAGGGCCAACGCGATCATTTTGATACAGGGGATGGTTCCTACTGGCGGGCCATTAGCTATATTGAAGGGTCAGAATCCTTTGATATCTTGAAAGATCAAGACCATGCCCAGGAAGTGGGTTATGCGTTGGGAAACTTTCATCATCTGATTAGTGATTTATCAACCGATCGCCTGGTGGATACCCTGGTGGGATTTCATATTACGCCCCAATATCTTCAGCATTACCAGGCCATCATGGCCCAAACCGCCGTTAAAATTTCCCCTGAGGTGCAACATTGTCTCAATTTTGTCAGCGATCGCGCTAATTCCTGTTCTGTTCTTGAAAAAGCCAAGGAAGCGGGCAAATTACCGTTACGCTTAATGCACGGCGATCCCAAGGTCAATAATATTATGTTTGACTGTCAAACGGGTAAGGCGGTAAGTGTGGTGGATCTCGATACCGTTAAACCAGGGCTAGTTCACTATGATATTGGCGATTGTCTGCGATCAGGCTGTAATCCCCAGGGAGAAGAAACGGCAGATTGGCAAAGCGTTTATTTTGATCTCGATCTTTGTCAAGCTATGTTACAGGGTTATTTACAGGTAGCTAAGGCTTTTTTGACGGAAAATGATTATGTTTATTTATTTGATGCGATTCGTCTGATTGCCTTGGAATTAGGATTGCGTTTTTTCACTGATTATTTAGCCGGAAGTGTCTATTTTAAGGTGAAATATCCTGACCATAATCTAGCGCGAGCCTTAGTACAATTTAAGCTAACAGAAAGCATTGAAAGACAAGAGACAGCCATCCAAAAATTAATTACCGATTTAAAATGACGGGTTCTTCGGTAGATACTATGCAATAAGCTTATCAAAATACCATAGCTTGTTCAAGTAGTTCCGTCATAATAAAAATGTGCAAGATGTTTTTTCTATCACTATTTTACAATCAGATCAAAGCGATCGCCATTCTCGAAGCAATCAACTCCTGAAACGCGATCACTATTTTTAAAACAATTAACTCTTGTAACGCGATCGCCCTTCTGTGGTCTGTGGAGCGACCACAAGACCAAAACTCCGAATCGAGTAGAGGCAGGTACTAAGAAGCCGAAACCTATATTGTGAGGTTTATGAATCACTGTCCATTTACGGCGGTGAGGATCTCAAGTGGAAAGCATCGGCAATTCCCAATTTAATGTTCCTGATTTAGAAGCCCTAGCTCAGGCTTCCCACGACAAGGGCATTCCCTTAATTGTGGATAACACCTTTGGCTGTGCAGTTTGCTTAGTACGATTTATTAATTACGGAGCCGATATTGTTGTCCAGTCGGCGGCTAAAGGGATTGGCGGTCGCGGAACCTCGGTTGGCGGCATAATTGTAGATTCAGGAAACTTTAACTGGGGTAGTGGCAAATTTCTTCTATTTACGGAACCCTTGCCTGGCTATCACAGTTTGAATTTTCAAGCGGTTTCTGGCCCTGATGATTCCTTCGATGATATTACTATGACTGAACTGCATTCCTTAGATTCTTGGCAACCAGAAGACTTAGAAAAAGCCTTGCTAAATTTTGAAGCAATTCAAGAAGAACTTAACTATCAACAGGCCCATCATACTCTACAAAATTTAGTGGCAGATCTCGATCTTAATGCCCAAGAAAAAATTGGTTTAGAGCAAGAAATCGATCATCTTTGTACAATGTTAGAAAAACTGGATCAATCGGTGATTCAAATTGCTGCTTTTGGCCTAGTTGGTCGTGGTAAATCATCGGTTTTAAATGCTCTATTGGGAAAGCCCTTTTTTGAAGCTGGCCCCCTGCATGGTGTTACTCAAAAAGTTGATTCAACCCATTGGCCAGTCAACGAAGATAATCCTTCAGCCTATGGTCAAACTTTTACTCTATCGGGTTGGGGAAATTCCAAAATTCAGTTAATCGATACTCCTGGCATTGACGAAGTTAAAGGAGAAAGTCGTGAAATTCTCGCTAAGGAAATTGCTCAAAAAACTGATTTGATTCTCTTTATCATTGCTGGAGATATGAGTAAGGTTGAATATCAAGCTCTAGCTCAATTACGGGAAGTGGGCAAACCAATGATTCTAGTGTTTAATAAAATTGATCAATATCCTGAAGTTGATCGCCTAACCATTTACCACAAAATTCGCAATGAACGAGTTAAGGAATTATTATCTCCTGAAGAAATCGTTATGGTTTCAGCTAGTCCTTTAATCAGTGAATTACAAAAAGACTCTTTGGGTCATTATCAACGCAAACAATATCGAGGTACCCCACAAATCACAGAATTACGGTTAAAAATTATCGAAATTCTACAACGGGAAGGAAAATCTTTAGTTGCTTTAAATACCTTACTCTGTGCTGATACAGTGCAGGAAAAATTAATAGATCGAAAAATGGAGCTACGTGATACTTTAGCTAATGCACTCATTCATAAAGCAGTGATGCTCAAAGCGGCGGCGATCGCCCTAAATCCGGTTACAGTTTTGGATTTATTAACGGGGGCTGGAATTGATGTGGCCATGATTCTTTCCCTGTCTCGGCTCTATGGCATTACCATGAATCATCAAACGGCGATCGCTCTACTTCAAAAGATTGGAGTTAGCATGGGAGGGATTAGTGCAAGTGAATTTTTGGCAACCCTGGGCTTAAGTTCTCTAAAAGGTTTACTGGGTTTAACGGTTCCGATGACGGGGGGAATGGCGATCGCGCCCTATCTCTCGGTGGCTGTAACCCAGGCCAGTGTGGCTGGCGTTTCCGGTTATGCGATCGGCCAAGTAACCAAAACCTATCTAGCCAATGGAGCATCCTGGGGGCCAGCCGGGCCAAAAACTGTCGTTACTCAAATCCTAGCAACCTTGGATGAAAAATCAGTTTTAAATCGAATTAAAGAGGAATTGAGAGCTAAGTTAAAAACTGCTGATTTTCAAAAATATTAATTAATACATTTACTGGAACGAACTTCTTAGAAAAAATGATATAATTAAGTTGCTTAGATGAGTCAAACTATTTCTACTATTTTTTATCAATGAGCAACCTTGATGATATTTTACGAAAACTCAAGAACTGTCTTGAAAACAAAACCTATGAGCCAATGGAAACTGATGCTTTTGAATTAAAAGATCTATCTACTAAGGGTAAGTGGGATGAATTATATAAATCTGCTTGTGCTTTTTTAAATACACAAGGAGGAATAATTATAGTGGGTATTCACGAAAATCTTAACTGGCCGAAAAGCTACCAATTAACGGGTTACAATGATAATAATGAAAGTAAACTCATCAGCTTAACTCAACAATTTTCAGATTGCCAGGATAAAAGTTCAAGACCTCAAAATCTAGATCTAAAAGAATTTTTTACCTGGGAAATCCATGAATTTTTAGATAAGAGAATTTGTATTATTAAAATTAGAGCTTTGCCAGAGGATCAAAAATATGTATGTTGGCAAAAAATTGCCTATGAACGAGCAATTACAGGTGATCATCAGATTGGAGAAGATAGAATTAATGCCCAATTAGAACAACGGGAAGAATGGAGACGAGCAAAGGAACTTTTGCCTGTTCTCAATGCAACTCTTGAGGATTTAGATTTGGACAAGCTTAATGAGTATATTCAATCTCTTAATCAATCAACTCGCATTGAAACGCTTAAGTCGGAATTACAATCGGCTATTCCTTTCTTAACTCGTAAATTTTTTATTGATAAAGAGCAAAAACCCACACTTTTAGGAATGCTAGTTTGTGGTAAATATGTTGATGATTTTATTGGAGGACGTTGTCAAGTGGATGCCTATGTTCAAGTTGATTCTGCGATAGCGTTAGCAAGAAATAAAAAAATATTTAAAAATAATATCTTAAAATTAATGGATGACAGCTATGATTTTTGCTTACAAAATATTCAAATAGGTGTTAGCTATGCTCAAGGCGGGAGTAAATTACCTGAATATCCTCTTAAGTTAATTCGAGAAACGCTTAATAATGCCCTTGCTCATCGAGATTACCGAAGTGATCAATTTACAATTATTACGATTAAACCAAATAGAAGCTTAGAAATTCAAAATCCAGGTAATTTTCGTCAGCAGATATTAATTACAATTAATCAAACTCAAAATAATAATCAGCATAAACTAAAAATTCGAGCCATTATTCCAGAACCAAAACCCAGTAATCCTAAATTAGCAGAAATTCTTAAAGTTTATGATAAATGGGAAGGTCGCGGTATTGGTATGGCATCCTTAACAAATGCCTGTTTAAATAATGAAATTGATGTTCCCTACTATAAATTAGGACTAGAAACTGTTAGCTTAGTAATTCCTAGTGGTAAAGTCTATGATGAATCGGAGGAATATTGGTTAGATAGTTTTTCTGGCTATCTTAAAAGAAAATACGATGGTTACGAACCTACTACAGAGGAAAAAATTGTACTTTCTTATTTTTTTAAAACTGAAAAATTAAATCGCTTGGAATGCTATACGATTCTACTGACTCAAAGCAATAATCATTTTGCAGTCATTGCCAAATTAGAAGATAAAGGACTCATTTATAAACATCCAGAAAGTCCTTCACCTTATGCTGTGTATTTAGTTGACAGAGAGCTTGTCAAAAGTGAATTTACGTCAGAACTTAAGCGAATTTTTGGACAAGACTATGATTATCTGAGTAAAGATTATAAAGAGGTCTTAAATGTGATCTATCATCTTAACAACTATAGTGATAAGGAATTCGCTAGTGCAAATTTAGTTGCAAAAATTATGTATCTTCGTGATTCTAAAACAGTAATTAATATTAAAAATTACGAATCTTTCAAACGTAAAATTAGAACAATTTTTAAACAGTTAGAGACTTCCCATCTTATTGTTAGACCAGACCAAAATAAGCGAATGTTTTATCTCAACAAAGATTTTCAGCGATCGCCGCTCTTTTAATCTCTTTCCGTACAAGGCTCAGGGTTTACTACTGCCCTGGACAACCTGTTTTAAAGTGGTAAAGGTTTCCAGACCAATTAAGCCGCGACGATGACCCTTTTGATTAGAAATGCCCAGAAAAAGAGATTCACCCTGTTTCGGATTACGGGAAAAACGCGGGGAAGTATTAATATAAACTAAGGCACTATCAATTCCCATCGCAAATTGACGGCTTTCTTGGTAGGATTCGGTCGCAATACAGTCTGCATGGCCACTACTATGTTGGTTAATCCAGGCGATCGCTTCTGACAGAGTAGAAATAGTCCGAAAAGCAACAATTTTTTCAAGATAGGGTTTATCCCATTCTGCTTCCTTTGCGAGGAAAAGGTAATTGGGAAATTCTTGACACATGGCCTCATCTCCCCGTAATTCAAACCCTTTTTCCTGCAAATTGTTAAAAAGACGGATTAATAAAGCACTATTCTGAGTTGGACTGACCAATACTTTTTCAATGGCATTAACTGGATCGGGTTCACTGGTATGACTATCCAAAATCATCCAACGGACTAATTCCAAATCGCCTTTAGCTGACCAATAGAGATAACAATTGCCCATCGCTGCTCGCAGAACTGGGGCCCCTGCTTGGTGACTGACCCGTTCCACTAAACTGGGACGACCATAGGGAATAATGAGATTAATATATTTATCCTGAACGACCAAATCTTGGATCACTGGCACTTCATCACTGGATAAACTGGCTAAACAGCCTGACGGAAAGCCCACATCTGCTAAACTTTCTTGCAATATCTGGGTAATTGTCGCTGCCGAATGACTGGAAACACCACAACCCCGCAAAATTAAACTATTCCCCGTTTTGACACAAAAACCCGCCGCGATCGCCGCTAGTTCAGGAAAGGCCTCATAAATTAGAGCAACGACCCCCAGGGGCATCAATTGACAATAGGTTTGGGACGGATTGAGTTGATAGGGTGCATTCATCACCCTTTGAATCGGATCGGGTAATTCGGCCAATTGTTCTAAAATTTCAACAGTAAATTCCAACCGCTCTGGCGTTAACTTCAGCCAATCTAAAAAACAATCGGAAATCGCCATTTCTCGACTCATCTCTAGGTCTAGAGTATTAGCTTCCAACACCTGGTCAAAGGAGGCTGCCAATCCCTTCGCCATTGCCTGGATACCTCGATTGCGATTCTGGCCAGAAAGTTGTCCCAATTCCAGAAAGGCATCTTTAGCAGCCTGTAAAGTGGGAATAAGAGACGGTGGCAGGTTATCTTGAGCCATAGATATTTAACGCCGATAGACTAACCAAAACACATAGTTGAGAACCAACAAAAGAGTTGTTGCCATCATTATCCCTAAAATGACGCTCAATAAGGGGTAAGCATGTAGGGCAAAAAATAGTGATCCTAGTAGGATCATCAGCATCAGGGCGAACACTGTGGGCAAGGAATCTGCTTGAGAATGAGGATTAACAACTCGCCAACGATAGCCATTCCAACTCCATAGTCGTTTGGCCGGAGAGGGGGAAGAGACCAGTTCAATTTCTTGATTTTTTTCATCAACCACAAAAATCTGTTTGCAGCGATCGCAACCAAAAGCCTCCGTTAACACAATCGATAGCAAATGGCCCCGACGACAGAAAGGGCAGGGATACTGATGGTTGAAATCAACCTTGATCGGCTTTCGAGAACGCACAGAAATTTAAGCAGGGTCAAATTGGCTAGAAAAATAGCTGGGGTCTAATCGTCAGTATAGTAACTGAGTGGGAAACTTGGAGAAGTTACAAAACGCCAAACCGTTAGAAAACCCCTCATTAAGGCTTAGTGTTAACACTCACAGGCCCATTAACCAGGGTCTGACAGGCGAGACGATAAGAGTCTGGTTTTTTGCGTAAAACCTTTTCCTCAAAGGCTGTTCTGGGTGAAAGGTTTTCTATTCCCGTTACGATTTCTACAACACAGGTTCCGCATTGGCCATAACCCCCACAGTTCATCAACTTTCCCTTGAGAGTATAGAGATCAATGCCATTCTGTAACGCTTTTTCCCGCAGATTTGCCCCATTGGCAACAACAACATCTTTATTTTCCTTGACAAAAGTAATGGTCATTCGGACTCCAGCAAATAGGGCAGTAGGGGGGACTCTATTAAGAATCTTGACGTTATTTTAAGTTATTTTACGCCATCTCCGTTAGGAGCAAGTTATTCATTCTCTAAAATCCATACGGACAAAGAACTCAGGCCTCTTGGGCTAAGGCTTTTAGGAACGTCACACTCAATACGCTCAATCTCAATTCGCGATCGCCGAGTTTCTGAGATTTTTCTGAGATTTTTCTACGGCTTAAGGGCGAACTTCAAAGAGATTATTATCTGGCAGGTTGCTGACAAAGCGTTGTAGGCTATTCAGAGATTGGTTATAACCAATAATGGCTTGTAAGAAACGACCCCGTGCATTAGCAAGATCCCGTTGAGCATTGATCACATCGGTTTGAGTGCCAACTCCCGCCTGAAAACGTAACCGTGCTAAACGAAGAGCTTCCTCAAAACGACGAACATTAGTTCTGGTACTGCTAATATTATCTTTGTTGGAAATAAGGTTGTAGTAAGACTGTTCGACATCATAACGAATCTGATCCCGTTGTTTAGCAAATTCACTCTGGGCTAAATCCATCTGTCGATAGGCCTTGCGAGCTTCAGCAAAGGCCCGGCCGCCATCAAAAAATCGCCAAGTCACTTTAGCAGCAAAGGAATAGCCATCCACTACCCCCACAGAGTTATCAAAATTATTCTGATAAGTATAGTCTGCCAGAAAATCCACCTTAGGTTTAATGCCAGAGAGGGCAATATAGCTGTCCTGTTCGTTAATTTCAATTTGCAATAATTGTTGTTCCAGTTCTGCTCGGTTTTTGTAGGCTTGAACAATAGTCTGATCTAAGGGCATATTCCAGTTTCCCGCTTCTGTAATTTCATCCGCCGCCGTGAGTTCGACCTGTTGACCCACACCGAGGATTTGGGCCAGTTTACGTCGGGCATTGCGTTGATCGGCGATCGCTCTTGTTAAAGCTTCGTTAGCAGTGGCCAGGTCGCCTTCAGCCCGTAGAACATCAAAAAGGGTTCCTAAACCAGCTTGCTCTAACAAACGGGCATCCCGTAAACTTTGGGACGCATCCTCAACCGAAGCCTGGGCGATCGCTACCTGAGCATCTGTTCCCTGTAGAGCATAATAGCGATCTGTGGCATCAAAACGAGTTTGTTCCGCAATGACTTCTATTTGCAGCCGACTATTTTGAACCAGCTTTTCTGCCTTTGCAATCTGGGCGGATCGCTCTCCCCCCGTATAGATATTATAGGTCAATTGAACGTTACCCTGGGCATTAGTGGACTGTTCGTTCTGCAAAGGAGTTTGGAACTGGGGAAGAAGCGTTTGATTATTGGCCGTGATCAGGGCATTGTTTAACTCGGTTGATGGACTACTATCCCGACTAAATTGAAATTGTGTATCAAGGGTCGGAAATAAAGCTGATCGAGCCGCTTCAAGGTTTGCCTGTTCTACTTCAAGGGCAATATTCGCCTTTTGGAGGTCAATATTATTTTTGAGAGCCAATTCAATCGCCTGATTGAGCGTGATGGCCTGACGAATATTTGTATCGACCTCCCTCGCTTTTGTGGGGAATAAGAGAGGATTGCCAGAGGAATTCAGGTTATTGGGAGCCGGATTTTTGGGCAGTCGTAGAGAATCCTGGGAGGTTGGGGCGGGAAAAGTGGCTGGTTGGGCTGATGGACTTAATGAATCCGGGGCGGGAAAAGCAGAAGGACTCTCAGCAGGGGACGGAACATCCGATGGAGCAGGGGCTTTATCAGGACTCGGCGTATTGGTCGGAGTGGATTGAGATAATTCAGAGGGGGTATCTGGAGTCGTCCTGGGCTTATTTTTTAAATCTTGTATTAAATTAGTTCTCTTGTCCGAAGAGGGGGTTTTATCTAAAGATTTGGCAAGCAGTAAAGATATGTCACTATCCAGTTCCTGACTGAGGGAATTTTGCAAGGGAGAGTCTTTTAAAATCTTTTCATCAAATTGGCTATTTGGTAAAAGGAGAGTATCCAAGGAACTCCCCCCGACCAATGGATTGGCTTTTTTCGTTTTTGACCAAGGAGCGGGCGCGAGAGAAGGGGCAGTCTGGGCATTTGCCGTCCAGTTAAAGGGAAGCATTAAAACAACACTGGTTCCCAAGGTCATAAGCGATCGCCAAAGGCGCAGATTCAGGGGATGCGACATAGTCATGGATAGTAACAGGCGGATTGATTTCATGGGAGTTTGTCCAGAAAAGTCGTCTCTTAACTAGAGCAGATACATCGACAATAAACTTCTCTCGCTAAATAACTTACCGCATTCGCAAGGAAATTGAAAATTCCTTTTAGACAGAAAGTCCCTTCAGCCTAAATTAAAGGCGAAGAATGATCAACGCTGACCCGACGAAAAGTTCTGCTTTATTTGAAGATTATGTACTTCCCTTAAAACGTCTCCTTCAGATTCGGTAACGTCCAAGTTTACCAAGACCTGGGATCTGTTGAAAGGTTCCAGGCAGCAGATCGTACTTTATTTCTCAAAACCAGGATTTACCTGTATTATAGTGCTGTGCTGTATTTAGGCAATAGGCTGGATCTCACCTGTTGATTAACCCTGTATTCAAGCTAAGTCAGTTTAAAACGCAGGGGTTCACAAAACTTAGTAACGTCAGTTTCTAGGGCATACAACACAATTGGAGTGGTGAGTAGAGGATGACAAAGTTTGCTTTCGATTAAATGTTCTACCGTCGCAGCAATATTTCCCGCCAATAGGTCTTCTTGAAAATCCCCTTCACAAATGGCAACGCGACAACGTTTGGCTAATCCCTCTAACCAGTCATTGCGATCCGGTTGTTGACCCACTTGAATGCCCAAGGAAAGAGCCGCGTCCTCTAGATCACCTTCACAGTCTTCAATGGTATCTAAGGCAATCAAAGCATCGGGAATATGGGCTAATTGGGAACGATATTGGGCGATCGCTTGAGATGTTAATAAAACCATAGGGAAATAGTGATAACGCGAAGAAATGGAAAATTAGGACTTAAAGTTGAGAGCTTTGCGGGATAGTCCCTGATGAAGTTGCTGGGTATCGGAGCGGCCAATTTTCTGGAGATGGCGATTCATTTCTAAGCTACAGACTAGCATCACCGTCCATTCACCCAAAACGATCATCAAAGCATAAAGAGGAGAGGCATTATCCCCCGCAATCATCGGTAAAAAAGTGAGAAACCAGAGATTTGCATTGGCAGGTAAATGAAGGTGAGAAACGATTACTCCCCAGATCGGGGTGATCACCAATAGCCCTACGACTCCTAAGGCAAATAGCTGACGTTTTCTGGTATTCAAGAGCAGAATTCGTTGATAAATGACAGCATAAACACCAGTGATGCTTAAACCGAGGATAAATTCTCCCCAGACGGGCCAGCGATAGTTCTCTAAGGGGAACAATAAAATAGCCGGTGTTACATAGAGAAAGATAATTCCTAAATTGACGGCGATCGCTAAATTGGCAGGGCTTTGTTCTCCTAACAGATAATCTTGCCAGAGGTGACGAACCTGGACAGGTTGCTGATGACGATAACGGGCCCAGAGTTGCAATATCGGACGTTCGGAGCTAAGGGTCAAGCTTAAAACGGCAATAAAACCAAACAGCAAAAATTGGAAAATAACAAAGTTAAAATACAGTTGACGAGTTCCTACCTCTTGAGGCACAAATCCTAGTCCTAAAATAACGAAAGCAAGGGTTAAACCATAACTTTGGATTTTACTCAAAAATAACTTTTGGGAACTCCGAAAACGGCGATTAATAGCGAGGGTTAACCCATAAGTCCAGATACCATAATTCATGAGCATAAAACCTATTCCTGTCCAAGCATTAGCAAAAATAGGTTGGCCATACCATTTTAAACTGGTTAATACTGGCTCAGAAAAATAGTTAACGGTTCTAAACGGTAAAAAGGTTGACTGTACCAAATAGCCTAGAGATTGGCCCGGATAGAAAAGATTAATCCAATTTAAGGGACTATGGAAATTCACATCGTCATTCCAAAGACTCATCAAGGTCATTAGAAACAAAAATAGAAATAGAGAACTACTAGTTGCAAAGGTTTGTAAGCCGACTAAACGTTGACCCATCAATCCAATCAATAGCGCGATATGGTAGAAAAAAGTACAACTCGCTAATAAAACCAGATAAAATGCCAAAATTAAAGGCAAGGGAATTTGAGCCATCCATCCAGCCAAGAGATGCAGCGGCAAAGTCATCAAAGCTAATCCATAAAGGAGGATCGGCACTCCCAGTAATTTACCCAGAAAAATAGTTCGGGCTGATTGGGGACTAAGACGAATAAAATTAAGGGTTCCCTTTGATTCTTCCTGGGCTAGATCATTAATTAATAAAAAAGTGCCTGTTACTAACAGTGTGATAATCCCAATTAAACTAATGGTAATAAAGAGATCTAGCCACCACAATTGCCAGTTAATGACTTTATGACCTAATAAATCTAAGACACAAAAATTATTAAAAATGGGATGTTGACTCGGATAATTTTGATAACCATTCCAGCCAGGAGGAGGACTACCGAGACAGTAGCGATTAAATGGATTGGGATCAAGCCGATTGTAAGATGGCAAAAATCCTCGGAAGAAAAAATAAAAGAGAACTTGAGAAATCACACCAAAAGTGGCCAATAACCAAAGGTTACGGGTTTTAAGGCGACTTTTTAATTCTCGCAATAATTGAGGATTCCAGTCTCCTAGATGATCTAGCATTTGATCGAATTGGGGATGAAAGACTGACATAGTGATAATTCTCCTAGTTTGACTAATTTATTCAATATTTCTCAGGTAATAATTTTCAAGAAACCTGTTGATGCCCTAATTTTAAAAAGATTGCTTCTAAATCTTCCTGAATAGTATGAAATTCCGTTACCGCTAAACCAGAGCCAATCAGCGATCGCAGTAGGTCAGCACTGGCTTGAGCATCCCCTACAAACTGAATTTTCAGGCTATTTTGTTCAGGAAGCGATTCCCAGGTTTTTACCCAGGGAGATTGTTTGACTTCGGTGATTAACCGCTCTAAATTGTCCAACACCGAAATTTGTAATTGACGACCAGCGCGACGTTCATAAAGGGTGCTAAGGGGGGTGCTTTCCACCAAACAGCCTAATTCCATAATGCCGATCGCCGTACATAATTCTGCCAGATCACTTAAGACGTGGGAAGAAATAAAAATGGTCATGCCACTGGCTTGGAGAACCTTGATAATTTCTCGAAACTGCATTCTTGCTAAAGGATCTAGCCCAGAAACAGGTTCATCTAATAACAACAATAAGGGAGAATGAATAATAGTACGAGCTAAACTCAGACGTTGTTTCATGCCCCGTGATAATTGGGCAATGGGACTATGGCGTTTACTGGTTAATTGCACCAATTCTAGAACTTCTTCTAGGCGTTGACGACGCAGGGGCGGTTTTAAGAAATATAAACGGGCAAAATAATCTAAATAATCCCAAACCGTTAAATCTTCGTAGAGGGGAAAATCATCGGGTAAATAGCCTAAATACTGTTTCAGTTTGGCATTACTCTCGCCTCTGATTAAGCGATCGCCGAAAAGATAAATTTCTCCGGTGCTGGCCTCTTCGGCCATGGCCAACATTCGCATCAAGGTGGTTTTTCCGGCTCCATTGGGGCCAATCAAACCATAGACTGTGCCGTTTTCTACTTCGAGGTCAACATTATTGACTGCCCGTTGTCGTTCAAATTGTTTCGTGAGGCCCTGGGTGGCGATCGCGGCAGTTTCAGTCATAGGGCTTGTCCTGATCTAGGCTTCTACTCTACCGTTAGCTTAACCTGTCTCTGTGGAGATTGCCTTGCCTGTGGCTAAATTTTTGACTGTGTTTATGGGGGGGCTAATGATGGGTCTGGCAATGGCTCCCACGGCTGCCTTTTATCTGGCTTGGCTGGCCCTAGCTCCCCTCTGGTTATTCATTCTCAATGCCCAAAAACGTCCTTTACCTGCTCAACTCAGACAAACGGCGATCGCGGCGATCCTTTGGGGGGTGGGATATTATGGCCTGTCTTTATTTTGGATTACGGGCATTCATCCGATGACCTGGATGGGGGTTCCTTGGCTGGCTAGTTTGGCCATTGCCTTGGGCTGTTGGTTCTTGATAACGCTTTTTGGGGTTTGTCTAGTCCTATTCTGGGTCTTGGGACTGGTGCTTTGGGACAGTTGGCCGCAGCAATTTAAAGCCAAAAGACAGACAAAATTTGGGGAGGCTCTAACAATTATTGCGCGTTTGCTTTGGGGCATTACTCTCTGGTGTGGACTGGAAGCATTGGGCAGTGCGGGGCCGCTTTGGTGGAATTCTTTAGCGGCTAGTCAGAGTCCCCATAATTTACTAATTTTGCAATGGGGTCAATTCTCTGGATTTAGCACCGTTACCGCCGCGATCGCCTTAGTGAATGGTTTAATCGCCGAGATCATCTTTTTCTGTCGTTATCATCAAGTTACACCGAGACAATTGGGATTAGTCAGCAGTTTCCCTGTCAGTATTTTTCTAAGTTTGCATTTTTGCGGTTTTTGGCTTTACCAACAGCCGTTAGAGAATAATCCGCAACAAGCCATTAAAGTTGGCATTATTCAGGGCAATATTCCCAATGAAATTAAACTTTATCCTCAAGGATTGCAAAGGGCGATCGCGGGTTACACCGAGGGATACCAAAAATTGGCAAAAATGGGTGCAGAAGTGGTGCTGACACCGGAGGGAGCCTTACCCTATTTTTGGGAAGATATTGTGAAAAGTAGTGCCTTTTATCAAGCTATTTTAGAAACTAAAATTCCGGTTTGGTTAGGAGCCTATGGTACTAGAAATGATGCCTATACCAATAGTCTGTTTGCGGTGACAGGAGCAGGAAACTTAAGCGGTCGTTACGATAAAGTCAAACTAGTTCCCCTGGGTGAATATATTCCCTTTAGTACTCTATTGGGCAAAATAATTAGTCGTCTTTCTCCGCTTAAGGGAGAATTAATGGCTGGCAATTCTCAACAGATTTTTCAGACATCCTTTGGTCAAGCTATTGTCAGTATTTGTTATGAATCTGCTTTTCCTGAACGCCTTCGTGATCATGCGCGACGGGGGGGAGAATTTATTCTTTCTAGTGCTAATAATGCCCACTATAGTCGCACCATGCCAGCCCAACACCATGCTCTAGATGTGATGCGAGCCATTGAAAGCGATCGCTGGGTAGCCAGGGCAACCAATACGGGTTATTCCGCTATTATTTCTCCCAGGGGTAAAACCCTTTGGTTATCGGACTTAAATCATTACCAACTGCATTTAGATACAATCTATCGACGCAGAACTCAAACCCTCTATGTTGCCTACGGCGATCGCCTAACGCCTCTGTTAGCCATACTGAGTTTAATCGTCTGGATAATACGAACTGGGCTATTCTATACCCAACGCTTCTAGGCGTGCCTGGAGAGCCAGCAGTTTTTGTTCGGCGGCCTCCCGTTTTTGACGTTCTTGCTCTAACTGTTGTTGAGCTAAGATCGCAGCTTCCTCTGGGGTCAATACTAAATCCCCTGCTTCTGTGAAATATCGCAATTGCTGACCATAAACGCCCAAATACAGACCTAATTCCTGGCTCCATAACCAACCCTGTTCATTGGCGGCGATCGCCTGATACTGACCTTCCACCAGACGAAAGCCTTCTAAGACATGACTTTCTGGATCAAACCAAAAATAATTGGGAGTCCGAAAAATATCCTGATAGATTTGTTTTTTTTCTCCTCGATCCACAGAGGCAGTGCTGTCTGAAAGAATTTCAACAATGACATTCGGATATTTGCCGTCTTCTTGCCAAACCACCCAACTTCTACGGTCTAGTTTACGTTCTGTACCGAGTACAACAAAAAAATCTGGCCCACGAAAAAATTCCGATTTGCGTTGTTTAGGACTGTAATAAATGGTTAGATTACCCGCCGCAAAATAGTCTTGACGTTCTTGCCAACACCATTCTAGACATTGAATAAGAATTAAAATTTGTCGAAGATGTAAGTTACTTTCCAAGGGAGGTTCATCACTCCAGAAATCACCCGTCGGAAAAATTATCTCATGGTTGACAGCCGGAGTAATGGTTGGGGCATCTGGTGAAGAAATAACTGGAGGAGATTCAATAAGAACAGTGGAAGTCATGGCAATTGGCCGTGATCTGTGCTGATAAGACTGAGTTCCATTTTATAGGAGTTCTGGTGATGATAGGATCTAACCGACTCTAAATTAAATTTGTATTATCTTTGCTTTTATGCTGAGTTATCTTAAAACAGATCTGTTGGTGGTGGGAGGAGGAACGGGAGGAACGGCGGCGGCAATCCAGGCGGCTCGTCGAGGGGTAAAAACCATTTTAGTGAGTGAAACGCCCTGGCTAGGCGGAATGTTAACTTCGGCAGGAGTGGCGGCCCCTGATGGTAGTGAATTGGCGGCTTGGCAAACGGGATTATGGGGAGCTTTTCTGCGATCGCTGCGACGAGAACAAAGCGGAGGCTTAAATCATGCCTGGGTAAGTTTCTTTACTTTTACGCCCAAAGTAGGAGCCAGTATTTTTGAGCAATGGGCCAATCAGTTACCCCATTTAACCTGGATTAAAGATCAGGTTCCTCTAGAGGTTTTGCGTCAAGGCGATCGCGTTACCGGAGTGCGTTTTGCCGACTATCAGATTGAAGCCCGTATTACCTTAGATGGCACAGAATTAGGGGATTTATTAGCCCTGGGTGATATTCCTCACCGTTGGAGTTGGGAATGGCAAGCGGAATTTGATGAACCTTCGGCCCCCCTTGAACCGAATGCAGTCAGCGATCGCTACCCTGTACAATCTTCCACCTGGGTATTTTTGATGCAGGATTACGGCGATCAACCTGCCCCCAAAATTTCTCCTTTACCTGGCTATGATCCGACCCTTTTTAAGGATGCTTGGAAAAACTATGGAGTAGAGCGGTTTTTAACCTACGGGCGTTTACCCAGTCAACAATATATGTTGAACTGGCCCATTTTTGGCAATGATTACGGCCAGGATTTGAATCGGTTAATTGCCACTCCCGCAGAAAAGCAAGCCTTTTTACAAGAAGCCTATGAACATAGTTATCATTTTGCCTATTTTTTGCAACAGGAGACGGGCAAAAATTTGGGGTTGGCTCTAGAGGCCTTTCCAGCCATTAATAATCGTTCTACGGCCTTTGCTCTCCATCCCTACTATCGTGAAAGTCGCCGTTTACGAGGTCAAATCACGATTACAGAAAGGATGATTTTACCTCAATCCGGTGGTGTGGTTGCTCCCTTACCGCTCTATCAAGATCAGGTTTCTAGTATTGCTGTTGGTAATTATCCCAATGATCACCATTATCCAGGGTTTGAATTTCCCCTCGCGCCTAAATCCCTACGTTGGGGCGGATATTGGACAGGAACTCCCTTTGCCATTCCCTATCAATCCTTGGTTCCTGAAAAAATTCAAGGTTTTTTAGTCTGTGAAAAAAATATTTCTGTTTCCCACATGGCCAATGGTAGTACTCGTCTGCAACCCTTGGTGATGAATATAGGTCAAGCCGCCGGAATGGCCGCCGCCTTATGTATTGAGCAAAACTGTGAACCGGAAGCTTTATCGGTGCGATCGCTGCAAGAGGCATTATTGACGGATTCATTAGCCCCAGCAGCCGTTATTCCCTGTTTCAATTTGCCGCCGGATCACCCTGAATGGCTAACCTGGCAACGCTATTACTTAGATCATCCTCAAGACTATCCTTTAGATGGGAATTGTCCCTCTGTATCTCAACCTTATCAGTTTCAGGGAAGCGAAGTTTATGAGGGAATTTTTGAGAAAATTAATGAGCAAGAATATCATTTTCATGTTAATCTTGAACCAACTGTAACTTGGCAATTAGTGACAACCAGACCAGAGATCAACGCTCAATTCCAACAACTAGAAACCGGGACAAAATTGACGCTATCAGGGGATTATAATGAGTCAGAAAATTGGTTTATTGTGTATTAAAAATCAGGAGAATATTAGTTAAGCTTCCTTGATTTTCAGTTTTATTACTAATTATTACTAATCATTACAAATGGAGATTGTACGAGTTATTGTCGGTCATAATGACTCGATTACGGCCAGCATTTTTGGCACAGAATAGGGCCGTATTAGCTGCTTGGATAACTGTTGGCAGAGTTAATCCTTGTTCAGGAGTTCAGGAAAACAGGCAACCCCAAATTTGCTTTTTTGCTTTTTCTCATTTTACCTAACCATCAACTAATTATTTACAGGTAGAAATTTTTTGGGTTTATGCCTAATCCCTAAACAGCGATCGCCCCTTACCAATTCGATAAAAAGGGATCGCCGCTTTTCCCTTCACCCTGATTGACTGACAAAAGTTATGCAGAAAAGTACTGATAAGAGTGGATAGTGAATTCGAGACGATGCAGTCGCTGACGATGTTGTGGGCATGAAGCCATAGAGGGTTCGGAGTTAAAATTAGAAGAGGAACGGACTTGATGAATGAATGAGATTCCAGGCATTGAGAACAGCCACCTTAATCCAATCACAGCCAATCCGAAAATAACTGTTGCCGCGAAACCAATGAGTATCGACCCAGCGACGATGCCCTCCATCAACGGCAGCAAGACCTTGAGAGGTGGCAAAAAGTGTAGCCACAGCCATGATAAAACAGAGGCGTGACCAGCAATTCTAAATTTGCGCTGTAGCAAGGGTTTCAGGTTTTAGTTCGCATAATACGGGGTAAAATTCAACGGGATTAACAAGTTCATTTTACGTTGCCCCAAGCTGTACACCAACAAACACAACGCCATAATGAAAGTCAATGCCATAATCCTCTCAGGGGTTTTGAGGAAAACACTCGAAGCAAA
>Ga0208854_1000032_pt1 | contig 27427 bp, 25 predicted proteins | sample LakMenEpi30Nov11_FD_150748 | JGI IMG/M metagenome (GOLD analysis project Ga0208854, IMG submission 150748) | Freshwater microbial communities from Lake Mendota, WI - 30NOV2011 deep hole epilimnion (SPAdes) | ecosystem: Environmental > Aquatic > Freshwater > Lake > Epilimnion/Euphotic zone ...
AGCATTACGCTGATTCCACATATTGATACAAAACCCCTTGACCGTAAGCACTTCAAGGCTTTTGTATCTTGGACTACATTCTGAATTTGGAATTGCTGTGGCAACACCTTCTTGATTTTATGCTTGAGCCATTTGACTCTCTGCCCGCCACTAATTCCTCCTGATTTTTCAAATTTAGAATTGCTGATTGATGACACGCCCTAGCTTTGCCCCACTTTTTCGCGTCAATCATGATAGTGTCAATCTGCGACTAATTTAGGACTCTTAAAACTGCTCTAACCAATCATAGATTCGGTCTAAATCCTCTAGACTGATTAATCCATACTGCCAAAGAACCATCGGCAAAGAACCATGATGTTCTTCCACAGAGCGTTCGGCCACCGCTAAAGAATCTGGCGACAAAGCCAATTCTTCTTGTAGAAAATTGAGGAGCGGATATCTAGGATTAGCCACAGGGAGTATGCTGTTGGATTTGGTAAACTTCATTTTGAATTAACATTATTTAAATTAGAGGAAAACACTAGCCAGTCCTTGAACTGTCTAAAGAGAAACCCGATTTCCTTTTCCTCACACCTGAAAAAATCTACAGTTATAGTGGCGACATTATAAGGGTTTAGGGGTGACGACAACTCGGTTAAAGTCCGATTCGAGGCCGAATACCCGAAAACAATATTGGTTAGCCTATCTCAATCGCAGGGAAATATGGATCTATCTTCTGATATACTATACGCAACTTTGTCTATTAAGATTCAGAAGAAATTCTTAAGTTTGTAAATCTTTACACCCGAATTTTAGGGCAAATTTACGGATTGGATGGTTAAGCGATCGCCAACGGTTAAATTGAGCACTTTTGCTTGTCCCTCAGCCAACTCAATGACTTGATCAATTTCTTTGAAGGGGCCATAAACCGGACAGGGATCACGATGACAAGGCGGAACATTGGGAAGAATTGCCTGGATCTGGCCTTGATAGAGAAAAATCATATCTAAGGGGATCAGTGTATTTTTCATCCAAAAACGGGCCACACGGGGCGGTGAAAAAGGAAATAACATACCGCGATGGGGGGCCAATTGAGTCCGATACATTAAGCCCATAGCCTGCTGTTCCTCGCTTTGAGCAACTTCCAATTCAATAACGCGATCACCAATGGTCATAGTCGCAGCGATCGGCAATTGTTGTCCCTGGGATTGCGGTAATGGTTCTGAGGCAATTACCTGGGGAGGGGCAGAAAATTGAGAGCTAAGAGGGCTACAGCCCCATAAAAATAGCCCTAAAAAAAGGATTGTGAAATGACGTTTCAAGGCTTTAAAGTTTTTAAATAATAAAGGTGAATCAAAAAAAGAGCGAATTTTAATCCTAATCCAGTATCGGTTTGAATGTAACGAAAACTTCATCCATCCCTCAGTACATAGCCGACTCCCCGAACAGTATGAATCAAACGTTTTTGTCCCTCTGCTTCAATTTTGAGGCGCAGATAACGAATATAGACTTCGATGATGTTAGACTCTCCTTGGAAATCGTAGCCCCAAACGTTATCTAAAATTTGCTCCCTCGTCAATACTTCGCCAGGATGAGCCATCAGGTATTTGAGCAATTCAAATTCTTTCATGGTTAAATCAATCCCTTTCCCAGAGAGAAAGAGACGGCGGGCTGCCAGATCGAGGACAAGATTGGTAAATTGTAATTGCTCTGAAGGGGGTTCACTCGGTTGCAGGTAAAAGCGAACCCGTTGCAAAAAGGATTCGGAACGGTAAGGTTTCAGTAAATAATCGTTTGCCCCTGCCTCTAAACAGATGACCCGTTCTTCCACCGTTTCTTGCTCCACCAGCATTAACAAAATTCCCTGATAACCCTGTTGCCGTAGTTGACGACAGAGATTAAGGCCGGCCTCCCCCGCCTGTACCCGATCTAGAATGATCATGGCGGGGCTAAAGCGTTCTAATTCTTGCCAGACCTGGGCAATCTTCATCAAAATGAGCGGTTTATAACCACCATCCTGTAGATCCGCCTGGGCTTTTTGGGCGAAAGACTCATCGGGATGAATCAGAAAAATATAGGGGGGAGAAAGCATGATCAAGAGTATCCTTGGCTATTTAGGGGAGGGGTAAATTTCAGTGACGACCCGTTCTGGCTGGTTACTAGTAACAATCACACTATTGTTTTGCAAAGAACCAATCGCTTTATCCCCAGTGAGATTAAATTTTACGCCTTTATTTTGCTGATAAATAATATTTCCCAGACCTTCAATGGTTTGAGCTTGCATATTCCAGGTGAGTTGATCGGCAAACAGTTGCGATTGATTTTGTTCACTTTGGCTTTGGGTTCCCCCGGTGAGCCAGGCCATATTTTGATTGAGATCGACTTTACCTTGATTGCCTGTCACCGTAATTTTATTCTGATAGTCTAAAATTTGCAGGGGTTGACTAGAGGTGACAATTCGGTCTTGATAATGCCATTCCAGTACTTTTCCGGCTAATTGCAGAGGCGGCTTGAGGGACTTAAATTCTAGATTGTCTTGAATCAAGACGATTTTTCGATCCAGTTGAATTTCGGCTTTCAAGGTTGTCACCTGATCCGTAATTTCTTTGCCCTTAAAACGCGAGATTTCCATGCGGCGATCGCTGATAATTTTGTGTTGAGGCACTAACCAACGCAATGCTTCCGTTTTGAGAGTCAGTTGTTTTTTCTCCGCCAGTCCGACAATTTTCCCCATCAGCGTCAGTTGTTGTTGTTGGGTATCATAGCTGCCCTCTTGGCTCGTGACTTCCAACTCAGGATGGTTGCCCTTGAGACCCTTACGAATGACCATGATCGATTCCTTCGGTCGCCATTCCACTTCTGGACTGCGAATCACCACTTTATTACGGGGATCAATGGCCAGAATATTATCTTGCAAGATCACTAACTCCCCATCTTGTTGAATTTCTCCCCGATCTGCTACCACTTTGAGCACAATTTTGCCATTGTTATAAAGGTCGCCCTTAAGCTGAGAGAGTTTGGCATTTTTTCGATCCGGTGTATAGATGGCTTCCTGTACCTGAATTTTCCAGAGAGTTTGTCCCTTATTATTACTCTGTTCCAAGGTAGCCTTATTTAGGGTTAAATGGCTCTCCACTGTTGGAGTACTACTAGGAGTCACTTTGACGGAAGGATCAGGGGGTTGACAAGCCGTTAGACCGAGCAACAGCAATGCTAACCCTAATCCCCATTGAGGACAATAGCGAGAAACAAGAGGACGGAAGAAGCTTAACAAGGGAGCGATCGCGGAAAAGGGGCGTTAGTATCCTAGCTTATTTCTCGTCTAGGATCGAATCTAGCGGGATTTATCGGCATCTAAAATCCCCATTGTTGCAAAGCCACCATAGGTCAGACTAGACTTTGGATTTTTTTGAATATCCTCTTTAATTTGGTCGAGATCAATATAGCGATCGGAAACATTAATTAAACTGTCGCTGGTCATGGAGCGCAGACTCACCACTTCAATCCTGGCTCCTCGGTAACTGACTGCATCCGCCGCATAGGCCAGATCACCATCGCCACTAACAATAACCGCCGTATCAAAGGAACCGACCAAAGCCATTAAATCCACAGCAATTTCCACATCTAGATTGGCTTTTTTAGAACCGTCTGGTAATTGCACTAAATCCTTGGCGATCACGCGGTAGCCATTCCGACGCATCCAGAGTAAAAATCCCTGTTGCTTTTCATTAGTACGATCAACGCCGGTATAGAAAAAGGCGCGTAATAGCCGAGAGCCAGAGGTTAAACGATGAAGCAGCTTGGTATAATCAATCTCAATGCCCAATTGTAAGGCTGCATAAAAAAGGTTAGAACCATCAATGAAAATAGCAACCCGACCACGATTTTCAAGTAATTGATCAGGGGTAAATAGCGGATCATTATCAAAATCTTCAAACATTTTAGTAAGCCTCATTGTTAAAAATTGAGTAAAGCGTTTTTAAAAGAAAATCGTAAGTTTTAAAATTATCTCAAAGATTGGGATCATACTAAAAATTGCCGTTTTGTGTATCCCTCCTAAGTAGGAGTTTGAGCCGTTGGCAATTCTAAGCGCACAAAAATGGGTTTAGCTTGATTAGGGGTTTTCGGAAGTAGAAAAGCTCCCCATTGACAATGAATCTCAAAATTAGCTTGGGGTAACAGTTCTGACCATTGGTTAAAATCTAAGGTGAAACCAAGCTGTTGATAAATAGCCGTACTAAGATTGGGGATAATGGGAGAGAGTAAGTAGGCCGCTAACCGAATGGATTCTAAAACGCTGTATAAAACGATTTCGACTTCCCGTTGCAATCCTTGTTTAAAAAGACTCCAAGGCGCAGTTTCATCAATATACTTATTACTGGCGCGTACTAGGGTGAAGATTTCTTCACAGGCCTGGGTAAAAGCCAGGGTATCGTAAGCTTCAATGACGCGATCGCCTAGGGTTTTGCCTAAGACGAAGAGAGCATTACCGGCCGGCAGATCCTGAGCCGTTAACTGAGGCCCTTGACCCTGACAGTATTTTTTGACCATTCCTAGAGTACGATTGAGCAAATTGCCGAGATCGTTAGCCAAATCTGCGTTGAGAATATTGATAAAACGGGTTTCGCTAAAATCCCCATCTCGTCCCAACTCAATTTCCTTGAGAAAATAGTAACGAACAGCATCGGAGCCGTAGCGATCAACCAACTCAACTGGATCAAGAGTATTGCCCAAGCTTTTACTCATCTTATGACCATCTTTAGTAAGAAAGCCATGACCAAATACCTGCTTGGGTAGGGTCAAACCAGCCGACAGCAGCATGGCTGGCCAGTAAACCGCATGGAAGCGCAGAATATCCTTGCCAATTAAATGTAGGTTAATGGGCCACCATTGGGCTAGGGCATTTTCAAGGGTGGGTTCTTGATCCGCATCTAATAAAGCGGTTACATACCCTAAAAGTGCATCAAACCAAACATAAATGGTGTGATTGGGATCACTGGGAACGGGAAAGCCCCAATCCACATTGATGCGAGAAATCGAGAAGTCCTGTAGCCCTTGCTTGACAAAGCTAAGAACTTCATTACGCCGACTTTCCGGCTGGATAAAATCGGGGTGTGTGGCGTATAGTTCTTCTAACTGGGTTTGGTAACGAGATAACCGAAAAAAATAATTTTCCTCGTCCCGCCATTCGGCCCGAAGATTAGGGTGCAAAGGACAGCAACCATCCGCCAGTAACTCTCGTTGTTCCTTAAATTCCTCACAGGCGACACAGTACCAACCTTGCTGTTGGGCTCCATAGATATCACCTTGCTCCCAGACTCTATTATAGAAGGCTTTAACGATTTCCGCATGACGTGGATTGGTAGTACGACTAAAGCGATCATATTGAATATTAAGTTTTTGCCAAAGTTGCTCAAAACTAGCCGCGATCGCATCACAGTGAGTTTGGGGGTTTAGTCCTTTCCCTTCCGCCGTTCGTTGAATTTTTTGACCATGTTCATCAGTGCCGGTAATCAGTAAAACAGAATAACCCTGGAGCCGCTTAAAACGGGCCACCGTATCCGCCACCATGGTTGTATAGGCACTGCCCAGGTGAGGTACATCATTAACGTAATAAAGTGGGGTTGTTAAAACAAATTTTTTCTTAGGGTTTAAAACAGGATCCATATACTAAAAAATAAAATGATCATTGAAGATGCTAAGGGCTACGTTATAACCCGATAGGTTTTCAACGCATCTAACAAAGATTTAAGCTATATCGTTATTAGCCTAATTGCGAGTGGGCGATCACAGAGAAACCTTAAGATCTTCTTAACAGTCAAAGACTATAGCGAATAAACGAAGCGTTTAAAAAGGGTAAATGTACGGAATAAAAATAATAGTTACCATCGAAATAAAGCGATTTTGCCTAGACCTTGGTTCTGGCTCTAGGCTTCTTCCCCTTCTTGAGCCTCTGGGAAAGATAACACGGGTAGGCGATCGCCGCGAAAAACCTCTTCACTCATCTCCCCCAGTTCTACTAACGTCTTTGTTAAGCAAGGTAAAGCTCCTAGAGCTAACAACAGGGGAAACGTCGCGCAACTCAGACCAGTTTGCAGAATAGGGGAAATTTTAGCCATACCATAGATTAATAGATTAAATATTTGGATGAAAAGCAACAGGGTCAGACAGAATGCACCTATTGTAACAATTTTTTACAAGTTTTGTGTACACTGTGATGGCGAACAGCCATGCCAAACTGGAACAGTTAGGAGGAGCTAGTGGGGGTTAGAGGGGCAAACTGCTCGGCATAACACCGGGAAGATGTTGCAGCTATCAAAGACAAAACGCTTGAGCCACTATATTTAGAACATGACCTCCATCTCGAACCCTAATGTTAATGACTGCACTTAGGTTAAATTCTTTTAAGGAGTTTCTCGTTTTAGCCAGAAATTAGGGGAAACTCATGAAGGTGACACTTTGGAGGCCGACCATGCTGGATTCTAGTACTTCGATCGCAGCCATCTCTAATCTAGGCAGCAATCGGCTCATTGACCCTTGCATGTTAGCAGCCATTGACATTGGCACTAATTCTGTTCATATGGTCATTGTTCGTATTGACCCGATGTTAGCCACGTTTACCATTGTAGCCAGGGAAAAGGATACGGTACGACTGGGAGAAAGGGACGCTAAAACGGGAGAATTGTCCCCCTCAGCTATGGAACGGGCGATCGCCGCCTTAAAACGCTGTCATGATCTGGCCCTGAGTATGGGAGTGGATCACATTATTGCGGTTGCCACCAGTGCCACCAGGGAAGCCACGAACGGCAACCAATTCCTGGCTCGCATAGAAGCGGAAGTAGGTTTACAGGTTGATTTAATTTCAGGTCAGGAAGAAGCCAGAAGAATCTACTTAGGTGTTCTATCAGGAATGGACTTCCAGAATCTTCCCCATATAATCATTGACATTGGTGGAGGTTCTACCGAAATCATTTTGGCCGATAGTCAGGAACCTCGCTTTTTGAGTAGTACCAAAATTGGCGCGGTTCGTCTCACCCGTGATTTTATTCAGACCGATCCGATTAGTCTGACAGAATTTGCCAGTTTACGGGCCTATGTCCGAGGGATGCTTGAACGTCCTATTGATGAACTGCGGCATTCTCTACAAGCAGGGGAAACAGTGCGACTGGTGGGTACTTCCGGCACAATCGAAACCCTAGGGATTATTAACGCCCTGAATCAACAACGGGAAATACCCAATCCTCTCCAGGGCTACCAGTTAACTCGCAAGGATCTACGGGACTGGGTGAAACGTTTGATGACCCTCAATTACGAGCAGCGTTTTGCCATCCCTGGACTGTCCGATAAACGAGCCGAAATTATTCTGGCGGGTGCGGTGATTCTGCTTGAAGCCATGACCATGCTCAATCTAGACACCATTACTATCTGTGAACGTGCTTTGCGGGAAGGGGTCATTGTGGATTGGATGTTAACCCATGGATTAATCGGCGATCGCCTGCGTTTTCAGGGAGAAATTCGTCAACGTAGCGTTATGAAAATTGCCCATAAATATCATGTCGATTTAGTTTATGGAGAACGAGTCGCCCAGTTTTCTCTCTCTATTTTTGACCAGTTACAGGGCGTTTTACATCAATGGGGAGCGACAGAACGGGAATGGCTCTGGGCGGCGGCGGTTTTACATAATTGTGGCGTTTATATCAGTCACTCTGCCCACCATAAACATTCCTATTACCTCATTCGTAATGCTGAATTCCTGGGTTTTACCGAGATTGAATTAGAATTAATGGCTAATATTGCCCGCTACCATCGCCGCAGTAAACCCAAAAAACGTCACGAATCCTATATGAAATTATCAGAAATACACCGTTTAATGGTTCGTCAACTCAGTGCTATCCTCAGAATAGCGGTTGCCCTAGATCGTCGTCAAGCAGGAGCCATTCAACACCTGGATTGTAAATATGATCCTGAATATCGTAAGCTGCACTTACACCTTTTTCCGACCCAGGCTGAAGATGATTGCGCCTTAGAATTGTGGAATTTAGATTATAAAAAAGTAGTTTTTGAAGAAGAATTTTGTGTTAAGGTGGTTGCCACCCTTGCAGTATCCTAAAACAGGGCAAAATCTAACACTGCTTTTCCAAAAATTACCAAAAATTACCCAGCCAGCTTAAATCTATGCGTGTCGAAGTTTGTTGTCAGTCTTTGTTAGCTTATCTTTTGCCTGAAATTGATCCTGATCGAACAGGTTTTTGTATTGATGTAGGGGTTGGCACTTTTGCTTTTTACTGTGAAATTTTTGCTAAGTTAGGGTTTTCAACTATTGCGGTTGAGCCATTGCCTGTGAATAAACTTCGTAAACTGAGCCAGCAATATGGCATTACCTTAATTGAAAGTTGTTTATCGGATCAAGACGGAACCCAATCTCTCTATCTCGGTAGCTTTGCCGGCTTATTTAACCATAATTTTAATTCCCTTGCGGCTGATTGGTTTGGCTCTTCTCGCAATTCTAAACCTGTCTCTGTCCTATCGTTACCCACTTTTATTGAAAATATTAAGGCTCAGAAAATTACTATTTTAAAATTAGATATTGAAGGTTGGGAATATAATGTTATTAAGCAATTACCGCAACTGAATCCTAAACTTTTGCCTCAAGTAATTATGTTTGAATATGGAGGGGGAGTCAATAAAAATCAAGGTCAGAAGGGCTGGTCAAAGGATTTCTTGGCAAAAACCCTACATTGTCTTGCCATTTTAAAAGACTGTGGTTATGGTTCTAGTTTAATGATTGATTTTGATCCCCAGAGTCAAGAGCAGTTTTTTGATCTTCAATCCCTTGATATTGCGGCTGATTCGTTATTTTCTAGCAATGCTGTCTATGGCAATATTATTAGTGGTTTAAATGTGGAGTTAGATCAAGACGCGATCGCCTCTATCTGTCGTCCCTATCAGCGCGTCAATATGGTGGAATGGTTGGTTAATAAAGTCGTTTCTAAGCCTGCTTAATATCAAACGCCTTAAATTTGCTTAGACTCACTAGATTTCTTGCACAATAGCGTTTGATCCCCCTAAATCCCCCTTAAAAAGGGGGACTTGTCCCTGAAATGTATCTAAAAAACTACAGTTCCCAAAATGGACGTAGTTTAATTAAACTGAAGAATTTTATTCGCTTCAAAAGCTTGCCAATTGCCCTCAAAGAGGGGTTCAGAGGCAATAATAATTCCGTTTGGATAATTAATGTCATTTTCTAACCAATAAAGGCTTGGGACTGGCTGACGATTGGCATAACGACAGGCGACGATCTGTTGACCATCACTAATGATCAGATTGGCGGAGAAATAGGTATGTTTCTGCTTGGCTAAGTCCGTTAAAATTGCGATCGCCTTTTCGACTGCCTTAAACAGGGAAAGATGAGGCGATTTTTGTAATTCATTGATTATCAACGCAAAAATATGTTCTGAATCCGTTGTTCCATGAATAAACTGATAACATTGATCACTTAATAACTCTCGAATGGGACGATATAAAGTCGTTCGGAAATGATTAATAAAACCATTATGAATAAATAATAAATTTTGTTGACTAAAGGGCTGACAATTGCTTAAATCTACCGCCAACGGTGGTGTCGCACTACGGACATAACTCAACCAGCAACCCGACTCAATGTAGCGACTGAGATGGGGCAAATTAATATCATTCCAAATGGGCAAAATATTCTTATAGAGATAGGATTGCTGATCTTGTCCATACCAGCCCAGACCAAAACCATCAGCATTTAATAAACCCGCCGTCATTTCCTTCGGCTGATAACTTTGTACGACCAGGGAGTGTTCTGGTTGATAGAGAAGTCGATCAAGTTGAATGGGTTTTCCCAAATACCCTAGCAAACGGCACATAGGCGATCGCGATTACGCTTTTTGAGAATAGAAACAGATGGCATCTTCACTGTGACATATCCTTTGTCCTGGAATCCGTTCATTATCGACATCCGCAAAAGTAAGATTAATTAAGAAACCAATCTTCCCCGTCTCCCCCATCTCCCCGTCTCCCCATCTCCCCATCTCCCTTCCAACCATGCCCGACCATTACCTCGAACGTATCCTCAAAGCTCGTGTCTATGATGTAGCGATCGAAACGCCCCTAGATTACGCGCCCAATCTATCTACTCGCCTCGATAATCGGGTTTATCTCAAACGGGAAGATCTGCAATCGGTCTTTTCCTTCAAATTGCGAGGAGCCTACAACAAAATGGCCCATTTGTCCCAGGAGTTACTCAAACAAGGGGTCATTGCAGCTTCCGCCGGCAACCATGCCCAGGGTGTGGCCTTGGGAGCCTCTCGATTGGGAACTCAAGCAATTATTGTTATGCCGACGACCACTCCCCAGGTCAAGATTGAGGCGGTTAAAGCCAGGGGCGGTGTGGTGGTGTTGCACGGAGATACCTATGATGATGCCTACGCCTATGCCCGTCAATTGGAGCAGGAAAAGGGCTTAACCTTTATTCATCCTTTTAATGATCCCGATGTGATTGCTGGTCAGGGAACGATTGGCATGGAAATCTTGCGCCAGTATCAGCAACCCATTCACGCTATTTTTGTGGCGATCGGGGGTGGGGGCTTAATTGCCGGAATTGCAGCCTATGTGAAGCGGCTATATCCCGAAGTTAAGATTATTGGGGTAGAACCAGTGGATGCCAATGCCATGTATTTGTCCCTGAAGGCCGGTCATCGGGTCAAGTTAGAGCAGGTAGGGCTGTTTGCGGATGGGGTAGCCGTACGAGAAGTGGGGGATCAGACTTTTCCCCTTTGTCAGCAATATGTGGATGAAGTCATTTTGGCGGATACGGATGATATTTGTGCAGCCATTAAGGATGTTTTTGAGGATACTCGCTCTATTTTGGAACCCGCCGGAGCCTTGGCGATCGCTGGAATGAAGGCCTATGTGGAACGGGAACAAATTACTGACAAGACCTTAATTGCGGTGGCTTGCGGGGCCAATATGAACTTTGACCGTCTGCGTTTTGTGGTGGAACGGGCGGAATATGGAGAACGACGGGAAGCCATTTTTGCAGTCACGATTCCCGAAGCCCAGGGCAGTTTACGCAAATTTTGTGAATGTTTAGGCAAAAATAACTTGACAGAATTTAGTTATCGTATTGCTGATTCCCAAATTGCCCATATTTTTGTGGGAGTACAGATTCAGAATCGCAGTGATGCTACACGCATGGTGGAAACTTTTGTTAAAAATGGGTTTAATACTCTTGATTTAACCGATGATGAATTAACCAAACTTCACCTACGTCACATGGTGGGGGGGCGATCTCCTTTAGCGGATCATGAATTACTCTACCGTTTTGAATTTCCTGAACGACCAGGGGCACTAATGAAGTTTTTGAAAAGTATGAGTCCCAACTGGAATATTAGCCTGTTTCATTATCGCAATCACGGAGCCGATTCAGGTCGAATTGTGGTGGGAATGCAGGTTCCCCCTGATGAACGAGGACAATGGCAAGACTTTTTAGAGGGGTTAGGCTATCCTTACTGGGATGAAAGTCAAAATCCAGCTTATAAATTATTTCTGGGCTAGTTTAGTTCTGGGTTAGTTTTACCTAAATTTTCATCCCAATTACAAAAAAAATTGGATATTTTTATTGAATATTTTTGAGAAGGATGTCCCTTAAGATGCTCCCTAGTTTAATCCTATTTCTCTTATTGTTACTCGTTATTATTTATATTTGGGGTCACCCCTTCTTAACCCATTATTATCACCAACAAATTACCAAAACCCCTTTTCCACCACTTTGGCAAGAAATCCTAGAAACGCGATCGCCCCTTTATTCTCATTTACCCCAACCACTTCAGCAACGGCTACAGAGAAAAATCCAAATCTTCTTAAATACTAAACAATTTATTGGCTGTCAGGGTTTAGTGATTACCGAGGAAATGCGTTTAGTGATTGCGGCCCAAGCCTGTTTACTTTCCCTTAATCAGCCCGATGGCCATTATCCTCAACTCAACACGATTCTAGTCTATCCTCAAATTTTCCAGGTTAAACGACCCGCCGCGATCGATGAATATTTAGTAGAAGAACAATCGTTAATTGTCAGTGGAGAATCCTGGGGAAAACAGGGACAAGTCGTTTTAGCTTGGGAAACGATCTGTCGAGATTTAGACGATTGGCAAGATGGCCATAATCTCATTTTTCACGAATTTGCTCATCAATTAGATCAAGCCGATGGTGTTCCAAAACTGCGTACCCAAACTGACTACCAACAATGGGCAAGGGTTTGTAGCCAAGAATATCAACAATTATTGAGTCAATTAGAGCATGGGTTAAAAACAATTATTGATCCCTACGGAGCGACTAACCCAGCCGAATTTTTTGCGGTGATTACAGAAACTTTTCTGGAAAATGCTGCGGCTCTGCAACAACACCATCCCGAACTTTATCAAATTCTTAAACAATATTATCAACTTGATCCCATGCTCTGGTTATCCTAATTTATGGGTTGACAACAGATTTCCAGGTGTGCCGCCATTTGAATTTCATGGATAGTAAAAATTTAAACCAAAGTTGGGCAGGATAATCAAAAAAGTTAAAAATATCCCCAAAGGCAGCTCTGGCATCTTGATGGTGTCGCCAATGTCTTTCTGGGGTGGTAATCTGTAGTAGTTCACAAAGTTTTAAAATGGGTTTCGGTGTTTGCCATTTGATCACAGAAACGTGTCGCCAAACAACGTGAAATTCTCCTAAAATCAAGCCCAAAATAGTGCCTAAGGGGGAAATTTGCCATAGCCAAGGAACAAAAACAAAATAGGGCAGTGCGCCTAAAATACCGTCCAGTAAAACGAGGGGATTGCGGGTTAATACCGCATAGTGCAGAAAACTGCGATTACTGCTGTGGTGAACCAGGGAATGAAATTTTCCAAAAATATGTTCTGGCACATGATACAAAAAGGTCGAAAGAAAGTCTCCAATGAAAAGGAGTAGAATGGCAACTCCAAAAATTTTCAGCACAAATAGGGAGATTATTAGCAAGGCGAATTTCTAACCTCATGGTGATGGAACATTGCCCAATACCATAGGCGATAAATGTTAAGATTTTATAAAAACCTCGTTAATTTTTGATATTTAATAAACTTAATTTTTTGATAACCTATTTTTTACCGATTCTTAAGATTTAGTTCCACAATGACAGGTGTATGATCACTGGGTTTTTCCCAGGTTCTGGGTTCACGATCAATGGTGCAATTGACAGCCTGTTTGTAGAGTTGAGGGGTTAAATAGTGATGATCAATTCGCCAACCGCGATCGCGTTGAAAGCCACCAGTACGATAATCCCACCAACTAAAATGTCCTTTTTCTTGGGTAAATTTCCGAAAAGCATCCTCTAATCCCAAACTTAAAATATCCTGAAGCGTTTCTCGTTCTAGGGGAGAGGCCATAATATGACTGTCTTTCCCTTTGGGATCATGAATGTCACGATCTTCTGGGGCAATATTAAAATCACCGCAAACGCAAAATTCAGGATAATTACTTTGTTTAAGTTGAGTTAAATATTGTTTCAGTAATTTTAGCCAGGCTAATTTGTAAAGATATTTTTCGCTACCAATCTCTGAGCCATTGGGAACATAGAGATTAATAATCCGAATATCATTAATGACACCACTAATTACCCGTTTTTGTTCATCAAAATTTTGGGTTAATGCTTCTCCTAAAATAGGAGCAAAACCAATGGAGATTTCCTGTAGAGGTTCACGACTAAAAATAGCGACACCGTTATAAGATTTTTGTCCTGAAATATAGACATGATAGCCAAGGTTTTCAAAGGGGGTTTTGGGAAAGTCTTGATCAACAACTTTGGTTTCCTGTAAACATAAAATATCTACGGGATTTGTTTTTAACCAGTCGAGAAGATGTTGTTGACGACTGCGGACAGAATTGACGTTCCAAGTAGCAATTTTCATTTAATTAGTTATGAGGTTGTTAAATTTTGCTGAATCAGCTAAGATAGTTTTTCTCAAGGGAACACCCTTTAAAAGGGTAACTAGAAAAGGTAAAAAACGGTCAATTTCATTAATAATTGACATCGAAAAAGTCTTGACTATCAAACTCGCCATGAAGTATTCTATAATATATCGTCGGATATTATTCACATCAAAATTGAATAGGTCATCTATTCAAAAACTTGTGTCTAAAAAAACTAAGTATTCCCCTTCAGGTAAGCAAGTATGATGGAAAACAATTTCCCGATCGCTTTCCCCGTTCTAGGCTGTGGAACCTGGGCTTGGGGAAACCAGTTGCTCTGGGGTTATGAGCCGAAAATGGATCGAGAACTGCAACAAGTTTTTGATTTTTGTGTAAGTCATGGTATCACCTTTTTTGATACGGGGGATTCCTACGGGACAGGAAGATGGCAGGGCAGAAGTGAAAGTTTGTTAGGAAAATTTGCTCAGGCCTATTCAGGCAGTCATGGAACTGATATTTGTGTGGGAACTAAGTTAGCAGCCTATCCCTGGCGATTAACACCACAGTCAGTCCTTAAAGCCGGTCAAGCCTCAGCCCAGCGTTTACAACGTCCCTTGGATTTGGTGCAACTTCATTGGTCAACGGCTAACTATGCGCCCTGGCAGGAACAAATTTTATTAACAGGACTGGCCCAACTCTGTGAACAGGGTTTAGCAAAAGCTGTCGGCCTATCCAATTTTGGCCCCCAGCGATTACAAAAAGCTCATCAATTTTTCGGCGATCGCGGTATTCAGATTGCCAGTTTACAAGTACAGTATTCTCTGCTTTCGACCTATCCCGTCACTCAACTCGATTTAAAGGCTTTGTGCGATCAATTAAACATTAAACTGATTGCCTATAGTCCTCTCACTCTCGGATTGTTAACCGGCAAATATTCTGTTCAGGGGCCATTTCCCCCTGGGCTGCGGGGTTTGCTGTTTCGTCAATTGTTGCCCCAAATTCAACCCCTTTTAGCCTGCTTAACGGCGATCGCGGCCTCTCGACAAAAAACAATGGCACAAATTGCCCTAAATTGGTGTATTTGTAAAGGAACAATGCCCATCCCTGGAGCCAAAACCCTCCCTCAAGCTAAGGAAAATTTTGGAGCCGTTGGTTGGTGGTTAGATGCAGGAGAAATTGAGGAATTAGATCGCATGGCTGGTAGCTTAAAAAAAACGATGGTACAAAATATTTTTCAAAGTCGCTAATCATTCAATTTATGCTAATTATGCTAACTTTGTTTTCCCCTTCTTGCCAACCAATCATTTTTATATTTTGACATGGTGGTTGGTCCCAGAAAGGTTAAAATTATAAATTTAAACAGGGTGGCAATAACGAGTTTACTCAACATTAAAAAAGAAATTTTACGAGACTTCCAAAGTTGCCAACAGTTATCTATATAACCTAACCGCATTTCCCAAAGATGTTGACTTAAGCCACCAATCCCAAAACTTTTAAAAATATAAACTAAAGGATAGCTAAAAAAGTAAATGGGATAATGATCGACAGCAATCTGCATCCAAAGTAAATGATCTTCGCAATATCGCTTTTGGGGATCAAAACGATAATTCAAACCACGCTTTAGCATGACCGAAGAGGTTTGCAGTAAATTAGAATGCAAGATTTCTGATGGCTTAACGACTGTCACTTGATACTGATTATAACTTTCAGGTTGCTCAAAACTAGAGGAATAGGGAGGAAAAATACCATCAGAACCACTGATTGCAACGTTAGGGTTAGCCAACATCCATTGATATTGAATTTCATTTTTTTGAGGATGCCAAGCTTCATCCGCATCAAGGAAAGCAATATAGTTTTGACTGGCTAAATCCCAACCCTGATTTCTAGCGAAAGATGGCCCAGCATTTTTTGCTAACATTACTAACTTTAACCAATCTTTTCCATAGTGATTTTGTAAAGATTGCAGAATTTCTATCGTATTATCTGAACTTGCGTCATCAATAACAATCACTTCCTGGGGTCTTAAGCTTTGTTTAGCCACTGATTGAATGGCTCGCTCAATGGTTTGGGCCGAATTATAACAAGGAATAATGACGCTAACGGATACCATGATACAATCGCTCCTCGACCCATTGCCAGAGTCCTAATTTTTCTAAAATAGTATGGATAGTGATGGTCAAAAAAGATCGAAAACTAAATAGTAGGGCATTAATTTTCGGCACTAAATGATAACTTAAGCGGATTTGGGAATATTCCCACTCAGTTAGATAGTAATTACCAGAAACACCTCTTGGTTCAGTCATTGAAATAACTTGATCAACGTTGGTAAAAATCACACCTTGATCTTTAAAGCGACAGAGTAAATCGTAATCACTGGCAATTTGATATTTTAAATGATAAAGTCCCCATTGTTGATAACAGTAGTGAGGCATAAAAACAGCAGTATGGGGAACCATTCTATAAGCTAATTTTTGACTATCTCCTTTGACTAGAAAGGGTTTGTCTGGCTCCTTAGCGTTCCCTTCATAACAATTTCCAGTTAGAATATTTTGAGAGTATAGAAGATGCTGCTCCACCATCACAGCGATCGCCGAAGGAACATAGACATCTCCGGCATTCAAAATGCCCACTAACTGACCGTGACAGAGAGAAATCCCTTTATTCATGGCATCATAAAGACCGCGATCGGGTTCACTTAAATAAAAGCTAATTTGGGATTGATATTGCTGAATAATTGACAACGTTGCATCGGTACTACCACCATCAATTAAGATATATTCAATCTGGTCATAGGTTTGCTGAAAAACACTTTCTAGAGTTGCTTCGAGGACAGAAGCTGCATTAAAAACAACGGTAATGATACTGACTAAGGGCCGATGCTCATGCTGGTTTTCAGAGAGTTGAACTTCTCTAAATTGAGAAATAGGAGAAAGTTGCTGCCAATTTTTGACATAATCATCAATGGTTGGAAAATTGTGTAGGGCAGACATCAGTTTAAACCAAAAAGAAATAAATTAAGGGTATTAAAGACTATTAAGAGGTTATTAATTAGTCAGAGAATGAGCCTAGATTATCCTAAATTGTCACAAATTTGTCCCCCTTGAACCGTTAAAATTTGAGAGGCTTTTCGCCATTGATCATCAAATCCTTGAAGATGGGTCGTAGTAATCAGGGTTTGGAAACGATCTTGAATGACGGCGAGTAGTTGGTTTTGACGTTGCAGATCTAACTCTGCTAGTACATCATCGAGCAGTAATAGAGGTGGTTCTCCCACCACTTCCTCAATTAAACTCAGTTCTGCTAATTTCAAGGCTAAAACCAAAGTGCGCTGTTGTCCCTGAGAACCGTAGGATTTAGCAGGGGTTTGATTAATGCTGAGGGCAATTTCGTCTCGATGGGGGCCAACTACTGAGGCTCCTAATTGTTGTTCAGCAATGCGTCGTTGTTCAATTTTAGCTAAAAAGGCTTGTTGAACGCTTTGGGGATCATCCTCTGGCCAGACAATATTGGGTTCATAGGCGATCGCCAAAAATTCAGTTTGACCACTAATCTGTTGATGCCAGGCTTGGGCCAGAGGAGCCAGACGGGTTAAAACCCTAGCACGACGACGACTGACACGGGAACCCATTTCGGCTAATTGTTGATCCCAGAGGGGTAATTGTTCCAGATCAAAAGTGTTTAAGGGTTGAGACTCTTCCTGTTGTTGACGGAGTTTTTTTAACAGAGCATTACGCTGTTTAAGAATATGTTGATATTGGGTAAGAATATGACTATAAATTGGTTCTAATTGAATGAGCAGGGTATCTAACCAATGACGACGAACTTCTGGTGCACCACGCACAATATCTAGATCTAAACAGGAGAATTGAACGGCATTAATAACGCCTAAAAAATCAAATTGACGACGCACATTTTCCTGATTAAGGCTCAAATTTTTCCGTCCTGATTGCCTTAGTGTTAATGCTAGTTCTTGCTCGACATAATTCCGTTCTAATCTCGCTTTTATCAATCCCGTTTCCTGGCCACCTTGAATCAGATCGCGATCGCGGCTGGTGCGATGACTTTTCAGAGTAGCAAGCAATTCAATAGCCTCTAGAAGATTAGATTTTCCCTGAGCATTTTGACCCACTAGAATCGTTTTAGGCGCATTAAATTCTACCCATTGATCCGTATAGTTACGAAAGTTTTTTAGATAAAGACTTTGAAGATACATTATCTCTATTAATTAGATCCTTAGAGTGCAAATTGTTGGGCATGAAAACCAGCATAACGCCCCTGTTGAGCAATCAATTCTTCATGGGTTCCTGCTTCGATAATTTCCCCTTGCTGAAGCACAAAAATGCGATTGGCACGGCGAACAGTCGCTAAACGATGGGCAATCACAAACACCGTTCTTTTTTGGGTAATGCGGTCTAGGGCTTCTTGTACTAAGGCTTCTGATTCAGAATCCAGGGCTGAGGTGGCTTCATCCAAAATCAAAATACCAGGATCTCGCAAAATAGCACGGGCGATCGCAATGCGTTGACGTTGACCCCCCGAAAGATTTACGCCTCTTTCACCCACATAGGTATGATAGCCCTGGGAAAGTTCGGTAATAAATTGATGGGCATTGGCAATCTGTGCCGCCTCTTGAATCAGAAAAAAATCTAAATCGTTCTGACCAAAGGCAATATTTTGGGCGATCGTACCCGAAAAAAGCATATTTTCCTGGGGAACAATGGCAATTTGATCTCGTAAACTTTTCAGAGTGACATCCTGCACATCATAACCATCAATTAAAACCTTTCCAGAGGTAGCATTATAGAGACGCATTAATAAATTAACGAGGGTACTTTTCCCTGCTCCCGATGCCCCTACCAGCGCAATCATTTCCCCTGGTTGAGCAATAAAATTAATATTTTTTAAAACAGGTCTTCCAACTTGATATTCAAAACCCACCTGTTGATATTCCACTTTACCTGTAATTTTAGGTAAACTAATCGCTTGGGGTTTATCTATAACCATTGGCTGCACATCTAATAATTCAAAAATGCGATCAATGGAGGCTTCACCCTGTTTGAAAATATTATAATCGTTGGTGATATGACTAATAGGATCAATGAGCATGGCCACGGCAGTAATATAGCTAATAAAACCGATGCCAGTTAAATTTTTCTCAGAAATTTGCCAAGCCGCTAAACAAAAGAGAAAGACCACTGCCATTGCTTCTAAAAAACCGACTACCACAAATTGTAGAGCCTTAACCTGTTCGGCTAAAAACTGCGATCGCCGATGTTGACGAGCCTCTTCCGCAAATAACCCTAATTGGTAATCCTCCGCCGCAAAGGCTTTAATTAAACGAATACCGGCTAAACCTTCCGTTAACAGAGAAGATAAATTAGAAATACGATTTTGACTGCGGCGACTAAACTTTAATAACTGCTCACCAAAAAAGCCGATTAATATGCCCATTAAAGGAGCCACTACTAACACAGCCAGGGTCAATGTCCAGTTAAGCCAAAACATATAACCGAAGACCACAATTAACTGTAAAATCGAGGGAATAAAGTCATGGAAAAGCTTATTAACCACTTCGCCAATGCGATCAATATCTTCCGTTAAACGATAGGATAAATCCCCCGTTTTGGTGGCTTCAAAATAACTTAAACTGAGTCGTTGTAAGTGGGTATAGACTTGCTGACGTAAATTGAGGGCGATCGTTAAAGCGGCTTTAGCCATCAAAGAATCTTGGCCATACTGGGCTGCTCCCCTAACCAGAAAAATACCGGCGGCCACTCCTGCTAAGGTGACAATGGCTTGCACATCTCCCGCCCCGATATATTTCGCCATTCGTCCTACCAACCAGGCTAGGATCGGCCAAAAGACAGTAAATACCAACGTACAAAGGAAAGCCAGGAAAATGGTTCGCAGATGAGGGCGAATGTAGGGGATTAATAACCAATAATGGGAGCGTTTCTTCAAAATTTTTCAGCAGAATTTTACTAAATATTCTGATACTATCAGATTTTTGTTATTTTGGAGTAGGAAAGTTACCGATTGGTTAACCTCACTAAGTATAATGCAATTTTTATCTGTTTTTCCTATTTTGAATAATCTAAAAAGGATCAAATATTAACCTATTTATAGCAATTTTTATAAAAGTGAGATATGGGCAAGGAGCTTAAGCCCCTTGTTAGCAAAACTTATAGAGACCTCACTAAAGTGAAAAACGCTATATATGAAGCTTATACTGAAACTTATATCAAGATAATAAATCTCTAATTTGTGCCGCGATCGCTGCCGATCCGCCTGCCAATCCTACGCGCTCTAAACCATTTTGTTGACAAAGAGCAAGATAATTTTTATCTCTTAAAATGGCAATAATACGATTTGCTGCTTCGGAAAAAAGAGTATTCTCCCCAGGATTTTTACTGATAGTAATAACCGAAGACCCTAATAACCGCATCTGGGCCTCCGCAAAAGCATAGGTAAATTGAGGGCCATCTCCAGGAATTTGTACAACCGGTTTTCCTAAACCCACGGCCTGTTCCACCGCCGTTCCAGCCATCCCGATCGCCAAATGACATTGCTGTAAAATATCAGAAAAAGCATCCCAATGACAATGGACTCGACAATGATGTTTAAGTAATTGACCCGAACCTAAATATTGCCAGTTTAATTGTTGGGCTAGGGCTGCTAAATTTTTTTCGGTAATACTAGGAACTAAAGCCGCACAAAATAAACAATTTTCTTGCTCACTAATCACTTCACAAATTTGTAATTGTTTACCCAAATTATTAATCGCTTCTGGAACACGACTCCCTGGCAAGAGGGCAATCATGGATCGGTTGGGATCAAGTTTTAAATTCTTGCCTTGAGGCTCTAAAATATCCATAATCGGATAACCTGCAAAAACCGCCTTTTTTATTCCTTTCTGCTGCAAATCCTGGGCAGTGAATTTATCCCTCGTAAAAATTTTTTGACAACGGAGCGATCGCAAACAATATTCAGTAATTAACGGTAAGCGAATTGTTCCTTCGTAGTAACTAGAGGTTGAGACAATAAAAGCAACAAAGGGTTTTCCTGTAATATAGGCAAAGGCGATCGGTACAATATCCCCCACTGCAACCGCTAAATCAAAATCATGACGATGGGCTAAGATAGTCTGGATTTGTTGAATCGTTAAGCGAATTAAACCGGCAGCAATATCTTTTAACCAATTTAACGGACTCGTATAAATAATTCCCCCAGAGGGTAAATTTTGGGTAGGGCCAAGCAGGGGAATTCCTAAGCGTTTATAGGCATTTCCTAGACCTACTAAAGGCATAGCAACAAGAGAGAGATCAGGATATTTTTTCTGAAGGACTTCAACCACTAAACTGGCATTTAGATCTTCTCCATGCCCATTACTTAAAAATAGAATATTCATAGCACTAGGATAGAAAAGTTAAGGTTCAATGAGATAACTTGACCATTGTGTTTTCTCCTCGGCATTGACCTGTCGTTGTAATAATCGCCAACTTTTGCCTTCACTTTGACGTTGCAGATAAATCTCAAAGGCATTTCGTTTTTGGGTAACGGTTTGTCGGGGCAGGGTTAGGGTGACATTATAAAAACCCGTCAGATGATAGGCCGGTAACTCACTGATCACAATCGGTTCTAGGAGCTTAACCTGAATTTTATCGATCGCTAATTGGGGAGGACTGGTCTTCAGTTGTTGGCTTAGACGTTCTTGAGTTTGTTCTAACTGCCAGGCGATCGCCTTTTGAACAATGTCACCATCGGGGGCAAGTTCGAGGGGAGCCGTCGTTGCTTGACAAGCGGTCAGCCAGAAACAGCACCAGAGAGCGAGGATGAAGGAAAGAATACGAATGACACGCATCGGAACTTACTAAACAGATTCTTCTATTTAAGCCCTAAAGGGAACGGTTTCCCACCATGCCAGCACCTCATCCTTGCCTAAATTTGGGGGACTAACTAGAGAATGAATCGTCATACCAGCAAGTAATTGACCTTTCAACTCGCAAAAAGCCTGACCCTCTTGTGAGATAATTTCTTAAGAAAAATTATTTTTTACCTTCAACGGTAGAAGTAATCAGTAACACTTCTTTTCACAGTTTAACGCTGCTTTTTCAAATATTTTAGGAGATCACACCATGAGCGCGGAAAGTATGTTAGTCAATGGAGCCTTTCTTTTAATTGGTTTAACTCTAGTCGGTTTAGCCTGGGGCTTTGTGATTATTAAACTTCAAGGTGGTGAAGAGTAACAGTTAGTATCCTGATAAAATCTAGTCAATCCTTTGATGGGGCAAATGTCAGGCTATGTTTTATTTGGGGCAATGTTCCAGACCTGTGGATCGTATTTCTGGAAGACAGTCAGTCTATTCATTGTGACGTGTCCTATCCACAGATTCAGGACACAACCCTCTTCCTTAACGTACGATTTTTCCCCTTTTCTGTTGTGACCCCTTTCAGGTTGCTAAGGTTAAAGTGTTGACGAAAGCAGTAGCTTGAGTGTCTTTGTTTTGTATCTGAGCTAGTTTAGTCAAAATAAGGGGGAATATTTTCGTATCCTTGCCTCTAGCAAGGTAGCAGTCCTGCACTGCCCCCAGAAAACCAGAAATGGCAGCAGGGCTATCTGGCTTGACTTCTGCCTGTGCAAGGAACTCTAGCCACCTACTTTCATCCCCGTTGTAGAGGTTAATCAAGTGCAACCCTGCCAAATATTCAGCTAAAGGATCAAGGGAGAAGCGAAGTTGGTCTTTGCTAGCACCGATAGTTTGGACGAGAGACAACCGCTTCTCTAGGTACTCTAGATGGTCTTCTGCTTTCTCTCCCCTTATTTCCGCTAGGGCTGCGATCGCTGTTTCCCGCTTAATAGCAGTAGGAAGAAATGTTTCTTGAATACAAGCCCAAGCAACCGTCATAGAATCCTTGTGAACAGTCCGGTCATCAAACTTATCTTGGTCTGACTTGCTGTCTGTCAAATCTCGATTGAGTTGGTTCAAGTAACTAAGCATCAAATCAGGAATATTATCCGATACAATAGCAGAAATGTCCTGTACAGCTTCCAATTTAGCGTTAATCAATTGGTTGGCATATAAAGTAGCTAGCATTGCCGTCACTTCTCGCTGACCAACCATGCGGGATAGTCGACTGCAGGCATCAAAAAACTCAGAGTCAGTAAAAAGATCCCGCTTACCCTGTTGCGTTAGATAAGCTTCCATGAAAGAGGAAAGGCGATTGCCCATAATACGCAGAGGTTTAATTACGAGCTTATTGACTTGACCAATTGTTTCTTTCTGGCGAGAGGTCACAATCAGAGCATTAATGGGAAAATCAGGCTTCTCTGGATCAATTGTTTTCCGGGTTTGCTCATTCATTTCTGATAAGTGATCGACAATTACGAGGATACGCCGCCGTCGAAGTAAACGTTCCAAAAGTTCTTTAGAAATTGGCTCTTCGTCATTGGCTAGGATTTTCAATTGCCCCAAAATGGCATCTAGCAAGAACTGCTTACAAGCTTCTCCTTCGCAGTCAAAGTCCTCCTCAATCAAAATAGGCACCATTCGATGTTTGCAAAGACGCTCATTTTTTTTGTCAGCCATAGCCCATTGGGCGATTTGGCAGGCCAAACTCGTTTTGCCTACGCCTCCTTCTCCCCAAATTAGTATAGGTCTGTTGAACTTAGCTCTTAAATCCTGAATGGTAATCTCTGAGACTGTGCGGTTATCGAGAGTAGCGGGACTGGGAATATAAACTTTGCGAGCTTCAACATTTTCTATTTTCTGGAATTCCTCTTGTACAGATTGAATATGGGCAGCCACCCAGGCATCTAGAACTCTAGAGCGGAACTTGAGGAACAGCAAAAAACGGGGAGATATCTCCATTCCTAAGATGGGAACCTTGAAACTAAGGGGTTTTAAAACTTCATCAATTTTCAACAGCCAGAGGGGTCGCAGCCAAAACAGTCCAAAGTGAAGGACGAGGTAAGCAATAACTCCCCAAGCCCAGGGATTTTTGAGAATGATATTAATGAAAGCTTTTTCAGCTTGCTTTGATCGAAGCCGATTGAGATTGGGGTTCAAAGTATCTTTTTGTTCGTTGGAAAAACCGCTACTGGGCGAGTTTATTTTCTCTAAGGCATTTTCAAAATACTTGATTGTCTGTGGCAAATCATTAGATTGCTCCAATGGCTTGTCCGCTAACTTGTCCGTTATGAAATCAGCAATTTTGTGAAAGGACTCAAATGCCTGACTGCGAACAAAGGGATCTGGATTGCTGAGAGCCTTGATTAAAGCTTCAAGGGTAGTAGGGTCATCAGCACCAATGTTTCCTAGTGCCGCCGCTGCCTGACCTTGAGCAAACGGGTTATCATTATTTTGCAATGCCTTTTGCAGATAGGGAACGGCATCTTTTGCTTCTGGCCCTAAAAGTCCGAGGGTTTTTGCTGCCGAAGTGCGCAGGGTAGAATTGTTATTCTTTAATGCTTCGAGAAGATTTGGAACGGCTTCTTTTGCCCCTGATCCGATTTCAGCCAAGGCATCGGCGGCACTCCGGCGAACTCGCCAAGAGCGATCTTTCAGGGCTTCATTCAAGGTAGACCATACTTGCTTATTAGCAGGGTCAATTTTGCTTAGCACTTCTGCGGCACTCCCTCTTACGTCGCTATAGGGATCACTTTTAACCATCATTATAAGTTGAGGAACCGCCTTGCGGGCTTTTCCTCGAATACTGCCAAGAGCACCAGCTGCACTGCTACGAACGCCAAGATCTGAATCACTCAGAGCCTTATTGAGTGGCTCTATTGCTTGTCCGGCATAGATACTGCGAATAGCTAAAACGGCATGGCGGCGCAAGTCGGTGGGCTGAGTTGGATCTTTTAGGATGTCAGCAAGGGACACAATAGCATCCTCGGCTCCTGTTCCAATTCCTGTCAGAGCATCAACTGCCCTGAGACGGACTTCTAGGCTTGGATCTTGTAAGGCATCAACCAGTTGGTTAATTACTTCTGGTGGAATCGGAATTTCTTGACCTGCGTCAGCTTTTCGAGCTAAATACTCAATCTTTTCTAAACGTTTCTGAATATCAGGGCGTTTCAAGTGTTCTTGCGCTGTTTCGTTAGCTTTTTCTTGGCTCCAACTGTTAGGAGCCAATGCTAGGGAAGAAGCAAGGCTCAACAGAGTAATGACGACCGCAGACAGGCATCTTTTCTCTATAGACAGCTTACCCTTTAATGCTTTTCTTACTTTATTTTTTCTTATTTCTTCGGTTAACATGATGAAAAATTTTGAGAAATTGAGTTTTCTTGAACATCCGCTTTGGTTTGTTTGAACCTTATGACACTTGTATTGCTCTCAAGCATGGGATTTTTACCCATATCATGTCATAAGGACAGTTTAACCTTTTACATCGTAGTCGGTAGTTGTTCTGCTTTGTGAATGAATTGAATGAGTTGATTAAATACGATACAAAACGTAATAAACAATCACCTAAAATCGTCCCAAAGTGAGAAACCACTCGATCTCATCAGGCATTGGTTCAAATTGAGTCATGGTCACAAAGAAATCTTTCAGTCCCTTGGCATAGGTATGGCGAGTATTCGGCGATCAAGAGCATTCCGAATTTCTAGCCAGTATTAATGCTTGGTTACAAAGAAGAAAAAATAATCGAAAGGTGATTGTTTAATTAGGGCTTGCTGAAAAAGTCAAAAAACGAAAGAAATGTGGGTTAGGGAAGTATGGACGGAAAAAGCACAGATAACTTTTCCTTATGGAAAGAAGTCACAATACAGATTTTGTTTAATCTATTGTCCCTTTCTTTCTACAAAAAGTCAACAAAAATCACTCCTCACAAAAGAGAGGAAAATTAACACCATTTTTCAGAAGAAAAACGACTCTACAACTTCTTACTTTTTGTTTTCTTCTTTGTCTTCTGAAGTAGAGTAGAAAGATTCATTAGCAAAAAATTCATCGCTATCACAGTCTCAGAGGTTTCAGGAAGTTTGGCCATCACTCGACCCAGACTAAATCTTCTCTTTCCCTGTCCGAATTTACCCTCTATGGCATTACGCACTCTTTCATCTGAGCGGGCCTCTTCCTTTTTTTCTTTGCTCACCTCTTTCGGTGGTCTTCCCAAGCGGGGACCACTCATTCTTATTCCCCTCTCTTTACAATAAGCTCGATTCGCTTTTGTTCGATATATTTTATCCACATGAACCGATTCGAGATAACATCCTCTCTCCTTTTTATATTCTTCTATTCGCTCTTGTAAATCTCCCGATTCGTTATAATTATTCCAACTCAATTTGTCTAAGAAGACAAAGCCATTCACACTACTTGCCGATATTTTAGCTCCAAACTCTACTGCTTTTCCTGCTTTGCCACGCACTATTGGACGGATGTGAGGTTGGGTTATACTCACAATTCTGTTTTCTACTTTATTCGTCTTTTTTGCATACATCTCTAACTGTTGCTCATACACTTTTCTTATCGTTACAAGCTCTTCTTGCTCCTTTTTCGTTAGTTTTTCTAACTTGGCTCCCTCTTCTATCATTTTTTCTATATGAGACAAGTTTCTTTTTACATATTGTAGTTGTTTTTTTATTCCTTTTCTTCTTTCTTTTTTTGACACACGACGTTTTTTGACTATCTCTAGGTAGTCTTTTCTTGCTGCTACTCTATACGTTCTTGGCTTTTTTTTCTCTTTTCCTTGTATTTGTTTATAAAGCTCATCTATTGTTTCTTCTGTTTTTTCTCTTGCTTCATTCAATATTTCTATATCCGTTGGATATTTTATATCTGCTGGTGTACAAGTTGCATCTAACAATAGCTGTCCTTCATTTTCTTTTTTTTCTGACACTACTCCCTCGAACTTCTTTACCATTTCTTTATTAATTTTATTGATTAATTCCATTCCTATTCTTTTACGAAAATGAACCATCATTGACGCATTAAATGCTTCTTCGCTACTATAGCTTTCCATTCCTATAAAATACTGTAAATAAGGATTTTCTTTAATTTGTTCCACTGTTTCTCTATCACTTATTCCTAACATTTCTTTGATGATTAATGCCCCCAACGCCATTCTAAATGATTTCGCTGGTGCTCCTTTTTCCTCTGTGAAGTTTTTTGCATATTCTTCCTCATATTCTTCCCAGGGAATCATTTTTGACATTTTTACCCAACGATTTTCTGCGTCTAACTGCCCATCGAACGGATTTTTGAAGTTTTCTGGTGTCTTAGTTTCGTACTGTTGTCTTCCGTACATATGTTTTGTCTCCTTTTCCGGCAAGGTTTTCAAGCCATTTTAACCTATTTCCCTGTATTCTGCCTGTCCTTAATTCGGCTACTATCTTTTCTCCGTAAGAGTTTCAGCTTTTTTTCGGCAAGCCCTAATTAAGATGAGAAAACCAGAGAAAGAGAGTTTGTATTAATCCCACCATAAATCCTAAAACACCACCTAGATTGACGATCGCCTGTAGCTCGCTCTTAACGATACCATT
>Ga0208854_1000033_pt1 | contig 27119 bp, 24 predicted proteins | sample LakMenEpi30Nov11_FD_150748 | JGI IMG/M metagenome (GOLD analysis project Ga0208854, IMG submission 150748) | Freshwater microbial communities from Lake Mendota, WI - 30NOV2011 deep hole epilimnion (SPAdes) | ecosystem: Environmental > Aquatic > Freshwater > Lake > Epilimnion/Euphotic zone ...
CGCTTTTTTGGGGCTACTACTTGTCAGTATTATCTTTTGTCATAATGACTTTTCTTATTTTCTTTGTTCTTTTTTTATGTACGGAATGTGGGTTATAATAACTGTGAGGGAAATTTTAATCATTAACGATGAAATTGAGCAAGAAAAGCCTGGGATTTTTGGCGTTCTAGACTTCGTAACAGCGTTCTAAATTGTTGCTGTAGGTAATCCAGATTTTGAGACTGATCACCATACCGCCAACTGACATAGGCAAGGGAAATCTCCTCTACCACTTCTAGCTGTTCAACCGTTAAATATTCCCGTAAAGATTGGACATATTCCGCCGGCGTTTGGGCCGCATTTTTGCCATGACCTTGACCTTTAAGCGCGATTAACATTTGTTGGTAAAGTCTGGCCATCGGAGGCATTTTTGCTAAACGTCTTTGATAGAGCCAGCGTCGAGCCTGTTCCCAACCGAGCCAACCGACAAAACCAGCCGCGATCGCTAAAATCAGCCCTAATAAAGCCCCCAGCAAACTTCCTGAGACTAAATTCCAAAGCCATGCCAGAAAACCTAACAAGGCCCCAATCATATTTGTCCAAAAGAGACTTAAAAAATTAGTGATTGGTGACGGTAGCCAACTGGCCACCCAATTCCAAATTTGTTTTAAAACGCTAAACGTTTCTTCCTCTTCAAAGGAAGGGGGATATAAATCATGACCTGGAATGGGATCAAAACTAAACCAACCAAAATAGGGAAAATAAACCTCCGTCAGGGCATGGGCATCAGTATTGTGAACCAGATAGTAACCGGTAAACGGATTGAATTGGCCCGATCCAAACCCCACCGCTAATCGGCTAGGAATACCAATAGAACGCAACATGACCGTTAACACCGTCGAGAAGTGGTCGGGATAACCGCCTTGATATTTGAATAAAAAGGCCTCTACCAGATCCTCTTTGGGGTCAAAAAAGGGAATTTCCTTAACCGTATAATTTTGCTTTAAGGCTTGGGTTAGATAGAGGGCCGCTTCATAGGCAGAATTAATCGGTTTAGGCGATTTAGATAACAACTCTAAGGTGCGCTTTCTGACCTTTTCTTCAATTTGCGGGGGAATGGGTAAGTATTTCTTTTGTACTCCTGGGCTATATTCCTGGGGAGCCTGACGCAAGACCGTGCGATCGCGATAGGGTACTTCCGACACCACCGTATAGGTCAAACCTTCCACCAATCCCACCGGCGATCGCAAACTCCCATTGTGATCAATGCCAATTTCCTTGGTCGGGAAATACAAATAACGGGGCATCGCTAAATTGGGAATAACATTGGGCAAATTGGTGACAGCCGTATAGGTTTGGATAATTTGCCTCGTTTTCATGAAACCCAGGGAAGGATTCAGATCAAAGCGATAGGACCAGGAAGAACGAGGGATTTTGGTAATATCATCATTGGCGGAGATCTCCCATCCCTGGCCCGTGTAATGATCAAAGGCCAAGGCCCGCCAAAATCCGGCCGTTTGGGAACGTACCCGCAGAACTAACCGCCGTTTCATGCCACCGCGCAAATTCTGATTGATCTTATTATTTAAGCCATAGTACACTGTGTCATCAACTTTCCCTGGCCCCTCAGCCGGACTTTTACCGCTACCACCGCCCTTACCGTCTTTACCTGGATTAACATAGCCCGGATTGACAATATCTCGATTCTTCTCCGTAAATTGCTTATTTTCGGTGTCTGCTGTCCCACTAACAGGGAAGCTTTGTAGTTGGTAGCTGGGAAAACGGGGCATGATGGCAAAGAAGATTAAGCCCAAGGCCAAAATAATCCCTAAAATGGCGGCCAAACGGCACGGAAAGAGGGGAGAATAGCGAAATTCTTGAGTCTTAGCAATTTTAAGACGCTGTTTTTGGAACCATCCCCATTGCGCGTCAATTTCGGTTAGTCCCAACCGCGATCGATAGTCCAAAATTAAAGTCGGTAGAGCGATGATCAAAAATAATAATAACCAGGGTGCAAAGGTCATGGATTGGGAAACAGTTCCAGCGACTCCTAGCAGAATCAGACCAATGACCATGGAATAACCCAGATCCTTGCGTCGCGGGAGATCAAAGCTGTGCAGCACCTGCAATTGCACTAATAATCCGGCTAGGGCAATGCGGCTATCATTAAGATTAACCAGTAAATTGCTGAGAAAGACAAAGAGTACCAATAGCATCCCGATCGCCAATAGAAACTTAACGGCCACATTGCGATGGGCACGGCGATACCAACTCCAGACGGCTCCTAAAATACTCAGGGGAATAGCCCAGATACTCCATTCCGTTTGGGCAGCCACATCCGTCGCCACAATGCCCACAATCACCATTGCTTGTACTAAAATCCGAAAGAGCAGGGAGTCTTCGGTTTTAGGTTGGGGCAGAGAGCGCATCTGTTGTTGCATCTGCGACCACCAGTTACGGGGTTGGGGGATGGTCTTTACCATTGTTTTCCGGTGACAAAGGGGACAAAGTGTTGCGTTATTTCCCTATCCTATCGTGGTTCTTCGCTAACTCAGAAGAATTAAAACTGGGAATAATCATGATAGAAATATCTCAATTCTGGTTAAGGAAACATTTCTGATTATTAAGCAGTCACCCAGCCCCATACCCCCTCTCTTGTCAGTATTTTTGCGGAAATCCTCTTTAAACTGTTTCTTGAAATCCCTAGGATTACCCTCACTGTCTAGGCTACAGGGCAATAAGATAACTTTTAATAAAAAATTAAGAATTATAACAACTCCCTAAAAAAGTCCTGCTTCTAAAAAATCTTAGCGTAAAATTTAATACAGAAAAAATCAAATTCCACTGCCAAACTACCCCTATCGTTGATGGCTCCCCCTTTGCCCAACTAGCCATCTTATATTTCGTGTTCGGGAATGCCATTACCCTATTCAGGAGAAAACAGGCTATGAACGTCAATGAATTACTTCGTGCCTATGAGAAAGGCGATCGCCGATTTCCCCAACAGAATTTGCAAGGTATAGATCTCTCAAAAGTAATGTTGATCGCAGTGGATCTGGCGAAATCCAACTTGATGGGAGCGAATCTCAGTCGTGCTTTTTTAACCAAGTCAAATTTAACGGGGGCAAGTTTGAATTGGGCTGATTTAACCTATGCCAAGCTCAATCAAGCAATTTTGGCAATGGCTGATTTAACCAAGGCTAATTTGAGTGGTGCTTTCTTAGTTAAGGCCTGCCTGCCTAAGACAAAGCTGTCTGGCTCGAATCTCTCTCATAGCAATCTAAGAGCGGCCAATTTACAACAGGCGAATCTCTGTGGAGCCAATCTCTTTCGGGTAAATCTGCGAGAAGCAAATTTACAGTCGGTAGATTTTTCCTGGGCCAATTTGCAGGAAGCCCGATTAAGCTGCGCCAATTTAAGGGGAGTCAATTTCTTTGAAGCTAACTTGCGTCAAGCATTTCTTCGAGAAGTGGATTTACAGGGAGCTAACTTAGAAAAACTGGATTTGACTGGGGCGAAACTCAGTAATAGTAATTTGCAGGGAGCTAATCTACGGGGAGCTAATTTACAAGGAGCCAATTTACGCCATGTTGATCTCAGTGGAGCCAATTTAAGTGAGGCAAATCTAAGCGATGCTAATTTGGAAGGGGCCAATTTAATGGATACGAATCTAGAGGGAACCATTTTACGCAACACCAATGTCAATGAGGCTATTTTCAAGCCAGGGCCAGAAAGCCATTCCGCCAAAATGTCAGAGGATAATCTTTCGCCGTTTAGTTTATCTAGGGGAAATTTGGGAAGTTTTTTGCCTAGCTTTGCGATTTAGTCCCGTAAAAATTCCAGTAAATCATGACCGAAAATTCTCCAGAAACTAGAAATTATGGGGTCGTTCTGGTGACGACTAGCTCTTCAGCCGAAGCAGAGGCGATCGCGGCTGCCTTAATTGAATCCCAACTAGCTGCCTGTGTGAGTATTTTTCCGATCCAATCCATTTATCGTTGGCAAGGAGCGATCGCCAAAGAATCGGAATGGCAGTTATTGATTAAAACTGATTTATCTTGCTTGAGAGAATTGGAAAATCAGATTAAACGTTTACATTCCTATGAAGTGCCAGAAATTATTGCCTTACCCATTGTCTCAGGCTCAATGTCCTATTTAGCCTGGTTAGGAAACAGCTTATCCACCTAAAACATCTTGTCCCCCTTAAAATAAGCCATAGTTTAGTAGGCTAACACTAAATGGCAATAGAATCACCCACTTAAGGAGGACAAAAATGGTTCTCTAAATCCGACAGTTAACAAGCTTACTGTAAACTGATGGGCATCATGACCTTAAAAGGGCGAAATTCCTCCCCTGTTTCATCAAAGATGGTCAAATTTTGGGGCTTACAACGCTTTATTTCCACGAAAATTCCTTGGGCATCTTCATTAGACAGATCTTCTAAATAGCCTGCCTGGGCAACTTCTGCATCACCTTTACTGGAGAAAGGTCCAAAGTAATAGGTACAACGGGGAGTGGTAGTAACAATCTCAATCCAATAGGCCAAACCGATAGAATTCAGTAGTTGTATTAAAAAATCTTTCATGTTATCTGCCCGAATGCAATTGTTTAGCTGCTATTTTAACCTGGGAATTGAAATATTTCTTAACATTTTTTGGGTTAGCACTTTAGTTATAAGCTCGAATGGAGAAAAATGGCAGTTATAAAAGATACAGATCTTTAATAGAGTTTGCTGATACTCCTTTGCCGATAGACTTCATAGAGACCAATAGCGGCGGCGATCGAGGCATTTAGGCTGGGAGTTTTGCCACCGAGGGGGATAGAAATCAAGTGATCGCAATGGCGCTGGGTTAACATACTTAATCCCTGACCCTCTGAACCAATCACGAGGCCCAAGGCTCCTCTTAGCTCGATCTGATCAATGGACTTGCCTTGTCCTGCCACCGTTCCATAGATCCAAAAACCAGCACTTTTAAGTTCCTCTAGGGCACGACTCAAATTGACCACCCTAGCCACCGGAAAATGCTCTAAGGCTCCCGCTGCTACCTTCATTACAATGGAGGTAATCCCGACAGCTCGACGCTGCGGCATGATTAACCCTTGCGCTCCAAAGGCCTCGGCTGTACGGATAATCGCCCCTAAATTTTGGGGATCGGTAATGCTATCTAAGACCACCAGTACGGGATCTACCGCATTCGCTTTGGCCTGCTGAATCAACTCATCTAAATCTCGATAACGATAGGGCGCGATTTGGGCGGCAATACCTTGGTGATTACCCCCTTGGGTCAATTGATTGAGACGAAAATTATCAACTTCATCAATAACCGTTCCCTTGCCCTTGGCCTCGACTAATAAGGTCCGAAAACGGGAGTCGTAAAATAAACGGGGAATAATCCAAACACGATTCAGTTGGCGATCGCCTTCTAGGGCAGCCAAAACAGCATGACGACCATAAAGAAGATCATTGTCTTCAGACGGTGCAGCCTCCTCTTCGGCGGGACGATGATCATGGCGAGGAAGAATTACCTTCGTGTTATGGGGTTTAAGGCTAGAGGGTTTATGATTGCTGAAGCGTCCTTTTCTAAGGGAAGGTTTCGCGTGATTTTGATCCCCTGACTGCCCCACCTTCTCTGGTTTTTGACCATCAGATTTACCCCCAAACTTACTCTCAAATTTACGAAAAGGCTTGTGATCAGGCTTGCGACCCGGCTTCTGATCTCGACGAGGTTTATCCATTATGGTATTGATGGTGTTGGGAATGGGGAAATTTAAGAATAGGGAAAAATCTAGAAAGAGTTAACCAGAAATCGCTACAAGTTCTAGGAGTTCGTGGAGACGCTCTGGATTCTCTAAATAGAGATAACCCAATAGAGTTTCTAAACTAGTAGCCTGCTGATATAGTTCTGGTGCAAGACGACGGGGACAGCCATTGGCCGCATTCCGCCCACGACGAACCCAATCCTGCTCCGTAGCCGTTAAATGAGGAAGCAAGCCCTGGAGCATCGCGGCCTGACTTTCGGCTCTGACCTGGGCCACCACCTGCTGATGATAACGGGCTAAACGTTGGGGCGGCCATAAAAAACGGGAACGAACATAGAGTTCAAAGACCGCATCCCCTAAATAGGCTAAGGCTCCTGGCGAAAGTTGTCCTAGGGGTATCTGTCCCTCTCTCCCTGACGACTTCATCAAGGCAATATGAGTCTCAAAAATAGTCATGGCGACCATCGTCGATGAAGCAAGATTTAATTGAGGGCAAGATACTAACTAAAAATCTGAGAAATAAGCGGCTCGAAGAGGATCTTGGGAATTGCTCAATCTGCCCTAGTTATCAGCGACCCTAGGATTGATATCGTTTAACTGGCGGCCAGAGCGGCGATCGCTTCCTCTACATTATTGTGTAAGGGAAGAAATTTTTCTAATCTCACCAATTTTACCGTTTGGGTAACACGGGAGTTGGTCACAATTTGTAAGCTTCCCCCTTGGTTTTTAGCTTGCTTGGCTAATTGCACCAAAGCTCCTAAACCAGAACTATCTAAAAAATCGATTTTGGAGAGATCAAGTATGACATGGGCCGGGCCTTCTCCAATATGGCCACTGACGAGTTTGCGAAACGTTGGCTCAGAAAAAGCATCGAGTTGGCCCGTCAGGTGAAAAGTTTGGTAAGTCTCCTTAACTGTACGAGTTCCCCGTAAACTCACAGTCAGGTTTAGTGGTTCAGCAATAATATCCCCCTTAACTAGCACATAGTTTGAGATTGGACAGTCGATAATTGTAGCTTATTTCGTAGCACAAGAATGACTTTGCCATTACTAAACTTCAAAAAATGCGCTTTTTTCTGAAAAAACCTTGCTACTGAGCAATTTGAGATTGGGCTAACTGTTCAAAATTACGCCAACAAAGCCATAACGCCCTGGGAACATGAAAACAGCCTTTCCATTTGCCGCCCTTTAAGTTCAACAAAACCTCCCCCCGACGATTCAAATAACCAAACCATTCTCCGCTTAGGGGATCAGCAAATTTTGACCAGGTATAGTCGTGTAAACGCTCATACCAATGCCAGCAGGTGGGATTTTGGGTAAGCCGATAGCCCATTGCTAGGGCCACCAGAGATTCTAAATGTACCCACCACAGTTTTTGATCCCATTCCAATTGTTGGGGGGGATAACCCTGGGCATCCAAAAAGTAAAAGAGACCGCCGTATTCCCAATCCCAGGCAAAATCCAGAATATTCAAGACGATCTTCACTGCCTTCTCAATTAAAGCTTGATCCTGACGACGTTGAGCAATATCCATCACAAACCACATGGCTTCAATCCCATGGCCTGGATTGAGTAAACGACCTTCAAAACAATCCACTAGAGAACCATCGGGTGCAACATTTTCGTACATTAAACCTTGTTCGGGATTGAAAAAGTCGGTCATGACCTCTTGAACGGTTGTCTCTAAAACCTGATCCAGCGTTGCTGGTGATAATAGCCAAGCCATTTCTAAGGTCAGGTTAGCCAAAATCATGGGGACAGCTAAGGATTTGAGGGGACGAGTGCCAGGGTAGGTTTTACTATATTGACCTTTGGGATTATCCTTGCGCCGTAAAACATTTTGGTAGGCTTGAAGCGCGATTTCCTTAGCCCAATCTTCGCCGGAAACAAGGGCGAATTTACTAAAGGCCATGGCGGCAAAGCAATCGGAAAAAATATTATAGGGCTGGACTAAGGGCTGACCCGATCGCGTTAGGGCAAAATACCAATTTCCCTCTTTGTCTCTACCATGTTTGGCTAAAAAATCGGCTCCATGGCGGGCGATCGCCAACCACTCAGGACGAGGTTCTAGTTGTTCATACAAAAGGGAAAAAAGCCAAACTTGACGGTTTTGTAACCAAATAAATTTGTCCGTGTCGTAAACTTTGCCATTGCGATCCAAACAGGTAAAATAGCCACCTTGCTCATGATCCAGAGAATGATTACTCCAAAAAGGAATAATATTGTTCATGAGGGTGGTTTTGTATTGATGGGCTAGGGATTGAAAATCGTAGGTCATTACTTCAAAACGGCACTCTAAAACGGCAAGTGGCGGTTGAGGGTAAATCCCGCCGTTTCCTTTTAATGCTTAAACTGCAATGCTTAAAATTAATGAAAAATTAAAGCCCTGATTCCAGTCGCAGAAGAACGAGATCAGGGACATTATTCAGTATCAGATTCTAGCGAATGTATTCTTTCAAAATACTATTGCGATTGGGATGTCGTAATTTCCGCAAAGCCTTAGCTTCTATTTGACGAATGCGTTCACGGGTAACGTTAAAAATCTGACCAATTTCTTCTAGGGTCTTCATCCGACCATCATCTAAACCGTAGCGTAACCGTAACACATCTCGTTCACGGGGACTGAGGGTATCCAGCACATTTTCGAGATCTTCCCGTAACAGGTTTTTAGCAACCTCATCCTCTGGCGTTTCACCATCTGCTTCAATAAAGTCTCCTAGACGGGAATCTTCTTCTTTGCCGATAGGTGTTTCTAGGGAAATTGGTAGCTGGGCAGACTTGGCAATGAACCGTAATTTTTCAATGGTCATTTCCATTTCTTCCGCAATTTCTTCCTCGGTGGGTTTGCGGTGCATCTTTTGGGAAAGAATTTTGGTGGTTTTCTTAATACGGGAAATGGTTTCGTAGAGGTGGACGGGGAGACGAATGGTGCGGGATTGATCGGCGATCGCTCTCGTAATGGCCTGACGAATCCACCAGGTAGCATAGGTAGAGAACTTATAACCCTTTTCGTGATCAAACTTTTCCGCGGCCCGGATCAAACCTAAAGAACCTTCTTGAATCAAGTCCTGAAACGATAAACCCCGATTCATATATTTTTTAGCGATCGAGACCACCAAACGGAGGTTCGACTGCACCATTTTATCCTTGGCTTTGCGGTCTAAATAAAGACGGCGGCGAAAAGTAGAAAAATTTTTATCAGCTTGAAAGTTCCAACTTTCTTCTAGGTCAACCTGATTCTCAGCTAAATAAGTGGCAATATCAGACTTCTTCAGCTCTCGTTTATTCTTTTCAACCAGTAATTGTTTGGTGTGTTCAATTTTCCAGACCTGCTTACCCCACTCCCGATCATGCGGCTCTCGTTTTAACTGCTTACACAGATCTTCCCGAATCAATTCTAGATGGAGGAGGTCAGCAATTTGACGAGCAAGTTCAATTTCTTCTTCGGCTCGCAATAGTCGTATGCGGCCAATTTCCTGTAAATAAATCCGAATGGAGTCTTCGGTATAGGGCTTTTTCTTGCTCGGATCACGACGGCGAGAAGCAGTGACTTTCCTTGGTTTTTTGCCATCAGGTTCAATGAGAACTGAGTCGTTTAGGTCATCTAAATTATCTTCATCGAAGTCAATGTCAATCTCGATAATGTCGAGGTCTAGTTCCATTACAATCTCGGTTGTCATTGTCATTGTTAGTAGCTCATTAGCCTGGGTCATGCCGTTTTCCTCTTACTCCTTTCGTGCAAAACAGAACAATATTAGGGGGAAGTTTAATGTTGACTTGCGTCAAGTGACTGTAAAGATCCAATGCCTGACCACAGTTCCTCTCCTAGATTTTCTGGCAATAAAGAAGATAATGAATCTTCACTGTCCGAAAGACCAAGTAGAGACGACAATTACCAGTGGTATCGGGGTCAAGTCAAAAAGACCTTATTGATTGTAGCCCTGATGACAAAAAAATGGGGACTACTCTTGTTTAAATTGCAATAGCATCTGACAATTATGCAACTAACAAAAAGTTTGTGTACTGTAGTTTCCTAAGGTTCTAGACAACAATCCCTGGGAAACCAAGAACAAGCATTCTGTTGACCCCTAATCTTCTGAAATGACTGACAGTAGAGGGAGTTTGCCTAATGTTCGTGATGCTAGATATTTGACGAGTCAAATCAAAGAGAATATAGTACCTAGACCCTGGTGACTGAGCGTTGATCAATCAACTTGGATGACTAAATACTTGCCCTTTTGCTCTAGAGAGCGCGATCGCCGTTACAAAAAATCTGTAATGAATTTTCTGGCTCAGGGGAACCCGAATAGCTAGAAATAAAGAAAAAGATTTCAGAAAACAGCGATCATTAAATGGTACGCATACGCTTGCTAAAGTGAATTTTGTAGTCCTCTGAACACTACCTTAGCAAAGACTCAGAAAAGTGGGATGTGGTTAAGCTGTAAACTGTCAGCAAATATCAACTTTTACAGGGCTTTTGTGGCGATTGAAGTAGGCATTAATACCAAAAAAGCTCAGTTTAGGAGGGAAAAGTCGGAAAATGGACAAATTTTGTCCTTGAAACTAGGCGAGTAAACTAGCAAATACCCCTTGCCCATCGATCGCTTTTAGGACTGGATCGGCAGCCCGTTCGGGGTGAGGCATCATACCTAAGACGTTGCCTGCTGAATTGATAATACCGGCAATATTGTGAAGGGAACCGTTGGGATTAGCGGTATCGGTGCGATCTTCTCCAGAGGTGCAGTAACGAAATAAAATTTGCTGCTGATCTTCTAGGGATTTGAGGGTATCTTCCTCGGCAAAATAACGACCCTCACCGTGAGCAATCGGCAGGGTGATCACCTGTTGGGCTTGATAGGCCTTTGTCCAGGGAGAATGATTTTGTTCTACTTTAATGGGAACGCGATCGCAAATAAAATGTAAATCTCGATTACGGATTAAGGCCCCTGGCAGCAGTCCCACTTCCGTTAAGATCTGAAAACCATTACAAATACCTAATACATATTTGCCTTGATTGGCGTGTTCTACTACTGAGCGCATCACGGTGGAAAAACGAGCGATCGCCCCACAACGCAGATAATCTCCATAACTAAAACCACCAGGGAGAACCACCACATCCAGATCTTGGAGATCCGAGTCCTGATGCCAAACAAAACGGGTTGGTTGATTAAAAATTCCCCGCGTTACCATTTCCACATCGCGATCGCAATTAGAGCCAGGAAAAACAACTATGCCAAATTTCATCAGCTTAATACGACTCCCTGCTCCACCGGCGTTAACTCAAAACGATAGTTTTCAATCACGGTATTGGCTAATAACTGATCACAAATTTGATCTAAATTTTGTCGTGCTATCTCCTCATTGGCAGCCCGAAGCTTTAACTCAATATACTTCCCAATTCTGACTTGCTCTACCTCGTGATACCCCAATTGTTGTAAACCCGACTGAATAGCGGTTCCGGCGGGATCTAAGACGGACGGGCGCAGGGTGACATAGATGCGACACTGGTATTGTTGAAACATTAGGATAGTAATTAATTCAAAACAGTTCTCGATAATGAAAGCCCAACGAACCCGTTCTCAAGAGCGTATTTTTTGCCTACTAAAGACCCTCCATCGCGCTGTTTCGGCTCAGGAACTCTATCTAGAATTACGACAACGCCAGGAGAGCATTGGGCTTGCCACTGTCTATCGTGCCTTAGAAGGTTTAAAACTGCAAGGGGCGATTCAATGCCGCACTCTGACGACGGGAGAGTCTCTTTACAGTTTGACTCAACAGGATCAACATCATCTGACCTGTGTGAATTGTGGAGCCTCTATTGCCATTTCCGAATGTCCCGTGAGAGAGCTTGAAAATAGCTTAGAACGGTCTCATCAATTCAAGGTTTACTATCACACTCTAGAATTTTTTGGAATTTGCCATCGCTGTCAACTTCAGACGGCCCAAACTATAGAGTCAGCTAGATAGCACAGAAACACTTATTTTTTGCCCAAAGGCACAACAGCTTCTAATTCCTGGAGACGAAAGGTGACTAGTTTGTCCCAGTTGCCATTTTCAAATAATACAGCAGCATTGCCATCACTAACGCGCTGCACTAAGCCCTCAAAACGATAATAAGTGTCATCAGGATTGACGACTCGCACGGTTGAGCCAGGTAGAATCATTGAAATTAGAACTCCTTAAACATTGACAAAAATAAATAATGGCCATGATTCAACTCTTGAACAGAGTGTAAAGCCAACTGACAAGGATTCGGTCTGATAGTAACACTTTCATTGCTTTCCCGATAGAGATCTCGATGTACCAATCTGCCTGTCAACCGACTTGCGCTAGAATATTGAGCATTCAGTACCAGGGCGACGCTTGATTCGGGGTTCTGAGCAGGGAAAAAAAGATAATTATTATGACCATTCAAAATCTCAATAAGCCTTTATTTTCCAGTCATTATTTGGAGTTTTATTTGCCTGAATCTCCTGAATGGCAGTTAGACCCTAGCCCCATTTTTGAGAGGCTAAAAAGTTTATATTTAGCCCAAAAAGATCTTTTATCTAGTTTGAATGAAGCTCAAACGGAGGAGGAGTTTATTAAACCAGCTCTAGAGATTTTAGGGTTTAGTTATATTCCCCAGATCATTACGAAGGGAAAAGGACGGGCTGAACGGCCTGATTATGCTTTGTTTGCTGATCCAGTCCAGAAATCAGCCGCTTATTCTGAACAAAATAATGAGTCGGTTTTTTATCGTCAGGTGGTAGCGATCGCCGAAGCTAAATATTGGGAGCGGCCCTTAAGCAAGGTTTCCAGTAATGATCAACGAGATATTTACAAAAATACGAATCCGTCCTTTCAGATTGCCAGTTATTTAATTGGTACGGGGGTTAATTGGGGTATTTTAACTAATGGACGGGAATGGCGGTTATATTATCGGTTAGCTTCTTCGACGGCAACGGAATTTTATCCAATGGATTTAGTCGAACTATTAGAATCAGACGATGTAGCGCGATTTAAGTATTTTTGGTTATTTTTTCGACGGGAGGCTTTTGAAGCAGATAGTCAGGGCAAAAATTTTCTAGAGCGGGTCAGAGAAGGTAGTGCGACCTATGCCACCAGGGTTGGCAATGAGTTAAAAAGTTTAGTGTTTGAGCAGATTTTTTCCCAGTTGGCAGGAGGATTTGTCGCTCAGATCACACAGCCAGGGCAAGCGGTTAAAGCGAGTCTGGTTTATGAAGCAACGTTATCATTTTTGTATAAGTTGTTGTTTTTATTTTATGCAGAAGCGCGGAATTTATTACCGATGGATCGGGATTATCGCAGTTATAGTTTAATTACCCTAGCTCAGGAAATTGCGATTAAAATAGATCAGAAAAGGGCTTTTAGTTCTAAGTCTTTTATTTATCAAAAATTAATTGAATTATTTAAAACCATTGATCAAGGTGATACGTCGTTAGGGGTTCCTCGTTACAATGGTGGTTTATTTCATTTTGAAGGCTCTCTTTCTTCTAATCAACCTAATCATTTTTTATTAAGTTATCAGTTATCAGACACAATTTTGGCTCCTGTCATTGATAAGTTAGCTCGATTTGAAGGTCAAGCCATTGATTATAGTTTTTTGGGAGTGCGACAATTAGGCTCTATTTATGAGGGTTTATTAGAATATCGTCTGATTATTGATGATGCAGAAACGGGTCAAGTCCATTTAGAAAATGATAAGGGCGATCGCAAAGCTTCGGGATCTTATTATACGCCCGATTATATTGTTAAGTATATTGTCAGTCATACCTTGAAGCCGATTTTGACGGAACGGGAGCAGCAATTTAAGGTATTAATGGGGGAGATTGAGCAATTACAGCAACAACGGAACAATAAGAAGTTAAGTTTAGAAACTTTAAATAGTCTTTCTAAAACATTAGTGGTGTTGGAACGTCAAGCGCAAACTATTTTGTTAGATATTAAGGTTTGTGATCCTGCGATGGGCAGTGGTCATTTTTTGGTGGAGGCGGTGGATTTTTTAACGGATGAGTTAATCCAAATTTTAAACCGTTACCCTGACTATAATCCCATTTTAAAGATGTTGGATCAGATGCGTCAAAGTATTATTGACAATTTACGCTCTCAAGGGATTCAACTTGATCCGAGTCGTTTGGAACCGACACAATTATTACAACGGGTTGTCATGAAACGCTGTATTTATGGGGTGGATTTAAACTCGATGGCGGTGGAATTGGCAAAGGTTAGTTTATGGTTACATTCCTTTACGATTGGTGCGCCGTTAAGTTTTTTGGATCATCATTTGCGTTGTGGTAATTCCTTAATTGGAACGACAGCCAGGGAAGCAGAGTTGGCAATGTCTCAGGAAAAAAATGGCAATACGGTGCAATTTAATTTGTTAACGGGGCCGTTTGTGGGTTTATTGCGGGCGGCGGAAATTATGCGCGGGGTGAGTGCTTTAAGTGATGCGACGTTTGCGGAAGTGGAACAAAGTGAGCGATTATTTAAACAGTTTGATGCGGCGGCGAAACCGTTTAAGCAATTATTAGATATTTATGTGTCGCAGTTTTTTGGAGTAAAACAGGCGAAAAATTTATTAGAACGTTTGGGAACGGCGTTAATTAATCCTGATCTAGCCTCAATGAAGGAAGCTGATTTAAAGGTTTTAGAAGATTCTCATCGGTTATATGAAGAAAAGCGTTTTTTCCATTGGGATTTGGAGTTTCCAGAGGTTTTCGTTGATTTAGAAAATGCAAACTGGAGTGAAAATCCTGGTTTTGATGCTGTGATTGGTAATCCGCCTTATGGTTTGATTGAATCTATACCCTGGGTATCAAGTTTGTATAACGATGCTTTTGTTTACTTTTGGAACTTTGGATTTATTAACACTTGTAAGAATGGTTATAGTTCCTTCATTATACCTACTGCTATGTTAACAGGTCTTAATTATAAAAGTTTACGCAGTAATATGATGGATTTATCTTGCATTAAAGAGATTACCGTTTTACCTTATGATATTTTTCCTGATGCTTACATAGATACTTGTATTATTCTTTTGCAAGTTGGAAATCAAAAAGAAGATTACTGTATTTATACAAAAAAAATGGGCAAGAAAGATAAGATTGAAGTACTGGTTGATTCAATTTATGATGAAATTAATATACAAGCTTGGAAAAATGAATCAAATTTAAAATTTATCCTTAGCAAAGCATTAATTAATGTTCAAAAAATCAAAAAAGATTCAAGTTTTATTGAGCTTGGCTCCTTAACAAGAATAGAACGTGGTGTGCAATTATATGATAGTAAAAAACATACAAAACAACAGATTCAAAGCGATTTTTTGAGAATCAAGGAATCTCCAAAAGCTGATCAAAAAAACACTTACTATCCTGAGTTACTAGGTGAAGAATTATCTCGCTATCGTCTTCAACCAAATAAAAAAAGTTATATTCGATATTGCGATGACTTAGCAAGTAAACGCGATGAAATTTTATTTACCGAGCCTCGAATTGTGCTTAGAAGATTATTGTCACGACGTGGTGAACTTATGTCTTGTTATTGTACAGAGACTTTAATTACAACAGACAATATCCTTAATATTTTAATTTTAGACTTAAATGTTTTTCCTACATTTTTGCTTAGCTTACTTAATTCTAGATTTTTATCTTGGCTTTATACTAATTCCTCTACCATATCTGTAAAGGATGATTTTCCACAAGTTACTTATGAAGAACTAAAAAATTTACCTATTCCTAAAATTAACTTCACAACAGAGGGCGATCGCCGTCAACAGGGACTAGAAAACTTAATTAACCTTTATCAAACCTATCAAACTAATTTTGATCTTGTGCCTATTCTTTCCCAATGCCAACAACATTTAAACCAACAACCCGAAGAAGCCGATATCATTCACGACTTTCTTGCCTATCTTGCCGAACAAATGATTGCACTCAATCAACAAAAACAAACCGAAATTAAAGGCTTTTTAGAATGGTTAGAAAGTTTAATCGATTGTCCCATTGCCAATCTTAAAAATAAAAGTAAAATTCAAAACTATCTCGGTGATTACAGCAAACAAACGACCCTTGATCCTGCCCTCGATCTTGATGGTTTAATTGCTATCCTTAATCAAAATAAAAAGTTAATCAAAATTGATCCCAGTTCTCGCCAAGACCATACCCGTATCAAAACCGAATACCAAACCAGCTTAAATATCCTAATGCCCCTTAAAACCAACCTTAAAAACTGCGATCGCCTAATCGATGAAATTGTTTATCAACTCTATGGCCTAACCCCTGAAGAAAAAGCGATTATTGAAAACTCACTGGCCAAATAAACCGCGATCGCCTTGATCACCAATAGACAATCCCGATTACACAATGTAGAATAGAAGAGTCGCCATCATTCGGATTTAGTCGCTATGGATTTATCCATTCAAAGAAGAGCAGAAATAACTTTGCGCTCCCTTAGCCCCTCCGAACGCAAAAAAGTTCTTCATAAATTGCACTTGCTTACCGATGCAGAATTATCTTATTCGGGAAATATTCGTAAATTGCAATCCACTGATTTGTATAGCTATCCTGCCGGTCGCTTGAGAATTATTTTGTCTAAAAATGATGCTGGATGGGTTGTAGAAGACATTATCGATCATGACAAATATCGTCGTTTAGGTCTGGAAGATAAATATCGTCGTTTAGAATTAGAAACTAGCCCAGTGGAAAAAGCATGAAGATTCTGACCACACATTCCTTTGATGCAAATAACTGTCGCAAGGAATGGAATGAGTTTGTTCGATTACTAGCTCAAAATCAGACCCTAAGTGAACGGAATCATATTCTGCCATTTTTTAAACAAAGTCGTGATCTTTCAATTTTCATTGGTGAGTTTTTTTCAAAAATTAAAAAGCCAGATGTTTTTGCTCACGAGTATGAAATTTATGGAGATTTTATTGCTGATTTAGTGATTGGTGATTCTGTAACTAATCATTATCTGCTGGTGGAATTTGAAGATGGTAAACCAGAAAGTATTTTTTAAAAAAAAGGAAATAAATCTACTCCCGATTGGTCGCCCAGAATAGAAGCCGCTTTTTCCCAGTTAGTTGATTGGCTCTGGAAATTAGAAGATATGAGAAGTACGGCAGATTTTCAAAATACTTTTGGTAGTAGAAGAGCTACATTTGAAGGCTTAATTATTATTGGTAAAGATATGAATCTTGCGCCTCAAGAGGCTGATCGTTTAAAATGGCGAATGGATAGAACGATGATTGATTCAAATCCCATATCCTGTATTTCGTTTAATCAGTTAAGTGAAGATTTAAATTTTTATTTAACCACTCGTTATAATGTTTAAAGTTAATAAAATTAAAATGTAATTTAAAAACGGCGATCGCCCAATCGATGAAATGGTTTATCAACTCTACGGCCTAACCCCCGCAGAAAAAGCGATTATTGAAGGCTCTTTGCAACCAAAATAAAACAAATATGGAAAAAATTATTCATAAAACAACTAAACAACAACAAATAAATGATTTTGAATACTGGCAAAATCAACCACCTCAAAAACGTCTAGAAGCCCTAGAACAAATTCGTCAAGAATATCATCAATATAAATATAATGCTCAACCAAGACTTCAAAGAGTTTATACAATTATTAAACGAAAACCAAGTTAAATATCTGGTAATTGGTGGTTATGCAGTTGCTATTCATGATTTTCAGTCTCCGGATCAAGTTATCCAACTTGGCTACCCTCCCAACCGTATTGACTTAATTACAACGCCTGATGGTGTTGATTTTCAAACCTGCTATAATTCAAGGACAGAGGTATTGTTGAGCGATATTGTAGTCAACTTTATCGATCTTGATAATCTCAAAAAAAACAAATTGGCCTCTGGTCGTTTTCAGGACTTAGCTGATCTTGAAAATTTACAAAATCAACAAAAATTCTGATACTGCGATCGCCTAATCGATGAAATTGTTTATCAACTCTATGGCCTAACCCCCGAAGAAAAAGCTATTATTAAAGACAAGTTCCAGTAAAAGCAGTTATATACACCTTATCTATCTAGTTAATTATGTCTTTTGATTTTGACCTATTTGTCATTGGGGCTGGTTCAGGGGGAATTGCAACGGCTCGTCGAGCAGCGGAATATGGGGCCAAAGTGGGCATTGCAGAAGCTGATCGATTGGGGGGAACCTGCGTGAATCGAGGCTGTGTGCCTAAAAAATTACTCGTCTATGCTTCCCGTTTCGCTGATCAGTTTAAAGAAGCACCTGGCTATGGTTGGAGTCAAATTTCAAGCCATTGTGACTGGAAAACCTTAATTACAGATGTGAATAAAGAGGTGGATCGCCTCAATGGGATTTATCAACGTATGTTAGATAATTCTGAGGTTAGATTACTATCGGGTTTTGCTCGTTTTCTTGATCCCCATACCCTAGAAATTGCTGGACAAAGGATTACGGCGGATCGGATTTTAATTGCGGTGGGTGGCCAGCCAGTAAAACCCAATATTCCAGGCTCGGAACATTTACTCGTTTCGGATCACCTTTTTCACTTGCCTGAATTACCCCAACATTTAGTCATTTTTGGTGCGGGTTATATTGGTGTTGAGTTCGCCTGTGTCATGCACCGTCTAGGTGTGCAAGTGACTCAAATTATTCGTCGGGATAAAATTTTGCGTGGTTTTGATGATGATATTCGTGAGGAAATTCAGACCGCAATGGAACGCCAGGGAATTCGTATTCTGACCCATCGTCAACCTGTAGCGATTACCAAGACAGAATCAGAGTTAACATTGCAACTGGATCATAATGGCCAAGTAGAAGAACTGGTGATTGCCAATGCCTTGGCCTTAGCTGCCACTGGCCGAAAAGCGAAACTGGAAGGGCTGGGATTAGATTTGGCCGGCGTAACGGTTCAGAATGGCGCGATCGCCGTTGATGATTTTAGTCGTACTTCCCAAGCCAATATTTATGCCGTGGGAGATTGTACCAATCGGATTAACTTAACCCCCGTGGCCATTAATGAAGGTCGAGCCTTTGCCGATACCGAATTTGGCGGTAAACCTCGTTTAATGAGCCACGAAAACGTTCCTTCCGCCGTGTTTGCTACCCCAGAAGCCGGAACAGTCGGTCTAACAGAAGCCCAGGCGATCGCCAAGTATGGAGAGGCAGCCATTAAAGTCTATCGCAGTAAGTTTCGTCCCATGTATTATGTTCTGCCCAATGGAGACGACAAAACCCTGATGAAGTTAATTGTCCATCAAGAAAGTGATCGGGTTCTAGGGGCCCACATGGTAGGTGATCATGCCGGAGAAATTATTCAAGGAATGGCGATCGCGGTCAAGATGGGAGCCAAAAAAGCCGATTTTGATGCCACTGTGGGTATTCATCCCACCTCTGCCGAAGAATTTGTCACCATGCGCTAAACTACCTTACACCGATCAGTTGAGTGGTACAGCTAGAGCTTCCCAATTCATCGGCAACAGCCTCCAGCCCACATTCCGCAAACGCTACAGATAGCGCATAAATACAAATAGATGCTCTTTCTGTGTGGCGTTAATCTGTTCTAGTGCACTATAAATAGAGTAGTTTAAATTAATTACTCTATAGGTGGCGGCAACCTGCGGAATGTCGGCTCCAGGATTTCGTAATTCTTTTGGTCTTACATTGTCTTCAATGGCAGGAGTTCTGGTTCCTAAGATCGATAAGTTGTTTCAGTAATGCTCTAAACTGGTGGAGCCTGCTTCCAGAAAGTAGTCAGTCCATTCATTGTGAATTGCGACCTATCTTCTCCACCAATCTAGAACACTAACCTTTAATTACAACGTCCCAGACTTTGGAGTTGCCAACCGGCAGGATCATCACAGGCAAAATTGACAAGGGATCCTATGTTTCCAGCTCCTCGGCTACCATAGGCACTGCCATTAAACTCCACATTTTGTCCAAATCGAGAGGCACCCATGACCTTGATATTAGGATCTGTATAGCCCCAACTTGTAACCCCAACAACAGTGTTACGGTTAGCTGCGGAACCGTAGGAACCACCTGTAGCATTGATTCCAAAATTAACAAGCCAAGGACCACCACTAGACCCACCTGTCATCGCGGATCCTAATTGAGTATTTTTTAGATTACCATTGATGTAAGAAGCACCGTAAGCAGTATTAATCTGCATTATGTTACCCGAATCAAAAGAACCTGGGTATCCCAATTGAGTAATAGCCGCAAACTTCTTGTTACCAAAGACGGATTGGAAATTTGAAACTGGGATTGCATAACTATAATCATTCCATCCATAGCCAAAATAGCCAGCAGCAACACCTGCTTGCTGACCTGAACTATTATTAGGAAGTGAAATTAAAGCGATATCATTGTTGCAGACAACTCCAGGCGCAGAACTGTCACAAGTATCAGTCCCATTGTAGTAGGTGCTAGAGATCACGTAGGACGAACTTTCAAATTCTCCGTAGGGCCTGCTGTTGGTAGTACCTTTAAAGGCCGGAACAAATTTAACCTTTGTGGCCCATCCGTTAGCCTGTTGTCCAAAATTATGAACACAGTGTGCCGCAGTCACGACAAGACTTTTTCCGATCAATGAAGCAGAACAAATATAGTTGTAGGTAGTTCCGCCAAAAGCCATATACAGTTTTCCTGCGCGCCTGTAGGTATCAGCTTGAGCTTCATTAGTCGTACCACCCAAGACGCGGGATGTGGAAAAAGGGACTCCAGCAGCTGAGCCAAAGGCGGCTGGAACAACATTCTGGTCGCCAGATCCCTGAGCACTACCTGAAGATTCCCCCTGTACATTTGCTGGTGCTACTGAGGTACCAGTCGGGGGGCTAACGAGCATTGGCATCCGCGATCGCAGTTTATCTGGCGAAAGGGTATCGAACTTCTTGTCCTTAAATGCCTGCCCGACACCATCAGTGTCAGAGGAAACTACTCTTGCTGGTTTTGGCAGAGCAGAGACATCCATCGTATTAACGAAACCTGTTGTCGACAGAACGAGAGAACTCATTAGGCAACGTGATATGAAAGAGATTTTCGGTTTCATAATTCAGTCTTCCCTATTTGTTCAATTATCTTTGACTCATTATAATACATATTGAGGAAGTTGACAAATAGTATAGTCAAAAAAACTACTCTCTCTATAGTGTCACTAACCAAAGAACTACGCTGTAAGCATGATTCCGCTCCTGTGAGTTATTTGCAGTATCCCCACTAGAGTATTGGTTGTAATTGTCCAGAGAGAGTTGATTGGTAAAGGGAGATAATATTTCAGACCTGTGGGACATACTTTTGGAAAGCAGTCAGTCCATTAAATTAATTACGATCTATTTTATCCATCGGCTTCAGAAAACTAACATGAACATGGAATTAACCACCGCGTAGTTTTTGCGCCCAAACCTTGGTTGGCAAGCCCCAAATATAGATAAAACCTTCCGCTGCTTTATGGTCAAATTGATCTTCCATACCGTAGGTGGCTAAATCGGCATCATAAATAGAGTAATCAGATTGACGGCCAACCACTTTGGCAGTACCTTTCAAGAACTTAACTCGTACCATTCCTGTCACCCGTTCTTGGGTTTTAAGAATAAAAGCATCCAGAGATTCCTTGAGAGGACTGTACCACAAGCCACGATAAATTAATTGGCTATAAATTTCTTCAACGGAATTTTTGTAATGACTTACATCGGCGGTGAGAGTCAAGCTTTCAAGATCACGGTGAGCGTCAATGAGTACCAACAAAGCAGGAGCTTCGTAGATTTCCCGTGATTTGATACCAACAACCCGATTTTCGATCATATCCAAACGACCAAAACCATGATTACCGGCAATCTCATTTAAGCGGCTAATTAGGGTAACTCCATCTAAGACAACGCCATTTAAGCTAACAGGAATGCCTTTTTCAAAACCAATATTCACATACTCTGGTTCATCAGGAGTGTCGGCGATCGCCTTGGTCATCAGATAAATTTCTTCCGGCGGTTCGGTCATGGGATCCTCTAGGGGGCCAGCCTCAATACTGCGACCAAGTAAGTTGCGGTCAATACTGAAAGGAGAAGATTTTTTAACGGGTGATTCCACGCCAAAACGTTCTCCGTAGGCAATGGTTTCTTCCCGACTCATGTTCCATTCCCTGGCAGGAGCCAAAACCCTGATCTCAGGATTGAGGGCCATTATACTAATATCGAAGCGAACCTGATCATTGCCTTTGCCGGTACAACCATGAGCCACCGCATCAGCTCCGTATTTTTCCGCCGCTTCTACCAACATTTTGGCAATCAAAGGACGGGCTAGGGCAGTAGAGAGAGGATAACGATTTTCGTAGAGGGCATTGGCTTGAATGGAGCGAAAGGCATAATCCGTGACAAATTCAGCTTGGCCATCCACAACTAAAGATTCAATGGCACCACAACGTAGAGCCTTTGCCTGAATTGGCCCCAGTTCATCCCCCTGACCTAAATCTGCTGCGAGGGTAATGACTTCTTTAACTCCCCATTCGTGGATGAGGTAGGGAATACAAACGGAGGTATCAACCCCACCCGAATATGCTAAAACAACTTTATTGGCACGACCCATAGATGGTTTACCCTAAAAATGACTAACGGGCTATTTTAACAGGTATCACCCAGGTCAAGGGGAGAAATGCACAGGAAACCTTGACGGTTAATGGATTGTTAAAAGTTGGGTAGGAAAATTTGAGAATAGAGGGCCAGCAAGCGATCGCCCCAAAATAGACTCAATAAGGCTCCTCCGGCCAAAAAAGGGCCAAAGGGGAATCCCTGTCGTTGTTTCAGTTCTCCAATCGCGATCGCCAATCCCCCAATGATTGCCCCTAAACTACAGGCGAGAAAAACAGAAACCAACAGTAATTTCCAGCCGAACCAAGCCCCCATCATGGCCGCTAACTTGGGATCACCGTCTCCCATTGCTTCTTGGCCCAACCAAAAAGTACCAATAATCCGAATTAAATCTAATAGCCAAAGACCCATTAAGGCTCCTCCCAAACCTTGCATCAAAGCTTGAGCAAATTCTCCCCGTTGGCTACCCAAAAGCAGTTGTAAGCTTAAACCCACCCCTAAACCCGACTTGGTTAACACACTGGGCAAGGTCATCGTGTCCCAATCGATCAGGGCTAAAGCCAGCAAAAAACTGATCAATACCCAATAACTCAGAGTTTGACCTGTCCAGCCAAATTGCATCAGAGTGAAACAAAAAAGTATCCCCGTTACTAATTCCACCAGGGGATAGCGCATTGAGATTCCCGTATGACACCAACGACACTTTCCCCTTAACCAAAGCCAACCCAGGACAGGCACCTTTTCCGTTCTACCCAGGGAATGAAAACAATGCGGGCAACGAGAGGGAGGATGGATTAGAGAAAGACCCTCCGGCAGACGATAGACGACAACGTTGAGAAAGCTACCCACAGAAGCACCAAAGGCAAAGACAAAGGGTAAAATCCCCAATGTAAATATTAAATCTGCTGAGATGGGCAAACTCATGTTCAGTAAAAGTTAATGATGAGTGGTGAAGACATTGCTGATACCGGTGGCTGGAGCGATCGCTAAGGTAAAGTCTTTGATTAACTGGTTTGCTGAAGCTTGTTTAAGAATTGTATGTTTTTCTGCCGATCTTAAAGAAGACCATAATAGGATAAATGGGTGATTGATCTACCCCATTGCTTCTAAATTCAGTGAATTCGTATGCCCAATTATCAACCTCCCGTGAGTCAACTGTTAACCTACTGCAATTGTGGTGAACACAAGGACTGGGCTAATTATCGAGAAGAATTTTCCCTCACCATTGATCATATCCCTGCCTTGATTGCTATGGCGGTCGATCTAGAACTGCTTAGTGCGGATTCTAGTTTGGAAGTTTGGGCACCGGTTCATGCCTGGCGTGCTTTGTATCAATTTGGCCCCGCCGCGATCGCGGCACTAGAACCCTTACTGACCTTACCGGGTCTTGTGCCAGATGATGACTGGATATTAATTGAAATCCCTAAAGTCATTGGTAACATGGGGGAATTGATTATTCCTGTCCTAGAGCAAGAATGGGACAATGCCGTCAAAGACGAGGATCAACGTATTTTTGTAGTGGAGTGTTTTAAGGAACTAGGAGAACACTATCCCCATTGCCAGGCCCAGATTAATACCATTGCTGCTCGCCATCTGGAAAACTATCGTCATGATACGGATGCGGTTAATGGCTTTTTGATCGCATTGCTCTGCGATTTTGGCGGGCGTGAAGCTTTGCCCCTGATTGAAAGAGTCTTTTTTGAAGACAAGTTAAATACGTTTATAGCCAACTGGGAAGATGTTCAGATTTCTTTTGAGATCAACGATCCCGATCCGAGTCAAGCCACTATCAAAGACATTATCCACCTAGCAGGACAATCGCGTCCTAAAGCCAAAGGATTTGGAGACACTCATTCCCAAAGTTCTCCCACGAGTAAATCTGCAAAAAGAAAAGGTAAGGGATAATTAACGGTGGGAATTTTTAGATAAGTTTGAAAGAGAGATTACCGAACCCAGTGCAACTCAGCAGAAAAATGGCATCAATGTCTAAAAAGCCCAATGAATTGTTGGAAATTATCGCTTTTTTCTCTGGATCTGATTGACACAGCTTTCCAGTTAACCGCCATTCTAGCTGACAAGATGTACAGCAAACAACAGCGTGTAAAAATCTCTGTGCTAGAATTAGCAACACATAGGGCAAGCTGAGGTGATGGATTAGATTATGTTTGAACGCTTCACAGAAAAAGCTATTAAAGTAATCATGCTCGCACAAGAGGAAGCCCGTCGCCTCGGACATAACTTCGTAGGGACGGAACAGATTCTTTTGGGCTTGATTGGTGAAGGCACTGGAGTCGCCGCCAAGGTTTTGAAGTCAATGGGGGTCAATCTCAAGGATGCCCGTATTGAAGTTGAAAAAATTATCGGGCGCGGTTCAGGGTTTGTGGCGGTGGAAATTCCCTTCACCCCCAGGGCAAAACGAGTTTTGGAGCTTTCCCTCGAAGAAGCCCGCCAACTGGGACATAACTATATTGGGACAGAACACCTACTCCTCGGTTTAATTCGAGAGGGCGAAGGTGTGGCTGCTAGAGTTTTAGAAAATCTGGGCGTTGATCTCACCAAGGTTCGTACCCAGGTAATTCGGATGTTGGGCGAAACTGCCGAAGTCGGTGCGGGTGTTGGTGGCGGCGGTGGTCGTCAAAAAACGCCTACCCTGGACGAATTTGGCTCGAATTTAACCCAATTGGCGGCGGACGGTAAACTTGATCCCGTTGTCGGTCGGCAAAAGGAAATTGAACGGGTGATCCAAATCCTGGGTCGTCGTACTAAAAATAATCCCGTTTTGATTGGGGAGCCTGGGGTCGGTAAAACCGCGATCGCCGAAGGATTAGCCCAACGTATTGCGAACAAAGATATTCCCGACATTCTCGAAGAAAAACGGGTAATGACCCTGGATATTGGTTTATTAGTCGCTGGAACCAAATATCGCGGGGAATTTGAGGAACGTCTCAAAAAGATCATGGACGAAATTCGCACGGCGGGGAATGTCATCCTCGTTATTGATGAAGTCCATACCCTCATTGGTGCGGGTGCGGCTGAAGGGGCCATTGATGCGGCGAATATTCTCAAACCAGCTTTGGCACGGGGAGAATTGCAATGTATCGGTGCAACTACTTTAGATGAGTACCGTAAACATATTGAACGGGATGCGGCTCTAGAGCGTCGTTTCCAACCTGTGATGGTGGGTGAACCGTCTGTAGCTGAAACCATTGAGATTCTTTACGGTCTCCGTGAACGTTACGAACAACATCACAAGCTCAAGATTTTGGATGAGGCTTTGGATGCGGCGGCCAAACTTTCCGACCGTTATATTTCTGACCGTTATTTACCCGATAAGGCGATCGATCTAATTGATGAAGCCGGTTCGCGGGTGCGTTTAATTAATTCCCAGTTGCCTCCAGAGGCCAAGGAATTAGATAAACAATTGCGTCAAATTCTTAAGGATAAGGATGATGCGGTTCGTTCCCAAAAATTCGATGAAGCGGGTAAACTCCGCGATCGGGAAATGGAGATCAAACAGCAAATCCGTGATATTGCCTCTGCCAAGAAAGGGACTCAAGGCGATGGTGATGAGGCCCAGGTGACATCGGAAGAAATCGCTCACATTGTCGCTTCCTGGACTGGGGTTCCTGTTCAAAAGCTGACGGAATCTGAGTCTGACAAACTGATGCACATGGAAGATACCTTGCATCAACGACTGATTGGTCAAGAAGATGCGGTGAAAGCGGTTTCTCGTGCCATTCGTCGGGCGCGGGTTGGTCTGAAAAATCCCAATCGTCCGATCGCCAGTTTCATTTTCTCTGGGCCAACTGGGGTAGGTAAAACCGAGTTAACCAAAGCTCTGGCTGCCTATTTCTTCGGTTCTGAAGATGCGATGATCCGTCTGGATATGTCGGAATTTATGGAGCGGCACACGGTTTCTAAGTTAATTGGTTCTCCTCCAGGCTATGTCGGCTATAACGAGGGTGGTCAGTTAACGGAAGCGGTGCGTCGTCGTCCCTATACAGTTGTTCTCTTTGATGAAATTGAGAAGGCTCACCCCGACATCTTTAATATGCTGTTGCAGATTTTAGAAGATGGTCGTCTGACGGATGCGAAGGGTCGTACTGTTGACTTCAAAAACACCTTGTTGATTATGACCTCGAACATTGGTTCTAAGGTGATTGAAAAAGGTGGCGGTGGTCTGGGCTTTGAGTTTGAAACGGATCAAGCGGAGTCTCAATACAATCGCATTCGTGCCTTAGTCAATGAAGAGTTGAAGAATTATTTCCGTCCAGAGTTTCTCAATCGTTTGGATGAAATTATTGTCTTCCGTCAACTCAACAAAGAAGAGGTCAAGGAAATTTCCGAAATCCTTCTGCGCGAAGTCTTTGCCCGTCTCGTTGAGAAAAATATTGCTCTCAGTGTGACGGATAAATTCAAGGAGCGTTTAGTGGAGGAGGGTTACAATCCTTCCTACGGTGCGCGGCCTTTACGTCGAGCGATTATGCGTTTACTGGAGGATGTCCTAGCGGAAGAAATTCTAACGGGTCGTCTGCGCGAAGGTTCTTCGGCTCTGGTGGATGTGAATGAGGAAGGCAAGGTTGTTGTTTCTCAGCCAGAAGTCCGTGATTTAGTCGGTGCTGGTGTTGAATAAATAGGGTTTCTCGGAATCCCCCTAAATCCCCCTTTGAAAGGGGGACTTTTTTTTGAGAGATTAAAGGGCGATCGCACTATATAACCCACATTCCGTACTTGGCAACAAGAATTTTAATTAATACGAACAAGTCTAGATTAGCAGAAGTGCTTCCCCACAAAGGTTTCAGGAATCACA